>Ga0315282_10018131_pt1 | contig 10098 bp, 6 predicted proteins | sample YL17G07_20_MG_FD_203693 | JGI IMG/M metagenome (GOLD analysis project Ga0315282, IMG submission 203693) | Sediment microbial communities from Yellowstone Lake, YNP, Wyoming, USA - YL17G07_20 | ecosystem: Environmental > Aquatic > Freshwater > Lake > Sediment | place: USA: Wyoming | collected... | reverse complement strand
TTTGTCCGTCGCGCACATCAGGAAGGGCCCTGCCCACAATTACGCTCATGGCGTAATTTAAGTAAGAGTCCTTGACTTCTTCTTCAATACAAACCGGAACTATCTTTTCATTCCTAGTATACATCTTTCGTTTTGCTCGTTTGGCTCGTTAAGTTCGTTTAGCTCGTTTACAGGCATAACGGGCTAAACGGGCATAACGGGCATAACGAAACTATATGTCTAAATTTTTGACCTGATGGGCGTAGTTTTCAATAAATTCCCGGCGCGGCTCCACCTGGTCACCCATTAAAACCGTAAACATCTTATCTGTTTCTACCGCATCTTCCAGGGTAACTTTTAAAATCGTGCGTTTTTCCGGATCCATGGTGGTCTCCCATAGTTGCTGAGGGTTCATTTCTCCCAGGCCTTTGTATCTTTGAATATGCATGCCCTTTGTGGCTATCTCCTTTATATACGCCAATACTTCTTGTAAGGTGAAAAGGTCGCGCTGTTCTTTATCATTGGCAATACGATAAAGCGCCTTGAGCTTCTTGCCAGACTCTTTGCTGCTTGTGTCTTTTTGCGCGATAGCCCAAGAAGTATAAGTTGTTATATCCAAGCCCATCTTTTCTATTTTAACTACAACTCGTTCTATTTCTTGAGCCTCAAAAAGCTCTAAAATCTCCTGCTCTGCATCCTTGTCCTCTTTATCTGTAAAGCTAGCTAATTCTTTGTCAGAATAGAGAAAATGGTCTTTACCCTCCACTTTTACCCTATAAATTGGCATTTTTTTGGTCTTTTGGTGTCTAAACTGCAGATAGCTTGCAATTTCTACTCCCTTTTTGCTTAAAATCCTGCCTAATTTCTCTAACTCTACCAACAGCTGCAAAAGGTCCTGAAATTGGTTATCTGTGAAAACCTGTTTGTCTTTTAGGCGAATAAGGCGGTGGCTTTCCCTACCTAACTCTAAAAGTAGTTCATCCATCTGCTGCTCAGTCTGAATATATTCTTCGCGCTGGCCCCGTTTTATTTTATATAGCGGCGGCTGGGCAATATAAACATAGCCCTCCTGTACAAGTTTTGGCATTTGGCGGTATAAAAACGTAAGTAAAAGTGTGCGGATGTGGGACCCGTCAATATCGGCATCGGCGGTAATTATTACTTTGTGATACCTTAATTTGTCCAAATCAAATTCGTCACCAACGCCTGTGCCTAAAGCAGTAATAATTGTACGAATTTCTTCGTTAGAAAAAATTTTATCAAGCCTAGCCTTTTCTACATTAATAATCTTGCCTTTTAGTGGTAAAATCGCTTGAAATCTTCTGTCGCGTCCTTGTTTGCAAGACCCGCCTGCCGAATCGCCCTCCACCAGATATATTTCGCATAATGCAGGGTCGCGCTCCGAACAATCAGCCAGCTTACCCGGTAGCCCTGCCCCCTCAAGCGCGCCTTTTCTACGCGTCAATTCCCGTGCCTTACGCGCTGCGTCACGTGCCCGCGATGCCACAATTACCTTATCTATAATTTTATTGGCAACCGATGGGTTCTCCTCGCAGTATGCAGCCAAGGCATCTAGGCTTGCTGAGGCAACTAAACCTTCTACCTCCGAATTACCCAGTTTTGTCTTGGTCTGGCCTTCGAATTGAGGATTGGGGACCTTAACGCTTACCACCGCGGTTAACCCCTCGCGCACATCATCTCCGGTGATGGCGATCTCATCGCCTTTGATTAAATTTTTGCTCTTGGCATATTGATTGATAGCGCGGGTAAGGGCGGATTTAAAGCCAGACAGGTGCGTGCCGCCCTCTATGGTATTGATATTATTCGCGAAAGAAAACAGGGTCTCGGCATAACCATCATTATATTGCAGCGCTACTTCAGTAATAATGTCGTCCTGAGACTTCTGGAAATAAATCACTTTATTGTGCAGGGGATTCTTATTCTTGTTTAAGTATTCCACGAACGAAATAACCCCGCCGGAAAATTCAAAGACTGCTTCTTTATCTGTACGTTCATCAACGAGCTTAATCTTGAGGCCCTTATTCAGAAATGCCAGCTCTCTTAAACGCTGGGAGAGTATGTCATAGGAAAAATCTATCTTGCTAAAGATTGTTTTGTCGGGCTTAAAGGTTACTTTTGTGCCAGTGCTTGTGCTTTTACCTATGACCGTCAGTTTGGAAACGGTCTTGCCGCGCTCATAGCGCTGGTGGTAAATCTTGCCGTCTCTTTTAACTTCTACCTCCAGCCAATCAGATAAGGCATTCACCACGCTAACGCCTACGCCGTGCAACCCACCAGAGACTTTATATACCCTGTGGTCAAATTTACCTCCGGCATGCAAGGTCGTCAGAGCCACTTCTACTGCCGGTTTCTTTTCAGTCTTATGCATATCAACCGGGATACCTCTGCCGTTATCTGTGACGCTTGTGCTGTTATTAGAGTGAACAACCACCTCAATGTCTTTACAATAGCCAACTAATGCCTCATCAACTGAATTATGGCAAATCACTGCGCCTATGCCTGCAACAAAATTTTCTTCAGCCGGAATAGATAAATCATAAACCCATTCTCTTTTATATGGTATCGTCTCTATTTTAATAATCTTAGCTAAGCCCAGATCTCCCTGGATAAATCTTTCGCCATTACCCCGAAGAGTAATTTGCTTTTTCTCTAAGAGCTCGCTGAGCTTTTGAATAGAAATGCCTTTTTGCCGGGAATGTATCCGATTATTTATCTGGTTATCTCGACAAGAATCAACAATGGATTGAAAAGGCATATGCATAGTATAGCTTGCCCGACCATTCCAATAGAAATCAAAATGATAACCTCGGTTTCTCTTAAAGACCCTTGGGATATTTTGCTGAATGAGAACCCTTTCTTGTGAGGAATAATTGCGCACAGAATAAGTTTTGCCCAAACCGGCAAATAGATATTGTAAGGTTATAGATAACTCAGTACTAGCGGTATTAAAACTGAATTTCTTAGTATCAGTTGGCGATGGCGTTGTTTTATTAATAAGGTGATAAGTAAATTCTTTTGAGGGGTATCCATCTCCTGCTAAATATGCCACCAGATATTGTTGTTGTAACGAAGCGGCTAAATTATAAATTAACTCTGGCACTCTTTTTTCTATGCTTCTTGAGCCCGCTTTAAAGACTTCTTCAAATAATAAAGAAATAAAATTAGAGTATATATAGAGATTATCCGCTGTTGAGTGGGCTTTTATAATCGAGGGGGCGTAACCAAATACTTCTTGAATTAAATGAGCGGTATAGTTCTTTAGTGCTTCCTCTGTTTTACCAAAACTAAACACTGTGGCTTTATGATCTTTTTTCTTATCGTAACGGAGGCTCCCTTCTGCAGCATATAAACCTAAAAGCTCTATCAGGAAGTCATTTATTTTTAAAAAGGGCTCTAATTTACAATTACGATTACCAATCTTACAAGCAGATTTCAATTTATTAATTGCCTCGTCTGACAAGGAACGTAAAATATTAAAAGGAAGATAATCATACCAATGAAAATCATAAAGCCGCCTCTTTCTCTTAATCGCCCTTTTCAATTCCTGCTTGAGTGAGGGCTCATAAACAAGTTCTTGCACATTGTAGAGATAGGCCTTCTGCGTTAAGCTAGGAGACAATTTCAATAACTCAGCAATAATATCGATTTGTTCTGTGTTTGTGTCCGGGCTCCAGCCTTTACGAGGCACAACTACAAAGCCTCCTATCTTTAAGTCTTCTCCTTTAACTGCAACCACTTCTCCATTTTCCAGGGTAAATAAAGAATGGTAGGGGCTTATTTCTACGAAACGACCGCCAGTTAAACTTACCCTTAAGATTGCACTGTTAACTTTATGGCGAATTAAGGAATAGACTGGCTTGAACCGGAGACATAAATTTTCTTTTTCAAAACTTAACGCCTGAAGATCGAAGTTGCTCCTTAGGATCTCCGTTTCTTTTGACTTTATAGTTGAATGAGGGTTATTTTCTATATAATTGTCAATGAGCTGCCCGATTTTTATTAGCTTAACTAAACCATTTTCTTTTATCAAAACAGGCATATCATAAGTCAGGCTATTATCCACTACCTCGTAAACCAAGTGGTGTAACCCGCGTACCGAGGTATCGCCGATATACATTGCGGGCCTGCGCCTGACTGCCTCAGTGCCCTCCAAGACCTGAATAGTGGTGGCATCATAGGCTTTATCTTTAGCCGGCTCCCCTGACACGTGATTGGGCTTATCCGGTTTTAATATTTTCTTTGGCGATGCCTTCTTTTTCATTGTATTTCTCCAATATAAAAACGAATATCTTTTATGGCTTTAGATTTCTTGCCCAATTTTGCGAGTAGTTCTGGTTTTTGTAAGTTCAGCTGGTAAATCCAGGCAGACGAATCGACTGTTATGCCCAAGACGCCCTTACGTAAATATTTAAATTTTACATGCCCCAGCTCTTTTTTGGGTAAGACCCGTTTTAACAAAAGCTCCGGTTCATCATGGGCATGCCTTTTAGCCTCTAGCCCTCGTATAACATCTGGGATTATATCTTTTATTGTTTCCATTTTAAATGAGCAGACAACTTACGCAAGCCGACAGCAACGTAAGCTGTATGTCCTCGCTTAACTTAAGCGCATGGGCAAAACAATATAAACATACCCGTCTATGCGTATAACGCCGGGCTTTTCAGTATCGGTTAACTCAAATTCTATCTTTTCTTCTTTAAGGTTTTTTAGGACATCGATTAAATAATTGGGATTAAAACCAACGGCGATTTCTTTCCCCTGGTATTCTATAGTTACCTCTTCCCGGGACTCTCCGATATCGGGGGTGGACTTAGAAACAACTAATTTATTTTTAAATACCTCCAGCTTTACCGCCTGGTAATCAGGCGTGGAGAGTAACGCCGCCCTTCTTACGGCTAATAAAAACTGCTCCCGGCCAACATTGATTTTATTCTCTGATGCAGGCGGAATCACCTGTCGATAATCCGGGAATTCTCCTTCGATTAAACGCGAAATAATCACCGCACTCCCTAAATCAAAGAGCACCTGATTATTACCCAATAACATGGATAACTCACCTTCTTCCTGAAGGTTTCGGTTTAATTCCTGGATTGTTTTCAGGGGCACGATAATCTGTAAGTCTTTCTCGGTATTTTGTTTTAATTTTCTCTCTATAACCGCCAACCGCTTACCGTCTGTGGCTACAAAGGTAAGGCTATTTTGATTAATTTTAAATAGAATACCATTTAATATATATCTTGTTTCGTCGAGAGATACCGCAAAAGAGGTAAGGGTCAACATTTCTTTTAGGGTGGCCTGCTCTAATTTAATTACTCCCCCTTCTTTAAATTCGGGCAATTTAGGAAAATCCTCATAAGGTAACCCCATAATTTTAAATTGGCAGGACTTTGTTTCAATGATAATTAGGTTGTTTTTTTTGGTATTTATACTTACGCTATCATCGGGTAATTCTTTTATAATATCACTGAATCTTTTGGCGGGTATGGTTATCTGACCTGGCTCCTGGATATCCACAGGAACTGTACAGCTTATTCCGATATCTAAATCAGTTGCAGTTAATTTAAGTTTACCCTGTTGTGTTTCAATTAATATGTTGGATAATATGGGTAATGTGGATCTTGCGGAAATTACGTTTTGTACTTTTTGTATTCCGTTTAATAAAATACCTTTTGGGACTTCTATTTTCATTTATCCGCCTCTCTTATTATTAAGTTAAATATATTAATATAATATTAGGAGTAGTAAAGAGATTTATTTCTGTTCAAACCTTCTTAATCCTTTCGTGGTTGCGTAATTGCGTTCAACATATCCTTGTAATAACTTGATAATAACCCCTGGATTTATTGTTGAATGACTTGAATAATTCTCTCAACCCTCGCCTTTAATGTCTCGTCTTTTTTTAAACCTTCCTTAATTTTCTTATACGAATGCAACACCGTAGTATGATCTTTACCCCCCAAAGAGTTTCCTATTTCCGGCAAAGACAAATCAGTTAACTCCCTACTTAAATACATCGCTATTTGCCTGGGCAGCACTATATTTTTGTTACGCCGCTTCATTTTTATCTCCTGTAACGATACCCCGAATTCTTCAGCAACACAGCGTTGTATAAAATCCACTGTTATCAGCTTCCTGGGCTCCCTTAAAAGATCCCTTAATACCTCTTTAGTTAAGTCTAGGGTTATGGGTTTCTCCTCTAGCAAAGAATAGGCGATGGTGCGTATAAGCGCACCCTCTAATTCTCTCACATTGGTTTTGATAAGTTGAGCAATAAAAAATATGACATCATCGGGGATTGATACAGGCTCCCGCTCGACTTTCTTTTTGAGTATGGCCGCGCGCGTTTCCAGGTCAGGAGGCTGTATATCTGTGGTCAGCCCCCAACCGAACCGCGAAACAAGCCGGTCTTGTAAGTTAGCTATTTCTTTGGGCGGACGGTCAGAAGAGATGATAATCTGTTTGTGCGCATCGTATAAGGTATTGAAGGTATGGAAGAATTCTTCTTGCGTCGACTCTTTGCCCGCGATGAAATGTATGTCGTCAATCACTAACACATCTGTATTTCTATATTTCTGTCTAAAGGCTGGCGTGGAGTGATGTTGTATGGCATCAATGAGTTCATTGGTGAATCTTTCCGAGGTCATATAACAGATTTTTAAATTGCCTCCCACCTTGTTTTTGGCGTGGTAACATATTGCCTGCATAAGATGTGTTTTGCCTAAACCCACTCCGCCATAGATCAATAAGGGATTGTAGGCCTTGGCAGGAGATTCCGCTACAGCTAAAGAATAGGCATGGGCATGGCGGTTAGAAGGACCGACCACAAAATTCTCAAATGTATAGCGCGGGTTGAGACCAGAAGTATCCTTAGATTCCTTGGGTTTGACCGGCAATTGCTGTGCTCCAGAACCAGCGTACTCGGCCTTGATTTGAGAGTTTGTTTCTAAATTAACCTGAAGCCTTTGTTTGGTTACGCAGTCTATCGCCTCCTGGATTGCTTCTCTATAATGCTTTTCCACCCAGTCTCTGAAAAAATTATCCGGCGCCTCCAGAACCAAAACATTCTCGTCCTTTTGCTTGGGGCTTAAGGGCAGGATCCAGGTTTCAAAAGCGGCCTTACCCAACTTGTCTTGTAAATAATCCTTTGCCTTATCCCAAGCTTCTTGTATGTCCAGCATATTTATAATTAATTACTTTGCCTTTTTACATTATCCACAACTTATTAACAGCTTGAATAACTCTGTGGAAATATTATAGCAAAAAGAGACCAGACTGCAAGAAGAAAAAACCATAGTCAAACGGGCTAAAGGTGCGGCAGGCGATACCGTAAATGGGAAAATCAACCTACGGCTACTCCAGCCCGAAGGGATGGAGCCGTCAGGGTTGATACTTAGCGGCCTTAACTCATCCCTAGCCTAAAAGGCTTGGGTTTTCAGTCCGCGAACGTATAAAGGAAGCTTAAGATTTTAACGTTCAGAATTCCGGATTAGATTATCTACGAGCTTTCTTAATTTGCTCACGTCAAAAGGTTTGGTTATAAAACAGGAAATATTATCTATATTTCCTATTCGGGAAATTACATCTTCGGGATAGGCAGTAAGAAACATAATAGGTACTTTATCATCTTGTTTGCGCAGGATAGATAAAGTTTCTTCACCGCTTAATCCTGCCATCCGGGAGTCCAGGATGATTAAATGGGGTTTAAGCATTTTTGCTTTTTCACATCCCTCCCTTCCATCTTTAGCATAGTATAGTTGATATTCTTCTTGAAAAACCGTTTTTATACTCATATATATATGTTCGTCATCATCGATGAGCAGAATCTGTTTCTTTGCCTTATACGTATTTACCGGACTCATTTCTTTATCATTGTTCATCTCTGGCCTCCTTGATAGCTTAGGTAATGTCCTAGACCCCCAGTGCTCTTTGGACAGATTGTTCCAATTCCGTAACAACAAAGGGCTTAATAAGATAACTAAAGGCATCCAATCCTATCGCCTCTTCCATCATGTCCGTATTTCTTATTGCAGTAATGACAATAACTGGTATCTGCTTGCTTATCCTTTTTATTTGCTTTAAGACATCTATTCCACTTATATTGGACATAATGAGATCTAATAGGATGACATCCGGCCTCGTATTTTGTAATATTTTTAGCGCCTCCGCTCCGCTGCCCGCCTCTAACACCGTATAATTATCTTTAAATATCATTTTAAGGGATGCGCGCACTCCCGCTTCATCATCAACAACTAGGATCTTTCTTCTCTCCACTTCTTTATCCTCCTTTTGCATATTTTTGAGAGATAAACTGGAAACATCAAATCTATCCCTCACTTTACTTTCTGTTTCTTTCTTAATATTTTTCTTGAGTATTCATCGGGAGAAGAACCCATTTCTTGGTTAAAAGATCGTACTTTTTCTCAATCATTTTTTCTCTCCATCGGTAAGTTTATTAAAAAGGTTGTGCCTTTGCCTATATCTGAATCTACCTTGATAAACCCTTTATGCTGCTCAATTATTCTATGCACAATTGACAAACCCAGGCCCGTTCCTTCAGGTCGCGTAGTAAAGAAAGGCTCAAATATCCTATCCAATAACTTCTTTTCTATACCTGCGCCATTATCTTTAATCTCTATCTGGACATATTTCTCTTCTCGGCCTGAAAGAACAGAAGGGATAAGTTTTTGACGTGTAGAAATGGTTAATTTGCCATCGTTTTTGGATAAAGCAGCCAAGGCATTTAAAAATATATTTAAGAATGTCTGTTGAAGTTCTTCTTTATCTACCTTTATCTGAGGAAGTTGTTCAGCGTAGTTTCGGGTGACTTTTACGACATCTTTCTTGAGCTCACTTTCAATAAGAAAGAGGGTCTCGTCAAGCAACTTATTTATATTACAGGCTTCAAGTATGGAAGGTTTGGATTTAGCTAAGGCCATTACAGAGTCGATTATTCGGCTTATCCTTTGAGTGTCAGAAGCAACAATTTTACTGAATTCTTCCCGGAATTCCTTATCATTATATTTTTCAGTAAGCAGCTGGGCAAAGGTTTGAATAGAAGACAAGGGGTTCCTTATCTCGTGGGCCATGCCTGCGGCCAAAGTTCCTAGCGAAACCAGCCTATCGGCTCTCACTATCTGGGATTCCAGGCGCTTATAACTTATGGATAGAGCTAATTGGTTGGTAAGGCCTTCTAACAACTCGATATCAATATGAGAGTACATCTCTCGAGAAAGCTTCTCGCCTAATGCCAGGACTCCTCCGAGCCGGTTATGGATAATTAAGGGAAAACAAATCATCGCTTCTATGTCTTTTAACTCTATTTTTATCTTTTCAGCCTCTTCAAGAGATAGAATCTTATCCATCTCTTCTATAAAAAAGACCTTTTTATTTTCTCTGAGCCACTGAATAATCCCATCCTGGGGTGTAAAGACCATTTTTTTCGCCTGCTCATCCAGGCCAGAGGATGCCTGAACAATATAATTGCCGGATAAATCATCCATTAACATTATGGTTACCTTGGTAACCTCCATTGCTTTCGCAATATTATTTACGGCCTCAGATAAAAGTTGTTCCTCACTAGGAATAAGCACCAATCTTTTACTAAATTCCTTTAAGGCCTCCCGGTATTTAAATTTATTTTTAAAAAATATCCTTTCTATTCCTTTTCCAGTTTCTCCTTTTATACGGGGGATATAGTAAATAAGCGCGACTGAAAGCAAGAGAAATATAAAAAAGTGGGGAACAAAAGGAGTGTATGCGGGCAATAATGTAGAGAAGATTCTGTCTACACCCCACATCAACCCTAAACATACACCACTAATTATAGCTAATAAAAATGAATAAGCAGCTAATTTTCCAATAGCGATATCGATGTCCATCAGGCGGTATTTAATTATAGTGTAAGCCATTATAATAGGATAGAGGGGAACAGTAAAATTTAAAATAGGGTATAGATTAATTCCAAAACAAGGCAAAAAGCAAGTGCCACCACCACTAAATCCAATTGCAGTTGCTAAGAAAAAATATTTTATTTGATTGCGTCTAAGCCCGGAAGATTTTTTTAGTGCTTTCATTAATTCATAATGGCTATAGATAACT
>Ga0315282_10018130_pt1 | contig 10098 bp, 9 predicted proteins | sample YL17G07_20_MG_FD_203693 | JGI IMG/M metagenome (GOLD analysis project Ga0315282, IMG submission 203693) | Sediment microbial communities from Yellowstone Lake, YNP, Wyoming, USA - YL17G07_20 | ecosystem: Environmental > Aquatic > Freshwater > Lake > Sediment | place: USA: Wyoming | collected... | reverse complement strand
GCCGGTGGTCGTGGCGGTCACCACCATCCAGTAAAGCGCCTGGCTGAAATTGTAAAAACCGCTCTCCTGGCTCCGCTCCGACAGATAAACCAGAACCGTGAGCGTGAGAATGATAATCCCCAGCATGAGCATAATCCTGCCCGAACTGAACCCGGCAAAAAAATCCACCAGGCGCCCTTGCCAGGTCCGTGAACTGGCTTGCTTCTCCGCCATCGGTTCCCAAAATATCTTAATTAGCATTCGCATCTTTTGCAAACCCGGAAAAAAATCCCTCAAAGCCCCGGCCGGCAAAAATGCCAGTCGACTCCGGACAGGAGTGGTCCCCGCGGGGCGATTTTTTTCAGTTGCAAAATTTAAATTCTTTGTTAAAATATGTCCAGTTGCGGCCCATTTAGGAAAAAGTGGGTTTTTAGCCCACTTTTTTTTATAGAAAAGGCAGGAGGATGGAGAAAGAGGAGCTGGAAAAATTGCTCGAGCCGCTCTTGAACGAGCGCGGCTTTGAGCTGGTGGAGCTCGAATTCAGCCGGCAGGGCAAACGCCTGCTTCTGCGCTTCTTCATCGACCGGCTGGAGGGAGGTATCACCGTGGACGAGTTGGCCGAGGTCAACCAGGAATTCGGCTCGCTTTTGGACCTGGAGGCCGGAATCAACGAGCCTTATGTCCTGGAGGTAAGCTCTCCCGGCCTGGAACGCAGGCTGCGAAGGCTCAAGGATTTCCAGAAATACCTCAACCGCATCCTGGTGGTGGAGGCCACGGAAAAAATCAACGGGAGGCGCCATTTTCACGGCCAGCTGGTGGGAGCGGACACCCAGGGAATCACCCTGGTCATTGACCGCGAGTCGGTCTTCATCCCCCACCAGAAAATCAAACGCGCCCATCTCGAATATATTTTCGAATGAGGATAAGGAGAGAAGATGCCCTCGGAATTGTCCCAGATGATTGACATCCTGGTCAAGGAGAAGGGGATTAAGAAGGAAGCCGTCATCGAGGCCATCAAGCAGGCGGTCTCCAGCGCGGCCAAGAAAAAGCTGGCCGTGGAGGATGAAGACCTGGATGTGCGCTTTGACGAAAAGCGCGGCGAAATCGAGCTTTACCGATACAAGGAAGTGGTGGACCAGGTGGAAGACCCGGAGTCGCAGGTCGCGCTCAAGGCCGCGCAGGAGATGGACCCCGAGGCCGCGGTCGGCGATGTGCTCGGGTTCAGAATCGACCCGCGCAGCTTCGGCGACTTCGGAAGAATAGCCGCCCAGGCCGCCAAGCAGGTGATCATCCAGAGGGTGAAGGACGCGGAACGGCTCATGGTCTATGACGAATACAAGGACCGGGTCGGGGAGTTGATCAGCGGCATCGTGCGCAGGTTCGAACGCGGCAACATGGTCGTTGACCTGGGCAAGCCCGAAGCCGTCCTCCCACACTCCGAACAGGTCGGACGCGAATCCTACCGCGTGGGCGACCGCATCCGCGCCTATGTTGAAAGCGTGCAGAAGGAATCCAAGGGACCCCAAATCATACTTACCCGCAGAAACGCGGAATTCGTGCGCAAGCTCTTTGAAACCGAGGTCCCGGAAATAAGCGAGGGCATCGTCAAGATCGTGGCCATCGCCCGAGAGCCTGGAGTCAGAACCAAGATCGCGGTCAGCTCCAAGGACTCGGATGTGGACCCGGTGGGAGCCTGCGTGGGAATGAAAGGCTCCCGTGTCCAGGCCGTGGTCCAGGAACTGCGCGGCGAAAAAATTGACATCATCGCCTGGACCAAGGACATCGCCACCAACATCTGCAACGCACTCGCTCCCGCGGAAATCAGCAGGATGATTATTGACGATGACCAGAAACACGCCCAGGTGGTGGTGCCCGATGACCAGCTCTCGCTCGCCATCGGCAAGCGCGGACAGAATGTCCGGCTCGCGGTCCATCTCACCGAGTGGGATATTGACATCAAGAGCGAGAGCGAGATGAAGGAGCTTTCCGAGAACGCGCAGAAGAGCCTGGGCCGGATTCCGGGCATCGGCAACATCATCGCCCAGAAATTGTACCAGGAAGGGTTCACCACGCCCCAGGAACTGGCCAAGGCCGACCCGGAATTGCTTATGTCCCTCCCAGGAATCGGCAGGGTCAAGGCCGAAAAAATCATCCAGGCCGCCAAGGACTTCCTGGAAGGGCATAAGGGAGAGATGGAGAAGGCCGAGAGCCTTGAGCCTAAGCAGGAGGAAGATAGCGCGGGAAAAGATAAGCAGGCAGGGGAGTGAGTTCAGCTTCGGTTTAGCCGGAGGAATCTATGGAAGGGAAGAAGATGAGAGTTCACGAATTGGCCAAGGAGCTTGGCCTGGAGGCCAAGAAGCTTCTTCCCCTGCTGCGTGAAATGGGCATAGCCAATCCCACGCCCATGAACATGCTGGAGCCTGCAGAGGTCAAGAAGCTCAAGAAGCTTCTGGAGGAGAAGAAGGAAAAGGAGCAGGCCAGCATTGAGGTGGTTGAAACCCAGGTAAAAGAAGGAGTAATCCGCCGGCGCAAGGTGGTGCACAAGGCCGAAGAGCCGGAAAAAGCGCCCGAGCCGGTCCCGGAAAAAGAAGCCGAAAAAAAGAAAAAAGCCGCCAAGAAAAAAACCGCCAAGACCAGAAAAGGCGAGGCTCTTGAAGAAGCCATGCCCGCCCCTGAAGAAGCCGCTCCCAGGCCGGCCCCTGAAGCCCAGCCGCCGGCAGCCGGACCAGCCGCAGCCAAAGAAGCCGAGGCCAAAAAACCCACCGGCATCGGCATCCTCAAGGAAGTCAAAGAGCTAGTCTACAAGAAGCCCAAAATCAGGGCGCGCTGGGTGAGTCCGACCATCCGGCGCACCGCCCGGGCCACGGGCGAAATCCCCAGCCGCGAGTCCATGGCCGAGGAGGAAAGGAAAGCCGCGGCCGAGGCCCAGCGCATCGAACGCGAAAAGCCCAAGGACAAAAAGAAAAAAGGCGCCAAGCTCAAGCCCGAACTTGAGGTCTTCCCGGAAAAATTGCCCAAGGGCAAGAAGGTCAAGGAAGGCCCGAAAAGAAAATTAAGACGCAAGATAGCCTTCAAGATGGAACGAGGAGCCGTGGAAGAAGGCCTGGAAATAGCAGGAATTGAGCGCATCTACACGCCCCAGAAAAAGAAGCCCACAGCCAAAAAGCGCGCTCCGCAAAAAACCCAGGTCATTGCGCCCAAGCCCGAAAAGCGCGTGATTCGCATGGGCGAGTCCATCGAAGTCGCGGAACTCGCCCACCGCATGGGACTCAAGGCCGGACTGGTTCTGGAAAAACTGGCCGGGATCGGGGTTCAGGCCGGAGAAGACGCTTTCCTCAATCACGACGAGGCAGCCCTGGCCGCGCATGAATTCGGCTACGAGGTCATCCAGGAAATATTTGACGAGCACGCGCTGCTTCAATTCCCCGGGAAGGAAGTTTCCGGGGAGCTTTCTCCCAGGCCGCCGGTGGTCACGGTCATGGGCCATGTTGACCACGGCAAAACCACCCTCCTGGATTACATCCGCAAAACCAAAATCGCGGACAAGGAGCCGGGACAAATAACCCAGTCCATCGGCGCCTCGCTCGTGGACACTCCCTCGGGGAAAATTACCTTCATTGACACCCCCGGTCATGCTGCCTTCACCCAGATGCGCTCCCGCGGAGCCCGGGTCACGGACATTGTCGTGCTGGTCGTGGCCGCGGATGACGGGGTTATGCCCCAGACCATAGAGGCCATCAACCACGCCCAGGCCGCCAAGGTGCCGATGGTGGTCGCTGTCAACAAGGTTGACCTCCCGGGCGTGAACACCGACCGCATCAAGAGCAAGCTCGCGGAACTCGGACTCAACCCCGAAGAGTGGGGAGGCGAAGCCCTTATGACCAGTTGCTCCGCCCGAACCGGCCAGGGAGTGGACCATCTGCTGGAAAACATCCTGCTCCAGGCCGAAATGCTCAACCTGCGAGCCGACCCCAAGGTCCCGGCCCGTGGATTCGTCATTGAGTCCAAGCTGGAAAAGGGAAGAGGAACGGTCGCCAGCGTGATTATCCGGGAAGGCACCCTGCATTTGAAGGACGCCATAGTTTGCGGAATTTATTCCGGAAGGGTGCGCGCGCTCTTTGACCACCTGGGAAGGCAGATGAACGAGGCCGGTCCGGGCATACCCGCGGAGGTGATCGGCCTGGACGGAGTGCCGGACGCGGGCGAGGAATTGATCGCGGTGGAAGACGAGCACGCGGCCAAAACCGTGGCCGAGCACCGCGCGGAAAAGAAGCGCGCGGCCAGCCTGACCGGCCCGGTGGAAGCCAGCCTGGACGACCTGCTCAAGAAGATGGAGCAGGGGGTCAAGGCCGAGCTGAATGTCATCATCAAGGGCGACACCCTGGGAGCAGTCGAGGCGGTGCGAGACTCCATCCTCAAAATGTCCACCGACCAGGTCGAAATTAAGGTGCTCCACCTCGGCTCCGGGGCCATCACCGAAAATGATGTGCTCCTGGCCGAGGCCAGCAAGGCCGTAATCATCGGCTTTGGCGTGCGGCCGGAGTCCAAGGCCGCCAAGCTGGCCGAGGAAAAGGGCATCAGGATTTATTTCCACCGCGTCATCTACGAGCTGCTGGACCAGATTCAAGCCATTCTCAAGGGAATGGTCGAGCCGGCCAAGAAGGAAAAAAGCATCGGCCGGGCCGAGGTGCGCCAGGTGTTCAATGTTTCCAAGGTCGGGGCCATTGCCGGGTCGTTTGTGCAGGAAGGCGTGGTCAACCGCACCGCCCAAGTGCGGGTGCTGCGGGACAACGCCGTGGTTTATGAGGGAAGGGTTTCATCGCTCAAGCGCTTCAAAGATGATGCGCGCGAGGTCCAGGCCGGGTATGAGTGCGGAATCGGCATTGAAAATTTCAACGACCTCAAGCCCGGGGATGTGCTCGAGTTCTTTATCGTTGAGCAGGCGGGCTGAAGATGAAGGAAAACAAAATGGTGGTCGGGGTGCTGAAGATTGAACTCCGGCTGCCCCAGGTCCACAGTCTGAAGGAAAAGCGCGGCCAGCTAAAAAAATTGCTCAACTCCATTCGCGCAACCTACCATGTCTCTGCCGCGGAAGTGTCCAATAACGACCTCTGGCAGGACGCCGTAATTGGCATCACCGTAGTAGGCAATGAAAGCTCCTTCATCAATTCCGTGCTGGACCAGATTCTCAACTATGTTGAAGGCCTGGATTGCGGGGAGATTATCAACCAGCAGACCGAGCTCATCCATTTATAAATATGAGGTGGGAACCATGCATCCTTACCGCAGAGCCGACCGGGTGGCGCCTCTTATCCAGGAGGAGATTGCCCGGATGCTGGAGCGCGGGGAGCTGCACGACCCGCGGCTCAAAAAAATAACCATCACCAAGATAGCCGTGACCGATGACCTCAAGCTGGCCAAGGTCTATTTCAGCCTGATCGGCACCGAGAACGAGGTAGAGAAGGCCAAAGAGGGGCTTTTCAGCGCCAAGGGCATAATCAAAAGGTCCATCGGCCAGAATATTTACCTCCGCTATGTGCCGGAACTCGAGTTCCACTACGACAAGGGCCTGGAATATTCCCAGCGCGTGGACGACCTGATTAAAAGAATTCACGAGCAGGATGAACATAATCCAGAAAATAAATAACGAGCTCGAAAACGCCGGCTCCATCCTCGTGGCCAGCCACAAAAACCCCGAGGGAGACGCCCTCGGCTCTTCCCTCGCTCTATATCACCACTTCGGCCAGGGCAAAAAAATACAGGTCTTCAACCTTGACCCGGTTCCCTATTTCCTCGAATTCCTCCCCGGCTCGGAAAAAGTCATCCACCAGCTCAAGGACCTGGACCCGGATTTCGAACTCGCCGTGGTCGTGGACTGCGCCGGCCTCAACCGCGTCTGCGACGAATTCCCGCCATTCCTCCGGGGCAAAAAGCTCATCAACATCGACCATCACCAGACCGGCTCGGAATTCGGCCAGCTCAACCTGCTCAATTCCCGCGCCAGCTCCACCGGCGAGATTCTGTTCCAGCTTTTTTTCGATTCCGAGCGCACCATCAGCAGAAACACCGCCACCTGCCTTTATGCCGCTCTCTCCATGGACACCGGCTCCTTCCAATACCCCAACACCACGCGCGCCACGCTGGAAACCGCAGCCAGTCTGGTCAAGCTCGGCGCCGAGCCGGCAAGGATTGCCCACAACCTCTACGAGACCCATCCCAGGAGCAGGCTGCTCCTGCTTGCCCAAGTCATGCCAACCGTGAAGTTTTCGGAGAACGGCAAGAGAGCGGAAATGACCCTCACCTCCGAAATGTTCCAGAAAGCAGGCGCCAACCCCGCAATGGCCGAAGGCTTCATCAATTTCCTCACCACGGTCAAAGGCGTGGAGGTCGCCATCCTCTTCCGCCAGCTTGAACCCGGAAAATTCAAGGTCAGCTTCCGCTCGCTCGGCAAAATCGATGTGGCGCGCCTGTCCGAAAAATTCGGAGGCGGAGGCCACCAGCAGGCCGCAGGCGCAACCTTGGAAGGCGAGCTTGAAGAGATACAGAGTCTCATCCGCAGAGAAGTGGATGAGCTGGTTCGCCAGAACGCCAGATGAATAATCACGGCCTGCTTCTGGTGGACAAGCCCGCAGGGCGCACCTCCCGCCAGGTCACCTCCATCATCTCCAAAATCTGCCGGCAGAAACGGGCCGGCCATCTCGGAACCCTGGACCCCATTGCCACCGGACTCCTTCCCGTGCTCATCGGCAAGGCCACCAGGCTCGCACCTTTCCTGGAAGCAGACACCAAGGAATATTGGGCGCAGGTCAGGCTCGGCCAGGAAACCGACACCATGGATTCCGAGGGAATGCTCATTTCCGAGGCGCCGGTCCCGAGCCTGGAACAAGAACAACTTATTTCCATCCTGGAAAAATTTCAGGGCAAAATCGAGCAGCGGCCCCCGATGTATTCCGCAATCAAGCACCAGGGCCAGCGGCTCTACGACCTGGCACGCAAAGGCCAGACCGTTGAGACCAAGCCGAGAAAGATAACCATCTTTGCCATCAGGCTCCAGAATTTCGATGGCAAAATCATTGAGCTGGTCGTGCAATGCTCACCCGGAACCTACCTCCGAGTGCTCGCAAACGAGCTCGGAAAAGTCATCGGCTGCGGAGCCCACCTTTCAGGCCTGCGCAGACTCAAATCCGGCAGATTCTCGGTTGAACAGGCAGTTGGGTTGTCAAAGCTGACTCCTGAAAATTGCGGGCAATATCTGATTCCGCTTGAGGACATCCTGGTTTTTGAAAAAGTCAACATAGCTGACGAAGACGGCTATAAAATAAGAGATGGAAACTCAATTCCGCTCAAGAATATTGCCATTGGCGATAGGCCGTTCGGCACTCTCATCCAGATACTCTCCACCCCCGCGTTCGCGCTCTGCGAAATAATCGAAAAAGACAGCCAGCCCTTTCTTAAACCCATTCGGGTTTTTCCGTCAGAAGATAAATAAAAGCGCACAGCCGCCTGCTTTCTCAAAATCTGCGGGCGAATTCAGTCGCGCTCAACTTTTTCCCAGATATCGACCAGTTCTCTCACTCGGTTTTCTATGGAATCCGCGCACACGATTTCGGAGATGAAGGCCGCAGCCGCGGCGCCGGCTTTTTTGACTTCCGAAAGGTTGGCGCGGTTGATTCCGCCGATGGCCACCACCGGTTTTTTGACCGCCGCGCAAACCTGTCTCAACTTTTCAATTCCCTGGACGGGAGTTGGCCGGCCCTTGGTCAAGGTCGGAAAGATGGCGCCGAAAGCGATGTAATCCGCGCCTTGCTGCTCAACCTCCCGAGCCTCCTCCAGGCTGTGCGTGCTCCGGCCGATGACCAGCCCGGGCGCCTCTTTTTTCGCCTCGGCAACCGGAAGGTCGTCCTTGCCCAAGTGCGCGCCGCCGGCCTTGACCTCAAGCGCAATCTCCAGATAGTCGTTAATTACCAGCAGCGCGCCATAATCGCGGCACATCTGTGAAATCGCTTTAGCCAGCTTCAGAAATTCGCTCCGGCCAAGATTTTTCGCGCGCAACTGGATGATTCTCGCTCCGCCGGCAAGGCTTTCCCGCGCAATCTGCGTCTGGCTTTTTTCCGGCGCCGGCGTATTGTCCGCCAGCACATAGATTCCGGTTATGACTGGAGAGCGTTTCATGGCCGGGGTCTATTCACTCATCGCGCAAAAAAGAATCGCGCCTTCCGCCTTTGTCCCAACTTGGTTCCCACGAGAAGCGACTTCCGCGGACGAGAAATTCGCTCGCCCAGGATTCACAATACATTTTTGGCGATATGCTCCGCGCACCTTGCCGCAAACGCCCAGATGGTTTCCTGCGGATTCACCCCCAGCGAAGTCGGGAACACGCTGGCATCACTGATGAACAGGTTGCGCACTTCCCATGTTTCAAGGTTCAAGTCCACCACGGATTTTTTCCTCTGCACCCCCATCCGGCAGGTGCCCATGGGATGAAAAGCCATGGTGATGAAATCCCCGGCATGAACCTTTTTGTCCGCAAATCTTTCCACATCCGCCGGCGTGTTGATGACCGGGAAGCACGAGGTCGAGGTGACCACCTTTTTCGCGCCTGCGGCAAAAAGTATCCGCGCCGATATCAGCATGGATTTTTTCAGCTTGTCCGTGTCCTCCTGGTTCAGGTTGTAGGTCATCAGGGACTCGCCGTCCGGCCCGACCGTGACCCGGCCCTTGCTCACATCGCTGACCATGACTCCTATGCTTGCAATCTGGGTGAAATCTTTGGCCATGTCCCAAAGCTCCTTGCCGAAGCCCGGAAAACCAGGAAACTCGCTGGCCGGCCCGGTGAAGGTGGCCTCCAGCATGATGCCCAAGTCCTTGAAATCGTCCACCATCAGGCACTGGCCCACGCCCTGGTGCCCTTTGATTTCCTGGTCAAAAAATCCAATCACTCTTCCGCAAAGATGGAGCTTGAGGTTCTTTCCCGCCTGCCCGCTCTCGTTGCAGATTTCATTTTTCAAAAGGATGACCGGCGTATTGAGCGCGCCCGCAGCCAGAATCACGATGTCCGAGCTGATCTGGATGTGATGCCGGAACATCCCGTTCTCCGGGTCCCGCACCGACCCTTGAACGCCCATCACCTTCTTCCCGTCATGGAGGATGAACTCGCCCTTGGAGTTGCAAAAAAACTTCGCGCCGAAATTCACCGCCTGCGGGATGTAATTCAAGGTCATGGCCTGCTTCGCGTCCTCACGGCAGCCGTAAGAACAGTTGCCGCAGCCCTTGCAATGCTCATTGATGTTGTGCTTGAGCGGCTTGGGATGAAGACCCATGCGCCGGGCACCCTCCGCAATCACCTCCCCGTTCCGGCCCATCACCTCCGGGCTGACCTCCCGAACGCTCATGACCTTCTCCACCTGCTCGTAATACGGCGACATCTCCGCCTCGCTATAACCCGTGATGCCCATCTCCTCCCATTTCTTGTGCGTGGCAGGAGGCAGCCGGAAGCAGGTGCCCATGTTGATTACCGTGGTCCCCCCCAGGCATTTCCCGGTCGGAACGATTATGGCCGGAATCCCAACCGTGGTCTCCATCCCGTGGTTCCGGTATAATTTCAAAAAGCATTCCCGGATGGTCTTGGGATAGTTCGAACGCGTGTAATACCCGCCTTCCTCAAGAACTATCACCCGTGCCCCCTTCTGCGCCAGCTCCTTCGCCATCACCGCCCCGCCCGCGCCCGAGCCGATTATGCAAACATCCACTTCCTCCCGAACCGAGGCCCTTATCTCTTTCCCCTCTATGATTGCTCCTGGCATTATCACTCCCTTTTCAGCCCATCTTTATTATTCAATTTGATTATCCAGATGTCAACTGTTCCTGGCCGAGGGAACACAGCGAGCGTCTAAAATTCAGCTCCGACTCTTTACCATGCACCGTGCACCGCAATTTGTTTTTCACCGCAGAGGCGCAGAGTGCGCAGAGCAAAAGTTCTGATATTGAATGTGCGAGGGGCTTTAGCCCCGATTCCTTGTCATTGCGAGCGCAGCGAGTCCCGCGTCCGAGCGGGATGCGAGGGGCTTCAGCCCCGACTCTTCACCGTGCACCGCTCACCGCAATTTGTTTTTCACCGCA
>Ga0315282_10018129_pt1 | contig 10098 bp, 7 predicted proteins | sample YL17G07_20_MG_FD_203693 | JGI IMG/M metagenome (GOLD analysis project Ga0315282, IMG submission 203693) | Sediment microbial communities from Yellowstone Lake, YNP, Wyoming, USA - YL17G07_20 | ecosystem: Environmental > Aquatic > Freshwater > Lake > Sediment | place: USA: Wyoming | collected... | reverse complement strand
GAGGCCGACTCGACCTCGAGCCGGAAGAACTCGTTTTCGATGATTCCGCCGGCGCCCGTGACCGTGCCTGCACCTTCCGGCGGCTTCGCCGCGGGCGCGATGCCGTAACTCCGGTAGCCGAGACCGGGGACCTCCTTCGCGGGGAAAGCGGTCTCGATGAATTCGTGACCCCAGTAATTTCCGCGGCGGAGGACCTGCGCCGGGAAGACGACTCCGGCGTCGTCCGTGACGACGATCTCGCCCGTCTTCCAGGTGCGGTCCCAGATTCTAGCGACGACGACCTCGGTGCGCACATGCGGGCTCGGGTTGAAGACGACGAAGGGATCGCACGAGACTCCTCCCGCCCCGCGGCGCGAGACGGCGCCTCCCTCGGCACCTTCGCCCGCCCCGGCGCCGAGACCGACGCCGACCGCGGCACCCGGTCCGCCGCGCGGGACTTCCCCGCACCGGCACGACGCGAGCGTGTCCACGCACGCCGCAATCGCACGCAGCGCGCGCGTCTTCACCATGGACGTCCGCGCGAGGATCTCCTGGAAAAGTCCACGCGCGAACTCCACCGTCGCACGTACCCCTGAACCCGGCAGGATGTCATGGAACTGGTTGAACATCGCGTGCCGCCAGGCTTTCGCGAGCGACTCGGCCGGATAGGGCATCCCCACGAGACCGCGGCCGAGGAGCGCGAAGGCCTCCGCCTCGACCAGGGCGTTCTCGCTCCGACGGTTCGCCTCCTTGATGCGGCTCTGTGCCGTGTAGCACCCCTCGAACACGCAGTTCAGCTCCCGGTCGATGACCGGCAGGTCCTTCGCCTTCTTCTCGGCGATGGAATAGAACTCCTCCGTCGCGCTGAGCCGGATGTTCGGGAAGATGGGCCAGGCGTCGAGCGCGAGGGCATTCGTCAGGTCGCGCCGCGTCGGCCCGCCGCCGTGGTCCCCCACCCCGTACACGAAGAGGTAATCCCTCAGCCCCGTCTCCCGCTCGAACTGGAAGAGCCCCGCGGTGATGTTCTCGTTGATGCGCCCGTTATAGGCACGCTCGTCGTCGTCGAAAACCAGGACGCGCGAACCGTCTTTTCCCTGCCACCAGAAGAGCATGGGACCGTGGGACGCACGGTGGAGGTAGTAGCGACGGACGCCGCCTGCGGCGAGGATCGTCGGGACGGTTGCGGCGTGGCCGAAGGTGTCGCACTCCCAGTCGATGAGGACCGCGCCATAGTCGAGGCCGAACTCCTCCTTCACGAACCGTCTCGTCGCGAGGAGGTGCCGGCACATGATTTCACCCGAGGCGAGGTTCTTGTCGCCCTCGACCCACGTGCTCGCCGTCACCTCCCACCGTCCCTCGGCGATCCGCCGCTTCACCCGCTCGTACAGCTCCGGGAGGTAGTCCTTCATGATCCGGTAGACCGAGGCTTGGCTCTGCGAGAACCGGAACGTCGGAAACTCGTCCATCAGCCGGTCGACCGTGGTGAAGGTGTCGTGGGTGACGGCGACGGTCTCCGGCCAGTTCCACATCCAGTTCATGTCGATGTGGGCGTGACCGACGCAGTGGATGGTGTATCGCTTGGCGGCTTTGGCGAGCGGCGAGAGGATGTCCTCAGCCTGCTGGAGCGCCCTCCGCGCGGAGGCGCCCTTCGCCGTCGCGCCGGCGAACGTGCTTGCGGCCTTGAGGATGAGCTTCTGCCAGCCGGCCTTTTTCGCGGGGTTGGTTTCCGCAAGTTCCGCCGCGAATTTCGCCTCGGCGATGAAGCGGGTGACGAGTTCCCGTGACGCGCCGCTTGCGGCGTCCGCCGCGCGAAGCGCACCATCCAGGTCTTCAGCAAATCCCATGTCATTACCTCCAGATCTGTGTTGTCCCTCACTCCTTGAGGGCGAATTCGCCAAACAGCCGGCGACTAAAGGTCGGGGCGAGAGGGCCGAGCAATGACGAAACCCGAAATCCGAATGGCGAATCAATGACGAATAGGAGAATGATGAATGCCGGTTTATCCGAATTCGTCATTTGGGCATTCGACATTGAATCGTCATTCTGGTTTCGCCATTCCGATCCGAGGGTCTCGTATCCCCCTCACCTCTTGTAAAAACGGCTCCTGTCCCCGTTTTCTAGAGCCACCCGGTCATCCGGGCGAGGAGCCGGGAGTACTGGACGAAATTCGGCCACGAGATGTCGGGCGGCACACGGTGGTCGAGGCTCGGAATGTACCCGCCGTCCCGGACGACCGGCTCGATGCGCTTCATCTCGTCGGCCAGGGCCCGGCCGCCCTTCGCGATCGCCCGCTTGTCAATCCCCCCGCGGTAGGCCATCCGGCGGCCGAACCGCCGACGCAGCTCGCCGATGTCGTTCCCCGCGGCGACCTCGATCGGGTCGCACACATTGATCCCCGACTCGATCCAGATCGGAATCAGCTCGGCGAGGTAGCCGTCCGAGTCCACGTCCACCAGCTCGCAGCCTGCTTTCTTCGCCGCCGAGACCCACCCATCCCAGGCGGGCTTGAGGAACCGCCGCACCATCGCCGGCGAAATCATGCTCCGGCCCTTGTAGGCCATGTCTTCCGAGAGCTGAAGGACATCAGGGACGACGTGTTTCAGGATCCGATCGAGCATTCCCAAGACGAAATCGGCATAGAAGGACGCCAGTTCGTCGACGAGTGCGGGCTCGTCAGCCATCAGGATGCAGAGTCCCTCCAGTCCGCACCACTCCCGCATCTGCCAGAAGGGTCCGTTGAAGCCGACGGCGAGGACGGTGTCGCGCCGGGCTGCCTCACGGCAGCGGGTCTCGAAATCATCCGGAAATCGCCCCGGCGTGTCAAGCCGGTAGCGTCCCTTCATCCGCTCCCAGTCGTCGCGGTTTTCCACCGGGAAGCGGATCCACCGCCGGGGGACGAAGTCCCGCCAGTCGCGGAGATAGGTCACGTCGTACCGGTCGGGGATCTCGCAGACGCTTCCCGACCAGTCCTCGACCACGTAGTGCCCGTCCCGGTGTTCGAGCACCTTCTCCTCGAACTGCGGGATCATCCGCGAGTCCACGCCGAGATCCACGGGTGCCGTGGTCTTCTCCGGCTCGACACCCAGCGTCTCGAGGAGATGCGCGAACCAGTCCACGCCCTCGGGCAACCCTTGCGTGTGCCAGGCGGCGAGGGTCGATTCCTTCGGATGCTCCGGGTCGAAGGGAATCCGGTCGGGAGTCCCGAAGAGCAGCGTCGCCAGATAGCGTTCACGAGGATTCATATCGCCAAAGCCCGAAACCAGAATCAAACCCGAAATCCAAAGCGCGAATGGCGAATCAAACCCGAAATCCGAAATCGGAAGCCGACGACTTGCTCACAAGACGCCTTCCTTCGGGCTTCGGACTTCGTCGTTGATTCTGCTCTGTAGAAAACATCCGTCTTGTTGCTTCACCCCACTCCCTCCTCTGGGGGAGAGGGTCGGGGCGAGGGGTGGTCGTTTTGCCCCGAATCGGGCAATTCACCCGCGAAATCCCCCTCACCCTTGCCCTCCCCCTCGTTGGGGGGAGGGGACAGAAGCAGCACGCTGCGATAGGACATTCATAATACGCGGCTCAATAAACACGTACCCGCCCCGTGGGGGGAGAGGAAACAACGGCAGCGTTCACAAACGGCGTTTTCTACAGAGCACTCCTGTCCCCGTTTTTCTACAGCCAGCCGGTCATCCGGGCGAGGAGTCGGGAGTACTCGACGAAATTGGGCCAGGAGATGTCGTGCGGCACGCCGTGGTCGCAGCCCGGGATGTACCCCCCGTCCCGGACGACCGGCTCGATGCGCTTCATCTCGTGGCGGATGGCCCGGCCGCCCCTCGCGATCGCCCGCTTGTCCACGCCGCCCTGATAGGCCATCCTCCGTCCGAAGAGTCGGCGGAACTCGTTGATGTCGTTCCCCGCGGCGACCTCGATCGGAGCGCACATGTTGACCCCCGACTCGATCCAGATCGGGATCAGCTCGCCGACGTGGCCGTCCGAGTCCACCTCGACGATCGGACACGCCGCCTCCCGGAGGAGCGCGACCCACCGGTCCCAGGCCGGCTTCAGGAACCGCCGCGTCATCGCCGGCGAAATCATGCTGTGCTCCTTGTAGGCTAGGTCCTCGGAGATCTCCACCAGGTCGGGAACGACGTGTTTCAGCATCCTCTGGAGCATCCGGGAGACGAACTCCGCGTGGAAGGCCGCTAGCTCCGCAACAAACTCGGGCTCGTCCGCCATCCGGATACAGAGTCCTTCGAACCCGCACCACTCGCGCATCTGCCAGAAGGGTCCGGCGACACCGATGGAGAGCACGGAGTCGCGGCGCCGCGCCTGTCGGCAGCGAGCTTCGAAATCATCGGGGAACCGTCCGGGCGAGTCCAGCCGGTAGCGGTCCTTCATCCGTTCCCAGTCGTCTCTGGTTTCCACCGGACATCGGATCCACCGCCTCGTGACGAAATCCTTCGGCTCGCGGAGGTACGTGACGTCGAACCGGTCCGAGATCTCGCAGATGTTCCCCTTCCAGTCCTGGACGACGTAGTGCCCGCCGCTGTGCTCCAGGACCTTCTCTTCGAACCGGGGGATCATGCGGAAATCGACGCCGAGGTCCACCGGAGGCGACGACTTCTCCCGCTCGAAACCCAGCGTCTCGAGGAGATACGCGAACCAGTCCACCCCCTGGGGCAACCCTTGCGTGTGCCAGGCGGCCAGGGTCGATTCCCTCGGTCCCCCGGGCATGAACAGGATCCGGTCGGGCTTCTCAAAGAGCAGCGTCGCCAGGTAGCGTTCACGGGACGTCATCCAACGCCTTTCGCAGGGTTGCGGCACGGTGCATGGAAGAAATCCGAAACCAGAAACCCGAATGGCGAATCAAGCCCGAAGCTCGAAATCCGAAAGCCGAAATGGTGAACCCAAGACGCACAAGCGAGACGGCGTCCTTCGTGCTTCGGACTTCATGTTTGATTCGCCATTCGGATTTCGATCTTTCGTCATTCCCGCGTCCCCCTTACCCCAACCTTCAGTCGCCTGTCCGCGTGGCGACCTCTCCCCCTGAAGCGCCAGAGGCGATGGTCTTGGAAATTCTGGTTTCGGATTTGACGGGGGACATTATGTCCCGGATGTTTCACGGCCGCAATAGGCTTGTCCAGTCGGATCGCTCCTCCCATTCCTCGTCCTCGGGTACGCCCGGGCGTCCGCCGGCGGTCGCCGGCGCCTGAGCCAGATGCTCCGGCATCTTGATCCTCGGGATGAGGAAGAGCGCGAAGCTGATGCGCATGAGGAAGGAAACGGCAAACAGGACGTGGAACGCGCAGAAAGAGATGCCGAACTTGTCCACATGCTCCGGGCCGATGAACTTGACGGTGAACCCGGCGGCCAGGCACGCCAGTCCCGACGCCCAGTTCGACACGAAGCTCGACACGGCGGTGTAGGTCGCGACGTGATGTCCGGGAGGCGGGTAGCGGGTGATGAGCTTGTTGGCGGCGATGGTCCCGGCGTTCGAGGCCGAGCCCCCCACCAGCGACGAAATCCCCACCAGGTAGACCGCCGTGCTCTTCGTCGCGAAAAACCAGAAGAGCGGCCACATCGACCAGAAGAGGTGTCCCCAGAACAGCACCGGCTTGACCCCGTAGCGGTCCACGAAGAGACCCCACTTCCGCGAGCCGAGGAGCGTCCCGATCTGGTTGAAGATGATGAGGACCACGACGGCCGCCATCATGTTGTCCCGAAGTCCCAGGTCCCCGACGAAGTAGACGGTGGAGAGTGCGCCCCCGAGACTCATCCCGAAGGTCCAGCAGGTGATGAAGACGAGCCACCGTCGGTAGCCCCGGTCGCGCAGGGGCGCCATGAACTGCGCGACGAAGTCCTCCTCCTCGGGCACCACCATCGCCGGCTCCGGGATCGTCCCGTGGATGACCAGATCCAGGAGGCCGATGACGGTGGCGACGAAGAAGACGGCGACCGCGGTGGTTAGTTTCCATTCCTCGTCCATCCGGTCGATCAGCCAGGCGCCGGGCAGCACCGCGAAGATCACCGAGACGTTGATCCACCAGGTGCGTCGGGCCCAGAAGCGTCCGTGCTTCGCACTCGGGATGATGTCCGCCAGCCAGCTCATCCAGGGAGGGTTCCCCATCGCCCCCAGGAAGTTGCTGAGACAGACGGATGCAATGAGGATCATCCCGGCGTGCCGGTGTCCCCCGTGGTACAGCCAGTAGGCGAGGATGATCCCCAGGAGCCGGACGCTGCGACTGGCGACCGCGAACCAGAACCACAGGACCTTGCGCTGTCCCACCTGGCGGGTCATACGCGCCGAGATGACCTCGGCCGACAGGAGAAACGACGAGAGGCCCGTGAGCACCCCCCAGTCGGCCGGCGACATCCCGATGGAGTTGCCGAAGTAGACGAAGAACACTCCCGAGATGAGGTAGCCCCAGACGTTGCCCATCGCCCCGGTGTAGATGTGCCGACGCATGATGCCCGGAAGCTCCTCCGGGTAGACGACGCGCTGGGCGAAGTACCGCCGGTAGAAGGGCAAGTCTTCACGGCTGGAATTCTCAGGTTCGGATGAGAGACCCATGGTGTCCAGATGGGAAGTTCTCTTGTCCGGCTTCGGGTCGGCCCGGCGTGCGTGCGCCCGAGACCCCCGTGTGCCGGGTTATGGCAAATGAAACGTAAGCACCGATATAGCGGTTTTGGACGCGAAATCAAGGAGAATCGCCCGAAGCGGGAAAGCAGAAACCAGAGACCAGAAACCAGAGACCAGAAACCAGAGACCAGAAACCAGAGACTGGAGACTGGAAACTGGAAACCAGAGACTGGAAACCAGAGACCAGAATGGGGAGTCAAACCCGAAGCTCGAAACCCGAAATCCGATTCAAGTCCGAAACCCCAAGCCCGAATTCCCACGCGCGGGCAGACGCCGCCCCTTCCGGTTTCGGATTTCGGGCTTCAATCGGGTTTCCGGTTTCGGATTTCGGACTTCGCGCTTCCGCCGCGGGATGATATACTCTCCCATCCCGGCGCGCAAGCGGGACCGAAACGGAGCACTACGTCAGGACGAAGGAGAAAGAGGATGATCACCGGCATCGCTCACGCGTGCTACATCACGACCGACCTTGAGAGGTCGATCGCGTTCTACCGTGATAAGCTCGCCATGACGGAGGCCTTCCCGTTCCTCAAGACGGACGGGCGGAAGTTCGGGGCGTACCTCCACGCGGGCGGACGGAACTTCATCGAGATCTTCGAAGGGAAGCCGGGCGCAAAGGCGGAGGGACAGTCTTACCAGCACCTGTGTCTTGAGGTGAAGGACATCGAGGGAACCGTGAAGGCGCTCCGCGCGAAGGGCGTCGAGGTCACGGAGGCCAAGCTCGGCACCGACGGGTCGTGGCAGGCGTGGCTCGCCGACCCCGACGGGAACCGCATCGAGCTCCACGAGTACACCCCCACGAGCAAGCAGACCCCGTGGCTGAAGTGAGGCCTCCCCGCCGCTTGCGGCGGGGAGGCCTCACTCGTTCCTGTCATGCGAGCCGGCGCCATCGCCTTCCCGCACCCCGATGAACTTCGCGCCCCGAAATAAGCCACGTCCCCGTTTCCGGATGCAGATCGATGGTCCCGACGCAGATTGACGAGGTCCCTCCGCGACGGCATTCAATTTCTCGTGGAATCGTAGACGAAATCGACAGGGAAGCCGAGTTTCGCGGCAAGCTTCGGACGGTCCTTTTCGTAGGCGTCTCGCTTCTTTTGGAAGATGCCGAATACCGTAAGGCGGAGGGTTCCGTCACGGGCCCAAAGCGAATGCGAGAATCCGAAACCACCTTCTTCTCCGGCGCATCCCCAGAGGTCCCGAACGTGATTCGTTTCTGTGTTCCAGAATCCTATCAGAATGGAGCCTCCGATAGCCGAGGTTCCGGTTTCGGTAATCAACAGGACCTCGTTGTCGCGGCCGACATCGTATATGGAATACCGTTCGTCCGAACGGCCCTTGGACGGGATGATGTCATCACTATAGGTCGGTGGCCTGCCCGGAATAATAAAGATGGTGGCCGTAAGGTCCATGCGTTGGTATTCGAAAACCTCTGATTCCGTCGCCTCGGCACGGAGAATGGTGGCGCCTTTCGGGAAATGAGGCTGCGGCGGTATGCGGTGACCGGAGAGAAGCCGGAAGTCTTCGGGCCGGTACTTACCTTCCTCGTGATAGGTCTTGGCAATGACCTCGCCGAGGATGCGCGACATGAAATCTCTGTCAGCCGCAGACATGATCGACAGGCCCCACGAGTCATCCACGGTAGAGATGCTTGTGACATCCTGACGGCGGGCCCGGCACCCGCATACGCAGAGCATTGCCAAGAATAGAACGAAATATCTTCGCATATTGCCTCCAGAATAATTAGGGACAGAGGGGCTGTTAAAAAAGCTGTCCATTCCCCCTGGTCAGGCCGCGCGACGCAACGTCCGGGATTCCGGGGACAGGGGATTCCGGGGACACCATATTCAATCCCCCCGTCCCGCATCTTGATTCCGTGGTTTGGGGCCCCGTTTCCCGCACTGCGTCACATGGCGGGGGCATTCCGGCGCCACGGCTCGTGCAACCCCCTACCCATGCCTCAACGATGCACCTGCACGGATGCGAGGTCAAGGCTCAAACATGACGTCCCCAATCCTAATCCCGCATTAGCGGCTGTTCAGGCAGGCTCCTGGTCGCCCCGGCTTTCAGAAGGACTTCGATGAGCCGGCGTTTGATCTCCGCGCCTGGCGCCACGCCGGGGAAGTGCTCGGCCAGGTCCAGCGGCGTGCGGCCGTCCTTCGCCTTCGCGTTCACGTCGCATCCCTTCTCGATGAGCTTCTCGATCACCTCAATTTCCACGACATATCTGTCCGCAATCGCAAGGATCGTATTGTGGAGCGGCGTCAGGCCCTCGTTGTCCGCGAGGTCCGGGTCGGCCCCCTTTTCGAGAAGGAATAACACGGATTCCGACTGTCTCAGCCGAGCGGCCAGGTTGAGAGGCGTCTCGCCGGCTGCATCCCGGGCGTCCGGGTCGGCCCCTTTCTCAATCAGGATCTGAGCCACCTCCAGGGACCCGCCCAAGAGCACCGCCTCATGAAGAGCCGTACGGCCGTCCCAATCCCGAACCTTGACGTCGGCGCCCTTCGCGAGGAGCAGCCGGGCAAACTCGCTTTCAGTCGTCACGAACAGCGGACCTCCACAATGACGCGGCATGGCGTTCAGGTCCGCCCCGTTCTCGATGAGCACCCGCGCCGTCTCCACGTCTCCGCGGACAGCGGCCAGGAACAGCGTCGTCATCCCGTCATCCGCTTTGGCGGCGGCGTCGGCGCCCTTGGCGATCAGCAACTGGACGAGTCCGACGTCTCCGGTGCAGGCGGCGGAATGGAGCGGCGTCCACCCGATGTAATCCCTGGCGTTCACATACGCGCCCGCAGCGAGCAGTCGAGCGGCAATGTCCAAGCGCCGGACGCGTCGCGGCGGCCTCCCGGTACAATTGTCCCCGAGATCGACAGCAACCCTGCCATATGGGAGCATTTCGTTCAGCGTGCCATCGTCCGCCGACGCGATGTGCAGAGGCGTCGAGCCGTAAAAGGACTTGGCGTTGACGTCGGCCCCTTGCCGCAGACATCGGTCGACCAGTTCGAGGTCCCCGCGCCAGACCGACCAGTGCAGCGGCGTCCAGTGCATCCGCATGTAGCCGACGTGCTCCGGAATCTCTTTCACCCGCGCCTTGACCGGAGGCGGCCACGAACTCAACAGCGACCGGATCATCGTTTCGTCGTCTATCCACAGCGCCGAGCCCATGGCCTTTTCGAGCAAGAGCCTGCGGACACAGTACGTCCCCACGAGCACGAAGGCGAGGAAGAGAAGGATCGAAATCGGAGGGACGAGTCTGGGTCGTCGCATGGGCAATCCACCAAAGGACCGGTGCGGATTTCACGGCCATTCTACTCGTTTACGCAACAACTTTCCAATCCTGTGGGAGGGGACCCTTAAGCGGACCCTTGGGGACAGACCCTAGTAGGGACCCTTATTGAGTCCCGTATAGTTAATGGCACTGCTCATAGTCTCAGTTGAGCAAACTCAAAGAAGGACCGCAGCAGGTGCGGGCGGCCGCGTTGCTTGCG
>Ga0315282_10018128_pt1 | contig 10099 bp, 7 predicted proteins | sample YL17G07_20_MG_FD_203693 | JGI IMG/M metagenome (GOLD analysis project Ga0315282, IMG submission 203693) | Sediment microbial communities from Yellowstone Lake, YNP, Wyoming, USA - YL17G07_20 | ecosystem: Environmental > Aquatic > Freshwater > Lake > Sediment | place: USA: Wyoming | collected... | reverse complement strand
GCGTAAACCAATCTCCGGCCTAAAGGCCGGAGCTTTTGGCCAAGAAGATGAATGGCCTACGCTTCGCTCCGGGATGCCATTCATCCCCAGGCTTAAAAGCCTGGGGTTTTCTGGCATGACTCATAAATGCAGCCCAGATTATAAAGAACCATGGGCTCGTCCGGAGCAATGGCTTTTGCTCGGCTTGCCCATTTGAGACCGCGCTCCCGTTCCCCCAGGGCGACCAGACCGTTCGCACCCATGTAGATGGCCCGGGCATCGTCGGGATGAAGGTCGATCCGCTCCTCGACAAGGGCCACGCCGCGACGGCGGGAGGCGCGTCCATCTTCAGAACGTCCCAGCGTGTCGTAAATCTGAGCAACCAGAAGGGGCGCCTGATAGTCGCCGGGGCGGACCTTGATCGCCCCCTCATAGAGCCGGGCCGCTTTCTCGATCTCGCCGCAAACAAAAGCGTGGCGCGCATAGAAGTACCAAGCCTCGAAGAGGCCAGGTTCGAGTCGAATCGCGGCCTCGAATCCCCGTTCAGCCTCTTCCTTGTGCCCCCCGATGGAGAGAGCGACGGCAGAGGACGCCTGGGCCTGGGCAGAGTCTGGAGCCAGCTCAACGGCGCGCCGGCTCGCGGTTTCGGCTTGCTCGCGGACCAACGGCTTGCGCTCGGAATAGAGGTAGATAAAGGACCAACAATCGGCCAGTCCCGCGTGGGCCAGGGCGTATCCGGGATCCAGCTCCGTCGCCCGAGCGAAGAGCTGCAGTGCGAATTCGATGTCGTGCCTTCCGTATCGGTAATAGAAGCTCCGCCCCCGCAGATAATAATCATAGGCCTGGACGTGCCGGGTCAATGATTTCTGAAGGGCTCCTTTCTCCTGCGGGCTCAATGTCACTTGGAGCGCACGGACGATATTCTTGGCAATCTCTTCTTGGATCTCGAAAATATCCCGCATCTCGCGGTCGAAGGACTCCGACCAGAGGTGGAAGCCTTGTTCGGCGTCGATGAGTTGTGCGGTGATCCGGAGACGGTTGCCGGACTTGCGCACACTCCCTTCGAGAAGCGTTTCGACGCGAAGCCGGCGGCCGATTTCCCGGGGTTCGAATGTCCCGATGAATTGAAAAGATGCGGTCCTCGCCGCGACGCGCAGTCCGCGTACAATACTCAGGGCGTTGATGATCTCTTCGGCGATCCCTTCGCAGAAATAGGCCTGGTCTTTTTCGCGGCTCATATCGACGAACGGGAGCACGGCGATGGATGGAACCTTTTCCGGAGCGGTTGTCTCTTTCGTCCGCTTCAGCCGTTCCAGCTCGGTGCGAAGATCGAGGACGGAAGCCATCCGGAAACGGACATCTTTCTCGAGACATTGGCGGAGGATCCGGTCGAGCTGCCGGGGCAGCCGAGCGTTCATCTGCACGGCCGAGCGAGGCTCATCCTTGAGAATGGCCGCGATCGCCTCGGCGCTGGTTTTGCCTTCGAAGGGACGTTCCCCCGTCGCGAACTCGAACAGGACGATCCCGAGCGAGAAAAGGTCGGTGCGGTGGTCGAGCGGCTCGCCCCGCAGCTGTTCGGGAGACATATAACAGATGGTCCCGGAGAGGCCTTCCTGAAGGGTCGCCGTCGTAGCATTCTTGTCCGCGGCGAGGGAAGGAACCGAGTCGAACATCCGGGCTAGGCCGAAATCGAGGATCTTGACCATTCCGCCCTGGCCCACCATGATGTTCCCCGGCTTCAGGTCGCGATGGATAATCCCACGCTCGTGGGCGGCGGCGATCGGGAGAGCGATCTCGAGAAAGCGGTCGAGCGGCACGCCGCCGCGGACGACATATTTTGATAAGGGATCGCCCCCCACGAGCTCCATGGTAAAAAAGTAGGTCCCTTCGTCCTCGGCGATCGCATAGATCGTGACGATGTTCGGGTGCCGGAGCGCTGCGACCGCTTTCGCCTCGCGCTCGAAGCAGGCGCGTCGCTCAGGGTCGTCGGCCACACCTTCGGGAAGGAACTTGATGGCGATATCGCGGTCGAGCTTGAGGTCGCGCGCCTTCCAAACGACCCCCATGCCGCCCTCGCCGAGCTTTTCGAGAAGGCGATAGTGAGTCAGTGTGCTTCCGGATTCGATCTTCATAAGCCCCCCTCCCCCACTTTGGATAAATCGCGGTCCAGGATGACCCGAAGCATAAAAGGATCGTGCCGGGCCAATGGCCAGCGATCTGTTTCGGAACCGGCCGGGAACAGAGGCGAGGCACTTTGAATACGGGGACTCAAGAGGACGTGAGAAATCATCGGAATATCAATGTATCTCAGCCGATGAATTTCTGTCAACAATTCTGGATTTCCGGACAGGCGTTTCTCCCCGATCATAATGGAACCCTGCTTTGGAAAAGAGAGCTGACTCCCCTCCGGCTACCGGCAGGCGGTTCAGGCGCAGGATTCAGAAGGTGTAGACATAGCCGACAAACACGATCGCCGCGCCAGTGTTGTTTTTCCCGTTGACCTCCCCGGACAAGGAAAAGCGATTGGTCAGCATCCATTCTCCGGAAATTCCAAAGAAGGGGCCCCAGTCGCGCCCCTGAATTGAAATTTGCGTCCGGAAGATTTAACATAATAAAGTAATCATCACTCGGGCTCGAACACTTCGGCAGGCGAAGAATCAAAGGAGAAATTAGACGAGGAATGGAGGTCTATTATGGGAATTGTTGAGGAACCTTGCCGCGGCAATGGCATCTCTAAGCTCCGGCGGCAAGATGAAAGAGCTCATGCTCGGCTCGCCCTATTGGTGAGCCTTTCCGGGTTCGTGCTGGCGCTCTTTACCTTCTCCGCCTGCGTCGGCATGCACAGCCTGACGACAAGGACAGCGCCTGCTCCTCAAGTGCCGTGGACACCACCTCCCGGGAGCGAGAAACCGGTTGTCACTCCCCCGCCCGCCCAGATCCCTCCAGAGCTTCTTCAATCCAGGCAGAACTGGACTCTGGCCAATCTTATTGATATCGGGCTGAGCAACAACATGCAGACCCGGGCGGCTTGGACGGCGGCCCGTTCCGCGGCCGCTGCCCTGGGCAGCGCCAGGAGCACCTATTTCCCCAGGGTGACCGTGGACGTAACTGGGGGCCGGACGAAGGGAACGGTCGCGGGCGGGCTATTCACGTTTAACTACAGCAGCCTCAATCCGGCCGCAGGCCTGAGCCTTCTCTTGTTTGATTTTGGAGGGAGAAGTTCTGGCTATGAAGAAGCTCGACAGGCGCTCTCCGCCGCTAACTGGACCCACAATGCGGTCATCCAAAATGTGATCCTTCAAATCGAGGAGAGTTATTATCAGTACTTGACCGCCAAAGCTCTTTTGAAAGCGCAGGAGGCCAGTCTAAAAGAAGCGGAGACCAACCTGGACGCCGCAAACCAACGCCATCGGGCGGGGGTCGCGACGATCGCCGATGTCCTCCAAGCGAAGACGGCCGCCTCAAGCACCCAGTTGGCCGTTGTATCGACCCAAGGACTCATCCAAACCATAGTGGGTGGCCTGGCCAATTCTATCGGCCTTCCCGCGAACACGATCTTTGAGGTCGCCGACCAATTGCCGGAATCGCTTCCTCTGGAGCAGGTTTCCGGCGAAGTCGATCATTTCATCCAGGAAGCAGAGGCCATGCGTCCGGACTTGGCCGCGGCCCGGTCTCGGGCCCTCAGGGCGGAAGCCCACATCCGGACGGTCCGGTCGAGCGGCCTTCCGACTCTTGTCGCTAACGGGAATATCGGACGCACCTATTACAGCAATCGTCCCAAACCCTCGAACACCTTTGGAGCGTCGATCGTTCTTGATTTCCCCATTTTTACGGGTTTCTCCAATAACTATCAGATTCTCCAGGCCAAGGTCGACGCCGAGACGGCCAAGGCTGAGATGCAGCAGTTAGTGCAGGATGTCACCTTGCAGGTCTGGACGAGCTACTACAACGTAAACACAGCGGCCCAAAGAATCAAAACTTCCCAGGACCTCTTTGATTCGGCTCAACAATCCTATGAGGTCGCGCTGGCGACCTATAAAGAGGGCGTCGGAGACATTCTGGGCCTCCTGTCTGCCCAGAGTTCGCTGGAGAGTGGACGGGTCCAGCTGATCCAGGCTAAAACAGACTGGCTTCTGGCTCTCGTGCAGTTCGCACGCGACACGGGGACGCTCGGACTCTCGGAGAAGATTCCCTCGGCTGTTCCCTCAGCACCGGCCAAAAAAGGAGACAAATGAGCATGATGACCTCGAAAAAGACTCGTATCTTGTTGCTGGTTCTCAGCGCTTCTTATCTACTGTCAGGTGCTCTTCTGATCACAGGATGCTCCTCCAAGGGACAGCAGAAAGGCGCTTCCGGAGCGGGCCCGGCCATTCCCGTCAGTGTGGCCAATGTCAACGCGATGGATGTCCCCCTGCAGATAAGGGCGATCGGGAATGTCGAAGCTTTCTCCACCGTTCAGATCAAAGCCCTGGTCGGCGGACAGATGATCGGCGTCTACTTCAAAGAAGGACAGGACGTCAAGAGAGGTGATTTGCTTTTCAAAATCGACCCCCGACCTTTTCAAATAGGGCTCGAACAGGCCGAAGCCAATCTGGCCAGGGACAGGGCTCAATTGAAGAACGCCGACGACGAAGTCAAACGCTATGCCGACCTCGCCCAAAAGGATTATGTGACCAAGGAACACTACGACCAACTCGTCGTCAATGCCGAAGTCCTAAGGGCATCGGTCAAGGGAGACGAGGCGGTCGTCGAAAATGCGCGACTCCAACTTGAATACTGCACCATCCGGTCTCCAATTGACGGGCGAACCGGGAGTTTGATGGTTCACCCGGGAAACATCGTCAAGGCCAACGACACCATTTCTCTTGTCGTCATCTACCAGACGAGCCCCATCTACGTTTCTTTCTCTGTTCCCGAACAAAACTTGCCCCAGATCAAAAAACATATGGCCCAAGAAGAGATCAAAACCGGGGCGGTTGTGAACGAAAAGGAGAGCCCCATTCCCGGCGTCCTGACATTTGTGGACAACGCCATAGACACGACAACCGGGACGATTAACCTCAAAGCCACTTTCCCCAACACGGACAGGGCTCTCTGGCCGGGTCAGTTTCTGAACGTCGTTTTAACCCTGACCGTCGAAAAAAACGTTATTACCATTCCTTCCCAGGCCGTCCAGGCGGGCCAAAAAGGACAATATGTGATGGTGGTCAAGAGCGATATGACGGTCGATTCCCGGCCGGTCGAAATCGAGAGAACATACGGGGAGAACTCCGTGATTCGTTCGGGTCTCAAACCGGGAGAAACTGTCGTAACGGACGGCCTGCTCAGGCTGGCTCCCGGTTCCCGGGTTGAGATCAAGAAGACTCTCTAGGAGGACGTCCCATGAACGTCTCGCATCCTTTTATCAACCGGCCGGTCATGACGACTCTCATTATGGCCGCCATTCTAGTCTTTGGAATCATGTCCTTCCGCTTCTTGCCCGTCAACGACCTGCCCAATGTTGACTTTCCCACGATCCAGGTGTCGGCTGCGCTTCCCGGCGCCGGCCCGGAAACCATGGCCTCTGCGGTCGCAACACCGCTGGAAAAACAGTTTTCGACGATCGACGGTCTCGATTCCATGACGTCCACGAATATCCTGGGAAGCTCCCAGATCACTCTTCAGTTTTCCCTGCGGCGCAATCTCGACGCGGCAGCCCAGGACGTTCAGGCCGCGATCTCGAGAGCCATGATGCAATTGCCGCCCGAGATGCCTGCCCCTCCGGCTTACCAGAAGGTCAATCCCGCTTCATCTCCCATTTTGTTTATCGCCCTCACCTCCCCGACCCTTCCCCTCTCAACCCTGGACGAATATGCGGAGACAATGATGGCCCAGCGGATCTCGATGGTCAGCGGGGTTGCCCAGGTTATGGTCTTTGGATCCCAGAAGTACGCCGTCCGCATCCAGCTTAATCCGGACGCGCTGGCCTCGCGGGGAGTCGGTCTCGACGAGGTCGCTCAGGCCGTCCAGAAAAGCAACGTCAACCTGCCCACAGGGACTCTTTACGGTCCCCACCAGGCCTTTACGATTGAATCGACCGGCCAGCTCTTCAACGCCGCGGCCTACCGTGACCTCATCGTCACCTATCGCAATGGCTCGCCCGTACGCTTGAAAGAGTTGGGCAGGGCGATCGACAGCGTTGAGAACGACAAGGTCGCTGCTTGGTTTTACAGCAGCCGGGGCCCGCAGCGGTCGGTCATTTTGGCGATCCAGCGGCAGCCCGGGACAAACACCGTCCAGGTGGCTGCCGGGGTCAGAAAGCTCCTGCCTATGTTCCGCGACCAGCTTCCGGCCTCCGTCAATTTCAGCATCCTCTTTGACAGGTCGGTCTCGATTCGCGCATCGGTCAACGACGTGGAATTCACTCTGTTGCTGGCCGTCATCCTGGTTGTTTTGGTGATTTTCTTTTTCCTTCGGAACCTGACGGCCACCGTGATCCCCAGCCTGGCGCTGCCCTTTTCGATCGTGGGCACTTTTGCCGCCATGTATTTATTCGGCTACAGCTTGAACAACCTCTCGTTAATGGCTCTCACGCTGTCCATCGGTTTCCTCGTAGACGACGCGATCGTCATGCTTGAAAACATCGTCAGGCACCAGGAGCTAGGCGAAAACACCCGGGAGGCCACGCTCAAGGGTTCGCAGGAAATCGCCTTCACGATTGTATCCATGACTCTTTCCCTGGCCGCCGTCTTCATCCCGATCCTGTTCATGGGCGGGATCCTGGGAAAGTTGTTTCATGAGTTTGCCATCACCATAGCCGCCGCCGTCCTCATCTCGGGCTTTGTCTCGTTGACCCTGACCCCCATGATCAGCAGCCGCATCCTGCGGCCGCCCAAAACCGAACACGGCCGGCTGTATCTCGCCGTCGAGAAACTCCTCCGCGATGTTCTCGAGTTCTACAAGGTCACCTTGAAATGGGCCATGGGACACCGCCTCCCGCTCATGGTTTTCTCGTTCTTCATCCTGGTCTTCATGGTCATCATGTTCATCAGGATTCCCAAGGGCTTCATCCCCAGCGAGGATACGGGGCAGTTCATCGCTGTGACGGAGGCCTCCCAGGGAATCTCATTTGATGCTTTGGTCAAACACCAGTTGGCCGTGGCCGACACGGTCATTAAAGACCCGAACGTCGCGACCTTCATGACGGCGGTCGGCGGGATCAGCGCCACGAACCAGGGGAGGATATTTGCCCAAACGAAGCCGCGGTCACAGCGGAAGTTGAGCGTCGACCAGATCATCCAAGAGTTAAGGCCAAAGCTGTTCACAATCCCCGGGATGAGCGTGTTTCTGCAGAACCCTCCGCCGATCCAGATCGGGTCGCGATTCGCCAAGAGTCTTTACCAGTTCACGCTCCAAAGCCCCGATACCGACCTTCTCTACCAGAAAGCTGCTCAGTTTGAAGCCCAGATGCGGGGCCTCCCCGGCCTCCAGGAAGTCACAAGCGACATGCTGCTTCAAAATCCCCAAGTGACGGTCGAGATTGATCGCAACAAGGCGCTGGCCCTGGGAGTGTCGCCGATGCAGGTTGAGGACGCCCTCTATTATAGCTACGGCCAAAGGCAAATCTCGACAATTTATACACCCAACAATGAGTACCAGGTTATTATGGAGCTTGAACCGCAATTCCTGGCCGATCCTTCCCAGCTCTCCAAGCTCTACATCCTGTCCTCGGCGAGAACTCTCGTCCCGCTGGACTCTGTGGCCAAATTGACCAAGGGCATCGGGCCTCTTTCGGTCAATCATTCCGGCCAGCTTCCGTCCGTAACCATATCTTTTAACCTGAAGCCCGGAGTGGCCATCGGCGACGCCGTCACCGAAGTCACAAAACTCGCTCAGACGAACTTGCCCTTGACCATCAGCACGAGCTTTCAGGGGACGGCTCAGGCTTTCCAGGCGTCGCTCCAGGGTCTGGGTCTTCTTTTATTATTGACAATTTTTATCATCTACATGATCCTCGGTATCCTGTATGAGAGTTTCATCCATCCCTTGACCATCCTTTCGGCACTCCCGTTCGCCGGATTCGGCGCTCTGTTGACCCTCATGATCTTCCGCACAGAACTCAGTATCTACGCTTATGTGGGCGTCATCATGCTCGTCGGGTTGGTGAAGAAAAACGGCATCATCATGATCGACTTCGCCCTGGCCGCCGAAAGAAACCAGGGGATAAATGCATTCGACTCGATCTTCGAGGCCTGCGTCGTCCGGTTCCGTCCGATCATGATGACAACGATGGCCACGCTTTTCGGTACACTGCCCATCGCCCTGGGATTTGGAGCAGGAGCCGAGGCCCGGCGGCCGCTGGGGCTCGCGGTCGTGGGAGGGCTGCTGTTTTCTCAGCTGGTGACCCTTTATATCACTCCGGTCATCTACACGTATCTGGATAGTTTTCAGACTTGGTCAAGGGGAAAAAAGGCAAATAGGGCCATTCCTCTTGGGCCCTTGGACTAGCATTTTTAGTCGCGCTTCTGAAGCCGCGGGCGCGGTTTTATTTGGATTCTTTAGCCAGCGACCGGATCAGGTCCAGATCGAGTCTCCCTTTGGCTCCCCAGCCCCTCACTCCGGGTGGGATCTCAGGGCGGAACCGCTCGTACAAAGTGAATGCCTTCACGGCCAGCTGTTCGGGTTTGAAGGCCTTGGTCAAAGCCTCCATAACTCTACGAACCGCCCGAAGCTCCGGACCAAACTTATCCTCGAGGTAACGCTCGACCCCTTTAGGCTCGATGGGCTTATCCTTGACGACGGCCCGGATTCCGTGTTCGGTGGTTTTGGCCGGCACAGGGCGTCCCAGGAGCTCAACCCAGAACTCCTCACCGAGCCGGGCCTTTTTCGCCGGAGTGCCCTCGGGTTTCGGGGCAGGCTTAAAAATACCGAGGCTCCGTCCCTTCGTTTGAGCGTTGAGTCCGGCGAGGGCTTTCCCGAGCGAAAGCGAAGCCTCGTGATCAAATCCCAGCCGCTCAGCCACAACGCTGGCCCAGAGGGTTAGAACGGGAGCGCGATTCACGGACAGGGTTTTAGGTTCCATTTTTGCCCTTTGAATTTAATATAGCGGCTGGCGTTTTTTTAGTCAATTCGTCCCCACGTTCAGCCGGGCATCAAAATCGCCATTCACATTTCCATTTTTCCGGCGTGACGGTTCCCGGTCTATTTTTTCTCTCTGGAGGGCTCGAGGAAGACATCTTCCCTCACATAGACGACACCCGGCTCCCTCAGCAGGGCTTGAAATTCTTCCAGGGAGAGGTCATCCTTCACGACTGAGGAAACGGGCTTCCCGAAGTAAAGCTTTTTGTTGACGGTTTCGAGGAGGTCGTTGATCCGGAGATAGATCTTGGCCTGGGCCTTGTCCAGGACGACGGTGACCAAGTTTTCCCTGATCACGATGGCCCGGACCGCCGGAAACTTCGAGACTTTGGTCGCCAGGCGAGAAAGCATGCGGCCTTTTCTGTTGCGGACATAGCGATAAACCAACAACCCCACCAAGGCCAGCGAAGCCAGGCTTCCCCACCGGATACTGGTGAAGACGAGAATGGCCACCAGAATGAGGGCGATGGCCAGAGCGACTTTCCCTTTGGAGCCGAAGGGAAGCGAAGTTTTGAGCCACTCGATCCAGCCCAGAATCCGTTGCCCGGCAGAGATGGAGATCTGAGTGCCCGATTCGATGTCCTGTTTGAGATGTTTGAGGTCCGCGGCCACAGCCTGGGCGTCAGGATAGCGATCTTCGGCGCGTTTGCGCAGGCATCGGGAGACAATTCGATGGAGCTGTGGCGGGAGGTTTTTGCGGATGATCGTGACCGGCTTGACTTCCTCGAAAGCGATGGCGTGCATGGTATCCAGAGGGCTCTCGCCTTTGAAAGGCAATTCCCCCGTGACCATCTCATAGATGACAACGCCCAACGAAAAAATATCGCTGCGCTGGTCAACGGCCTGGCCCCTGGCCTGTTCGGGGCTCATATAATTGATCGTGCCCACGACGGCTCCCGATAGAGTCTGCACCAGCGTCGCCGTCTGAGCCACGATTTTTGCCGCTTCATCCCCTGAAGGATGAGTTTCGGGTTCGATGAGCTTCGCCAATCCGAAATCCAGG
>Ga0315282_10018127_pt1 | contig 10099 bp, 9 predicted proteins | sample YL17G07_20_MG_FD_203693 | JGI IMG/M metagenome (GOLD analysis project Ga0315282, IMG submission 203693) | Sediment microbial communities from Yellowstone Lake, YNP, Wyoming, USA - YL17G07_20 | ecosystem: Environmental > Aquatic > Freshwater > Lake > Sediment | place: USA: Wyoming | collected... | reverse complement strand
GTTCGAACGCCTGTGATTTCAGTGATCTGCGCGGCTGGTTCTGATCGTGGCCTAGGCTGGTAATGGTTAAAGGTTTGAGGTACTGCGTCTACAGGAAAGTGGGCCGGTAGTTCAGCCTGGTATACCAAAAGATATGAGAGGGCCAAAGAACGCCCGGTTTGCAAGTTCTCACCAAAACTCCGGGAGGTCGCGGGTCCGAATCCCGCCCGGTCCACCAATAACTGGAGCCTGAAGTATCGCTGTCGACGGACACACCGGATGCCAGATCGTGCCAAAGCGCGTAAATTCTGCCACACCGGATGTCCATTCATCAAAGTGCCAGGAGAATGTCACTGGTTTCCTTATTGTTCGATCGATTGTATCATCCATCCAGTTCGCTCATAGGGTGTGCAAAAGCTCAGTATCGCGCACACTCGCACAGTTCATGGGAGAGTCGGGTGAATTGACTATTATGAGTCGCCTGCAAGAGTTCATGTCGTCAGTCTATGCGTGATTTGCATTACTTGATGTCATCCAGCAGTTAGCGAAGAGGCGCGTTTTGCAAAACTAAATGTCGTAATCCTACTTCGGTCGAGACATGGTCTTTGTTGCCCTAGGACAGCTTCCGTTTCGACTTCTCAGCTCGCTTAGGCATTGTAGCGTTCCATCGAAACACGCTACACAGCTCCGAATTGCACCTGGTCCTAGTGGGGCCGAAGGGACTCACTGCGTATACGTGGTGGGTCTTCGCTGAATTCAGATTATGTGAAGACAAGGTTTCGCTGAACCTCGCTTTTCTGTAATGCGGCTCTGTTTCTCTTTAGCGTTACTCTCTGACGGATGCGCTATTTCTATTTTGAAGGCGGATAGAACGGGGCGAGAAATGCAGTCTATCTTTTATGGTCAAGAGAGCATGTGTAGGAAGCAGCGCTTGGAGTAAATTGTGTTGGCTGCTGTGCAACAGAGGCTCGCAGCGACCGAGAAGTGGTATCGCAAGTTCTTCATCGAATCCCTGGAAAAGGAACTGCTTCTAGCGAGACTTCAATCTAACAGGAAGATTGCTGATTTCAAATCGTTAGAACACAAGCAATGCCATTCGAGCGGAGAAAGCCAATCCAGCTGATCGTAATGGAACAATGGAAGATTAGCGAAGCAGAGACTTGCAGGAAGCTGATTGAGCCGAAGCTCGTTGCCTCAGGTTGGTCTCCAATCGTCGACTTCGCTCGCGGGGAGAAATATGCGTCCGGCGCGGTTAGGGAATATGAAACCGCTAACGGCCCCGCCGACTACATTCTTTTTCACAACGGCGATGCTTTAGCCGATGTTGAGGCGAAACCGCTCCGCATTGGACCTCAAAACGTTCTCCAACAGGATCAGCGGTACGCAAGAGGCTTCAAGGATGGCAGGTTTGAATTTGGCGAATTTCATCTACCCTTCATTTATTCAACCAATGGGGAGATTATTTGGTTCCAAGACCTCAGAGAGGAGAACAGCAGGTCACGCCAGGTCGCTCGATTTCATACGCCATCCGCTTTGACCGAAATGCTCAATCGTGATACTGGGAAAGCCATAGATTGGCTCAAGACCACGCCCAATAACATCGAAGGAATAAGACCGTATCAACGTGAAGCAATTCAAGCCATCGAAGCGTCCTTGTCGAACAAACGAAAAATGCTTATCGCCATGGCTACTGGCACAGGCAAAACCTTCGTTGCGGTCTCGGAAGTGTATCGGCTGCTAAAGTCTGGATTTGCTAAGCGCATCCTATTTCTCGTTGATCGGCGCGCACTAGCTGCCCAAGCTGCCGGTGCCTTCTCAACAATCGAGCCTGAACCCGGACTGAAATTCAGCAAAATCTACGAGGTCTATAGCCAACGCCTCCGACGCGAGGACATCGGGGAAGAGTTCAAGTTCGTTCCCAACCTAATACCTGACGACTACCTCACCGATCCCCAACCTCATCACACATTCGTCTATGTGTGCACAATTCAGAGAATGAGAATCAATCTTTTCGGAAGAGAGGGCAAGTTTGGTGAAACACCGAACGAGTCAGAGACAGAAGAAGACGCGCAGAAACTGGACATCCCCATTCATGCCTTCGACGTTATCATAGCCGACGAGTGCCATCGAGGATACACAGCAACAGAGGAAAGCAAATGGAAGGAGGTACTAGACTACTTCGATGCGATCAAGATCGGACTAACCGCCACACCAGCAATGCACTCGCTCGCCTACTTCGGCGACATCATCTACCGCTACGAGTACGAAAGAGGAGTAAGGGAACACTACCTTGTGCCAAATGAAGCCGTCCGAATCGAATCAGACATCACAATGAGAGGGCTGTTCCTGAAAGAAGGCGAAGAAGTCGCCCTGCAGGACAAAGAGACTGGACGCATAAAATACGAAATATTGGAAGACGAACGCGCTTACGATACCACAGACCTGGAAGAGAAAGCACGAGCACCAGACAGAAACAGAAAGATAATCAAAGAATTCGCCAAGTACGCCCTCGAACAGGAACGAAAAACAGGGCGTTTCCCGAAAACACTAGTATTCGCCGTTAACGACCTCCAACAAATCTCACACGCAGATCACCTGGTAAACCTGTTACGAGATGAGTTCGGGAGAGGCGACGAATTTGTGCAGAAAATTACGGGAAACCCAAACGTCGACAGACCCCTTCAACTGATACGCAAATTCAGAAATCGACCAACCCCGGGCATCGCAGTCACGGTGGACATGCTCACCACTGGCGTCGATATTCCAAGACTGGAGAACATACTGTTCATTCGCCCTGTCAGATCCCGTATCCTCTTCGAGCAGATGATAGGAAGAGGAACTCGCAAGTGTGATGATATCGGTAAAACGCACTTTACCATATATGACGCCGTCGGGGTACTAGACTACTTCGAAAAGAGTAGCGACTTCGCAATCGACCCGCCCTCAAAACAGACTAGGAGCATAAGGGACATCGTCAACGCAATTTATGGCAATGAGGATCCCGTTTACAACACCAAAGTTTTGGTCAAGCGGCTACAGCGAATAGCCTCGAACGTTTCAGTTGAAGGTCGCAAGCAATTTGCACAATACATTCCCAACGGCGACATCGCAGCATTCGCAGTCTCATTACCAGAACGGCTTACGAACGATTGGGCAGGCACCTTGAAACTGCTCAAGAACGAGGCTTTCCTGAGACTCACCGAAAACTATCCCAAAGCGCAACAACCATTCCTCATAGCTGATGGTGTCTCAGATACTGTAAAGTCAACTCAGATATTCAGAACGACGAACGGAAGAACTCTGAAGCTGGAAGACTACCTTGTCGCATTCGAAAGGTTCGTCAGAGAAAATCCCGAGCAAGTCGCATCACTCCGAATCCTCCTAGACAGACCAGCTGAATTCAACACCAAGCAACTAAGTGAACTGCGAACTAAACTCGCCGAAACACAGGAACACTTCACGGAAGAGAACCTCAGAAGAGCTTACCACAAGGAACTTGCGGACATAATCTCAATCATACGCCACGCCGCCAAAGGCGACCTTATACTCTCCGCAGAAGAAAGAGTGGACAGAGCGATGGCACACGTAATGGAAGGAAAAACCTTTACCGCCACAGAACAAGATTGGCTACAGCTCATCCGAGCTCATCTAGTCAATAACATACTCATCGAAGAACCGGACTTCTCCTCAATCCCATTCTCAAGACATGGCGGCTGGACAAGAGCGAACCAAGTATTCGAAGGAAAACTGCCAACTCTACTAAGAGAAATCAACCTGGCTATGGTGACCAAAGAATGAATCGTGACGTAGTAGCAAAACTGTGGGGCTTCTGCAACACCCTCCGCCACGACGGAATGAGCTACGGACGATACATCGAACAGCTAACCTACCTACTATTCCTTAAGCTAGCCTCCGAGAAAGCCCTCAAGATCCCCAACGGATGCGACTGGAACAGCCTACTCACACTGTCAGGAACCGACCTACTCGATCACTACGTGGAAATACTCCGCACACTTGGCAAAGAAAAGGGCATGTTAGGCGACATCTTCCAAGGCGCACTCTCACAATTCCGAGAACCCGTCAACCTGAAAAAACTCATAACCATGATTAACGAAATCGACTGGAGCACCATCGACGTTGATCTCAAGGCAGAAGCCTACGAAGGATTGCTCCAGAAATACGCCGCCGACGAGAAAGGAGCGGGGCAATATTTCACCCCACGTGAAGCAATAAGAACGGTTGTCCGATGCCTAAGACCGGAAATCGGAGGACGCGCAGATTTCACAATTCACGACCCCGCTTGTGGAACCGCAGGTTTCCTGATAGGCGCCTACGAATGGATACTGAAACAGACGAAAGAAGGAGCGACGCTCACCCGCGAGGAACGAGAAAGATTACAGAGGAAGACTTTCTCTGGTTGCGAGATAGTTCTCGAAACCCGACGCCTCGCAATGATGAATTTATACTTGCATGAAATTGAGGCGGACATCTACTACGGCGACTCATTGGCAGAAGGACCGCACGCATCGAAGAGATACGATGTCGTTATGACTAATCCGCCATTCGGCACAAAGGGAGCTGGCGAAGCACCAACACGGGAAGACTTCACAGTAGCAACCTCAAACAAACAACTAAACTTCTTACAACACGTGATGACTGTCCTCAAACCTGGAGGACGAGCCGCCATCGTCCTCCCAGACAATGTTCTATTCGACGAAACTGCAGGAAAAGAAGTCAGAAAGCTCCTCATGACGGACTGTAACCTTCACACGATCTTGAGGTTGCCAGTCGGGACTTTCACACCATACTCAACAGGAGTAAAAGCAAACATACTCTTCTTCACCAAAGGCGAGGCGACCGAGGAAGTCTGGATATACGATAATAGAACTAGCATAGAGAAAGTTACCATAGGTCACCAGCTGACTCCTGACTACTTCAACGACTTCGAAGCAGGCTACCACATGAAGCCGAGACAGATCACCGAACGTTTCAGGCGTTTCACAAGGGAAGAAATAACGAAACGATACAGTAACAATCTAGATATTGTGTGGCTCAAGGATGAGACTACGCAGAACGAGCAGAAACTCGGCGACCCCGAGGAACTTGTGCAAGAGGCTGCTATTCAGCTTCAAACCGCATTAGACGCCTTGAGCGAGATTACCCTAACACTCGACAATGCAAAGAAGATGCGATCTAATGCCTGAGAACTCAGACCAGTTACCAGGGGGGTGGGTCTTAGTTCCTTTCTCCGACATCTGCGAGATTAATCCGAGAAATAAGCCCAACACGCTCCCGTCTGACACCAAAGTGACTTTCGTCCGCATGGCAGCTATCGACGAGATTACGGGCACAATTGCAAGTCCAGAGACGAGGACACTTCAATCAGTAAGAAAAGGTTACACGCCATTCATGGAAGGAGACGTGATCTTCGCCAAGATTACTCCTTGTATGGAGAACGGTAAATCAGCCATAGCGAGAAAACTGGTCAATGGTATTGGTTTCGGGACTACTGAACTCCACGTGATTCGACCATTTGATGGAATTCTACCAGAATACATCTATTACTTTGTACGACAGGAGAAGTTTCGTGAAGAAGCAGCGCAACATATGACTGGCGCTGTGGGACAACTACGTGTACCGCCAGATTTTGTCAAGAACGCAGCTATTCCGTTGCCCCCTACGGTAGAACAGGAAAGAATTGTCCAAACGATCAAGAACTCGATGCAGCAAATTGCACTGGCTCGAACAGCCCAGAAGTCAATCCCTTCTATCCTCCGGAAGTTACGTCAATCCTTGCTTGCACAGGCATTCCGTGGCGAACTCACTCAACGGAACCCCAACGACGAGCCTGCTGAGAAACTTCTCGAAAGAATACGTCAAGAACTACAGAGGAGGCGGGAAAAAGGACTGAGAGCGAAAGGAAAAGATCCGAGGAAGGATAAGAACCGAGAAACGCAATCCACAACGTTGGAGGAACTTTCAGAGTTACCTGACGGTTGGAAGTGGACAACGATTGGGGGAGTCTTTGCCGTAGGTTCGGGTGGCACCCCCACAAGAAATAACTCTGAATATTGGAATGGAAAAATTCCTTGGATCAGCTCTGGTGAAGTTGCGTTCTGCGAGATAAGTAGAACTAAGGAACGAATTACGCAAGCCGGACTTGATAATAGCAGTGCAAAAATCTACCCTCCTGGAACTGTGTTGCTAGCTCTATATGGAGAGGGAAAAACCCGCGCCCAGGCTGCAATTTTGAGGATACACGCGACGACAAATCAAGCCGTCGCCGCCATTTTGTGCGCACAGTCCCCTGTTCCTCCAGAATATGTCTACTGGTGGTTATACTACCGCTACTATGAGATCCGTCTAATGGGAGAGGGAGGCAATCAACCGAACATGTATCTACATCATGTACGGTCAATGCCTATCCCACTTGCACCTCTAAACGAACAGCGTCAAATCGTACGGAAGATTGAGTACCTTCTTGCTCAAATGAATCGAATAACTAAACCCGTGAGCCTCTCATTATCTAATATAGACAGGTTAGAACAATCTCTCCTAGCTAACGCTTTTCGAGGCAAACTTGTTCCGCAGGATCATAACGACGAACCCGCTTCGGTTCTTCTCAAAAGGATACGAATTGCCCACCACTCAAAACAAAAATCGCGTCCTGTTATGGAATTGCCAAACCCGATCACTAGTTCCACAGCGTAGCTAAGCCAAGATGTCATAAGTAGAATCTGTGACAACCTGTGCACTGGAGGAGGTCTTCCGGTACGCTCAAGACCTATATTTTAGTTAATTTACCTTAAATGACTAACCTTTGGGGGCGCGTCCCACCGTGGAAGATGAGGCGTCGAGGAAGATACTTCAAGTTCTTACAAGCATAGATGGTAAACTGGACAAGCTAGATGATCTCCTAAGCGTTATGAAGATGGGCCAGAAAGTCTCGATTGAGCAGACGAAAGCGGATATGCTTGGGAAGTCCAAGCTCCGACGTGACGTGTACAAGCTCTGTGATGGGAGGCACAACGTTTCGGAAATAGCGGAGTCGCTCAACAAATCAATCTCGCTAGTCAGTCAGTCGATTGCCACACTTCAAGAAGCAGGGCTCATCGCTGAGGAGAGAAGGGGGAAGACACGGTACTATGACAAAGTCGTCTAAGCAAACGAACGAGAAAACAAAAAGATCAGACTCCGAGCTTCTCGCCGAAATTAGTCATAAACTGGACATGGTTGTAGCGGGTATAGCGGCTCTGGACAAGGACAGTGATTCGCAGATCGAAAGATTGTCAGATAGATTTGAGCCGATGGAGATGGCTGACATTCTCGGAGCGACACCTAATGCGATGAGAATACGGCTTTTCAAACTCAGGAAGAGTAAAGGAGGGAAGAAAGCACGGAAGAAAAGGAGTTAGGAAGGCTGCATGCCCAGCTGGTTACAATCAAGAAACTGCTAATTCTGATCGCTTCCAAGTCGGGTGCCACACAAGCCGAGATAGGTAGGCACTTCGTCGGTGATCGCCAGGTCAGAAGGATCTTGGAGGAGCAATAGGCGACCAGAATGGTCAGCCAACCTTCGAGCGTGAGAATGTGACAGGCCCTTTAGAGAAGGATGTAAGAGAGATCAAATGGCGGGTCGAAGGAGTCGAGAACTCAGTAGACCTTCTCGTCAGAGCCAATCGCCCAGCAATCATTGCAGACCTGATGGAATTCTTCGGAAAGTCAAGAGATAGAGTGAAAGTGTTTCTGGAAGTAGATGGTGAGAAGACCATAGAGGCAATCAGGACAACCCTCAAAATGAAGAAACCTCACGTCTCCTTAAGAATAACTGAACTGAAAGACGAAGGACTAATCGAGCTCAAGAAGATCACATCAGAGGGCTACTACATATACGCAAAGACAGAAAAGGTCAAAATCCTCAATCTTGAGCGAGAGCTAAGGAAACAGTTCCACCTCTAACGGCATAACCAATGTCTAAACTCTTAGCGTCCGAAGCACGGGCTCAACTCCTGTCTGATATTCTGAACGTCTTTCACAGTAACGATTGGAAAGACATGGATGATTTCTCAGTCAAGCTAACATCCAAAATTATGTCAGAAAAAGCTACTTCGGAGCCTCAACTCAGAAAATCGATTGATTCCATCCGAACGACTTTCTTTAGAGCTAATACAATCTCAAAGGAGAAAGTGTCCCAAACACTATTTTTGTCTTTGAGCAGAAGTCTTCCATCCTACGTCTACACCACATCAGATAGACTCATGGTAAACGACCTCTTCCCAGAGATCAGCAAAATACCGGACGACGTAGCTGAGGCACGCCTTAGCGACTTTCAGAAGGACGAAAGAACCCTTCAGGACAACCTGCGCCGAGTTTTCAGAAAGAAACATGCAAGTCTCGCTAATAGAACCCACGACTCCGCCAAGGAGGTCGCCGACATTGAGAAATTCGCCCTGACCCTCAACGGGAGGAAGCTGACCTTGGCCGTCGTTGTGAAGGGGTTCAAGAGCACCAAGAAACCGAGGCTGACTTGGGAGGATATTGCTCATCAGATTTTCAAGGCAAGACGCGCAGATCCAGACCACATCCTAGTCGTGAGCGCCAAAGACCCAGTCGACGAATTAGTCACAAACATCGAAGAATACAACGACGACATTTCTCGTCCAGGAGCTGTCATCTTCATTCCACCTCTCGACATGGTTCGCATCTTCATTGCGAATGGGTTTTGAGGGCCTGACACTAGAGCCTAGTGTTGATGTGTGAGGTTAGGGCTCGAATTTCTCCCCTGGCGAGTTGTGTGTCCTTTTGTGTGAGGCAGGGAACCATATGTGAGAAGAGGTTGCGAACCCTTTTGATGCATTCCATGTGTCCGAGGAAAAATTCCATCGTGGGGAAGAGTTGAGGGATGCAGTCGGATCGGTAGGCTTTCACAATCTCTTCCAGCTGGCCTAGGGTGACGAGGTGTATTGGGAGGATTGTGATTTCGGCTGAGTCGCCTATCCAGGGCATGAGGTCCAGTTTTTGCTTTTGTTCTTGAGCGTACTTGTAGATTGTCGGCAATCGGGTTTGGAGTGAGACTTCCCACCAGTCTTGGCTGTAACAGGTCGAGAGAAAGTTGTGGATTGCAATGCGGAGTCCGTTCTCGAACTGGTAGAGTGGCGAGAAGAGTTGCGTACCTACCGGTATGACATCCAAGTATTCTACGGGGATGCGGACTAGGCGTTTCAACGGTGGACTACTTTGCGTTTGCGTTTACCGAGGAATCTGGAGTTGGCTACGATTTGTTTGGAGCAGCCACATACCTTGCCGATCTCCTCATCCGATAGGCCGAAACGGTCGAGAATCTCCACTTTCCTCATCAAGCTGGATTGAGGTTCTGTGGAAATACACAGGTATGCGAGCATCAGTCGGACTTGCGTTTCTTCTTTTGAGCCTTCTTCTTTCGTCTGGGAGTCACCTTCTTCTGCGATTTCATCGTGCGGACGGATGTGATCGGGCTGTCTATGATTCTGGAGATTTCGGCATTTCCGTAGCCGAGACGGGAGAGCACCTTTACCTGCTCCTCCTTGTCGTCCTTGATTTCCTTAACCGCAATGTACCCGAAGACCAGCGACAGGCTGGGGAGCCCATGATCTTCATCGCTCTTTTGTTTCAAAACGAAACTCCAATTGGAAAAGACGCAAGTTAGGTAGATAGCGTTTGCGTTGGAGAGGTTTGCAGCGTTATTTATGGCACGAAATACCGATGATATGTTTACAGGCAAAATCGAAAACTCAGCAACCGCAGACTTGACAGAACCTTCTCCACTGTATGGAAATCGGGCTGTGTCGACTGTAGCGATTGTACGATGGATGAACTCCCGCCTCAGCCAACTTTATCGGTTGTGGCAGTCTTGACTAAGCCTTCTCTCGTGCCAGTGAAGATTACTGTACTGTGCGCTGCTACTAGGTCAAAGATGAGGTCAAGCCCGCCTTGTTCTGGAAATGCTTCAGAATCGTAAGCGCATATCGCATTCAAAGGTATATCCAATGATCCGTGCAAGGATTTTTCGTACTCCACAAGTTCTTTGATCATGTTGTTTTTGAAGAAACACCATGCCTCACCGACAACTCTAAGTCCTTTG
>Ga0315282_10018126_pt1 | contig 10100 bp, 11 predicted proteins | sample YL17G07_20_MG_FD_203693 | JGI IMG/M metagenome (GOLD analysis project Ga0315282, IMG submission 203693) | Sediment microbial communities from Yellowstone Lake, YNP, Wyoming, USA - YL17G07_20 | ecosystem: Environmental > Aquatic > Freshwater > Lake > Sediment | place: USA: Wyoming | collected... | reverse complement strand
GGAACGCCTTAGAAAGCCAGACGAAGTATTAGCTTTCAGCCAGTCATCCCGTTCATCATCTGATCGTGTAGCCGAAGAGACCCACTGCGGCTACATGGTGGGTCTGCAGTTTTGCGCTGAATGAAGAGCGCATAGATTCCTCTGCATCCCCATTAAGCGGTAGTAAGTAATTCGTTTCTCTTAGTGTTTACGCTCAGAACTTTTCCAAGGGCTAGACTCATCGGACCAATGGGATTTGTACCCACCAATATCGTGGGTACAATACAGAATGATTCTTCACGAGCCTGAGCCGATACAAGGGGTTCGTCCCAAAGCGCCGGAGGTGGGATTTCAACCCACGGCATCTCGCAAGCATGCTTGGATGAACCAGAGTCGTCAGGCTTGCTGCTAGAGCAGTCGCCTTGGTTGCAAAGCTGTCAGCGACTTATTCTGTCCAGCCGCCTCCTCCACCTTGAGCGTAATATCCGCCGTCGACATTTACAGCTGCTCCCGTGATCCATGAAGCATCATCTGATGCTAGGAACGCTACCACCTTCGCGACTTCTTCCGGCTTACCGGCTCTGCCGAAGGGTGACATGGTCTTGAAGGAAGCTAATGTCTTCTCTTTTCCTAGAACTTGAGCTTCTCTCATAGCCATAGGCGTCAGGATAGGCGCCGGACAAGTGCAATTCACGCGAATATTATAGCGTCCATATTCCCCAGACATGGATTTGGTGAGCAGAACCACTCCCGCTTTAGATGCACAGTAAGCAGAATACAGATTATGTCCCAGCAATCCAGCCTCGCTGGCCGCGTTTATTATTACCCCTCCACCCTGCTTAATCATCTGTGGAAGAACATATTTCGAACATAGAAATACCCCTTTCAGGTTGATGTTGATGGTCTTGTCGAATTCTTGCTCTGTCGTCTCATGGAGAAGCTTAATCGGTCCTTCTATGCCTGCGTTGTTGAAGATTATGTTAAGGCTGCCATACTTTTTGATGGTCTGCTCAACCATGTTCTGAACTTGACCAGCCTTCGTCACGTCCGTCTTAACAAAAAAGGATTCCCCATTCTTATTTCTTATCAGGCTGACAGTCTCTTCGCCGCCTTTCTGGTCAAAGTCCGCGATTACGACTTTGGCACCCTCCTCCGCAAACTTGAGTGCCGTAGCTCTTCCAATCCCTGATCCGCCACCGGTCACTACCGCAACTTTTCCAGTGAACCTCATACGATATCATCACCCGCCGGGTGAGGGATTTGTGTATTTAGCCTTTCTCGATGGTTCACAGATCTTTCTGGAGTAGACGTGAATAGAGAGGTTCGTCAGACTGGAACAGAAGTGATTACGCTCCAAGCTGGCTTGTGTATCAAGGAACGACTTCACTAGTATGACCAGAGGCTGATTCGAGTCGATATCCGATTTGCATATGGAAATCTGGAGTAGAATCTCGTTCGATCAATGGTGACTCACGGGAGGTATCTTGGCGTAGTCCTTTTCTCTTGGTCAATTCTTCATAAGTTGTACGCGCCGGTGAGTTGATGATAACACATGTGGTACTTGTCAAGTTGAAGGATCAAAGGGACCGGAATATCGAATCAATGGAAGCGCTCCTGAGATCATTGAATGGAAGAATCCCGAGCCTGCGCCAGCTCGAGGTCGGGAAGGATATTGTTCGCTCAGAACGGGCTTACGACATTGCTCTAATAGCGAAATTCGACGACCTGCACGGTCTGAGAGGATACCGAACACATCCGCTTCATCTTCCGGTATTGGATAAGTTAAGGGAACTCGCTTCTAGCATAGTTGTCGTGGACTTCGAGTCAGGTTAGCGGCTCCGGTTACGACGCACCCTCCGGGATACCTCTCTGGTGCTAGATCATGCTAGACTCGCACTCCGACTCCACTGCACTCGTATTCTTGATACTTGCAAATGTCCTATGGGGAACTGGGTTCGTGATCATCAAAATTGGACTATCGTACGTAAACACCTATGATTTTGTCTTTCTGAGACTCGGTCTAGCTGCGGTGCTTCTCTTTCTGCTTGTGCTTCGCAGAGACTCCCAGATTGATACGCTCAAGCAGAGAGAGGTGTGGATTTTAGGCATTCTCAATGGTGCGGGATTCTTGCTTCAAAACCTTGGTCTGTCGCTTACCACGGCGGCCAAGACTGCACTATTGACCGATATGAATGTGATTATTGTCGGTAGCGTCAACTCTTCGGTTGATGAGTCAGAATCTGGGGTCTCAACGGGAACGGAGATGATGCAGATCCAACGCAAATGGGGGCCGCTTTCCGGGAAAAGGGTGCCGTTTTCAGATAAGAGAAGGGGAACCGCGCAACTCTACTGGGACATGTTGAAGGAAGAATGCAAAAGCATCAACCCACAACTTGACGTTACCTTATTGTCGCGCTGCTTAGCTGGAAGTTCTTAAATGAAACTTTGGGTTTCCGCAAGCAATTCGGAGTGATAATCGGAATCACGGGAGCTATGCTGATCACAACAAATGGGGATTTGTCCACGTTAGCCGGTGGCCAGTCTGTGGGGGATCTAATTGTTCTCCTCGCAAGCTTAGCGTGGGCCTTCTTCTTTGTGTTATCTAGACGAATGCTAATGCGGGTTGAGCAGAATGCCTTCGGAATGGCGACACTGGTGATGATCCCTACAGCACTCTTGACTCTACCAACCGCAATCATATTCGGCAATCTGGACACTTACAGATCCACTGCACACGCATTACCTTTAGTGGTCTATGCTGCCTTTGTTTGTACGCTGCTTCCCTTCGTCCTTTGGACGGCCGCTCTAAAAACTGCGACTGCAACTGTTGCAACTCTTGTCGGGCTACTTGAAATTCTCACGGCCATGATAATGTCGACACTTCTGTTGGGAGAAACTTACAGTACAATTACTCTCATAGGAGCGTTTCTCATCTTAGCCTCGCTGCTGACAGTTGTCGAAAAATGACTACGGGCGGTTAGTCCTCCCCAAGGGACAGAGACATTTCTGAGTTTCGAGCCGCATTAAGATCAAAGATTATGGGTTATCCAGGTTCGCGTCAATTCGTCAGTTCTTTCATGGCATCTGACACGCTGGCTTTTCTCTTCACAACCTTGGATATTGCCCGCACAATCCCAGCCGGATTGCGATGCTGGAATATGTTTCTGCCCACCGAGCAGCCTATGGCACCAGCTTGCATCGCTTGATCAACCTTTGTCAGAAGGTCTCGTTCCGATTCTTTGGATCCTCCGGCCACCACAACTGGCACTTGCACACACTTTACGATCTCACGGAACGATTCGGCGCTTCCAGTCCAGTTAGATTTGACTATGTCAGCCCCAAGCTCCTCGCATAGTCTGGCACTCCTCTTGAGATAGTCAACGGTCATATCGAATGACGGCTTCTTTTGTCCGTAACTTGCTGGATACTCAGCTTCAGCAATGAAAGGCATACCTGAGCGCAAAGCATCTTCTCCTATCTTCGCAGCCCACGAGATGAGTTCAGGTTCGTTGTTTGGAGCGAACGGAATTAGGGCAACCACGGCGTCTGCGCCTAACCTAAGGGCTTCGTCGACTGAGGATATTGGTATCTCCTGGTAAGGCTTCTCTGCGTTTGCCGCAGATGCAGACAACTTCAATGCTAGACTGGCCATGTTGTTTTCTTTGAATATGTCTGCCAATTGTTCTGCGTAACCCCTACTTAGGAAGACTACGTTCGCGCCTTCTCGTACTGCGTGACCCACCATTTCTTTAGTTTTCTCCAATCCCTCGAGGACTACTGGAGCTGATGTGCCGTGCGATATGGCAAACATGAAGCAAGTTCCTGTCTCTTGGTCCAGCAATCTCCGCATGCGCAATGTTTTTCCAGTCTGAGCCATTTTCAGTCCAATCCTCCTGGGGTAATTTGTATCTTAATACCTTTGCCTTGGTCCATCGTGTCGAAAGCTTTCTTTGCGTCTCTTAGGCTGAACGTGTGGGTTATCAGTGACTTCGCATCGATCTTCTTGTCCGAGAGTAGCTGAACGGCAGGCAAGAATGTGAAACGATCAATGAAGCTTCCCACCACATCTATTTCATAGCGTGTCAGCTTGTACGCATCAACCTCCAGCCTATCATCAGGCTTGTGAATACCAAAGAAGACCGCCCTTCCGCCATGTCTAACGATATCTAATGCTAGCTTGGAAGCAGGTGGACTTCCGACGGCTTCGATGGCGACATTAACTCCATCTCCGCCCGCGTATTCCTTTAATCGCTCTTTCCAGTCATTTTGGGCTGGGTTGACGATATATTCCGCACCCATCTTTCGAGCTGCTTCGATCCTATCGGCTTTTACTTCGAACGCAATGACTTTTGATGCGGCCGACAATTTGAGCAACTGCAGATAGAGAAAGCCGATAGGTCCCAATCCCACTAGGCCGACGGTATCCCCAGGTTTTATTTGGCATCTATTGAAGCCGTTGAGCACACATGCGAGGGGTTCCGCCAAAGCAGCTTCGTTAAAAGGTAATTTGTCAGGGATTCTGTGTAACGCACTTGATGGTACGGCGCAGTATTCCGATAATCCTCCGTTCACGTGCATGCCGACCGTGATGACGTTGTCGCAGATGTTCTCAAGCCCCTTGCGGCAATAGTAGCAGGTTCCACAAGTCAGATTTGGATCCACAACGACCTTATCGCCCTTGGTGACACTCTTCACTTCTGGGCCGACATCGTGAACTTCACCTGAGAACTCATGGCCCAGTATGACCGGGGGGTTGCCGCCATATTCCCCGTGGAGGGTTTTGATGTCTGACCCACAAACACCACATGCTCTAACTCTCAACAGTACTTCGTTTGCGTGTTTTATTTTCGGTTCCTTCGTTTCTTCGACTCGCAGGTCATTTGGTCCGTAGTAGAATACACCAAGCATTTCAGAACAACTCTGGACGAAACACGACTTCTTGTAGCCTTACCTGAGTGCAAATCAATGTAACGACTTCCAGTTTCTGAGGCAGCAGCTATGCCAACTACATAAGGTTAGGGTCTCGCTCTCTCCCTTGAGACCGGTAACCCTACAAATCAGCACATGCTCAATGTTGATGAAGACCTTGCACGAATCGGATTCTGTAAAGCAAGCAATCGCGGTCGTTGGTACCCTGGACACGAAGTTTTCAGAGATTCTATTCCTTAGAGACTACATTGCTGAGAGAGGATTTGACGCTAAGATTATCGACGCAAGCATGCTCAAGCATGATCATGAGCTAGATGCTGACTTCACGTGTCGGCAGGTTGCTGCTGAAGCTGGAGTTGCCTTTGACAACCTTCACTCGACCAATGATCGCGACTATGGCACAAGAACAATCGCGGAAGGTCTTTCTCGGATTCTCGAAAGAATGGTTGCAGGCAACGAACTTGACGGGGTAATTTCCGTCGGTGGGGCACAAGGAACCAGCATTTCATCCACTGCCTTCAAGAAGCTCCCAATCGGGTTCCCAAAGCTGATAGTATCTGCCGTTGCTTCTGGTAACATAAGGCCATACGTCGGGGCCAGAGATATTCTGATTATGTTCTCTGTTGCTGACATTAACGGCGGTGTGAACGAAGTCACAAGAACAATTCTCGCGAACGCAGCTGCGGCGATCATGGGAATGGTTCGGGACGGCCAGAGACTGAGTCTGACCCACACGAGACCAGTTATAGGAATTACTGCCTGGGGGACTACGCAGAGGGCCGTTATGGCTGCGGCAACAGAGCTTAGATCTCGCGGCTTCGAGCCAGTCATCTTCCATTCATCAGGAGCTTGCACCTCTGCAATGGAAAGCCTCATAGAGGAAGGATTCATCGATGGAGTTCTCGACCTAACAACTCATGATTTCTTGGGTGAACTTTTTCCCCAAGAGACGCAACCTCCAGTAAATCCAGGGAGGCTTGCAACTGCCGCGGATCGTGGAATCCCATTAATAGTGGCACCTGGCGGCCTCAACATGTTCGTAATGGGTCCGTATGACGAACTCAAAGAAGAGTACAAGAGTCGACCCATGCTCAAGCATAATCCAACTCTTTCAGAGGTTCAGGTGACTGTTCCGGAGCTCTTGACAGTCGCCGAAGCAATGGCGGAACGACTGAACGCGGCAAGAGCGTACTGCGCCTTCATTGTGCCGTTGAGGGGTTGGAATGACTACGATGCGGAAGGCAGCGTATTGTATAATCCACAAGGCGACAAAGCCTTCGTTAAGCGACTGCGCGAGTTGCTGAATCCAAATGTCGAGATCATCGAGATCGACTCTAACCTCAACAGCCCTGAAGTTGGCCGGGTTGCAGCTGAATTACTCACGAAACACTTCTGCTAAGCAATGAAATAAGTGAGATTCACGCACCAACAGCCTTCCACACGGGTTTTCGTACTGCAAGTTTCGCGAGAATCGTGAGTCCATAAAATGGCACAGTTCGGGTTCGGATTTGTTCCCTTTCCATCAGAACCTTTGACAGCGATTGAATGTGGCGTACTCGCAGAGAAATGCGGTTTCGACGCACTATGGATTCCAGACACTTTTGTCGACATTGAAAAGGACGCTACGTATTTTTCGCAGAGTCATAGAGCATTATGGCTGAGTTGAAGTTCATGACGCGCGTTGGAACGGCTCAAGCTGATTGCGAGAAAGTTTAGACGCCTATTCTCGAATTTACTGACGAAACATGGACGAGCCCAGATCGCGAGAAACCGCAAAGTCTTTTATATGAAAATACAGGCTCCATGAATTCGAGGTCAACGATTTATGAAACTAACCATGGACCACGTAGGGATTCGCGTTAAGGACTTTGAACGAAGCAAGAACTTCTACAAGAAGTATTTCGGCTTAGAGCAATTTGACTCCTATATGAATCCCGAGCCAGTAGGGAAAGAAATACATATCGGTAAGGTCGGTGAGGTTCACTTGGAGCTCTTTCTGGCCCGGTCTCCAAAGGACCCAGAATTGGATATGATCGGAAAGATGGATCGTGGGGTGTGTCACCCCTGCTTCAATGTGGATCACATCGATGACCTATACAATAGAATGAAGGCTGACGGCGTCCCCATCGTAGCGGAACTTGCCAAGGGCAGCTTCGATAGCGGCAAATGGTGCAAGTACTTCTTCTTCAAGGATCCGGACGACACAGTCATCGAAGCCCTTGAAGGGTACTACTAGAGAGACCCTGCTTTCAATTTCCCTCTCCTTTTTCTCCTCTTGTCTTTCGGGCTGTCTTGAATCCTAACGAGATTTTGTTGACTCTGTGTCCAGCAGAAAGACGCGGCGCAGGGTTTCCTACAAGTCCTTGGCTAATCGTATAGTCCCAAGTATATCAGAGCCAACAGGAGACACTATCGGGAGATCTACGCCCGCACTTCTAAACTCCCTCATTCTATTCGCACATTCACGCGGCGTACCGTAAATTGATACCAAATCCAAAACCGAATCTGGAATTGCTTCACAGGCCCGTCTAATATCTCCCTTTTTCCACGACTTTATTGCTGGAGACACGTCACCAGCTGATAAACCCATTCGGTCGAGATGAAACGGAAGGGCAGGGTGGAGTGCACCATTAGCTAGCATTGAAATCGCTCGCGGTTTAATTGTCTCTTTTGCCTTGTCATGATCTTCCGAAACCGAAACGAGAACATACGAAGCCAAGTCTACTTCGTGCGGATCTCTGCCTGACTTCTCCGAACCCTCCTTCATATTTTCTCGGGCCCACTCAAAGTACTTAGGCGTACAGAATTCTTCGCTGTTGAGTACTCCGTCCCCGATCTCGCCAGCTAGCTGTAGCATTCTGGGTCCGCGAGCCGCTATGTATACAGGAATCCTCCGCCGTGGGGGTTTGAAATGGAGCTTCGTAGAAGAGAGTTTGTATATGCGACCATCAAAGGTAACTTCGCTCCCTTCCAAGAGTCGACGAACGACTTCCACGTATTCCTTCATCGCTACTAGTGGTTTCCTATATTCCAAGCCCTGTTGCTCAACCCATTCTCTTATACCGTTACCGAGGCCAAGTATCATCCTACCCCCAGACAACTCGTCTAGAGTGGCAATTGTCATAGCCATAAGCCCGGGGCTTCTGTAGTATATAGCCAAGATTCCTGTTGCGAGCTTGATGTGTCTGGTCGAAAGGGCGATTGAACCGAATGGCCCAATGGCATCGCGCATGCCTAAGTCTTCTGCGATCCAAACAGATTCGTAGTTATTCTCCTCAGCGGCCTTAGCATAACGAATCAGATCCTGAGAACTGTAATTCCCTACGAAACAAATCCCTAATCTAGACAACGAGGATGCCCTGCCTAGAGTGTGTCTGAGATCAATAAAGGGTTACCCGCGACGAGGCTTTGCTGAAGCCTTCGAGGACGAACTGTCGCGTCGCGCTAAATTCAAATGAATTATTCCACCGATCTGTGCAACAATGATAGGATCTCGAGTAGTCGTTCTCGTAGGGGTGAAGCGTGGCTCGCGGTTCGTTGGAACCGCGGCCAAACTTATTCGGGTGGTACTTGCTGGAATGCCATTGAGACGTCAATGCCGCGACGTTTGTTGTAATACTTGTACCAAACGTAGAGCGCGCCGAAGAAGACTGCGAGGACTCCAAGGAACGAAAGTGAAATGGTGAAGTTGCCTCCGGCTATGCCCAGTCCAGGGTTCGTAAGGAAGAGGTAGTCAACGAAGACCTCGAGAAGAACCGATATTATTCCCAGTATCGTTATTGCAGGAATTTTACCGACCTTGTATTTCGCCACGGCACTTGTTTCGTAAAGCTGCTTAGTCCACTTCGCGTAGGGAAAGACAGCGCCAGCCAAACAGCTGAGCGCCAAGACGAAGGAGAGACAGAAACTAGCCACTAGGAAGAGTTGACCAAACGTGGTCAGGAAATACGCTAGGAAGACCAAACCCAGCGTTACCAGACACCACACATTTGTGTTGAAGAGAGGTATGTGCCATCGCTCGTTTACTTCTGCCATCTTCTCTGGCAGCATTCTATCGAACGCCATAGCCATACTTATTCTAGTATTGTAAGGAACAACGTTAGGGTAGTTCATCCAAGTCCATGAGTTAATGAAGAGAAGGACTGTCAATGGCATAGCGATCCCTCCTAATACGACACTATACAAACCTGCGTAGGGAGGCACGATCAGCGGCCACTGACCGTTAAACCACAAGTAGCCCGCCGCCGCATTGAACTGATGACCGACCATGTTTTCTATAACCACGGCAAAGACTGTGACGAGCACCCCCACAAACAGCCCGCCTCCGACACTTATCTTCATCTGGCCCGAAAGGCTGTCACCTCTCTTGATCTCACCACACAAAGCCGTGTAATAGCCCACAACAAAGATTGCGGACCACGAAGCGACGTTGGCCAGTGACTGATACCAGCTAAACGAAAAATCCGGCGCATAACCATTCTTAGCTGCGAGATCGATAATTGCCTGATACGCATTCGTTGACGCCCCACCCAACGCAGGCGCCACGGCGTTGAAGCTGTTAATGAACGTCTGCTGCGGGGTTAATGCAAGCCAAGAGTAGTAGACCACCGATAGAACGATCGCCGCCAAGAAGAAGACTTTCTGAACCCTAGCGTAGTTCCTAAGACCAAATGCGTTCACCAACCACATCCAGAAAACAACGAAGAGCCCGAAGGCGAAGATTGCATCTCGGCTAGTTATCCAAGTAGCAAGTGACAGGAGCGACTTATTTCCTGTCTCCACTCCAAGGATGGCCAAGAAGGGCGCCCAACCCGCTCCCGCCACGGCGCTCCAGATATACGGGATAAACCAAGCATTTCCAATCAACCATATACCCATGGCAATGTAAGTAACAAATGGTATGCGCAGTATTCGCGTCTGAAAGACGTAGTCCCCGCCAGACCTAGGCATCGCTGCAGCCAACATGGCGTAGACCGCTGAAGGGCAAGCAAAAAGAAGGGTTGCAAAAATACCGCCAACAAGGGCGTTTCCTCCTGGCCAGGCGAACGCGTTCGTTGAGATTGTGAAGACGGTCCAAAGCCCCACGGACAGCTGCAAGGTAACGTACATGAACGCGTCAGTCGTTGACCATGACCTAACGAGCCCCGTTGCTTCTCTAAGGAACACTTTAGGGGATGCCAACAATCAACACA
>Ga0315282_10018125_pt1 | contig 10100 bp, 7 predicted proteins | sample YL17G07_20_MG_FD_203693 | JGI IMG/M metagenome (GOLD analysis project Ga0315282, IMG submission 203693) | Sediment microbial communities from Yellowstone Lake, YNP, Wyoming, USA - YL17G07_20 | ecosystem: Environmental > Aquatic > Freshwater > Lake > Sediment | place: USA: Wyoming | collected... | reverse complement strand
GCATCTTCCAGCTTGAATGTCTTATAACGGACTTCTCTCTTTTCGATCAGTTCATACTTGCGAAAGAGCTTCCAATTGTGATCTTCCATTTCCTTCGTGTCTAAGATGAGTGAGCAGATAAAGCGGCCTGGACGGCCTTTTGCACCAGTTAAAGCGTATTCTTTGGGAAACTCTGTTTTTTCCATGTGTTCCGGGAACACCACGGGTTCCATCATCTGTCCGAGCATTCCATCACCCAGGATGATTGCCGGATTGCGATAAAGGTCAGCAAGGCGAAATGCTTCTATCGTGAGGTCTACCATCTCCTGCCCAGAGGAAGGGGCTAAAACAATGGTATGGTAATCACCATGTCCCCCGCCTTTCGTGGCTTGAAAATAGTCGGACTGGGCAGGAGCAATATTACCCAGGCCCGGCCCTCCCCTCATGATATTAACGATCACGGCTGGGAGTTCCTGACCTGCCATGAAGGATATCCCTTCCTGCTTCAGGCTAAAGCCCGGGCTGCTTGAAGAGGTCATAGCCCTTGCACCTACTGCACTCGCCCCCAGGACCATGTTGATCGCAGCGAGTTCACTCTCTGATTGGATGAATACCCGCCCTTCCTCAGGCATGCGTCTCGCCATATATTCAGTGAGCTCGTTTTGAGGCGTAATCGGGTAGCCAAAATAACAGCGGCAACCCGCATAGATTGCTGCTTCCCCAATTGCCTCATTCCCTCGCATCAGCCTCTTAGCCACGGTACACCTCAATTGCCGCCTCAGGACAGATGATGGCACAGAGGGTACACCCTGTACACTGCTTTTCCTTGTCCTCAAACATCACGTGATAAAATCCCTTAAGGTTCAGTTTGGCTGACTTCTTAATCAGACTTTTGGGACATACCCCCATGCAGAGCACGCATTCCTTACAGAGTTCAGAGTCTATCTCGATATAGCCTTTCATCAGTTACGAACCACCATACGTTAAATAACTTATAATGTTTAACCTAAAGGGCGGAGAATTGTCAAACACTTTATCGGGCAAAGGCGGTTCGTTGAGCAAACAACTAGCTGTTTTCCACGTTGGCCACCTCAATTTATTGGCTTGAAATAATTAAACATTATTATTACTATGGACAGCAATGAAAACCATACTATGATCTTTTGAAAAGGAGCATGATTGAAGATATCAGTAGTTGTTCCAGTTTATAATGAAAAAAATACCATCCGGGAGATTGTAAGGAGGATTCAACAGGTTAGCTTTGAAAAGGAGATCATTATCGTTGATGATTACTCCACTGACGGTACCAGAGAGATACTCAAAGGCATGGAAGGGAATACCCTGAAGATTCTGTTTCATGATAAGAATCAGGGTAAGGGGGCAACACTGAAGACTGGTTTTCAGGAGGTTACCGGAGATATCGTAATCATCCAGGATGCAGACCTTGAGTATAATCCTCAGGAGTATCAGATACTTATTCAGCCTATCCTCGACGGCAAGGCAGATGCGGTGTATGGGTCAAGGTTTTTAGCATGTCCTCACCGGGTGCTTTTGTTCTGGCACTATGTAGGCAATAAATTCCTCACCACCCTCTCCAACGTATTCACCAATCTCAACCTCACTGATATGGAGACCTGTTATAAAGTATTCAAGGCCTCCCTTCTTAAGAAAATGGAGATCAAGTCAAAGCGCTTTGGATTTGAACCTGAGATTACTGCCAAGCTTGCCAAGTTAAAATGCCGGATCTATGAAGTTCCCATATCCTACAGCGGGAGGGACTACAGCGAAGGGAAGAAGATCAACTGGAAGGACGGGTTAGCGGCCTTCTTCTGGATCATCAGATATAATATTTTTGGTTGAATTAGCGCTGTCTAACCTCAATTGAGATCTCTGAAAAAGTCGTAAAAAGGGTATTTTTCAGAGCTCTCCAATGAAAAACTTGACAACTGGGCAGGTTGTCAATAGGCTTTCAGCAAAATACTAATCAGGAGGCAAGAGTGATGAGGATGGAAATAATGGGGAGAGGTATAATAGGTCTGTGCCTGTGCATGCTTCTGCTTTTCTGCTCAGTTACTCAGGCTGCTGATTATACGTATGGAGACTACTATAACAAACAGCTTACGACCACTTCCACGGGGAATACTCGAGACCCCTCAATTAGTGGGAAAGGGGATAAGATTGTCTTCTGGTCAGACCAAGATATAGTTGGAAATGGCAATAATACAAACCAGGTATTCATCTGGACCTCTCCTTCAGGTTTTACCCAGATTTCAAGCAATGATCCAGGACTCGCTGATGTAAATAACACGTTACCTTCGATTAACTTTACGGGTAACAGGGTTGCCTATATAAAGTTGACCTGGGCTATGTTCGCTGAATATCTTATGCTCTGGAAATCAAATGAGAGTACTGAAATAATAGCGATAGGAGCTTTCACAGATATTGATAGCTGTAAGATCAGCGGCAATGGGACGAAGGTGGCCTTCAGAGCAGATCAAGACTTTATTGGTGGACTTGACGATTCCTATCAACTCTACCTGTGGGAAGATGGTTTGGGGGTTACTACCAAGATCACATCCACCCGGTCGTCTTACCCACCAGATACATCGTTCTCCATAAGCTATGATGGAACTTTAGCTGCTTTTGCTACCCAGGAGAACAATTCACCTTATAGTGGAACTGGTAATACCTACAGGATATACATGTGGAATAAGAGTGGAAGCACCCTGGCCCCGATTACTAATACTACTTCAGGAACCGGCTCGATTGAGCCTTCGATTACCAGCTATACCATTTCAACGACTACAGGAACGACTTCGATGACAAAAATTGCCTTCAGTTCTGATAGAGATTTATTGGTGGGTAAAAATCCTGATAACAACCCGGAAATTTTTCTCTGGACTATCTATGGTAGTTATACCTCAACCAATACAGGTTCTTATACCCAGATAACCAGCACCTCGGTATCCGGGGGAGCATGCCGTAACCCCCAGATTAGCAGGGACGGGAAGTTTGTTACCTTCACCTCCAATGTTGATATCGTTAGCGGTGGCATAAGCCTCCTCACAGGCGGGACCTCGGCAATCTTTGTGTGGAATGCAAATGGAGTCATAACCCAGGTAAATAGCAGTGGTGACAATCCGGTAATTGCTTCCTATACAGGCCTCAAGGAGAACGATACTATCCAGTACGGGCCAAGGATCGCCTATTACTCAACCGTTGACGGGTCTGATGATATCTATCTTGCCACCTCCACCATTCCGGTTCCTGCCACTTCGCGCTGGGGGCTGATAATACTTATCCTCGTCTTAGTTTCCTTGGCTGTTTTTATGCTCATAAGAAAAAGGAGGAGCGCCAGAGGGGAAGCTTAAAGAAAGAGACCTTTAAAATCCTGATACAAAGAAGACCCTGTTGACTCTGTTTATGGCTTCTAAGTCAATGGGTATTTTCTATTTTTATCCACCTTAAAAACCCGTTAACTACAATTAAGAGATCTCTGAAGAAATCGAAAACAGGGTTCCGAGTGCGAATTGAAGATTTTTTCGGTAACAATTCTTATTGAGCGAAACGGCTGCAAATTCGGCTGTCTGAGCGAAAGCGAGTTTCGAATTTGCAGTGAAGCGAGATTTAGAATTGTCGAAAAAATGTTGTTGAGCAACGAGGAACTCTGTTTTTCAGAGATCTCATTAAAAAAACTTGACAAATGGGCAGGTTATAGAATAGATTTTGTTTATTAAAGATGCGCACTAAAAAGGAGGCAAAGGCCATGAAGATCGCAACGGATGGGAAATTCTCTGTAACATTGTGTCTTAGTATTTTCCTATTACTCTTCTCACTCAATCAGCCTGTTACCTACGCTGCCGGGTATACCTATGGAGATTATTACAACAACAATCTTACTAATACAACTACAGGAACTACTCAGGGACCTTCAATTAGCGGAAAGGGAGACAAGATTGCCTTCTGGTCGAACACGGTCAGTCTCGGTAGCAACGGTACTTCGAAAGAGATATTCATCTGGACTTCCCCTTCAACCATTACCAAAATCTCCAGTTCAGATTCCGGTCAAGGGGATGTAAATAACACGTTACCCTCGATCAACTTTACGGGGGACAGGGTTGCCTATATTAAGGATACCGGGGCTAGTACGAAAAAGTTTCTTATGCTCTGGAAATCAAATGAGAGTACGGAAAAGATAGCTGAAGCAACAGGAAACGTTATCGATAGCTGCAAAATCAGTGGCAATGGGACGAAGGTAGTCTTCAGAGGAAATAAACCTATAGGATTTGCAGATACTTCAAATGAGCTATATCTCTGGGAAGACGGATCTGGTGTTACTACCAAGATCACCAGCACAAACAGCGCTACTGCACCTGATATAGGTTTTTCCATAAGCTATGATGGTACCTTAGCAGCGTTTGCCACCAAGGAAAACACTGCCACGGCGTTTAGTGACAAAAACCCTGACGGCAACTATGAGCTCTACCTTTGGAACCAGAGCGATTCAAGTACAACCCAGATTGCCTCATCCTCAGGAGGGATCGGTTCCATCGAGCCTTCTATTACCAGCTATACCATTGCAACGACTACAGGAACGACTGCGATGACGAAAATTGCCTTCAGTTCTGATAGAGATTTATTGGTGGGTCAAAATCCTGATAACAACCCAGAAATTTTTCTCTGGACTATCTATGGTAGTTATACCTCAACCAATACAGGTTCTTATACTCAGATTACCAGCACCTCGGTGTCCGGGGGAGCATGCCGTAACCCTCAGATCAGCAGGGATGGGAAGTTTGTTACCTTTGTTTCAAATGTAGATATCCTCAGTGGGGGTACAAGTAAGTTTACCCCCTCAACCTCGGCAATCTTTGTGTGGAATTCAAATGGAGCCATAACCCAGGTAAATAGCAGTGGTGACAATCCGGTAATTGCTTCCTATACAGGCCTCAAGGAGAACGATACTATCCAGTACGGGCCAAGGATTGCCTATTACTCAACTGTTGACGGGTCTGATGATATCTATCTTGCCACCTCCACCATTCCGGTCCCAGCCACTTCGCGCTGGGGTCTGATAATACTCATCCTCGTCTTAGTTTCCTTGGCTGTTTTTATGCTCAAAAGGAGGAGACAGACCCCCAAAGGAGAAGTGTAAGGAAAGGTGCCTTTAAGATCCGCCTTTTAGATTCAATTAAAAAAGAGACCCCGTTGACTTTTCGCTTATGATTGTGAGGTCAACGGGGCTTTTTTATATGCACCCCCATGATATTACCTCCTTTTCCTTGCCAATTCCCTCTTCTGATTGTTATAATATCAGATGGATGTTTAAAAGATTCTCTGTCGTTTTTATCTTTCTCATTTCTCTGGTAAGTACCCCTGTACATGCCTATATCGGTCCGGGAGCAGGATTTGCTATCCTCGGTTCTTTCATGACCTTCTTCTTCGCAATCCTTGCCGCACTGGCTGCGGTACTGGTTTTCCCAGTTCGCAGTCTCATGAGATTCATTCAGGTCAAAAAGCAGGGCAACCATCCCTATGCACAGCGGGTGATTGTCCTGGGTCTGGATGGGCTTGATCCGTTACTCTGTGAAAACTTTATGGCTGAGGGCAAGCTGCCCAATTTCACAAAACTCAGTAAAGAGGGTAGCTTCAGAAGGCTCAAGACCACCCTTCCGGCGATGAGCCCGGTTGCCTGGTCAAGCTTTGCCACAGGGGTAAATCCCGGCAAACACAATATCTTCGACTTTCTTACTCCGGACCGAAACAGCTATCTCCCCGTACTCAGCTCTACAAGAATTCAGCCGCCAGAAAAGTTCTTCACCATTGGCAACTACAGAATCCCCCTTAAAAAGCCGGAAATCCAGCTTCTGCGTCGAAGCCAGCCGTTCTGGAAGATCCTCGGGAATCACTGGATCTTCAGCCAGGTCATTCGCGTGCCGATCACTTTCCCCCCTGAAAAATTTTATGGTGCTGAACTCAGCGCGATGTGTGTCCCGGATTTACGAGGTTCACAAGGAAGCTTTACCTACTGGCGCCACAAGGCAAATGGAGAGCAACATACGGGTGGGATTGAGCTTCCTCTGGAGAGAACTGAGAGAGGCTGGATATCATATATCCCCGGTCCTGAAAACACCTTGAGCAAAAACCGGGAAGAAATGAGAATCAACTTTGAGCTTAGAGCAAAAAGGGAGGATGAATTCTGGCTGATTCTGCCTGACCAGAAGGTGAAATTAGTTAAAAGAAACTATACTGATTGGATCCGGCTCCGCTTTAAAACCGGCCTCGGGATCAGAGTTTACGGTCTTGCCAAGTTCATGCTGCTCAAGGGAGGAGAAGCACCTGAGCTTTACCTCACCCCGATCAATATAGATCCTGAACATCCTGCTATGCCCATCTCACATCCAAGGTTTTATTCAATGTATCTTTCCAAGCTTTTTGGCCCTTATGCCACGCTCGGCCTTGCTGAAGATACGTGGGCATTAAATGAACATGTCATTGATGAAGAGGCTTTTCTCTCCCAATCCTGGGATTACTATCGTGAGCGGAAGAAGATGTTATTCCACTGCCTGAACAGGAGCAGAAAAGGGGTTCTGGTTATTGTATTTGACCATACCGATCGGATTCAGCACACGTTCTTTCGCTGTCTTGACCCTGCGCATCCGCTCTATGACAGCGAGGAGGCGAAAAGATACCGGGATACCATTGAGCAGGTCTATGTGAGTGCTGACGAACTCGTTGGTGAAGTCTTCCAGAAGCTTCGGAAAAGCGATGTATTATTTGTGATGAGCGATCATGGTTTCAAGAGTTTCCGCAAAGGAATCAATGTAAACTCCTGGCTCTGGAAGGAAGGCTATCTGGCATGCAAGAATGGTGCTGGGAGTACCGAGATGTTCAAGGACGTTGACTGGTCAAAAACCCGTGCATATGCACTCGGCCTTTCCGGCATTTACCTCAACCTGAGGGGGAGAGAATCTCAAGGAATTGTCGAGCCTGGCGAAGAAGCTCAGCGATTGCGGAAAGAAATTTGTGAAAAACTCACCGGCCTCAGGGATCCACAGACCGGTGAGACGGCAATCCGTTGCGCATACGATGCTTATGAGCATCTCTCCGGGCCTTACCTGGGGAATGCACCTGACGTAATCGTGGGATATAGTGAAGGCTACAGGATGGACTGGGGAGGTACCCTTGGAGAAGTAAATGGTCGGGTTTTCTCTGACAACATCAAGAGTTGGAGCGGAGACCATTGCATTGATTCAGCGCTGGTTCCAGGAGTCCTTTTCACAAACCTCACGATGAGTAAAGAAGAAGCATGGATCGGAGACCTTGCTCCAACAATCCTGCGACTGTTTGATCTGAAGGCACCTGCGTATATGGATGGTTCTCCCCTTTTAAACCAGACTGAATTAGAGAGCTTGAGAAAAAAATGAATCGACGAGAATTTTGCAAACAAAGCGCATTCTTAATCGCCGGCTCTTTGTTAGGCACGAAAGGCTTTTGCAGCAGCCTTCCCTCTTATACAGGAAAAAATAATTCAAAAAAGGTAATTGTGCTTGGCATAGACGGTATGGATCCTTATCTGCTCAAGCGTTTTATTGATGCAGACATGATGCCTCATTTCCAGAAACTCATCTCAACAGGTGGCGATTTCAAAGAGATGCAGACTACCATACCGGCGCAAAGCCCGGTTGCCTGGGCAAGTTTTTCCACGAGCACCAATCCCGGGAGAAACGGGATCTTTGATTTCATTCACCGCCGGCCTGACACCTTTGAACTGTATCTTTCCACAAGTCGAACCTATGAACCTGGAGGAGGGAAACTCCGGTTCGGGAAGTGGATGTTCTCAATGAAAAGTGGGGAATTGAAAAACTTAGTTGGAGAACAACCTTTTTGGAATTATCTTACCGAAGCCGGGATACCTGCGGTCATCTATCGGGCGCCAAGCAATTTTCCTCCTTTTGCAGGCAAGGCCTGCCAAATGTCCGGAATGGGAACCCCGGACATCCTGGGAACGTATGGCACCTTTTCTTACTATACAAATAATCCGCCGAAAAATTCAGGAAAGATAACAGGCGGAAAAGTCTATCCCACGTTCCCTAAAAACGGTATTGTAGAAAATTATCTCTATGGTCCCCCAAATAGTTTCCGGCTTGACGAGAAACAACCCTTTGATGAAGTTGATGGTGAAAAGCACTACAACTACGAAAAGCTTAAAATTCCTTTTAAAGTATATATAGACCGGGAACATCCCGTTGGAAAAATCGTCATCCAGGATAAAGAAATATTCCTGCAACAGGGGGAGTGGAGCAGTTGGGTGGAGATTAGTTTTGAACTCATACCACGTTTAAAACATCTCTCCGGGATAGTAAAATTTTATCTCAAGGAAGTTCGTCCCCATTTTAAGCTCTACGTTTCTCCCATAAATATCAACCCTGCAAATCCTGCACTTCCTCTTTTCAACCCCCCTGAGTATGGTGAAACCCTGGTAAAGGATCTTGGACTCTTCTATACCCAGGGGATGGCAGAGGATACGAAGGCCCGGACCTATAATGTTTTTGATGATAAGGAATACTGGACCCAGAGTCAGATGGTTACGGGGGACTGGTTCCGGGCCTGGCGCTGGCACCTTGACCGTTTTAAAGAGGGATTCTTCTTCTTCTATTTTTCTACTCTTGATCTTGGTCAACATATGTTCTGGAGATATATTGACCATCTCAGTCCGATCCATGAACAGGCGCTGAAGAGTGGCTTGAAAGACCCGGTAGAAAGACTCTACCGGCAAATGGATGAGGCCCTCGGCATGGTATTGAAAAGAATGGATGCACAGACCACGCTCATCGTGATTTCTGACCATGGCTTTACAGGTTTCCGGAGGTGTCTCAATCTTAATTCCTGGCTCCTCGATAATGGATACTTCTCTTTCCTTGATCCTGCTCAGCGTGAAAAGGCGGAATACTTTGAAAATGTGGACTGGAACAAGACCAGGGCTTACGGATTGGGCATCAATGGCTTATACCTTAATTTAGAAAATAGAGAGTTTAAAGGTATCGTCCGCGCCGACCAGGAGGCTGGTTTACTCACAGAGCTAAAACGTAAACTGGAAATGCTGATAGATCCTAAAACCGGGGAACACCCGATTAAACATGCCTATATTGCAAAAGAGGTTTACAATGGAAGGTATGTGGGCACCCTTTCACCTGATATCATCCTTGGATTCAGGAGGGGATACCGGGCAAGCTGGGAGACAATACTGGGAGGGGTTCCCAAAGACTGGTTCACCGATAACCTTGATCCCTGGAGCGGAGATCACTGCATAGACCCGACCGAGGTACCGGCAACACTGGTCACAACGAAAAAAATCAAAAAATCTAATCCTGCAATCTGGGATATCGGGCCTACAGTCTTGAACGAATTCGGAATTAAGATTCCAGAAAACTTAGAGGGAAAACCGATCTTTTGAGGAGGATACAGGATGTTTGGAAGCGGTAAAATCAAGATTAAAAGAGATCTCTATGAACGGGTAAAAATATTTGCTGAACGGGCTGGATATTCCTCAGTTGAAGAGTTTATAGAACATACGCTCGAGAAAGAGATCGCTCAGGTAAAAGGATCAGACTCTGAGGATGAGACCAGAAAAAAGTTGAGAGGCCTCGGGTATATCTCATGAAGATGGCGGGAGTGAACCGGTTTTGATCGTAATCCAGAAAATAATTGACCAGTTATTCTTGCCATTTTCCAGGTTCTCACTTCTGTATGGTCTGGCTTTTGCGACCCTTCTCATTACGGCTTGGGCACTTATTATTTACAAATACTGCTCAAACCAGAAGGAGATTAAAAAAGCAAAGGAGAGGATCAAGGCACATTTTGTTGAAGTCTGGCTCTTTATTGATGATCCGATTTTGATCCTCAAGGCTCAAGCCGGGATATTTTCTCAAGGTGTTCGGTATCTTTCTTATGCCGTAATCCCGCTTGCAATAATGTTCCTGCCTGTACTCATTTTTCTTGTCAATTGTGAATATCGCTATCACTACCGTCCTTTTCAGCCTGGAGAGGTGTTTTTACTCAAAATGAGACTCTCAGAGGATGTTGCTCCATTGGAAAATGCAATTAATCTTGAACTTTCT
>Ga0315282_10018124_pt1 | contig 10100 bp, 9 predicted proteins | sample YL17G07_20_MG_FD_203693 | JGI IMG/M metagenome (GOLD analysis project Ga0315282, IMG submission 203693) | Sediment microbial communities from Yellowstone Lake, YNP, Wyoming, USA - YL17G07_20 | ecosystem: Environmental > Aquatic > Freshwater > Lake > Sediment | place: USA: Wyoming | collected... | reverse complement strand
CACCCACGACAGGGGCTGGTAGTCTGATGCCAGCCATGCAGACTCTCACTGAAATACGCCAGATGCTCGAAGCCGCCGGCCTGTCGCCTCAGAAGGCTTTCGGCCAGTGTTTCCTGGTCGATCACAGCCTGCTGGGCAAGCTGTTGGAGCTTGCCGAGTTGCCGGCCGGGCTGACCGTGCTGGAGGTCGGGCCGGGCACCGGCACGCTGTCCGAAGAGTTGCTTGCCCTGGGTGCGGGCGTTGTGGCCTGCGAGGTCGATCACGGCATGTGCCGTCTGCTGCGGCAGCGCCTGGCCGGGCGGGAGGGCTTCACGCTGATCGAGCTGGACGTCCTGGCCGGCAAACACCGCCTCGCCCCGCCGGTGCTCGATGCCCTGCCCCAGCGGACGCAACTGGTGTCCAATCTCCCGTACAACATCGCCACGCCGCTGATTGCCGAGTGCCTGGCCGAGTCGTGGCGGCACCTCAGGCAGCCGGCGCCCGAGCGGCGGCGATTCGAGCGGATGACCTTCACCGTCCAGCGCGAGGTCGCCGACCGCCTGTCCGCCCAGTGCGGGTCGGGCGCCTACGGCCCGGTGAGCGTTATGGCGGCCGTCATGGGCAGCCTCAGGCCCGGGCCGGTCGTCGGGCCGGGGGCGTTCTGGCCGCGGCCCAACGTCGAGAGCCGCATGTGCCGTTTCGACTTCGACGCCGCCAGGGCCGGGCTTCTGGAGGACGTGGGGGTCCTCCAGCAGTTGCTCGCCCACGCCTTCGGCCAGCGCCGCAAACAGATCCGTTCCATCAGCCGGCGCAAGGGCCTGGGCTTTGCGCCCGATGCCGTGGAGGCGTCGATGGCCTCGGCCGGAATCGATCCGTCGTGCCGGCCCGAGCGAGTGGAGCCGGGCGGGTTTCTGGCATTTGCCAACGCCCTGTCCCGCGCGGTAATATAGATTGTTCGGCATATTGAAAAACGGGTTCCGCCGGCCAGCGCGGTCCACCGTGAATAACGCTTTACGGCCCCGTTGCCAGCGCCCACATGGCCGCAAGTTCACTTGCCATGTCTGGTCGGCCCGTGTAGAGTATGGGGCTGTCAGACTTGAACCCAGCTAGAGGATGCATGAATGACCAGTGCGGAAACGAAAGACAGCCCCAACGCGGGTAGAGGAAGTGCCTTTTTCGACCGAGCCGACCAGGTGGCCGACACTGGCAACTGGGACTTCGCGATAGAGATGTACCTCGAGGGCATCTCTCGTGAGCCGGAGAACCTTGATCGCGGGCACAAGCCCCTGCGCAAGGTGTCCATCAACCGCAAGGCTCAGGGCGGCAAGCCCGCGGGCATGATCGACCAGATCAAGCGACGCCCCGGCAAGGATCCCGTCCAGAACCTCGTCAACGCCGAATACCTGCTGAGCAAGGACCCCGGCTCGGTGCAGAACATGATGCAGGTTCTCCATGCGGCCAAGAAGTGCGATCTGATCGGCCTGGTGCACTGGATCAGCCTGATACTGCTGGAGAGCCAGCGCCAGGCCAAGAAGCCCAGCAAGCGGATACTGGTCGTCCTGGTGGACGCCTTCGAGTCGGCCAAGGACTTCTCGATGTCGGTTCAGGCCTGCGACATGGCGATGCAGGTGGACCCCAACGACGGCGAGCTGCGCGACCGCATGCGCAGCCTGTCGGCCCTGTACACCATCGACAAGGGCAAGTTCGAGGAAGAGGGCGACTTTACCAAGGGCGTCGACGACCTGGAGAGGCAGAAGCAAATCCACAAAAAGGACTCGCTGGTCAAGGACGAGGAATACCTCCTCGAGCAGATCCGCAAGTGCCGCCAGGATTACCTCGACAGCCCCCACGTGGCGGGCAAGATCAACAACCTGGCCGACGCCCTGCTGAAGATAGAGAACGAGTCGTACGAGAACGAGGCGATCGACATACTTGCCAAGGCCCACAAGGACAGCAGCGCCTACCAGTTCAAGATGCGTATCGGCGACATCCGAATCAGGCAGATGTCGCGTCGCTTCCGTCAGTTGCGGGACTCCGGCGACACGGCCGGGGCCACCGAGCAGGCCCAGCGGCAACTGGCTTTCGAGTTGGACGAATACAAGGAACGCTGCGCCAACTACCCGACGGACCTGGGCCTGCGGTTCGAGTTGGGCCGGCGGCAGTTCCTCTCGGGCCAGTACGACGAGGCAATCGCATCGCTTCAGACCGCCCAGCGAGACCCGCGGCGGAAGATGAGGGCGCTGAGCCTCATCGGACAGGCGCTGGTCAAAAAGGGCTGGCTCAGCATGGCCGTCGAGACCTTCGAGAAGGCCCTGGAGTCGGAAGCCACCGAGGAGTTCACCATGGAACTGCGGTACTTCCTAGGCGACGTGCTGGAACAAATGGGACAGTTCGATCGGGCTCTCGAGCAGTTCTCCACCGTTGCCCAAATCGACTACAACTACCGCGACGTCCGCCAGCGGATCGAGAGAATCCGCGGCCAGCCTGGCAAGCCGCCAGCCGAGGGCGCAAAATAGCCCTTGTGTTTTCCGCCGCGGCCCGTATAATGCCGCGTCTCTCAGTACCTCGAAGTGACCTAAGTCCGGACATGGATCAGGAGAAGCATTTGTGGCAAATTCGCTGTCGGCGAAAAAACGCGTCCGTCAGGACGCCAGGCGTCGCGGCCGCAACAGGTGGCGCAAACAGCAGATGAAGGACACCCTGCGCGGCTTCGAAGAGGCCGTCAAGGCCGGCGACAAGACCAAGGCAGCCGAGCTGCTCCGGGCCGCCTACGAGCGGTTGGACAAGACGGCCGCCAAGGGCACCATGCACAAGAACACGGCCAACCGGCGCAAGAGCCGCATGGCCAAGGCGCTGAACAAGATCCCCTAGGCCCGCGGAAGGGTCCGTGGAAGAAAACCGCCGCCGCGCCGGGCGGCTGCCGGATTGCCAGCCCACAGGATCGTCCGCCGCTTGACGGTGCGGCCACTGTGGGCTGTTTCGTGTCAACGTCGCGGCGCCCGTCAAAGGCACGCGGCGGCGAAAGGAGCCAGGCACCTCGTGGGCGCCAGCGCAAAGGGCGGACGGTTCGCGAGCAGGGCTGGCGAGAAGCTCGACGCGGCCCTGGAAGCCTTCGGGCTCGACGTGTCGGGGCTCACCTGCGCGGACTTCGGATGCAATGTCGGCGGATTCACCGACTGCCTGCTTCGGCGCGGGGCAAGGAAGGTCTTTGCGGTCGACACCGGCTACGGGACCCTGGCCTGGTCGCTGCGTCAGGATCTCCGGGTGACAGTCATGGAGCGGACCAACGCCCTTCGATGCCCCGTGCCCGAACTGGTGGACCTGGTGGCCGTCGACGTTGCCTGGACGCCGCAGACTTTGATAATCCCCGCCGCGGCCCGTTGGCGGGCGCCGGGCGGGAGAATAGTCTCGCTGCTCAAGCCCCACTACGAAATCGCCAAGGCCGGCCGCCGCAAGCCCCACGCCCCGCTGGATGACGATCAGGCCCGGCAGGCATGCCTGGACTCCTGCCGCCGCCTGGCCGAGGCCGGGCTGGGCGCCCGGGCCGTCATCTGCTCGCCCCTGCGCGGCAAGGGCGGCAACCTGGAGTTCCTCCTGATGATCTGAGAACTTGAGGATGTGTCGTCTTGATGTTTCTTGCGGCGCCGGAATGTCGGCGGTTGACCCTTGGGCACTATTGGCATACAATCAAACGGGTATTGAATGATCCTTTGCGGGAAGCAGCATCAATGCCAAGGAGCATCCGGCCAGAGATTCCCCCCGGCCAGAGGATCGGAAGCGGTTGTCATGAGCGAGATAAGAATCGCCATTGCAGGCGTGGGTAACTGTGCGTCTTCCCTGGTGCAGGGAACAGGTTACTACGCGGAAGTGATGCGTCCCGGCCGGCCGCAAGGCGCCGACGGGGTTGTGGGCCTGGCCCATCCCCGGCTGGGCGGCTACGAGCCTGGCGACGTGCGCGTCGTGGCCGCCATCGACATCGACGCCCGCAAGGTCGGCAGGTGCCTGAACGACGCGCTTATTGCGCCGCCGAACAACACCAAGATATTCCATCGGCTGCGCGGCGGCGGCGGGCCAAAGGTGGCCATGGGCAACGTCCTGGACGGCGTGGCCGAGCACATGGCCAACTACCCGGAACACCGGAGATTCGTGGTTGCCGACCGCCCCTCGGCCGGCGCCGCCCAGATCGAGAAACTGCTTGCCGAAAGCGGCGCCGAAATCCTAATGTGCTACCTGCCCGTCGGGTCTCAGCGGGCCGTCGAGTTCTACGCCGAGTGCTGCCTGAACACCGGGGTGAGCCTGATAAACTGCATGCCGGTGTTCATCGTCTCGGACGAGGGTTGGGGCGAGCGGTTCCGCCGGGCGGGGATCCCCTGCGTCGGCGATGACGTCAAGGCCCAGTTCGGCGCGACGGTCGTCCACCGCGTCCTGGCCAGGCTGATGCACGAGCGGGGCGTCAAGCTCGACGCGACTTACCAGCTCAACATCGGCGGCAACACCGACTTCCTGAACATGCTCAACCAGAGCCGCCTGGGCTCCAAGCGGATCAGCAAGACCCAGGCCGTGCAGAGCCAACTCGACGTCCCGCTGCCCGACGAGCAGGTGCACATCGGACCCAGCGACTACGTCGCCTGGCAGAATGACAACAAGGTCTGCTTCCTCCGCCTCGAGGGCCGGGGCTTCGGCGGCGTGGCGCTCAACCTCGAGCTTAGGCTCAGCGTCGAGGACTCGCCCAACTCCGCCGGCGAGACCATCGACGCCATCCGCTGCTGCAAGCTCGCCCGCCAGAAGCACCTTGCGGGCCCGCTCGAGGCCGTCTGCGCCTACACCATGAAGCACCCGCCCGTGCAATACACCGACTCCCAGGCGCACGAGATGCTCGAACAGTTCATCGCCGCCCTAACCGCCCCGGCCGCCGCAGCGCCCGGCAAGTACGCCCCGACCGCCAAGGTCGCCGTAGAACTGACCAGGAAAGCCCCGGCCGAGTGATCCCGCGGGCCAACGGCATAGCCCACCATGATCGGACGAGCAATCGGCTTCGGGTTTGTCACCGCCCGCGACTTCGTCGCCCGCGGGCTGATCCGCCTGGCCGTAACACCCAACATGCTCACCCTGCTGGGCGTGGCCTTCACGCTGGCGGCGGGCGCGTGCTACGCGCTGGGCGGCGGGGCCAGCCGGCTGGGCTGGAGCCTCGACGCCCACCCGGGCGCGCCCAGCGCCTATCCGCTGCTTGCCGCCTGGCTGCTGATCCTGGCCTCGGCCTGCGACATGCTTGACGGCGCGGTCGCCCGCCTGGGCGGCAAGGCCACGCGCTTCGGCGCCTTCCTCGACAGCACGCTGGACCGCCTGAGCGACTTCATCGTCTACGTCGGCATCGGCCTGTATTACGCCCGGCAAGACCCGGCCAACCTCACCTTCGTTCTGGCGTCAATGCTGGCGTTCTTCAACGCCCTGATGATCTCCTACACCCGGGCCCGCGCCGAGGACATCATCGGCGACTGCCGGGCCGGCTACTGGCAGCGCGGCGAGCGGTCGGCCGCCATCCTCATCGCCACCTTCTCCTACAACATCCCCGCCCTGCTGGTCCAGCAGGCCCTGCTGCCCATGCTCACGGTCCTGAGGCGCATGCATTACACCTGGTCGGTCATCGCCGGCAAGACGCCCGTCCAGGACATCCGCCAGGCCCCGTGGCACATTCGCATCCGCCTGTGGCGCTGGCCGCGAATGACGGTGCCCTACGACATCGTGACGGGCCTGAATATCGCCTGGCTGATCCTCGCGCCGGTCGGCAATATCGACCCACTGCGATCGCTGCTCGGCTAGGAAGTCTTCAACATTTGTTGATTCAGAAGCTTGAGGTTGCCATCGCCACCATGCTGGAGGGAGGGCAACCGCCGCGTCGGCGAGCACAAGACAAGTAACGAGAACGCGAAGCCCTTGGAGTGCGGCGAGCTCTCGCCGCTTTGACACGTCGCGAAGCGACGGTGTTATAATTGTGCCCTCGTCGCCTTGGATTTCCCCGACCAATCTGCGATGCCCGCTCGCCATCGAAAGCGGCGAGGTCGGCCCGACTTCCTGCTTCGCCCCTCCTTCGCCAAGGCTACAGAGGGCTACGGCGGGCTTCGCAGGACAAGCCGTCGGGCCTCGTCGCCGCACTCCAAGGGCTCCGCATTCTCGCGGCCTGTCGGATTTCATCAGGACGACGGCGCTGGCGGAGAAGTAGCGGCCGCGGCGCTGCGCCGACTAGGGCGCGTCACGCGGAGCGGGTTTCTGCAATTCCAGCCAGGCTCGCGCCATCTTGACCAACAGGCGATCATTATGCCCCTTGCGCCAGCGGCAAAGGATACCGACCAGCAAAAAGACTCCGATAGCCCAGTAGAACAATCCTGTCACCAAGACCGTGCAGAAGTCAATGGCTGAAATTCTTGCCGAGCAGATAGCAAAAGCATCTACAGGCGCGCTGAAGTCTTTCGGTATCCCGGCCATGTAGTCATCCGGGAGTTTCATTAGGCTCCACGCCCCGAACCCCAAGAATACGAGCCCCATGACAACTTCGAGCCATCTCGTGTATTTCAACGCCTTGGCGTTCTTGTCCAGGCGCAGGAGCAATTTGTCCAGTTCAGCCAGTTCATCTTCGGTCATTGGCATGTGCGACCTCTTTCTTACGTGACCCCATGTTACGCCGCCGGCGAGCACATGACAAGTAACGATAATGCGCCAGCCCTTGGAGTGCGGCGACGCGTTCACCACCATAAATGGAAGACCGCAAAACCGGAATTCGCGCTGGATATGGCTTAGAGCCATCAAGACAAGCACGGAGGAACAGGCGATGGCGTACAAGCTCAACCCGGTGGACAACCTCGCCCCGCTGGCCAAGGCGAAGATCCCGATCCTCAGCGTCTGCGGCGAGGCGGACACGACTGTGCCGATTGACGAGAACACCCGGCTTGTCGAGAAACGATACAAGGAACTTGGCGGCGAGATCGTGGTCATCGCCAAGCCGAACTGCGATCATCATCCGCACAGTCTCAAGGACCCCGCGCCGATCGTGGAGTTCGTTTTGAAGCACACGGCGAAGCTGGGCGGCTGATGGTCGCAGGCCGGGGCGCGGGGCGAGGCGTCAGCCCCGGACCTTCTTCACGCCCATAAGCTTGGCCGCGGCGACGGCCGTGACCGCGGCCAGGACCGACGCCAGCGCCCCCATCTTGGACGCGTCCTGCAACGGCCCCGGCCTGAAAGCCACCGTGGCCACGAAAAGGGCCACCGTGAAGCCGATTCCCGCGGCACAGCCGATCACGAACAACATCCGCCAGGAAAGGCCGCCCGGCAGCGAAAGCCTCAGGACGGTTCGGCAAAACACCCCGCCGAGGAATATGCCGGCGGGCTTGCCAAACAGAAGGCCAAAGAGCACCAGATAGGTCGTGCTGCCGAAGGCCTTCAGTGACACCCCGGCGTTGACCAGGCCAAAGACGCTCAAGATGACCTCCACCGGGTTCTTCCACCAGGCCTCGAACTTGTCCAACGCCCAGTTTCCCTCGGCAATGCCCCAGTGGACGTGGTCCTGGCCCATGTGAGCGTGTGGGAGCGTCGGGATGATGGGCAGCAGGCCCAGCGCCGGGTGTATGCCCGCCATAGCAAGGCTGGCCCAGGAGATGCCGCCCGGGACAAGAAGATACCACCAGAAACTCCGAACGCGCCGTCGCCGCATCATCAAGCCCAGGACGACGGCCCCCAATGTCAGCAGCAGCCACAACGGCTGCATGGCCTTCCGCGGGTAGAAGACCGCAAGGACGATCAGGCCGAGGGCATCATCGGCAATAGCCAGCAGCAGGAGGAACGGCACGGCGGGATGGCGCTTGCCGAAGACCAGCAGGGCAATCATGTAGCTGAAGGCGACGTCCGTGGCGCAGGGAATGGCCCAGCCCCGCCCAACCGCCGCGAACTGCCCGAGCAGCACCGCCCCCACGGCATAGATCGCCGCCGGCCCGGCCATGCCGCCGACAGCGCAGATTACCGGCACCGAGGCGCGGCTCACCCCGCGCAACGCCCCGCCCGGCAGCATGGCGGACCAGACCTCTTTGCCCGCCAAGGCGAAGAATAACGCCATCAGGACGTCGTTGACCAGGTAATGAAGCCCGCCGTACTCGGGCAAGCCTCCGAGCAGGGCAACCCACGACGCGGGAATGACCTGCATGTCCCGGAAGGCGGCGTAGCTTGCGGCGCCGACGTTGGCCCAGACCAAGCCGGCCAAGGCCCCGCCGATCAGCAGTACGGAGTTCTCCAACGCGAACTTGATGTAACGCTTCATTTGCGGGCATTCCTTGAAGATTCGATAGTATATCAACTCCCGCGATGTCTGCCATAAGGCGTTCTCCGGTGTTTGTTTCCCTGGTTGTCCACGGCCTCGGCGCCCCGCGAGTGCCCGAGGATCATAGGCGCTGACCGCTCTGAAAAGTAGTTAGTACTGGAGTTTTGCAAAATGGTATAAAACCTTCGTTTTCGTTGCTGAACCCCAACGTAAAATAAGGACTTACGTCAATCTGGGCCGCATTTTGCAAAACTCCAGTTAGTAGTTAGGGAGTAGGGAGTAGGGGTCAGGCGACAGTCCTCCCGACTTGTCGGGGCCGGGATCCTCGTTCTCGTCCTCGGCTTTTCGTTTCATCGGGTGAACCGAAGGTTCATATTGGACCGCGGCCAATTCCGCTCATGGAGCGCACATCTTCCACGGTGTAGAATGCCTGGGGGTTGAACGACCTGACGGCTGTCAGCACGTCGGGGAGGTCCGACCGCCGGATCACGGTGAAGATCACGTTTACCTTGCCGGTCGCCCCGCGGGCATCGATGCACGTTACGCGGTAGTCCCGTCGACGAAGCTCCATGACCAGCGCGTCGCCCTCCCCTTGAGTGATCACCCGGACGATGAGCGTTCCCAGCGCCAGCTTCTGTTCGATAACCAGCCCGACGAAGGTGCCCAGGCTCACGTCCACCACGCGGGCCGCGAACACCAGCACGGGCAGCACCCACCACCAACTGCTTTCGGCGTGAAGGAGAAATTCCAGGTTCATGCTCTATCCACAATACGGCCGTGATAATCGTACAACCGCATTTCGACTTGCCGGTTCACGGGCCTTGACGGGTCGAAGGCGTCCGCTGCATCCGGTCCATGACGGGAACCGGGACCCCACGTTCGTCCACAACCTTGACGGAGCCGCAAATTACCCTGGTCGGCCACTGGACGGCTTGCCGGAACTCGTCTTTGCATTCCCACAGGTACGGAACGGGCAGGAATCCCGAGGCGAATATCCGATACAGGCCTTCCGGCGTGTAGGGCCGCGGAATCGTCGATTCGATGAAAGAAAGGACCGTCCGCGCCTGGGCCAGCAGATCCTCCGTCCTCTCGGCCACCTCAAGGTGCCCGGACATGTCGTCGATCTGCCCCTTGGCCCTGAGCCCGCGGTACTCCTGAAGCGCCTGGCGGGTGATCTTGACGCTTTCGTTGACGACGTTCGGGTCCGCCAGGTGCGACGCCTCGCAGTAGCTCACGACGTGGATCACGCCGGGGCTGGCGGCGTTGTGCGGCTCGATGTCGTCCATCAGGGCCGTGACGGCCGCGAGCTGCGCCTTGGCCTTGTCCATGTCCGGCGAGAAGTAGTCCAGGCCGCCGCGTGGCTGAAGGATTACGCGGAACGCCTCGTCCTCCAATTCCCGCACAAGCACGAGCATCGCCCGCGACTTGGCGAGGTCCTGGATGCCCCACGTGCACTTGGGCGTGTTGAGCATGTTCTGGAGCACCAGGTGTCGAACGCCGAGCGACTTGGCCAACCTGGCGGCGATCACGGCCGAAACGACGTACGTCACGTCGTCGGCGCCCCGGAAGGCGAAGTGGTGCGGCACGTTCGGCTCGAACGGCTTGCCCGTGGCGGCGACGTACTTGAGCGTCTCGACGTGCTGCTGGAGGTTCTCGCGAACGGTGTTGGGGCCGCGGCCGTCGGTCTGGCAGAACCACCAGAGCGACAGGGCGTGCCATGCGATGTGGATGGTCTCCTCGCACATCCTGGCCAGCGCGGAGATGTTCCGAGTGCCGGCAAGGCGCGCACGAGCATCGGCCGGGCGGCCCGCCAGAC
>Ga0315282_10018122_pt1 | contig 10101 bp, 12 predicted proteins | sample YL17G07_20_MG_FD_203693 | JGI IMG/M metagenome (GOLD analysis project Ga0315282, IMG submission 203693) | Sediment microbial communities from Yellowstone Lake, YNP, Wyoming, USA - YL17G07_20 | ecosystem: Environmental > Aquatic > Freshwater > Lake > Sediment | place: USA: Wyoming | collected... | reverse complement strand
CGCGAAAAATACAAGCGAAAAAGGATTCCCATTCCTAAGGAAAGTAAGCCTGTAAAATCGCAGGATGAATTTTGCAGGCTAATTGCGGAAAAAATTAAATCTGTCAGGAAACAAAAGGGGTTAACTCAAAACGAACTGGCTAAAAAATTGAAAGTTTCTCAACAGGTTATTTCCCGTATTGAAAAAGGACGTGAAAATATTTCGGTGCTTACGCTTAAAAAAATTGTTGACGGATTAGGGGCTATAATTTATTTTGATATCAAAAGCTAAATAATTTTTACAAAAGATTGACTTTTCAGCTAAATAGCGTTATCTTAAAAAGAGAAAGGATAAAGATGGCAAAACTTCTAATTGTGGATGACGAAGAGGATGTGCGCGAATTTGCCGCGAATTTTTTCCGCAAACGTAAAATCGACGTAATCACTGCCTCAAGCGGCGAGGAGGCATTGAGTGTAATGAAACAGCAAAAATCGGATTTAGTTTTGCTGGATATCAGAATGGACGGAATCGACGGCATAGAAACCCTAAGACGCATCAGAGAGTCGGATAAAAATGCTAAAGTAATAATGATTACGGGCAGGAAGCCCGAGGAAGAGGCATCTTTTGATAAGTGCCGACAGTTGGGCGCAATAGACTACATACACAAGCCATTAGAATTAGACGAATTGGAAAAAATGGTATTGAAGCAACTGCTGAATAAGTAAGAGGCGATATGGCTATCGATTACAAAAAAGAGCTTGAGAGCGCAGCAAAAAGCATGATTTTAGTGCATGAGCCGGATGCCCTCATTAAAATGATTGTGCGTATGATTGTGCACAGGGTCAAGGTAGACCATGCAGGCATTTTGTTACACGATAAAGAAAGAGACACATACGTCTTAACTGTTTCACGCGGCACTGCCGGCTTAAAAATTCCTGCGGGATTTGCCCGTATGGATGCGGATAATCCTCTTATACGTTTCTTCAGGCAACATTTAGACGAAAAGCTTTTTCATGACGGTGCTGTCATTTATGAAAAAGCAAGGCAATTATTAAACAAAGATATCGGCTCCGATGCAAAACAACTGTTAAAGGGTGTTCTATACCAGATGGAAATATTTGAAGTATCTGTTTGTATCCCCAGTTATTTTAGAGATGATTTACTGGGGATGTTATTATTGGGTAGCAAAAACAACGGTAAAAAATTTGGCCAGAATGAGATTGATTTCTTTATCGCCCTTGCTTCAGACGTGGCTATGGCAATAAGAAATGCCCAGCTTTTCAGGGAATTAGAATTGGAACTTGAGAAGAAGCATAGTCTCTTTATCCATACTACTGTTGCTTTAGCTGCTGCCATTGATGCCAAAGACCATTATACACATGGGCACACGGCACGGGTAACCGATTTAAGTATGGAAATTGCCAAAAAACTCAGCTCAAAAAATAAGAGCGCCTTTGATAGTAAATTTTTTGGCCATCTTCACATAGCCGGCCTCCTGCATGATATCGGAAAAATCGGGATTCCGGAATCTATATTAAATAAAGAAGGTCCATTGACTGATGAAGAGAAAAAGAAAATGCAGGCACATTCAATTTTAGGCACAGCAATATTGAAGCCGATAAAAGAGCTGGAGGATGCTATCTTAGGCGTAAAGTATCATCATGAGCAGTACGATGGCTCAGGGTATCCTGAAGGGCTCAAGGGCAGCCAAATACCTCTGATTGCTTCCATAATCTCAGCGGCTGATTCATTTGATGCGATGACAACAGACAGACCCTACCATCGCGGCTTGTCTAAAAAAGAGGCAATCGAAGAAATCAGCCGGGCAAGCGGTAAGCAATTCGACCCCCAAGTCGTAAGTGCCTTAGTCGAACTCTATAGGGAAAATAAAATCTAACCTCCTTATGCCCCCTAAACGCATAATCTTAATGTATATATCAGAGGTGTCCGGACACCACAGCGCTACCCTGGCAATTGAAAAGGCGCTAAAAATGTTACAGCCGGATACAGAAGTCTTGAATATCAATGCATTTAATTATACCAATCCCATATCTGAAAAAATCATAAACCGTCTATACATGGGCGTGCTCAAGAGGACGCCGCAAATCTGGGATTACCTTTACGATAATCCCGCGGTAATAAAAAGGGTAGAAAAAATCAAGGAAACCATTCATAAATTCAATTCTCCGAAACTACAAATGCTTTTTGATAAGTTTGAACCCGACGCCGTTGTCTGCACGCAGGCGTTTCCCTGCGGGATGTGCGCAGATTACAAGAAAACCTACCATTCAAATATGCCCCTGGTTGCGGTGCTTACCGATTATGCGCCTCATTCTTACTGGATATATGATGCGGTAAATTATTATATCACTCCGTCGCAGGATATAACGCAGCGTTTAATGAAAAAAGGCGTAGCGCCGGATAAGATAATGCCTTTTGGGATTCCCTTTGACCCCGGGTTTAATGAGCCGCTGGATAAGCTTAAGATTGCCCAGAAATTCAAGTTGAATCCGAATCTGCCTACTATATTGATTATGGGAGGGGGGCAGGGCCTTGGCCCGATTAAGACGATTGTCAAATCTTTAGAAAATGTAAAAGGGGAAACCCAGGAGCTCGTCGTAACCGGCACAAATAAGAAACTTTACAATTCCTTAAAAAGAAAAATAAAAAAATACAAAAAAAAGATTTTGCTCTTTGGCTACGTTGATAATATAAACGAGTTGATGGCTATTTCAGACATTATCATTACTAAACCCGGAGGAGTAACTTGCGCTGAGGTTTTAACAAAACATTTACCCATGCTCATTGTTAAACCTATACCCGGACAGGAAGCCAATAATACCCATTACTTGACCGAAAAAGGGGCAGCAATTAAGATTGATGAACCAGAAGATTTAAACCTTGTAATCGAAGCTCTGTTAAAAGACCGGGATAAATTAAACCGCCTTTGCGAATCCGCCGGTCGCCTAAGTAAGCCCAATGCCAGTTTGGATATCGCCAGATTATTATTAGATTTATCAGTTCGATTGAAAAACAAAAATAAAAATTACTAGTTACGAGTTACTAGCTTACTAGTTACGAATTTAATGTTTAATTACCTGCTTTACAGGATTGGCCAATTCATCGCTTTGCATCTGCCGTTAAAATTGGGTTATAAGCTGGCTGTATTCATTTCCGATGTGCATTATATATTTGCTGATAAAGACCGCCGGGCAGTGAAAGAAAATCTAAAAGTGATATTTCCTGAAAAATCTGATAGAGAAATTCTAAAGATCAGAATAATGATGTTTCGCAATTTCGCAAAATATCTGGTGGATTTCTTCCGTTTTGAAAAATTAGACGAGGAATACATAAAGAATAATATCCGCATAGAAAATATCCATTATTTTGAAGAGGCGCTCTCAAAAGGCAAGGGCGTTATTGTCTTAAGCGCGCATTTGGGTAACTGGGAATTAGGGGGAGTGGTAGTTGCGCTTTCCGGATATCCTTTCTGGGTAGTTGCCCTTCCGCATAAATATAAAAAAGTAGATGAATTTTTTAATTTTCAAAGGGAAAGTAAGGGTATAAAAGTTATACCCTTAGGTAAGGCGGCGAGAAAGAGCCTGGATGTTTTAAAAGAAAATAGAATTTTAGCTTTAGCGGGAGACAGGGATTTTACTGAAAACGGAATTGTTCTGGATTTATTCGGCAAGCCTACTCTTTTCCCCCAGGGTCCAGCGGCATTATCGTTACGCACAGGAGCCAGCATTGTGCCGGGGTTTATGTTAAGGAATAAAGACGATGGCTTTACCTTAAGAATGGAAAAGCCCATTGAGTTCAACCCTACTGGTAACAAAGAGAAGGATTTGCGGGAATTAATCGCAATCTATAAAATTATTTTTGAGGATTACATCCGTAAGTACCCCGACCAATGGTATATGTTCAGGAGGTTTTGGATAGTATGAAAACCTGCGTTATTATACCTACCTATGACGAAGCTAAGGAAATCGGCAGATTGGTAGAAGCAATCAGACTTCAAAATTTGGATGTCTTAGTTATCGATGACGGCTCAAGTGATAATACTTCGCAGGTTGCCCGAAACTCAGGGGCTATTACGTTAAGAAACGAGAAGAACCAGGGCAAAGGCGCATCTCTGATTAAAGGTTTCAATTACGCCCTGACCTATGACTACGACGCTGTAATCACTATGGATGGCGACGGCCAACACCTGCCAGAGGACATACCGTATTTTATGCGCCTGGCTAAATATTCAGATAGCGCAATATTTATCGGCAACAGGATGCAGAGAACGAGAAATATGCCTCTCGTGCGGCTTATAACCAATAGATTGATGTCGTGGGTTTTATCCTGTTTAACAAAACAAAAGATTCCTGATACGCAGTGTGGGTTCCGCCTGATAAAAACAGAGGTGTTAAAAAGAATAGAGTTTGTAACTTCCAAATATGAAACCGAGTCGGAAATACTTATTAAGGGTTCGCGTTTAGGATTCAATATAGAATCTGTGCCTATCAAGACTGTATACTCGGATGAAAAAAGCCAGATTAACCCTTTAATCGATACGTTAAGATTCATAAGATTAATAATAAGGGAATTATGGACTACGCGGTCTTAAGAAAAAGAATGGTTGAAGAGCAGCTTATGAGCCGGGGCATAAATGACCAGAGGGTTCTGGATGTCTTTGGAAAAATAGAACGGCATAAATTTATGCCGAAAAATCTGGTTTCAAACGCCTATGCAGATTTCCCTGTGCCGATTGGAGAAGGCCAAACTATATCCCAGCCGTATATTGTTGCTTTAATGACCGAATGTTTAAGCTTAACCGGCCAGGAAAAAGTCTTAGAGATTGGCACCGGTTCAGGATATCAGACAGCGATACTGGCAGAATTATCAAAGGAGGTCTATAGCATAGAAAGGTTTGAAAATCTGGCAAAAAATGCAGAAGGCATCCTTAATGAATTAGGTTATGCAAATATTAAAATAAAAGTAGGTGATGGGACTTTAGGTTGGCCTGAGGCAGCTCCCTTTGACAGGATAATTATTACAGCAGCCTCTGCGAGAATCCCCTTGCCTTTAAGTGAACAACTAAAAGATAACGGTAAGCTTATAATGCCACTGGGGGAAAGTTTCAGCCAGGTATTAACCTTATTTGAAAAGAAAGAAAATAGGCTTGAAGCAATGCAAATCTGCGGGTGCATATTTGTCCCTTTAGTAGGCAAATATGGCTATAAACAGTAGGGTCGGTCCTTCAGCCAAAGCAAAGCCTGTCCCCATAGGGGGACAGGCTTCCGATTGGATGCAAAGACGACCCTAATAAAACATGCTGAACATAATTATTCACTGGTTAAAAGATATCCCAAAAGAATATGTTGTAATGCTTGTGGGAGCGCTGCCCATATCAGAATTAAGAGGCGCTATTCCTCTGGCATTATATTATGGGATGTCCCTGAGTAAAGCGTTCTGGCTATCAGTCTTGGGTAATGTTATTTTTGTTGCGCCTGCGCTTTTTCTTTTTGAGCCGGTTTCCAGGAGGCTACGAAGATTTAAATTATGGTCGCATTTCTTTGACTGGGTCTTTGAGCGCACAAAAAAGAACGCAGATACTGTACAAAAATACGAGGCATTGGGCCTGGCAATATTTGTAGCAGTGCCCCTTCCGATGACCGGCGCCTGGAGCGGTGTGATAGCTGCATCTTTATTTAAGATTAAGTTTAGATATGCATTTATTGCTATAGTAGCTGGTGTAATTGGTGCAGGGCTCATTGTCTCTATTCTATGTGCATTGGGGATGATTAGTTGGAAGGCGGTGGCACATTGATACAGGTATACACTGGTAGCGGTAAAGGAAAGACTACAGCTGCATTCGGTCAGGCATTAAGGGCAGTTGGGGCGGGATTAAAAGTATTTATCGGGCAATTTGTAAAAGGGAAGAATTATAGCGAATTAAAGGCTTTAAAAAAAATTAAGAATATAAAGATTGAGCAATTCGGAAGGGGTTGTTTTATTAAAAGAGAACCGAATAAGAAAGATATAGAATTAGCAAGAATCGGGTTAGAAAGAGTGAGAAAAATTATATCTATAGGAATTTATGATATTGTGATATTGGACGAAATCACTGTGGCTTTAAAGCTTGGGCTTCTAAAATTAGGAGATATCATTTCGCTCATCAAAAATACTTCCAAAAAAACAGAATTGATTCTCACTGGCCGCAACGCACATCCTGAGATTTTAAAAATAGCTGATTTAGTGAGTGAAATAAAAGATAGAAAGCATTATTATAAAAAGGGCGTGAAGGCCAGAAGAGGGATAGAGTATTAAATTATTCAAGGAGTAACTTTAATGAAACTTTTGCTTGACATTTTTTCTCGCTTAATGTATTTTAGTTGTTGACAATTAGGTATGTATGGGTTTAAAGGGAAGGCTGTGAAAGTCAGCCGCGGTCCCGCCGCTGTAATGGGTGACGAAACCTGCAGGAAAGCCACTGGTTAAAAGCCGGGAAGGCGCAGGAATCAGAAAGACCCTAAGTCAGAAGACCTGCCTATACATATTATTTACCTCGTGGATAAGGGCCAGAGTAAAATCAGGGTGCAACCCCGAAGAGTAGCAGAAGACTTACGCTACATTCGGGGTTTTTTAATGAGCAGACGACTTATGGAACGCAAGTGACATAAGTCGTAGGCAAAGCCGTCTGCGAATTAATCCCCCCTGCTTTCTTGCGAAAGCAAGAAGGGGGGATAAGTTCGTGTATACAATTTATGTTCACTATCGTTCCATAAATTGTGCACTCACTTATGAGATTAATACTGATTAGACACGGCAAAACTTGCGATAACTTAAAGAGAAAATACTCCGGGATAAGAGATATCGGTTTAACCAGGGCCGGCAGGCAGGAGATAAAAAAGATAAAGGAGAAAATAAAAGGTTTAAAAGTAGATAGGGTTTTCTGTTCTGATTTAAAAAGAAGTTGGCAGACCGCAGAGATTACTTTTAGTAATAGAACCTGTAAAATTATAAAAAATCCGCACTTAAGAGAAATAAACTTTGGAAAGTGGGAGGGACTCACTTATAGTCAGATTTTAAAGAGGTCTCCTGCGATTTATAGGAAGTGGCTTGCTGACCCTTTTTCCATGGATATTCCCGGCGGACAAAGACTATCCTGTTTTATACAAAGGATAAAAAAGGAGTTAAGAAAAATAGTAAATTCAAACACAAAGCAGACCGTAGCTTTAGTTACCCATTCTGGCGTAATACGCGTGATTTTAAATACCTTGCCAGGAATCAAGAAAAACGATTTTTGGCGCTTAAAAATTAATCCTGGCGCAGTATATATTATTGAATATAAAGGCAAGTTAACCCCAAAAATTTATACACTATAAAATGGGTAAACTTATCTTAATTTTAGGTGGAGCCAGAAGCGGTAAAAGCCGCTTTGCCGTAAACCTGGCTAAGAAATACGGCGGAAAGGTCAGCTTTATTGCTACTTGCAAGCCTTTAGATTTAGAAATGAAAACACGCATTCGTATCCATAAAAAGGCCAGGCCTTCGCATTGGCAGACTTTTGAAGAACCGGAAGACTTACCTTTATTATTGAAACAAATTGGAGCCAAATCCAAAGTTATTATAATAGACTGTTTAACCCTTTGGGTGTCTAATCTTCTATTAAAAGGCTTTAGCGAAAATGATATTGAAGACAAGATTAATGAAATACTTAGCTCTCTTTCAAAAATTAAGGCTAAATCCATAGTAGTATCTAATGAAGTAGGCTCAGGTATAGTCCCCAAAAATAAACTCGCAAGAAATTTTAGGGACATAGCAGGTAAGATAAATCAAATTGTGGCAGAGGAATCCGATAATGTATTTTTTATGCTTGCTGGCATACCTTTAAAAATGGAGCCCACCTAAATGAAAGGATGGGTAGAATAAATGGTTTTACTTGAGAAGACTATTAAGAAGATAGGCGGGCTTGATTATAAACTTATGGAGAAGACCCAGGAAAGACTCAACAATCTTACTAAGCCGAAAGCGAGTTTGGGGAGATTAGAGGAAGTAGCTAAACTCATCGTAGGTATAACCAGAAATGAAAACCCTGTGCTTAAGAATAAAGTTATATTTACTATGTCAGGAGACCATGGTGTCACAGAAGAAGGCATAAGTGCGTATCCGAAAGAAGTCACGCCCCAGATGGTCTATAATTTCTTGAGAGGCGGCGCAGGAATAAATGTCTTGGCTAGGCATGTGGGCGCCAGAGTCGTTGTAGTTGATATGGGCGTAGCTTGCGATTTAAAGCCGCATAAAGATTTGGTGATAAAGAAAGTAAACTATGGCACTAAAAATATGGTAAAAGGTCCCGCAATGTCAAAGGACGAAGCGATAAAGTCAATTGAGGCAGGAATAGAGGTATTTGAAGAGGAGGCTAAATTAGATATTGATATTGTAGGTACAGGAGATATGGGCATAGGTAATACTACTGCCTCAAGCGCAATTGCTTCTGTTGTTACTGGGAAATCTGCTGAAGAGGTAACCGGAAGAGGTACGGGAATAGACGATAAAACATTGAGCAAAAAACAAGAAGTAATCAAGAAGGCAATCAACCTGAACAAACCAGAGGCAAAAGATGCTATTGATGTTCTATCCAAAGTTGGTGGATTTGAAATAGGGGGCCTATCAGGGATAATTCTGGCTGCCTCCTCTAAGAGAGTTCCCATAGTAATAGATGGTTTTATTTCCGGCGCTGCTGCATTGATTGCTTATCAACTTTGCCCAAAGATAAAAGATTATCTGATTGCCTCTCACCAATCCCAAGAAAAAGGCCATAAGATTATCTTGGATTTTTTAGGGGTTAACCCTCTACTGGACCTTAACTTACGATTGGGGGAAGGCACAGGCGCAGCCTTAGCCATGTCGATTATTGAGGCATCAGTCAAAATTTTGACTGAAATGGCTACTTTCCAAAGTGCAGGAGTTTCAGAGAAAAAAGATAAATGAGGCCATTTCTAATTGCCCTTCAGTTTTTAACCGTGCTTCCGGTAAGGATTAAAACCGACATAAAAAAAGAGTATTTTGGCGCATCTCTTTTATATTTTCCTCTCATCGGCTTACTAATCGGACTTTTGTTGTCTCTGAGCGCTATCCTTCTTTCTTTTTTACCTTTTCTCTCCGCCCTTCTTAAAGGCGCGCTGATTTTATTAATATCTATTATTGTTACTGGCGGAATTCACTTAGATGGGTTCGCTGACACTTGTGACGGCTTCTATGGCAATAGACCTAAAGAAAAGGTCTTAGAGATAATGAAGGACAGCCATATCGGCACTATGGGGGTAATCGGCGTAGTTTGTCTCTTGCTTTTAAAGTTTAGCCTTATAGTAAGCTTTCCAGAAGGATTCCTCTGGAAAGCATTAATTATGCTGTCGGTATTTTCAAGGTGGTCTCAAGTAATGGCCTGTTTTTCGGCTGATTATGCACGCCAGGAAGGAAAAGCAAAGTATTTTATAGAATATGCTGGCAAGAAAGAGCTATATTTAGGAGCTCTTTTTACTCTGGTATTGTTTTGCCTCTTGTCAGGGTTAAGAGGAGTTATTCTATTTTTCTCTTCTCTCTTGCCTACTTTTTTATTTTTACAATATATAAAGAAAAGAATTGGCGGAATGACAGGAGATACGATAGGAGCATTAAGCGAAGTTGCAGAAGTTTCAGTGCTTCTACTCACTCTCTTTATATGGAATCATTAAATATTACTTTAGCATATTTTTTGGACTTAAGTTTAGGAGACCCGCGGTGGCTTCCCCACCCTGTGAAGATAATGGGTAGGTTGATAACTTTTTTAGAGGATAAATTGAGAGGCGGCCAACAAGCAAAAATTTTGCGCATAAGAGGGATAGCCTTAACGTTAATTGTAGTGGGAGTGTCTGCTTTTAGCGCTTACCTAGTTTTGGCTTCTATGAGAAAAATAAATCCCGTTGCAGGAAGCGCCGCTTGGATTTTTTTGGCGTATACCTGCCTTGCTACAAAAGACCTTTTGGTGCACGCAAGGGCGATATCGAGAGAAATTAAAGCCGGGAATATCTTTGAAGCACGAAAAAAACTTTCTCACATAGTAGGGCGAGATACAGAGTTTCTCTCAGAAAA
>Ga0315282_10018121_pt1 | contig 10101 bp, 15 predicted proteins | sample YL17G07_20_MG_FD_203693 | JGI IMG/M metagenome (GOLD analysis project Ga0315282, IMG submission 203693) | Sediment microbial communities from Yellowstone Lake, YNP, Wyoming, USA - YL17G07_20 | ecosystem: Environmental > Aquatic > Freshwater > Lake > Sediment | place: USA: Wyoming | collected... | reverse complement strand
CGTTCGGTCGTTTTTGGCGCGAAAAGAAAGTTGCCTACCCTTGGTATGCTCAGGCCGCAGTGGATTTCCTGCTGAAGTAAGAAAGGAGTTTTGGGCTCACACTTTATTATCGAGTTTCATTCGAAAAAAAGACAATGTCTAAGTGACTCCAGCGGACGCGTTAAACCGCGAGTCTTATCTCCAACGTTATACACTCTTTCAATCAATAATCATCAACCTCCTAGCCCATATCGGGGCGAATATTAGTAGGTGAAGCCCGCATCTGATAAATCTGATATCAGGTTTGTTTGCCATCCTTGCTGTGATTCTTTGGATGGTCTAATCTCCAACCATCATAAATCCTCCTCGCTCGGAGAATCAGGTAGCCCCGCCCCCTTCTTTTTTGCAGGATAAAACACCCATCTAATCAGATAAGAACACACCCCAACACCTCAATTCTTTAATGGCTTTTGAACATCCCCTCGGCTGGATAAAAAAGGGACGAATTGTCCTTTTAGTGTCCTTTTTTGTCGGTCTTCCAATACATAATCTACCAATATTCCCCTTCTCTCAATGCAAATAAACCCTAAGTATCAGCAAGTTATATCTTCCACAGATAGCGTGGCATATTAAATGCAGTAAAATTTAAACAAGGTTTACTATTTTTACAAAGTTTAAAGAGGGAAAAAGGGAGTTTTGACAATGGTAAAAGCCAACAGTTTGGAGAAGGGCCTTCAAGACGGCTGGACAAGGGCTACGTTTGTTTTAAGGAAGGACTATCTGAGTAAGCTCAAGGCGGTTTCGTATTGGGATAGAAAGAAAATGAAGGAAGTGATGGATGAAGCTTTAGAGTTTTATCTGAAAGGGAAAAAGATTAAATCCATATCAAATGAAAGAAGGTGAAAATATGAGAGAGAACACGAAAAAGTGCCCTTTCTGTGCCGAGGAGATTTTAGTTGAGGCTATCAAATGTAAGCATTGTGGTGAGTATCTATCGAAACAAGCATCCAAAACAGAACCCAACCCTGTAAAAGTTCAGACCATCGAGATTACAGGCAAGAAATGGAAGGCGTGGAAACTTGTTGGCGGACTGGCTATGTTTATTGGTTCTCCAATCTTCGGTCTAATCAGCGGCTCTCTTGCGGTTGGTGGAATTACATTTTTCATTGGGCTTATAATTTTTTCTATTGCTGGCTTCGGTTCTTGGTGGCATCACGGATAAGATTGAGGTGCGACAAAAAGACTTAAAGTTTTAGAAACAACTCCCAATTATCCCAGACGGGAGGATTTGAGAGAGGACCATTTAAAGAAGATTTAAGCACTAGCCTACTAGGAGAGAGAACCCATTAAGTAAGTAATTGATGAGGCGTTGGGCTCTTATCTGAAAGGGAAAAGGATTAAATTTATAAGAAATGAAAGCAGGTGAGATTATGAAAGAGAATATGAAGAAATGCCCTTACTGTGCAGAAGAGATTTTGGCTGAAGCAATCAAGTGTAAACATTGTGGTGAGTACCTGTCTAAATCAAAACAAAAATTTCAATCAGTTCAAACCATAGAGGCTACAGGCAAAAAATGGAAGTTGAGACACGTTGTCGGGGGAACAATAATACTCATTGGGTTATTTTTTGGGTTAATTGCTGGTTCTGAGCTTGGAGGTTTCCTGATTATAACTTCTATTTTATTAGGTGGAGTCTGCTACCTATCTGGGAGTGTCGGGGCATGGTGGCATCATAAATAAATCTCAGTTGTAAAGTAGGGATTTTAAATAGTGCGGGAAAGAAAGAAAATAAAGGAAGTAATTGATGAGGCTTTGGGGAATTATCTGAAGAAAAGATTAGGCCCGTGAGGAGGAAAATGAGATGAAAAAGATTTTACTGGTAATGGCAATTATTTCTATTATCGGCACAACAACTTCATTTGGCGCAGAGTTTCAAGGACACAAATGGGGTACAACTTATTTTAATACCAACGAGATTTTGTTGGAGAGGTTAAGACATAGAATTGGGACAATGACCGTTCCAAAGATTGACTCGTCACCTGAGGCAAATCGGGATAGTTTTCGTGGAAGACTTCGATTAGTTTATTTCGACGAGATTTATAGTAGACGTGCTTTAGTTACTTTCTTTTTTCAAGGTGGAGATCGTACTATAGGTACTGGGGAGTATTCCTACAAATCAAATCCAGAGCTTTCTAGAGTTTTTATTGTTTGGGACGGCAATTTATACGATTACATTTGCCAATGTGCCCAAAAGGAGTTTGGAAAACCTTTTAAATTTAGCTCCGAACGTGGGATAAAGACGAGATTTTTTGATAAGAGTGAAAACGGCTTGGCAAATGTAACTGTTGGGTTTGATGGAAGGTTTACTTTTATGAATTATTTTAGCTCTTACTACAAAGATTAAAGGAAAAGTATCAAAACAAATAGGAATTGCTTACTCATATGCAGCGCAGCCACTAACACAGGCTTTGCGACTCACTTCATTCGTCCAAATACTTCGCACTTCTCAAAGCCAGAAACCGTTATGCTCACTTTCAACTCATAATCTTCAATCCTTGCATTCCGTTCCCATCAATGACTTGTAGGTGCTACTCGTTAATCGAGAGTCAATTTGGCATTACCTGTCAGAATAAGTACCGTTCAGGCCATATAAACCACATTAATACAAAAACTTCCCTATCCATACTGCCTGCCTTTTTCTCCCGGCTCCCCGTTTTTTTCTAATTAAAGGAAATTTTTGTATTGATTTTTCAATGTGAATATATTATATTTTTATGTATTTAATATACAACTATTATGATAAGATTATATAAATTAATTAGATGGACCTTAGTAAGGTTTGCCTCAAGGTAATAACTTTCCAAGAAAGGAGGCCTATTTAAAGAGGCGTAGCATGATAAGAAAGTCAAAAATCACATAACCTGATAAATGAAAACCCCGGTCAGTGCTTGCGACACCGATCGGGGCAGTGACGGAATCACTCAATATGGTTTCTTCCGTCTTTTTATATTGTGTAACGAATCAAAAAGATTTGTCAAGGAAAATCGGAGGGAGCCCCTAAATAATTGAGGCTCCTTTTTATTTTAAGGTGATGAAGGGAATAGATATTTTAGAGGAACTTAGAACATGAATAAGGAGCGAAAAGGGTTCGACAAAAGCCAACAGGGAAAGAGGATTGATAACTTACCCAAAACGGGACATCTGACAGGAACTTTTGAAATTGATCTTTATGGCTGCTGGTGGGAAGTCGTAGAAGACGAAACCTATAAACCCTTTTGGATCATAGGAGAATATCCAACGACTCAGAGCAAGATTCCTCAAAAGAAAACCATCAGAACTTTGAAAGTTATCGAAAGATATTACGACCCTGAAAACTCTAACAGTAAGTATGGCGAGATCCGATTACGGGGAAAGTGGCTTGAAGCGGCTGGATTCTCAATAAACTCGCGAGTAAAGGTGAGCATTCATGAAGGCCAAATCATAATTGAAAAGGAGCCAGCCCTATGATGAAAGCCTTTGTTGTGAGATCAAAAGATGTATTTGACCGAAAGAAGAATCCGAACCTTAAACTTTCTGTTAAATCCATTTTGGAGAATCCGCAAATTCCAAAGCACTGTTGCCGATGCGGAGCGGAATTGGAATTCTTGGAAATCTATGAGTATGCCAAAGAAGATACAATGCTTGTTTGTTTCAACTGCCAAAACTACAAAAAGAAGTAGGGAAAATATGGCAGGAAAGGAAACTAAGCCAACAGAGGGGGAGGGAGCCTTTAACTAAATGAGGCTCCTTTCTATTTTCAAGGGGATATCTATTGGAAATAGTAATTTTAGATTTGAGAGTCATTGAATCAGGTAAATCTCTTAAAGCTTTTGCTGATGTGAGGCTAGGGAACATTGTGATCCGGGATTTCAGGATCGTGAAAGAAGTTGGAAAGCGTCCTCATGTAAAAGCCCCCTTTTCCACCTATAAAGACCAAAAAGGCCAGCTTAAGTTTAGGCCTATCATAGTCCTCCCTGACGAAGTGAGGGGTGAAGTAGATCTCGCCATCCTCAATGCTTTTCAAAGGGAGAAGGAGCAGAACAATGGTAGACCCAATCCTTAAAGATTCTGCAGTTACCTTCCTCAAGGCTCTCTACAGGAACTGTGATCAGGGATTTATCAATCTCCGCTTCCTTCCCTCCGGGGCAAATTTATTCGTTCCATTACCGAGAATTGATACCATTCCATCTCTTTTAGAAACTCATAAAGGTGAAAACGCTTACTTTGGTGTCGCCACGAGGAAAAATGGAGATGGAACCAAACAGGGGATCATCCAAATCCCAGCTTTATGGTTAGACATGGATTTAAAAGAGTTCACAAATGAAGAATGGAAGAAATTGGAAATGAACTTAGATGGGTTCCCTTTAAACCCCTCCTATATTATCGGTTCGGGCGGAGGATTTCATATTTACTGGCAACTGAAGGAGCCTGCTTTCCAGGAAGGCATACCCCAGGTGGAAGATGTTTTAAGAAGGTTGGCAACCTATTTTGGCGGGGATAAGTCGGCCACAGACGCCTCTCGAATACTCAGAATTCCCGGAACCTTAAATTATAAGTATAACCCTCCAAGGCAGATAACAGCCCGTATGGCAATCGGTCATGAATACAACCTCTCCGACTTCGACTTTCTACCCCCCATAGAAACCATAACCATGGATAAGAAAGCAGCGCCTTTAAAGAGTTGGGAAAGGGAATTATTAGGCGGCGTAGCTGAGGGCCTGAGGAACACAGCCATTACCCGACTTAGTGGAAGATATGTAGGAAAAGGACTTTCGAGGCAGGAAATCCTCCCGATTCTCTTGGATGCCAACAGCAGGTTCAAGCCCCCACTTTTTAGAGAGGAAATAGAGCGGACATTGGATTCGGTTATCAAGACCCATTTTAGAAATCCCCCGAATAAAATCGAAGAAAAAGAAAGGGGCTCCAGGCGTATTAATTACCGTCTGACAACGTTGGACGATGTTTTTGAATACCCGGAACCTACCTACTTGATCGATCCCGTATTGATTGAAACGACAGTTTCGATCTTAGGGGCCTTCACCGGGACGGGCAAATCGATCACGGCCCTCTCGATCATGAAATCACTCCTAACGGGCGAGCCTCTATGGGGAAAATATCCTGTAGCAAAGACTGGCCCCGTGTTGCTTGTTGACGAAGAAACACCCCAGAGTTTTCTCCGTGAGAGAACCAGCAAGATGGGATTCACCCGGGGACTTCCCCTCTACTTCCTCCACTTTCAGGATGTCCGTCTGGATCGGGATGATTATTTCAACGCCTTAATGGAAAAGATTGAAGAAGTGAAACCCATTCTGGTTGTGATTGACAGTCTCATCAGGGTTCACAGGGCAAAAGAAGATGATTCGTCACAGATGTCGCAGGTGATAGGAAGATTGCGAAAGATTGCTAACACAGGAACTACTGTATTGGCCATACATCATCACCGGAAGGGCGAAGGTCCTCTGGCCCATAAGCTAAGGGGATCCTCAGACATTCCAGGGGGAGTGGATATTGAGTATGCCCTAGTCCCCAAAGATGACTTTCTGATATTCCAATCTGTTAAAACCCGCACTGAACCACTCGCACCCATAAAACTTAAGATGGAAGTGGATGAGGAGAGCATGAGTATCACCTACATGGGCGTAGAAGTCGGAGAGGAAGGTGAAGTCATGGCAGAGGTGATCTATATCCTGCAAGAAAACGGACAGCAAGGAGTTGAGGAGATTCTTAAAACCTTAAAAGAAAGAGGCATAAAACTCGGCATCAACAGACTTCGGAGTCTGCTTAAGAAGGAGAGCGGAAAAGAATTGCTGGAAGAAAGAGGACCCAAAGGGAAAAGGCTCTATACGATAAACCCTGCTTCATAGTTTCATGGCCTTATATATATACCATGAACCATAAAGCACAACTTGAGAGGGGCTGAAAGCTTGATGGGAAACGGGATAATCACAAAGCAAGGCGTGAGAGATAACCCAATAATATTAAAGCATCTTATTCCAGTTTTACAGCTTCCCAGGAGCAATCCCGTAAAGGATAAAACTGGAAAGAAAGGGGGGGAATTCTTGACCGTCATCTTTCCAATAAAACGGGAAGCAGGAACGCCGGGGCTTTTTAGCTTCACGGGAGATCATCATTTCAAGGCAGGGTCATGAAGCATAAGCATTTGATAACGAACAGGCTTATTAAAGTTTTCCAGTTTTATATATGCCATCAAATGGAGCATGAAGCTGGAGAATGATGCGAGCTTCACAGTTTCACGAACACCATCCAGTGAAGCAGAAAGGAGGCGGTATTGAAGAAAGATTTAGAGCAAAACCTGGGATTGTCTATCCGGGAGGACCGCAAAAAGAATATAAAAGGAGGTGAGATGAGATGGATTACGAAACCGAGAGAAAGATAAAGAGGGAAGCGAGAGAAGAGGTTAGGAAGTCGGCTTCAGGATTGTCGAAGGACAAAGTGCAAGAGTTGGCTTTGAAAATTAACAAGAAGATAGAGTCAAGAAAAAGGGAGCTAACCAAACTACAGGCTATGTGGTCAACGTTGAAGTCAATAGAGCACATGCTTTTGATTAAGTCACTTCCTCTTGATAGCAACGTTAAGTATCGGGGCATCCCTTTATATGGGCCGGCCACAAAAATTGCAGGAAAAGTGGGGAAGTTAAAAGACATAGGCCGCAAATATGCAAAGGTTAGTTACGATGACGGCTTGATTTGGAACATTCCCTTTATGAGTTTGGATCCCGTTCCCGAAGGAACTCAGGATAGCCAGTGGGAGAAGGGTTTGGCTCAGGCGGCAGGAAAAGTTCTTAATGATGTCTTTCGGAAAGAGACACAGAAGAATGAGGTTAAGCAATAGGACTCAAGATTCAAACTTTACATAGAAGAAGATTGAACCAGAGTCAGAGAGGCACATCATGATGGATCAATACTTTTGGAGACTCAGAGACCGCAGAATAAGAAAGTATGAGAAATTTGGCAACTTTACTATCGAACCTTGGGGCGAGAAATATTATGCCCTTTACGATGGAGACCAGTTGGTATGCGTGACAGTTTATAAGAGGGGAGCTCTGGAAGTGATGAAGAGGTTATCCGAAAGGGAAGAATGAATGAATAAGGTAAAGGAGGTGAGCTTATTGATTGTGATCAGGAAGGAAGGGAAGAGGTGGCTCAAGGCTTTAAAGATTGCCAAAATCATTTTTGAGGACCAGGGCTACCACCCCGGTTATCTTGACGAAGTTGAAAGAGTCATAAAAAGAAAAATAATGCAAAGCGCAAAGATCAAGGAAGAGTATTTTCCCATAGTTTTCAAGATTTCTGCATCAAAGAGAATTCCGATGACCCAATTGGTGAACCAAATTATTAGAAACTGTCTGAATGAAGAAGAGAGGGTGTATGAACGAGAAAGTGAAGCAGGTTTTGCAGAGCATAGTCGAAAGGTTTAAAAAAGGTGATATCCCCGATGTAATAGCCTATTCCACCTTCCCTATCCCCAACATACCTGCTGCTAAGTGGTCACTTCTAAACCGTATCCTTATGTTTATCGCTGGGACCAATGATGCCAGGGGCTTCAGGCAATGGCAAGAAGTTGGGCGCCACGTTAAAAAAGGAGCTAAAGCCTTCACAATCCTTGCCCCTAGATTCGTCAAAAAACAGACTGAGGACAAAGAAGATGAAAAGATATTGTTAGCAGGCTTTCTTGCCATTCCTATATTCAGGATTGAGGATACTGAAGGGGAACCGCTCGATTACCAGAAAATAAAACTTCCTGAGCTTCCGTTAATGAAAGTGGCACAGAAATGGGGAATATCAGTAAAAGCCATTCCCGGCAATTATTGGTACGCCGGGTATTTTTCTCAGGAACGAAGGGAAATCTCGCTTGCCACAAAGGAGGAATCCATATTCTTTCATGAACTGGCTCACGTGGCCCATCAAAGGATATTGGGTGAGCTTAAAAAGGGTCAAGATTGGAGCCAGGAAATCGTCGCTGAACTTTCTGCTGCAGTCCTCTGTAAAATTATCGGGAAATCCTCCGAGTATTTAGGGAACCATTATCAGTACATTGAGAAATATGCTGCACAGGCCAATTTAACTCCTTGGCAGGGGTGTACGAGGGTGATGAGTGATGTTGAGAAGGTTTTGAACCTTATTCTGGAACGAGAGTAAACCCAGGATTTAGAAGGTTGACAAAGGTGGAAGGTAAAATATTTAGGTGAGAAGAATACCCCTTTTAAAAACTCAATTTCGTATTTAATAAATGGAGAAAAACATGAAGGTAGCGCTTTATAGCAGGGTTTCAACCCAGGACCAATCGGTTGATATGCAGTTATTAGACCTCAGGCGGTATTGTGAGCAAAGAGGGTTCGATATTTACAAAGAATATTCTGATGAGGGTATCTCTGGAACAAAAGACAGAAGGCCGGCTTTAGATGAGTTGATGGCTGATGCTCGGAAGAGAAAATTCGATGCAGTGCTTTGCTGGCGGTTCGACCGATTTGCAAGATCGACTAAGCATCTCATCACAGCATTGGAGGAATTCAGGCATCTTGGAATTGAGTTTATCTCTTACCAGGAAAATATTGATACCAGTTCACCTTTGGGAAAGGCAATCTTTACCATCATCTCAGCCATCGCTGAATTAGAGCGTAACATCATCATTGAAAGAGTTAAGGCCGGAATCAGGAGAGCAAAAGAAAATGGAAAACAGTTGGGGCGGCCAAAAAAACTGAACCTCGATGTTCAAGAGCTTCAAAAGATGAGGAATCAAGGGCTTTCGTTTAGCAAGATTGCAGGCAGAGTACACGCCTGCCCTGCGACCATTTACCAAATTTTGCGAAGATCGACCCTGTAACTCTGTTATTCAAGATGCGAAAGATGATGCCATAATCAAGATTTCATTTATCAGAGGAGCTCTCAATTGAGTATTTCACCTACAAAGTGGGAAATGGTGGCCCAAAATTCGGGAACGGGTGGGCATGGACAATGCGTGAATTGCATGAGGAAGGTAATTAAGAAAGGGGCAAAGATGAAAAAGAAAGTTCTCAAAGTGAGTGGTAATTGGGACGGTAATGCATTTGCGATTGTGGGGAACACAAAGCGTGCCTTGAGGGATGCGGGGGTTCCGCAGGAGAAGATCGGTCAGGTGTTCGATGAGTGTACAAGGGGGGATTACATTCATTTGATTGCGATCTGCATGAGTGCCCTGGCAGAAGCCGGGTACGAGGTCAGGTAGAAAGGGGGCAAAAATGGAAAAGACGAAAGTGAAGGTATCCATTACGGGTTTGAGTGAGAGTCCTTCGAAGCAAGAGGAAATCGATATCCTGTTTCAATTGCACAAGCTGTTTGAGGGAAAGCAGTGGTACGTATCCTCTTTGTTCAGTGAAGACCTGGTGACGTGGTTCGGCCATCAGGTGAGCCAGGATGTGAGTTGTGATGTGGTGCTGGAAGTCAATGCAGCCAGGGAGCACGCTCTAAAAGCAGATTCGTTAGCGAGAAAGGTAATGTCCGATCTCGATATGGAAGCCAAAGAGCACGACCGAAAGATCTCGCAACATAGGGATGGTTACGAGTCTGAGATCAAGGTGATGAAAGAGGAGTTGCAGCGAGCAAAGGAACGGGAAGCTGAGTATGCTGATGGACTTGAGAAGGAAGTGGCGCAACATGCCGAAGCGGTCCGAAACGTTCAGCAAGATAGATCCACTATGGACTCGTTAGAGACCGAGGTCATAAGGCTGAAGGCAAAGCTCTATGACCTTGCGATAGATAGAGAAAGGGTGAGATGAAAGGACAAGGACAAAAATTTTGTTGGCCGAAAAGTATTTGTGTGTGTATCGGGGGGAATGGTGAATGGGCAATACATTTCCATTCCCCATTTTGAAAGGAGGTGTGAGATGGGATATTACTCTACGATGTCAAGATGTGATGTGGTTAAGACTGAGATGACCAAAGACGAATTTATGGAAAAGTGGAACCAGGCAGTTGAGGCCACAAAGGGAACGTCGGATGAGGGATACCTTGATTTTTATCAATGGATTGTCAGCGACGAAAAAGATGGGTTTAGATGGATGGAGATTGGCATGGAGGAGTGGTAT
>Ga0315282_10018119_pt1 | contig 10101 bp, 1 predicted proteins | sample YL17G07_20_MG_FD_203693 | JGI IMG/M metagenome (GOLD analysis project Ga0315282, IMG submission 203693) | Sediment microbial communities from Yellowstone Lake, YNP, Wyoming, USA - YL17G07_20 | ecosystem: Environmental > Aquatic > Freshwater > Lake > Sediment | place: USA: Wyoming | collected... | reverse complement strand
GAACAACACTATTTACGGTTTTATTACAGGAATAATGTATGACGGAATCGTCACAACCATTTCCAATAATAACATATCGCAGAACTCTTATGGCGCAATTTTCAAGACTGGGAACGCCACTGTTTTTAATAACCGACTAGAATTGAACAAAATTAACGGCATTTCTATAGAGACTTTTAACGATGGTTATAGTAATTTTTCTTACAACATTTTAAACCAAAGCAAAGACTTGAATATTTCGGCAACCGCAGGAAACAACACATTCCACCACAATTACTTTTACAACGGCTCGGATTACTATTTGGACAACAACAACGACACCAACAACTTCAACACCTCCGTCGGTGGTGTTCCACAAGGAAACTATTATGCCGATATTCTCTCTTACGATATTTGGGATAGTAATTTAGATGGTTACGGCGATATGGGAACGGACTACCCATATAATAACGGAGAACCCAAATGGAGCGGATACGGAGCTGACTACGGACCGATTACTTCGAAGACTATTGGCTGCGGAATTATTACCGCCGACTTGACGCTTACTTCCAACTTTTCTCACGACGGAGACTGCTTCACCTTCGGAGCGAACAACGTAACGCTTGACTGCAACGGCTTTTTTGTTTATGGGAACGGTTCGGGATTCTTTGCGAATACAACTGGCTACAATAACACCCGTCTTGTAAATTGCCATCCAAGAAACTTCACGGATGGAATAGTTTTCTATAATGGATTTGGCACCTTGGTTTTGGATTCGACCTTCTCAAATATAACAACTGACTTTCGTGGAATAAATGGAAACGGAACGATTCACAATGGTGATTGGGATGACTTGTGGGTTACGGATATTTCGTCCTATTTGAACCGCTCTTGGACTACTTATATTAGGACGCAAGACATTGCTGGCGGAGCAATTGACATGGCGACAGTTAATGCTCGGGATAACTTTTCCAACTGGGTTTTCTCGGGAACCACCAACGCGACTGGTTGGACGGCAACCAATTTAACAGAGTTCGTTCACAATAATTCAGCACAAACGAATTATACGAGCCACTACTTTAATGCAACAAAAGTCGGTCTAAACACCACGAACGCCACGGCGTTCATCAATTCAACACAAAACATCATTTTGGTTTTGAGCGGCGTTTCGCCGCCAACCGTGGTTTTGAACGAGCCGCCCGACGGCGCGTGGACGAACCGCAGCGCGTTGTTCGGCTGTACGGCGAACACGCCTGACTTGAGTGCGGTCGCGCTTTACAGCGACTGGACAGGCGTTTGGGATGTGAATGCTTCAAACACTACAGCAAAATCTGGAGTAGAAAATCGTTTTTGGGTTCAAGGAATGAATGAGGGCAGTTGGGTTTGGAATTGTTGGGCTTTAGACGATTACGGCAACACCGCGTGGGCAGTATCGAACTGGACGGTCCGCGTTGATGCCACGAACCCGAGCGCGTGGATATTCAGCCCCGCGAACAACAGCGCAATCAACGGCATGGTGAACCTGCAAGCCGTTGCGAGCGATGCTGGCGGGTCTGGTGTAGATTATATTACTATTCAATTTAAGAACGCTTCGAACTCTACTTGGATGGACGCCTGCACGGACGCGGTTGCGCCTTATGCTTGCGACTGGAACGTGAGCGACAACACGAATTATCCGAACGCGTCCATGTGGGATGTTCAAATCATTGCAACTGATGCGGTGGGAAATAATGGAACTTCTAATTGGTATAATTATACGGTTGACAAAGGAAAACCGATTATTTGGGGTCACCAAGTCGTTTATCCAGTTGGACAATCTAGTGTAAAGAACGGACAAACAGTTAATTTGAGTGCTTATATTCGTGATGAAATCGCGGGCATGGATTACGTGCACGTTAACGCCACGCCAATTAGTGGTGCTTATGAAAACATGACGCTCGCAAGCGGTGGTATGGCGCAAAATCAAACGGGGTTCTACCAAGCAAACATCACGGTGGTTGGAGCAGCCGACGGCGGTTACTTGCTCGAATTGGGAGCCGTGGATGTTGCCTTCCCATTACCAAACCAAAACAACGCGACTTATTTCTTGGTGCGCGTTTCCAGCGAATGCACCAACCTCACAGCGGATTACAACATGACTGGGAGTGTCTACCGTAACGAAACGTGCTTCAACATCGTGGCGGACAACGTGACGCTGGACTGCGACGGTCACATAATCGAGGGAAACTTTTGGGCTGGAGAATACGGAGTGGGCGTTTATGCAGAGAACGCCACCATCAGGAACTGCACGATAATGAATTGGGATGTGGGTGTTTACGCGGCGCACGCTTCTTACAACGCTTCGGGTTTGAACGTTTCCAACTGCCTGCTTTACAACAACTCTGTTGGCGTGTCGAACCGCTGGAACTATTTGGAAATTTCTGATTCAGCCTTCGTGAACCAAACCTCGAACGGTTTTCAGCAGGCATCGGGAATATCCTTGAAGGACTCCGTAATCAAGTACACGGTTTTTGAGAACAACACGCGAAGCTTGTATTTGGTTGGTGACGCAGCAGATTGGAACAGCGGTTTAAACATCTCGAACAACACCTTCAATTACGCCTCAACGCAGCAAGCGCATTTCTATCGCACCGCGAACTCGACCTTCCAGTACAACGTCTTCAACAACTCGAAAGAGTTCTTGGTGGATTTGACGCAGGATTCGAACTTCACCGAGAATTACTTGAACTTCACGCCCTCGTCATCCTTGAACTTGGGTTCGAATTCGGAGCGCAACGAAATCTTCAGCAACCGCGCCGACGAGTACGCCCGCATTTCTTGTGGTGGCTATTGCGCGGGCAACCGCATTCACGACCACGACTTCTTGACTATGGGTTACATTGCGTTTGACGAGTTCTCGCACGACAACGAGATAGTGAACAACACGTTCGCTGGCGCGAGCAACGTTTTCATGCGCCGCAATTACGACAACAAGGTCTGGAATAATTCGTTCCGCGACTGGCACTACCTAGCAGACTTTTCTGTCACGTCAGTTCTCTATAGCGAATACGCCACCAACAATTATTCTTACAACACGTTTTACAACATCACGAGTTTGTCCTCGGCTTTCCTCTTCAGGTTGTACGCGCCCGACGCTTACTTCACTCCACTAGTTTTCCACAATAATAACGTTACGAACGTTGTCGGCGCTATTAACTTTGGAGTGCCGAACTCCTCGGTTTACGAAAACGTTTTCAACAACGTTTCGGGTTCTCCATTATACGGGGGCGAGGAAGCCCGCCGCGTGGGCGCCGAAGAAGCAGCTCGTTACTCGATTACTTCCCCGCCTTGGGAGATTTTCGGGTTAGACAACTCCACTTTTCGCGACAACACTTGGAACGACACGGGCTTGGCGAAGTTCTTCGACAACCTGACGGTAATCAATAACACCTTCACGGACATCACGGATTACGGCATGATTTTTTACGGTTGGTATAATACTACGGGAAGCGATTCTCGCAAGCCCATTTACATCCAAAACTCCTCTTTCTCGTCAACTACAGGTAATGACATCGAATTTAACGACGTTTACTACCCGTACTACTACTTCCCGCAAGAAGTTTACTTATCAAATTCGCAATTCAATGAATCTCGAATTGACTTTAATGCATCAAGTTGGGTAGCAAATGGATTTATCCCAAACGTTACCATAGATTATGCCTGCTACCCGAGAACAATAAACTTGGATGGGACACCAATTGCTAATGTTGGTTTGAATTATTCAGTTACAAACGCCATGTGGAACCAAACCCACAACACTACGACGAATGCTACGGGTTATTCAGGACAACAAGCTATAGTTAGGAAGGGAACGCTTTATTATAATGGAAGCTGGCTTTACTACCCATACAATTACTTCGTCGGTTACAATCAAACGATTTACACTACCAACTCGACTACATTGTATCCTTTGTTACAAAATGGTGTTTGCGACGTTGTTTTGCTTTCTAGCGATTTGAATTATATGAACCACACCGAAGTTCCCGTTAGTCCCAATGATTATATGACAACGGCTTACGCTTTTTACTCGGGTTGGGAGGACTGGACAAGCAACGTTTCAGAAGTATTCCTCGTTTTGGATGGAACAGAAATTAATGCTAGCCTCGATTCGGGAAGCAACACTAGCGGCACTTGGCTGGCTACGGTCGGCGGAACTGCAATGACTGTTGGAACGCATTCGTTCTACTGGAAGGCGAACAATACGCTAGACGTTTGGAATGTTTCACCTACATATGTTTATGTAGTTACTTCGTCGTCTCCCCCACCTGGCGACAGAGGCGGCTATGGAACTCTAAATGGAACAACAGCAATCCCAGGTTCTGCGGCTTGCATTTTTAATGATATTTACAACTTGACGAATTCGTCCTTCCGCGTTTATCCAAGTTGGATTAATGAAAGGAACGAAACCATTGCTTCGACTTTTGAGTCAAGAAACGAGTCTTGCAAGGTTTATGATTTGGAGAGCAAGTGGGATTGCAGCAACCAAACAATCATCATCGCCAATGCTACTTCCAATTCTGGTTACGTTACGGTTTACGCTAACAACTCGAACTTTACTTTGTTGCCGAGAGCTATTGTCAACTTGACGATTTGCGTGGAAATTGGCAAGGAGAAAGGCGAAGTATTTCAAGGGAACTTAACGGTTGTTTCCCCGAATTCGAATACCACGAACTTGATTCCCTTTTTAATAATCACTAACAATACTATTGAGGAGGAAAAACCACTCAACATTCAAGAAACCGCAAAGGAATTATGGAAAGCAGGAAGCGACTTTTTGGGCGCGGTAGTTTTTGAGATTTACGGGGTAAAAATTACGTGGGCGCACATTATACTTATATCATTAATTATTTTGGTATTACTTTATTATTTATGGAAGCGGTACGGAAATGAGGAGTAGCAAATTTTTGTTGGCGTTTTTGCTTTTGATGAGTAGTGCAACCCTCGTCTATTCTGCCACCGTTATTTCGTCACTCCCGTACACGATTTCTTCGAGCGGCGTTTACACGATGACGGGCGCCCTATCTGGTTCGGGTAATGTTGCAATTCAAGTTAACAGCGGCGTGAATGATGTTTTTGTTGACTGCCAAAACTATGCGATTACTTGGAGCGGCAATTACACGTTTTATTTTCCCGGCTCTAATAACAACGTAACTCTCTATCGCTGTAATCCAACAGTCACCGCAACCGTCGCTAACGCCAACGCTTATGGAGTTTACATTGGCGGGATAATGACCAACGCCACTTTTGACTCTTTTTATACTTCCGCATACGGCAAGGACGGTGCAAATGGTGCTGCCGGAAGTGCTGGGACGGGCGGAGCTTGCCCTAGCACCCACGGCGGTAATGGCGGCGCGGGTGGTGCCGGTCACGACGGCGGTGCAGGTTATGGGCTTTACGGTTTGATTCAAAACGGCACGATTACTTCTAGCAGTTTTTATGGCGAAGGCGGTACGGGCGGCGACGGCGATGTAACCGACATCATCGGCGAGTTATTCGGCTCTTCAAACTTCACGGACTCTATTGTTGATGGGCGACGCAGCGCGGCGAGCAAAGCGGGCACCGCAGGCAAAGCCGGAGGCTTGGGCGGCTCGCAAGGCGCGTGCGCCACTTGGTGTTTCAACGTTTGGGGGAAAACTGGAAGAATAAAATTGATGAATTTAGTGGTGTAATTTTTAGATGAAATATACTTTATTCCTAATCGTGCTGGCCTTTCTCTTCGGTAGTTTAAACGCCACCTCGATTTCTTCATTGCCGTACACCATAATTTCGCCTGGAACTTACACGATTTCAAGCGCGTTGTCGGGGAGTGGCACGGCGGGCATAACCGTTTCGAGCGGCATAAGCACCGTGACCATCGAGTGTACGGGTTTGGGTGCGATTGATTGGACTGGAAACTACTCGATTTACTTGCCAGGTTCGAATTCTTATGTTACAATCAAGGACTGCTCGATTATCACTGTTGGCGCCGCTCCGAGCGGAAACACTACTGGCATTTACATTGTTGGAACCGCTAGCCATTTGAATTTGAGTTCAGTTAGCGTTTCCGCGACTGGCGAAAACGGCGTTGATGGAGCTGATGGGGCTATTGGTTGGGTATCTTGCACTAACCCTGGACCTGTTTGTAGTCACGGAGATGGTGGTCCCGGAATCAATGGCACTTCTGGTGGAAACGCTTATGGCTTGTATGGCTTGATAACTGATTCCATAATTGCGAATAGCGTTTTTACTGCGGAAGGTGGCGATGCGGGCAGCGGCGGCGATGGCGGTGACTCAGTACCGTGTTGTATTGGTGCGGATTCGGGTATGTACTGTAGTTCTGGCGGACCAGATGGAGGCAATGGGGGTGCAGCTGGAGATTCTGGCTTCGCCGAGGGAATCCACTTGCTCTCCAGTTCGACCGTAACAATCACCAACTCATACGGGAAAGGAACCTTCGGTAACGTTGGCACTCCCGGTTTATCAAAACCCGGTGCAGCTGGGTGTACTGTGCTTTGCAGTCCTCCAGTAGGCTTAAGCTGTGCTGGAAAAGGCGGTGAAGGCGCGAAGGGCAGCACTGCCCAAAACGTGAGCGGCTTTTCATTTACTTCTACAAACTTTACGGATTCAGTGATTGACGGCCGCAGAAGCGCGGCGACAAAAACCGCGACAGCGGGCTCAACAGGCAGTGCGGGCGGCTTGGAAGTTTGTTGGCCAACAGTTCCGTGTTGTAATGGCCAGTGCAACCAGTACGCGCCCAGTGGGTCTAATGGGCCCAACGGCGTGAATGGCACTGGTTTCACTTGCCTTGATAGCGGCACAACCTATTTTTTGAATACCCTATATCCGACTTGCAATTTCACTGTTGGCGCCTTGATTCGCCAAGCGTGGCGCTTGAATGTTTCCACGATTGATTATTCGGGCGGCAAGTTGTTCAACGTGAACGTGAGCCTCAACTCCACGCCTTGGTGGTATTGGGCATATACCGGCCTAGATGGCTATTGGTATCAACGCCCCTGGATTGTCTCCGCGATTTACGGCGCGGGAGCCGCGACTTACTCGCAAAACATTACGGGAAGCAAGAGCGGCTGCTGGAACCAGACGCAAAAAACGCTTTCAAGCGATTCAACCGTCACGCTCCAGTTGTCGTGCAACCAGTCGTCGTGCGATTTCCAGCGTTTCTTCACGAACGGTTTGACTTACCAGCAAACCAACGTGACGCAGGACAACGGCACGGCAACCGTTTACTTCCAAATCAACAAGACGGCGAACTTGAACCTAGCCACCTTCAATTTGACTGGACAGCTATTCACGACGAGCAAAAACTTTTCGGGAGTAACTTCTTCAACTCCATATCGTTACGCCTATACCGCGAGGGGTAGTTTGGCTTCTTTCGACTATCGTTTTGATTCTTCAAACTATTCAGCCATTTCCGTTCCTGACGGTGTTTACACTGGAACAACTCCAACTCTCGCAACAACCGATTCTTGGCAATTTTATGTAATCAAAATGAACGTTACCTCGCAAGAAGTCAATTCAACAGTTCGTTGGAAGGGCATCGCTAAACTAACTGGCGGAGCGGCTTGCGCCAACGCTTACTTTGGGTTTTATAACAACTCGGCGGCGGACTTCACAAATTTGGACACTTGGGCTACAACCGCCGAACAAGATTTTAGTCATTATTTTTCTGGAGTAAACTCCACCGATTTGTTTAATTCAACAAAGGAAGCGAGACTATTTGTGCGTTGTAATTATGTTGGGTCAGGGACACAAAACATATCGAGCGACTATTTTGAACTAAGTGCCACTACTTACCCCCGCGATATTTACGGTTTTGTAGGTTCGCAAACCCAACAATTCTTTTCTCAAGCAAACGCTTTGAATGGGACGAACTCGCCAGCAAGCGTTCCCGACTTCAAGACCCGCCTCTCAACTTACTTGTGGAGTTGCACGGCTGACTCGGCAGGACGCTGCACCGTCCCACTCGTGATAAAGAGTTCGGCAGGCGGCTTTTACTTGGACGCCTTGAACATCTCATTTTGCCCCACTTGCATTTTGGTATCAATCGTTCAAAATGGAACAACATTTTCAGGTGGACAAACCGACGGATATTATATTACGGTTACAGAGTCGAATGGCACTTTGCTTTACAACGCTATAACAAACATGACTATTTACTATCCAAACGCAACGATTGCAAGGTTCTTTGAGAACCAGCACACTAATACCACAGGAAACGTCTTGAATAAATGGAATATAAAGTCTTCCGACCCCAATGGTAATTACAATGTTGAATTGTTTGTGAAAAGAGACTCTACTTGTAATTCAACAACCAACACCACAACAAATATTCTTACAGCACCAAGTTTTTCTGTTGTTCCATCATCCTATACCTACTCTATTCAACAAAACCAGAGCGTTAATAGCACTTTTACTTTAACTAACACAGGTAATGCAAACTTATCAGTTACAGTTATCTCAAACTTTACACCCAACACAACCTTCTTTTATACCCCAGTAATTGTTAATGTGGGAACGCCAAACACAACAACCATTCAATTTAATTCCACAGGAGTTCCAGCAGGTTCTTATACTGCAACAATAGCATTCACTAATAATTCGATTGATTCTTGTGACGCGGTTGGCGGTTGGGTTAAAGCGTTTGACACCGGCAATTTAGCCATTAACCTGACAAACAAAATTCAGGGCGCGGGTTCGTTCAACGTCACCACGAATTACGGCGGCTCGAACGGTTACGGCACGATTTACAACTTGAATTATAACGGTAATTGGAGTTCGTGGAATCTTACGAATAGCAGTGTTTTCTCGGCGTGGGTTTACATCGAGAACGCTTCAAGAATGTCGGGCGTTTCCTTTGGTTTCGGAGACATTGTTAGTGGTGGAAGCCAAGTATGCAAGGGTAAAAGTTGGTCATCCCTCAAAACGGGCTGGAATTACTTGAGCGCACCGATTTCGTCTTTCGGCACTTCTGGCGGTTACACCCCGAATTACAATAACATCTCGCAACTCCGCTGGACTGACGATTACGCGCCCGGTTATTCGGGCAACTACACGGTTCTTTACGATGACTTGCGAATAGGTGGACAAGCTGTTGCTTATTTGAATATTAATGTAACATCCACTCCCACAGCCATTTTACACTTCAACCAAAGCACAGTTTCGTTTAGTATGCCACCCAACGTATTTGGTTGGTATGTTTTAAACCTCACAAACGTTGGTTCCTTAAAAGCTTATGATGTTAATTGTTCGATGAATCTTAGTTGGATGAATACAACGAATGGCTTATTTAATATAACCATAAATGACGGAGTTGAAGTCAATTCTACTTTTGATACTACGGGCGTAGCAGTTGGAACTTACTATGCTAGTTTAAACTGCACAGACAACGCAAGTGATAGTGATTTAGCGTATTATACGGTTACTGTTGATGGCGACTTGATTGATGTCAATCCATCATCTGCTTCCTATTCATTACTACCCTCGCAATTTACAACTAACTTCTTCTCTGTTGGAAACATTGGAAGCCAGCAAGCAAATTACACTCAATGTTTTTCAACTGGAACTTATGCTTCATGGATAACTAATTTGAACCCTGACCCAATTGGCAACATAACAGTTGGCAATTCAATATCCGAATTTTATACAGTCACTGCTTTATCATCTACACCTGGAACTTATGTTATACCGATAAAATGTAATAGCTCTTCTGGTTCGACTGATTACATAACTATTTCAGTAACCGTTACTAGTAGTGGAGGTGGAGGCGGCGGAGGCGGTGGTGGAGGAGGCACGACTACTACAACAATCATAGAGGGAGCGAACGTAACAAACATTTTTGACATTTCTCCCGCGAGAATCGATGCCAACGGAATTCGCATCGTGAACGAGTTCCAAGGAAACAATTACGCTTGCTCGCTCGCGCCATATACCTTGCAAAATCTCCATCCTTCTTCGCCATTAACCATATCGGTTTCCTTCGACCCGCCAACATACCTCACTTCCGACTCGAGAACGACTTATAATTACGCGCAGATTTTCTATTTTACGGATAGGGTGGGCGACAAAATATACTTGCCAATCGCTTTG
>Ga0315282_10018118_pt1 | contig 10101 bp, 10 predicted proteins | sample YL17G07_20_MG_FD_203693 | JGI IMG/M metagenome (GOLD analysis project Ga0315282, IMG submission 203693) | Sediment microbial communities from Yellowstone Lake, YNP, Wyoming, USA - YL17G07_20 | ecosystem: Environmental > Aquatic > Freshwater > Lake > Sediment | place: USA: Wyoming | collected... | reverse complement strand
ATCAGGAAATACCGAAACTGCTGATGACCCTGCAACGGAAATCAATTGATGTAAAGGAGAAGGCAGCTTAGGATATGTTTAACGGGTGCTTTTTACTTCAACTAAAGAAAGGGACAACGTCTTAAGAATAAGCATATCTTTTCAGTAATAAAACTGAAATTGATTCATCAGCACCTTAAATATGATTATTTTTAGCCTCGTATGATATTTAGTAATCCCCCTCCACCCCCTCGGTTGCGAGTCGTACCGACCTTTAGAAAAGGGGGAGGTGAGGAGATGAAAATTTTAAAAAGGAGGAGTTGAAAAGGCGAACTTTACTGGGGGAATGTATAAAAGTTTTTCTCAGGGAAAAATAATAAATCCCATCTTTCTTAAAGAGGGGTCGGGGAGATTACTAATTATCTGTATTTCTACCAGAGTATAAAATTGGTGATTGAATTAGTAGTTATATTTGGACATTGTTATGAGCTTCAATTTTCTATGATATAATCCTTGTGTACAATGGAGAAGAACGAGGATACAGGAGGGATAAAAGGTAAGAGAAGAAAAAAATATCTCTTTTTTCTCGTCCTCCTTATTTTTGTCTTTACTTCTTTTGTAGGCATTTTTTCCCTTATTCAAACTCCCGCCGTCATCAATGGACTTGCAGCAGTTTTAGAAAATAAGCTTGGCTATAGAATAAGTGTGCAGAGTCTTTCTTTTTCTCCTGGGTTAAGAGGTGAAATCTCCGGGCTCAGGATTACGGAATTGAAAGACGGTGTTTTGTCTTTTCAAAGTCCTCACGTAGATTTTGAAGGGAATATCAGAAAGCCATTGAAGGGAGAAATAATAAACATTACCCTGACACAACCGAGGCTTCTATTTCGGTTCGAAAAGAAGAAAAAGATGGACCTCTCTTTCCTTAAAAAACTTCCTCCTGTCCATCTCTTAACTGTTCAGAAAGGGGAGTTCGAACTTTCCTTTGACTCCTCTCCGCAGGTTATCAGACTGGATGAGATCAATCTCCAGATCAAAGATTTTTCACCAGAGAAGGGAGGAATTATAAATTTTCAAAGTCTTCTCCACATCCTCTCAAATGAAAAAAAAGGCATGGAGGGGATTGGATGGGTGAAAGGTTCTTTAAATCTTACCAGCCTTTTCCCAAGACCCTCAGGAAAGGGTTTTATAGAATTTCACATAGATTCAGGTTCTTATCTTTCTACTTCCTTCCAGAACCTGGTGTTGAGATTTCCTATTAATTTAGATAAGGAAAAGGTAAGTATTGATTCAGTCTCTCTGGCTTTAGATTCCTTAACGTACAAAAGAGATGGTAAGGACACCACCTTAAAGGATTTACGATTTCAAACTTCTTTTCTCTATGATCTCAAATCAGATGAGATAAGCTCCCGCATTATAGAAGGCAGGATATCAAACGTAGGAATTTTTATGGGCTCTTTTGTTGGAACTCTTCGTGGCGATTTCCCATGGGAAGCCTCTTTCGAAGCTACCTCTATAAACTTTGCCGAGGTTTTCTCTTTTTTCAAACCCCTTATCCCTTCGGAATATCAAAAGTGGTTTATTAAGGGGAAGGGGGAAATGGAAACTAATCTTGAAGGGAAAAAGCTTTTCTGGACGGGTAATATGACCCTCCACTTCAGGCAGGGGGAGTTTAGCTCATCAGACGGAACCAAGGCAGGTCAAGGGATAACAGGTAAGGTAATTCTCAAGATTCATTCCCCTACATCAGATAAAAAGGTTAACTTTGAACTCTCATCAGAGGTCGGAGAAGGGGAACTTCTCTGGGGGGAATTCTATAAAGATTTCTCAGGAGAGAAAATTACATTTTTTTCGCAGGGGAATTTTTTTTTGAACTCTCCCCGTCTCCTAAAATTTCAGAGTTCTCTTGATTTCTTAGGAACGGGCAAATATTCTCTTTCTGGTGTTATCCAGGGTGACGAATCTTTTCTTCACTTCAAAGCTGAGAAGGTCTCTCATAATAAGATGCTATCACTTTTTAAAGATTATCTGAGCCAAAACGTTCCCTTCTTCAAAAGTCTTCAGCTTGAAGGAGATTCTCAGATGGATATGAGAACAGTTATAAAAGGGGAGGCCCTCTCTTTAGAAGGAATCTTTGAGATACAGAATGCCTCTCTGAGGATACCGGACAGGTCTTTCTCTTTAGGCCACTTAGACCTTATGCTTCCCTTCGATCTTTTTTATCCTTCTTCCCCTGAACCTTACAAGAAAGAGAGAGAAACAGGATCTGGGTTTTTAAAAGTTGGGATGATAGAAAAGGATAAAGCAAGGTTAGAAGGCTTGGCCGTTCGCGTGATTCTCTCACAAAACAATTTTTATATTCCTGAGGATATAAAAATATCCCTCTTTGGAGGAAAGGTTAAAATCTCAGGTTTCAGAGGAGAAGATGTCCTTTTACCTTCAAGACGATTTCATTTTGGTTTAGAGATAGAAGAAATGAATCTGGGTTCATTAAGCAAGAATCTTGCTGGGGTGGATTTTCCGGGTATTTTGAGAGCAGATTTTCCCTTGATCGGGTACCAAGATGGTGTGTGGTCTGCTCAGGGGAAAGCAGTGGCAGAGATTTTTGGAGGGGAGGTTGAAGCAACAAACCTTTCTGCAAGGGATCTCTTTTCCCGATCTCGAAAGATGGGTGGTGACCTCTCTTTTAAAGGGATAAACTTGGAAAAAGTTACTGAAAAGATTAAGATAGGTAAAGTGACAGGAATCATCCTGGGCTCTATGAAAAATCTGGGAATAGAGTATGGCCAGCCTTCCCGCTTCATCCTTGATATAGAATCGGTTAAGACGGAAGGTATTAAACAGAAGATTAGCGTGGATGCTGTACAGAATATCTCAATTCTGGGTACCGGTTCTGAGGGTATGGCTGGAATCCTCAGTGGGGGAATAAAAAGATTTTTTAAAGAATATCCTTATAGCCGAATAGGCATACAATGTACTTTAGAGAATGATAAATTATCTGTCAGGGGGAAGATTCATGAGGGCGGCACAGAATATTTAGTCCGGCGTGCCTTCTTGAGGGGCATTGACGTAGTGAATCAGAATCCCCAGAATATGATTAGTTTCAAAGATATGCAAGAGAGGATTAAAAGAATTTCGAGGACCAAATAAGAATATCTGTTACGGGAGGAAGATATGAAAAGGAGAATGAGATTTTTGACCATGGGATTGATTCTCTTCATAGCCGCATGCGTTACAGTAAATATTTACTTCCCAGCAGCTGCAGTGCAGAAGGCAGCGGACGAGATAGTTGGGGATGTGCGGAACATAGAGAAGAAGGACGAGCAAAAACCTGAAGAGAAACAGAAAATCAATAAATTATTTAAGGAACCAAAGAGGCTCAGTTGGGGACCATCAGTAGCCTATGCCCAAATAGATATCGAAGTATCTACCCCTGCCATACGGGCACTCAAAGATTCCATGAAAGAGAGATTCCCTCAGTTAAAACCTTTTTATGATAGAGGGAATATCGGTGAGAGCAACATGGGTTTGTTAGAGACTCGGGATTTAACCGGTTTAAACTTGAAGGAAAAGGCTGACCTTTCAAGGTTGGTAGAACTGGAAAATAAAGAACGCAAAGCACTTTACACAGAGATCATGAAGGCAAACAAATTTGGTCCAGAAGTCCTGCCCCAGATCCAGAAAATATTCGCCAATAGCTGGCGGGAAAAATCTCAATCTGGCTTGTGGATCCAGAAAGATAGCAGTGAGTGGGAGAAGAAGAAGTAACAGTCAGTCAGTCCAGTTAATTCATAAATTTTATAAATTTTACACCCGGCAGTCTCTGCCGCAGGGTTCTTCACATAGGTAGGATATAGTATTTTTGCTCTCCGCCTTAGGCGGACAAGGTCGTATCGACCTCCGAGGGTCGCTTCGACAATCCGCTCAAATACTTTATCCCCCTATTTTATGAAATTTCTTTTAGGCTTTCATCCATTCTCTATAATCAGAATAATCCGGAACAATGCGCTCGTATTCTCCGGTCATCAGTGGTGACGAGATCATGAAGTCAGCAGAAGAGCGATTGCAGGCTACCGGGATGTTCCAGACAACAGCAATACGCAGCAGGGCTTTTACATCTGTGTCGTGGGGGAGCGGTTCAAGGGGATCCGAGAAAAAGATTATAAAATCGATATCACCCTCTGCAATCTTTGATCCAATCTGCTGGTCACCACCTAAGGGTCCGCTCTGGAGTTTGATAATTTCCACACCAAGTTCCTGCTCCAGCAGCTTGCCTGTTGTCCCTGTGGCATAGAGTTCGTGTTGAGCGAGGAGGTCTTTATTGAATCTTGCCCATTCCAGTAGATCACGCTTTTTATTGTCATGTGCGACAAGGGCAATCTTCTTTTTCTGACCCATCGCTAACTTTTTGTATCTCATACAGTTTTTACCTCTTTTCTTAGATTGTATTTATCTGAACTTAATATTATACCAGATTCTATGTCTCCTTCTTTTGGTGTTATCGTAAGGGAAGCATTTCCAAAGCCGAGATTGAATAGAAAAGGGTTTTCTTATATTTTGTTGAAAGAAGAAATAATTTGTAATCTCCCCTTTCCCCTCTTTAAAAAAGAGGGGTATTTATTTTTTGGCTACGACAAGAATTTACATTTATTCCCCTTTTCTAAAGGTCGGTACGACTCGCAACCGAGGGGATTGAGGGGGATTACTAAATATCATTGCGATATGTGAGTTAAATGTTAAAATTGTCGTGAAAGTTGAAAGATGGGTTTAACAAAAAAGAATATCCTCTTAACAGGACTGCCGGGAGTCGGTAAGACAACATTCATAAAGAAACTCTCTGATGAATTATTTGCCCTCCACCCTGTTGGATTTTACACAGAAGAAATAAGAGAAGGAGGCGTGAGGAAAGGGTTTGATTTGGTAAGCCTCGATGGCAGAAGAGGGCTCCTTTCTCATGTAGAAATAGAAAGCCCTTACAGGGTTGGCAGATACAGGATAGATGTTAAGGGCTTTGAAGATTTTCTTGACTCCATCACATTTTTTGCTCCTGAAACAGGTCTTATTATTATTGATGAGATAGGAAAGATGGAATGCCTTTCCCCTAAATTCAGAAGACTGATAAAAGAGATCCTTGAATCCAAAAAAATGTTTGTTGCAACTGTTGCCCTGAAAGGGGGTGGTTTTATAGAGGATATAAAGAAAAGAGATGACATAAGGTTGTTTGAAATAACTCAGAAAAACAGGGATTCTCTGGTGTCAGAAATTTTGTTTCACTTCCGAAAGAGTTGTAATAATGGTAAAGATTTAGCTCATGCTTGAGATTGACGGGAGCTTTGGTGAAGGAGGAGGACAGGTTCTCAGAACTGCTCTGAGTCTTTCGTGCCTCCTTAATAAACCATTTCGCATATTCAATATCAGAAAGGGACGCAAAAAACCAGGCCTCATGCCCCAGCATCTCATGGGTATAAGGTCTCTGAAACTCATATCTGATGCAAAGGTTAAAGGTGATTCCAAGGGTTCTACAGAGCTTTTGTTCGAACCCAATAAGGTGGAAGCAGGAGATTATTTCTTTGATATAGGCACTGCAGGATCGACTTCCCTTCTTCTCCAGGCGATCCTACCACCCCTCATTTTTGCAAAAAATAAATCTTCTCTGTCACTGAAAGGAGGAACCCATGTTCCTCTCAGCCCTCCCTTTCATTATATCGGCAATGTATTTATTCCCATCCTTAATAGGCTCGGGATAGAAGTAAAGGCGAAAATAGAAACGTATGGCTTTTATCCAAAAGGGGGTGGTAAGGTTAATGTAGAAATCAAGCCAGTAGATGTAATTAAGGGTATGAAATTTTTAGAGAGGGGAGAGATCAAAGGAGTTCATGGTCTGTCAGGAGTCGGGAATCTTCCTCTCAGTATTGCCGAACGCCAGAGAGATGCTGCCCTTAAAATCCTTGTATCCCACGGGGTATACGCAGAGATAGAGACCCTTTCAGTTTCAACCCCTGGCCAGGGTACATTCATATTCTTGGAGGCCGTATCAGATAATTGCCTTGCCGGCTTTTCATCTCTCGGTGAACGTGGTAAAAAGGCAGAGTTAGTTGGTGAGGAAGCAGCGAAAAAATTTCTGGATTATTATTCCACATCTGCCTGCCTTGACTATCAGCTATCTGACCAGATAGTTCTTTACCTCGCCATTGCCCAAGGTGAATCCTCATTCACAACGTTGGAGATATCAGGCCATCTCCTTACGAACCTCTGGATCATAGAGAAATTTTTAGGTATCCATTACAGAGTCGAGGGTGAAATGGGCAAACAGGGCAGGGTCATCGTTAAGGGCAGATGAACTTTACTGCTCAATTCTATTGGGTTCCTTCTTCACTCTCACTCTCATGAAGATGAGCTATCTCTTTCCATTTTTCCCTAAACCATCTCATGATATCATCATATGATGGAGGTGTTATTAAAAACACTTCTATATCTGCAGGAAACTGAAGTTTTGCCCTATCTTCATCTTTCATGATGAGCAGACCTGCTTCAGCTTCTGTAAGGTTGCTATCTAAAACGCTAAGGATATGCTGGAGCCGCTTATTGGAAAACTCTGAGTAAAACTCGAGGACTGTTGTGAAGACCTCATTTGTATGTACAACTTTAAGACAATTACCCCAATCGATATACGGTCCAAATATTTCTTTATCTTCCAGGGGCAAAAGCGTTCCCCCTTCCTCTAACTTCTTTTTAACAATCTGTTGGATTCTCTCATTAAACCTTGCCAGTATATTGAGTGTTTCCTCTCCCTGGAGATAAATCATTTCACAGAATATCTTTTTTATCTTCCCGGCAACCTCTATCTTTTCTATCTGCTGAGCCACCTCATCCCAGTATTTATTGAAGAGTACCTTATAGTTATCAGGTGCATCATAGAGAGGATAAATATTTGCTACACAGTAAAGCTTCCTTTTCCCGCTGAAGCTTTCTGCACTCGGTCTGTCTATCTGTCCTAACTCAACCATGGAACTTACTCCTTTTCTAGTATTAAAACTAAATTACATTATAGTCAATTAAGGGTGCCTGTACACTGTCATTCTGAATTTATTTCAGAATCTCTAAACAGGAGACCCTGAATCAAGTTCAGGGTGACAAGTCAAAACCTTGTAGCCGCAGGCTTCAGCCTTCGTTTAAAATCGCCTTTCCTATTTACTCTGTCTTTCTCAATGATAACATTCAAAATTTCATCCAGAGAGCGGAAGGGCATTTTCCAGTACTAAGTGCTCAAGCCTATATTTTAGATGCCTCTTTTCTCACCTTTTTTGCAATAAAAACAATTATTCCTGAAATTGCCAGGGTTATTAAGAGTAATGCAACAGATACGAAGAGATTATTAAGGAGATCAGGGTTTATCAATAACACTAATCCCAGCCCAAGCATCATCAAACCTGATATGAGTTTCAATACCTGTCCTTGCCACTCTGTTAATTTTTTAGACCCGAGGGTTATCGCAAAGATTAAAACCACGACTCCTAAGGGTATTACGTAGATTACATTATAAAAGATGAGATAAAAGTAATATTGAAATGACGGAAGACTGTTTAACGTTAAAACCCTTGTGAATACTATCGGGAAGCCAACGGTACAGAGCAACTCGTATGTATTTGCTGCTATTGCTAAAACAATCGTTCCTATCATCATTGATGGCAGTGAAGTTGCCTTTAAGAGATTCCTCATACGCTCAAATAATTTTGGTTTTGCTTTTTCCGGAACAGAGAGTGAAACTCCTTTTTTAAAAAAGAAAAAGTCCTTAATGTTTATTACAGCAATTGTCAGGGCTATCAGGCCAGCGATCTTGGTTATTATCTTAAGCTGGCCCGTATGCAAGAAGACGTTCAGCCATGCAGCCATGAAGAGGAAATAGATAAATCCTGAAAAAAAGACGAAGATCCCGCCAATCAGGATCATTCTTTTCCTTGACCGTGCATAAACTAACATACTCAGGAGAAGGAATAGGACAAAGAAAGCACAGGGATTAAAGCTGTCTAATCCGGCGAGGATTATGGTTAGGACCGGCAGCGCCATTTTTGACGTGTCCATTTCCCCAATAATTGGAAGGGTAACTATTTTGTTTTCTTCGTTATGTGTCAGTTCTTTTTTTGCAGGCCTTTCTGGTATTGTGAGTGGATCAATACATATATGTTCGATGCAGTATTTCACCCTTTCCTCAATTTTTTTTCCTGTAACTTCATCGTTGCTATAGCCCACTATGGGTTCAAAATTTCCAATAAATGTTATAGGTACAGCCGTCGCTTTTATTCTATATGCCTCTGCCATCTGTACGAAAAATATGGCATTCCCCCGGTTGCGCCAGACTTCATAAGATATAACCTCCAGTTGCGGATACTTCTGATGTAATTTCTCTAAAAATACTTTTTCTTTAACACAGTGTGGGCAGCCATAACCCCAGAAAAAATATAACTCCACCTTTTTACTGGCATAACTTATCTCGGACTGAAGCACTGCCAGCAAAAAGATGGTTAGGGAGATTAATAACAAGGAAAATGTTTTTTTATGCATTGTTACTCAGAGAAAACATAATTAATTAATTTACCATTTTTTTTATCTTTAATTTTTACCGTGAGATATTCAGAGAGTGGAAATGAGCCCTTTTCAGACTGTTAGGAAATTAATTACGAATCTGCTATAATAACAACCAGTCTAATAATAAAATTAAAGGGGGTAAAAAAATGGATGACTTGACTAGATATAATGAAATAAACAAGCATATAGCTTCTATAGAAAGCTTTTTTGATGTCCTACATGTCATATTAAATCATGGGTTATTTAGCGAAATAAAAAGTACTTCAACGTGTCATATTTTCGCAGAAATGACACAAAAATTAGAAGCGATAAAGAAGTTGCATGAAGGAACATATGAGAGGATAAGGGAGGAAAGAGGATTCTCTCGTTATGTTTCACCTTTTTGAACCTTGAACGAAAAACCGTTTTACTCAAAGAACCTTATACAAGATAGGTAAAGGGCAAAATAAAGGAATGAAGAATTAAAGACAGTAAGGGGACTGTCAGGATTTTTTACTTCACATTCACTGGGAAAAGGATAATCCTTTTACACGGATTTGTAAATAAAATAAAATGTCAATAGGCAAGTGTGACCCTACTATTTTTTCTATTTCCCTCTATTTAGTAAATAATGACAGTGTTTCCACATTTTTAGAAGTGCCAATTATTGAGATCGTAATAGCTAAGGTTAAGTAAGAATGAATGGCCTAATCATATTATCAATAATCTTTTGGATTGCAGTCATCTGTATTGCGATAGTTGCAGTTTTGGGATTAATTTTAGCAATGATGAAGATAACAACGGTGGCGATAAAGAAAATTGCGGTTAATAAAAATAAATCTACCATTATTAGTCTTATCATTTCAGCCATATTTATTATTGTCTTGTCTTTTTCCGTGCTTAATTATTTTGTTTTGAAAGGCCCAACAGATAAATGTCCTGATAATAAATCCTTAAAAGAACCACTTCAAAAGGAGGAACCGATTAAGCAGGTTCAATCCCAGGCTCCTATTCCGGTCAAAGAACCAATTCCAAAGGAAACATCCAGTGAACAGGTTAAATCTCAAGCCGCAGTGGTATCGCAAACTGTGGAGAGAAAGCCCAAAGAAAAGAAACAAGAAAAACCCTTACAATCTCCATCTCCAAAACCTTCAAAGAAAATATTTACAGTTCAGGTAGGTGCCTTTAGTGACCTCTCTCATGCAAGGTCCCTGAAGGAGAGGCTTTACAAAAAAAAATACGCTGCTTATATAACCTCCTCCATATCAATAAAAGAGGGAAAACTCTATAAAGTGTGGATAGGCAAATTCAGCAACAGGGAAAAGGCTGAGATTCTGTGCAAAGAAATTAAAAAGACCGATGGCCTTCAAGCATTTGTTACCTTAAGATGAGAGTTTTTTTCTTTTTAGGGTAACTTCTGCTGTTAATTTCCCATTGACCTTTCCCCGAAAAAGTGGACACATGATTAAGTTTCATTAAGAAGCTTTTCATACTGCTCTGGGCTCCTGTACCCTAATGCCGAATGCCTTCTTTGACGATTATAAAACACTTCCACATACT
>Ga0315282_10018117_pt1 | contig 10101 bp, 10 predicted proteins | sample YL17G07_20_MG_FD_203693 | JGI IMG/M metagenome (GOLD analysis project Ga0315282, IMG submission 203693) | Sediment microbial communities from Yellowstone Lake, YNP, Wyoming, USA - YL17G07_20 | ecosystem: Environmental > Aquatic > Freshwater > Lake > Sediment | place: USA: Wyoming | collected... | reverse complement strand
GGCTGTTCTCGACATATGCCCTGATCCGCCCGAACTCCTGCTCATCTCGAACCCAATGATCATAGGACTCCCTCTGCCAGAAGGGCTCGCCGGTCCGGCGCAGGATTTTGTTGGCTTCTCGCGCGGTGAAACCTTTGATTGACTGCATGAGCTTGCTGGGATCCACCTGCGGCGACACGAGGGTGTGAACATGGTTGGCCATCACCACATAGGCGTGCAGTTGGTAGTGCTCCAGGGCCTGGGCGCCACAGTGAATCGAGTCGACAACTACCCGCGCGATGTCTTCCTGACGCAGCCAGGTGGGGCCAGAGCGCACTTCGTCCAGGAAGCGGTCCATCCAGACAAACGCCTGACCGCTGGTGAGTCCCTGCGGCGCAATGTAGCGACGCGGCGGAGGCTGCCGTGCAACCGCCAGGTAATGAAGAGGATCTTGCCGTTGGGCCGCCAATGCGGGCGACGCCGTTGACGGAAGGGCATACAGCTAACGTGTGCTGTGTGGGGGAAACCTCTCAAGCCGGCAGGACTGCCGGCTCGCAAGCCTGGAGGCTCACCCCACTTAAGGCGGCAGGCCGCGTACGAGCCAGTCCATCACGGCCGCGCGGCCGTGGCGGTCCAGCAGGGCGCGGAGGCGGGCTTCGTCGGGGCGCTTGGGCCCCTGAGCGTTGGTGAGGTAGAGCGCCAGGCCCTCGCGAAACCAGGAGGGAAGGCTGGGGTGGGCGCGGCTTTCGATCAGCAGGTGGAGCATCTCATGCAGCAGCGTTGATTCCAGCGTGCCGGTCGAGCGCAGGACCGGGAGCGGCTGGAGGCGGATGGTGTGGCCCAGCGTGCTGGCGGCCACCCAGCCCGGCTCGCCGGTCGAGTCGCGGAAGGCGGCCACCGAAGGGTAGACTTTCAATCGCGGCCGGAAGGTGAGCGGGAAGCCCGCGCGGGATTCGGCCTCCTTCAAGAGGCGATCCGCCAGAGCCACCAGCGACTGATCTTCCCGCGCGCGCGTGCTGGCCAGTTCGACGCGCTCGCCCGAGACCTGGGCCCAGGTAAAGCCCTGGGCGGAGACGCCCAGCACGGTTCCCGGGTAGTAGAACTCCAGAATCTGGCGATAGCTGTGGCCCTGCGCGCCGCGTTGCTGCGCACCGGTCTGGCAGAGCCCCACGCCGTGGCCGAAGCCGTAGCCTTGAAAGACCAGCCGGTCGCCGCGGTCGATGATCTCGAAGCGGCTGCTGCGGACCAACTCGAAGCCCAGCGCACGCCCCAGGGCCTGCTCGAAGGCGGGTGCGCTGATGGGTTTCCCTCCGGCCCGCAATTCGGCGACGCGGCCGGAAGGGGTCCGGCGGAGCACTTCCAGCAAGCTGGTTCCCAGCGCGCGCAGGAGGTCCTCTTTGAGGACCTGCGAGTGCCAGTCGCCGCGGCCTGTGGCGATGCAAAAAGTGTCGGTTTGCTGCCGGAGGTAGGGAGCGCGGATCTCCGGCCAGAGGTTGCGGGCCGCCTCCGTAGTTCCCCCGCAGTGCTGGTGATAGTAAGTGGCCGCGGGTGAGCCCTGGTACCAGAGCAGTTCACCTTCGGTGGCCTCGGCGATGGCGCGGAACCGGTTGTTCAGGGCAGCCAGGCGGAGGTCTTGGCAGTGAGTGGTGTCGCAGAAGTCGAAGCCTTCGGAGCGGTGGCGTCCCAGGTGGCCGAGCGCGTAAGTGCGGGCGGCGACGGCCATGGCTTTGAGCGCCTCCTGGGAAGTGAAGACGCTGCTCTCGCCGGCCAGCACGCCGGCCACGTATTCTTCGAGCGGCATGCGCACTGTGAGCAGCAAGCGCCCGCCCTGGCGCTTGACTTCCAGGGGACCTTTCCAGTCGAGTGGCGGCATTTCCGCGGGAGGGTGCAGCCAGTAGAGCCGCACCGCGACTTCTCTGGGAGCAGACCTGAGCCGCCGGTAGGCTTCGAAGATCGCTCCGGCGACCGGCGCCGCGCCGGGACCTCCGGCGCCTTGCTCGAGGAAGACCACCAGGACGATCTCCGGGGCCGCGGCCGGGGCGTATCCGGCGAACCAGGCATGCGTCCAGGCGCGGCTGGGGGCGGCCGTAGTGCCGGTTTTACCGGCTACCGCCAAACCCGCAGTTTGGGCCAGTTGTGCAGTGCCGTAGGCAACCGCGCCCTCCAGTCCCTCGAACAGGGGCGCCAGGGTGGGGTTGGAGCCGGCGCGCAGCAAGGCCAGCCGCCGGTAAGCGGCCAGCAGGCCGAGCGGCGTGACCTGGATGCCATCCTCGCCCAGCGCCTGCAACTGGAGCTCTTCCGCGCTGCGAGCGGTGCGGATTGAGCCAGCCGCTTCACGGGCGGCCCAGCCGGTCAGCGAGGCCAGCCCGGCGCGCTCGAAGGCGCGCGCCAGTTCGGGGGGCTGAAGCCGCAGCGCCGACCGGGCGAAGTAAGAGTTGCAGGAATAGGCCAGCGCGCTGGCGGGTTCGAGCGGCAGAGTCATCTGCGGGTGCGTGCAGTCCAGCCGTCTGGCGCCCAGGCGTAGTTGCCGCTCGCAGACCAGGCGGCCAGCGTTGCCGGAGGTGAGCAGCGCCAGCAAGGTGAACGGTTTCACTGCCGAGCCGGGGGCGGCCAGGCGGGTGGCGGCCAACTCGAGGCGGTGCTGCGCCAGGAGGCGGCCGGTGGACACTTCCGCGACCACCACGGCGCCCGGCTTTCCGGCCATGCTGCGCTCGACGGCTTGTTGCAGGGCGGCGCGCAGCTCCTGGCGCGGAGCGGCCCAGACCACCAGCGGCATCAGCCAAAGGCACACCCGGAGACGGCGGAACGGCTGAGACGGCAGCATCTGAGAACTATGGCATGGTAGCATGACTACCTTGAAAGCAGCCGCTCTGGTCTTCGGTCTTCTGGCACTCCGGGGGCCCGCCGCGGCGGCTACCGAACTGGCCATTCACTTCACGGCCCTCCAGAGGATTCTGGCCGAGCAGGTGTTCACGCAAGAAGGCCGGAAGTACGTGCGGGGCACGCCCGCCGCCAAGTGCAGTTTCGCCTACCTGGAGAAGCCCGAGGTCCGCGGGGACAACGGGATCCTGAACATCAAGGCGCGCTTCACGGGCCGCTCGGCGCTGGATGTGTTCGGCAGGTGCATCGGCCTGGGCGGTTCCTTCGACGCCCTGATCACCGCGACGCCTTACTATCAGGACGGCGTCATCCGGCTGAAGGACGTGCGGGTGGCCAGCCCGGGCCGCGACAGTTATTACATTCGCCGCGTGCGCGCGGCGCTGGCCGAGAGCCTGCGCTCGCAATTCAGCTACCGGGTGGTCGAAGATGCGAAGAAGATCCTCGAGCAGCCGAGAGACAAAGCGCCATACCGCCAGGAACTGGTGAAGTTCCATGTTCCCGCGATCCGGGTGACCTCCGACGCGCTGGTGCTGACACTGGAGTTCACGCTGGCGGTGAAGTAGGCGGGCGGGGCCGCCGGCTCCTCCTGGGTGAAGATCTCACTGTCGAGATTGACGTTGATCTCGCTCTGCGCGGCTTTGGTGAGCTGCAAGATCTCTTCGAGGCTGGCTGTCTTGGACGCCTCATCCGCCAACGCGGCGGCGTCGGCCAGATTTTGCCGAAAACCCGCTTCCGACGACCCGGAGGTGTTTCGGCCCAGACCGCCCAGTGCGGGGCGGTGCATAATAGAGGCAGGAGGCCAAGGAGGGAGTATGGAGAACACGCCTTCACGCCCCGCCCTCAGGATCGAACTGAGTGATGCCGGGGATGGCTACATTATGGCCGAGTGCCTGGACATCCCGGGCTGCATCTCGCAGGGGAGGACCCACCAGGAAGCACTGGCCAACCTCATGGACGCGATCTCGGTGTGCCTGGAAGTGATCGCGGAAGACGCCGCGGCGAAACCCCTGCACCTGGATTCGGGTTCCTACAAACTCTCCTTGGCCACCTCTGAGCTGATTCCTGCCTGATGGGCCAGCAGGACCTTCCTCTCAAACCGGGCCGGACCCACGTTCGGGTCTTCGAGTCTCTCGGCTGGATTGTCCGCAGGAGCAAAAAGAACCACTTCGTCTTGACGCATCCGGCAAAGCCAGGTGTCTTGTTATCCATCCAGGATCATTCAGAAGTGGCGCGGGGTACGCTCAGGGCGGAGATTCGAAAGGCCGGGCTGACAGACCAACAATATCGCGCGCGACTCGACTTCCTGTAGCAGTGCCCAGGTTGATCCTCCGTGCCCAGCAGCCCGGCACACTCGCTGGCGGAACGCCTCAGAACTCGGACCGCACCAGGATGATGTGGTGCATGCGGCCGGCGCCAATTTCGGAGAAGCCACCCCGCGTCCGGGAGAAAGTCCCGAAACTGGAACGGTTTTGGGGGTTGAAGCTCGAACTCGGGTTTGCGAACTGAGGGTGCTTGCTGGGATTGTTGCAGTCCCACAGGAAGATGAACTTGTCGCGCTGCCTGATCGGGAAGCCCTTGGAGAGCAACAGCCGGGTCCAGTTCAAACCGGGTGATTCGGGGATATTGCGGCCCAGCGCGCCCAGCTCGATCAGGCTGCCGCGACCAGAGGGAGCAAGTGCTTCAGTTCCACCTCCGGAGATTCCGGCCTGGCGAACAAGCGGCTGGCTCCCAGCACCTCAATCCCGACCAACTTTTCCCCCTCGGCGAAATCCAGCGCGATGTCGTCGGTCAGCCGGACAACGCGGCACTGGAATTCACCTGCCAGCAGCCGGACATAGAGGGCGTCGGCCTCTCTGTCATATGCGATCTGCATCAGCCCTCCTCGAGAGTAAAACGCCCCGCTGAGCCGGTTCCCGCCGCCCGATCCGAATCGCGCGGACCACGTCCTGCTCCCGAGCCCCACGATCCGCCATCCGCCGACGGGCATGGGAGGTGATGACGACCGGTTTCACGTCACCTCCAGAAACACGCGCCTCGATTGTGCCCGGGGCAATCGTTCCGAGGTCGCCATACCTGTATCCTACACCGGCGGCAGCCAAGGGTCCGAGAAGCTGGAGCGGTCCTGGAGGTTGAAGCCGACCGGATACTGGAAGCCATCGAAGCTGAGGTAACGGCTGGCCGGACCGCCCGGATCGGCCAGGCGTGCAGCAGGCCTGGGGTGGTGCACAACGGCGACAGGAGACCGCATATCGAGTACCGGCCTTCGTGCCCCGCCTCTGGATCCCCTGGACTGCCTCTCGCAGGGGAAAACCTGCCAGAAAGCGCTGGCCAACCTGATGGATGCGATCTGGGTGTGCCTTCCCGCGATCCGGGTGACCTCCGACGCGCTGGTGCTGACACTGGAGTTCACGCTGGCGGTGAAGTAGGCGGGCGGGACAGTGCATAATAGAGACCGGATGCCGTTTCGTCATGCCCGGTGGTTTCTGGCGCTGCTGGCAGCCTGTCTGAATAGCGCGGTCGCTCAGGTTGCCGGCCAGTCCCTGCCGGCCTGGACTCCAGGAATGCTCGACATTCACCACATCAGCACCGGCCGCGGAAACGCCACCCTGCTGATCCTGCCGGACGGGACCACCGCGCTGGTGGATGCCGGGGCCCTGAAGCCGGATTACTCACCGCGCTCGGTGTCTCCACGTCCTGACGTGTCGCGGACCCCGGGAGAGTGGATTGCCCGGTACATCCGGCACATGCTGGCCTACCAGGCTTCTCCGGCGCTGGATTACGCGCTGGTGACCCACTTCCACGCCGACCACATGGGTATCGTGACCGAGGACACCAAGACCGCGAAGAACGGCCGTTACAAGATCTCGGGCCTCACGGAAGTCGCTGAATACGTGCCCATGCGCAAGATCATCGATCGCGCCTGGCCCGACTACAACTGGCCCCAGCCGCTGACCGACGAGTTCGTCAACAACTACCGCGTCTTTCTCGAATGGCAGAGGCAGCACAACGGACTGGGCGTCGAGCGCTTCCGGCCCGGACGGAACGAGCAGATTGTCCTGCTGCGCGCGCCGCAAGGCTATCCCAGCTTCGAAGTGCGCAACATCGCGGCCAGCGGGGAGGTGTGGACCGGGGTTGGGACCAGCACGCGCCAGCATTTCCCGCGTATCCAGGACTTGCAGAAGTCGGACCTGCCAACCGAGAACATGTGCAGCATCGCGCTACGTGTGAGCTACGGCAAGTTCGACTACTTCACCGGCGGGGACATAACCTCCTCCAAAGATGACGGCGAGCCGCCCTGGCGGGACATCGAGCGTCCGGTGGCCATGGCGGTGGGGCCAGTCGACGTGTACCAGTTGAACCACCACGGTCATTACGACTCCAACAGCGGCTTCTTCATCAGCATCCTCCGCCCCCGCGTGCACGTCATGCCAATCTGGAGCGCAGCTCAGCCGGATCGCCACGTGCTCCGCAAGCTGCTGTTTCCCTATGCCTATCCCGGCCCGCGGGACGTCTTTGCCACCGCCTTCACCGCGGCCAATGCGGCCGTTCTCGCAGATTGGATCGGGCAACTCAAGGCCCGGGAAGGCCACATCGTGGTGCGGGTGGCGCCTGGAGGAGACACCTACAAGGTTGTGGTTCTCGACAACCGGGCCGAGACCTACCGGGTGACCGCCATTCATGGGCCGTATGAATCGAGATGACCTCCTTGGTGGGTTCATTGCGCATGGCAGCAGTGGCCGCCGACAGGGAACCCGGTCAGACACAGGACCATCTTGAGAAGACTGCGGCTTGGTGCGCGCGCGCTTCCGTTGAGGGGGCCCGGCGGGTGCGCAACTCACCACGAGAGCCGCGGCTTCCGGAACTTGGCGCCGGACGATGTGCTACCGCTCGTAGGCGGCCAGTTCTGCGCAGCTCGAGAAGGCTTGGCCGGGGTGTCCGACAATTCGAATCCCCGCGGCTCTTACAGGCCCCTTGAATTTCACTTCAAAGGCCTGGCCGTCGTAGAGATTCGGCGGCCGGGCGGAGGTGGTCTGGGGATAGCTGTCCAGCATGGCGACCGTCTCCCAAGATCCCTCGCGTGTGCGCTTGATCTGAATCAGCGGCTTGCCTTCTGAAGTATCGAACCAACCCCCGTGTGGAAACAGCTTGCCGTGGCGGTAGACCGCCCGGAGGATGGTTTGCGGCTGGTCCATCTCGACGGCGTACCAGTCCTCGGGGGCAGGCGGTCCTTGGGAGGTTGTGTGGTAGGTGTCTGAGCGCTCGTCACAAATGGAGCCGTCCCCGTTTCCGTCTCGGGACCAGGACTCGGTTCCGAAGGCGGTCGGCGCGACCGGCCCCAGGGGGAGCTTGTCGGGCCTGGGCAGCCAGACGCGGTAGTCGCGGGCATCTGCGAACGGCACCAGCGTCAGCTCCTTTCTGGCGAGAAACTGTTTTCCGTTGGCTGAAGGGCCCACCACGAGCCCTGCGATGGAATAGGCCTGAGCGCCTCGCCAACCGGCGGGAAGCTTCCGGCTGGCATCCAGGAGTTGAAGGGCGCTCAGGGCCGCGGGTGCGGCGCGGTGCAGAAAGGGAACCGCAGGGTTGAGGGAGCGGTCCAGCGCCAACACCTGCGGGCCGCGCTGAATGGTGACGTAGCCGGGATAGCTCCTTCCCCCGGGCAGCACCTGGACGGTCATGTCCATGCGAACTTCAACGTGTTCACCTCGCTGCCAGGTTCGCTCGAGCCTGAGGAACTGGCCCGGCTGGCCGGAAACCACCGTCCCGCTGACCGAGGCTGTGTAGCGGCTGCACCAGGAGGGGACCCGCAGAAAAATAGGGAACCGTCCCGGGCGAGAGGGCTCGATGGAGAGCGCCACGGCGCCGTCCAGGGGAAATTGAGTTTCGGACTTGATCCCGACTTCCATGGCGCCGTCAGCCGCCTGCACCGGGAGGGTCACCTCTCCAGGCGTGTAGAACAGCACGGCCGGCCCGCCCTGGAGGGTTCCCCAGGCCAACTGAGGGATCATGGAAATGCCGCGCAGCGCGCTGGAAGAGCAGCACTCCGTGATGGGTGCGGGCTTCTTCCTGCCGATCAGCGGCGTGAAACAAGAGAGCTCCCCATTGCGGGGGTCCTGTGCGCCGAGCAACTGGTTGTAAACCGTGCGCTCGAGTTCATCGGCGTATTGCGGCTGGCCGGTCAGGCGCAACAACTGCCAGTTGAGTTGAAGCCAGCTCCAGGTGGCGCATCCGTAGCCCACTCGGGCGCCTTCCTCCCCCGGCAAAACGAAGTCGTCCTTGAAATACTCTCCCGAGCTGGTCGTTCCGGTGACGTAGAGCCTCTTGGCCAGGATGTCTTTCCAGGCCGCCAGGGCAGGCTTCAGGAAGGACTGGTCGCCGGTCAGCCGGTGCAATTCGAGCAGACCGACCAGATTGGACAGAATATCAGAGGCCGTTCCGTTGGCGGTCTTGTACAGGCTGAGGTCGCCGACAGGGGGCTGGAGGAACCCCAGCCCGTTGGGGAGATGGTAGGCGCGAACAATGTGGGAGGCAAGATTCCGCTTCTCACCGGTGTAGCGATAGAGGGTACAGGCCGGCTCGAGCACACTGGCGGCCGCCAGGCCGAGCTCGGGGCCGGATCGAAAAATGGTCCCCGGACTGAAGGTCCGAGTGAGCAGATCACCGATCTTTCTGGCGGCATTGAGCGCCGGACGGTCGCCGGTGACCTGGTAGTAGCTGAGGAGCCCGATCAGAACGTATTTGTGCCCCCACACGTCCTCGATGGTCCACCGCGGATCGCCGTTGGCGATGGCCAGATAGCCGTCCGGCAGTTGCGCCGCGATCAGCGCCCGCACCAGGCGGTCCATGGTGTTTTTCAAGCGCTGGTCCCCGGTGTAGGCCCAGGTGTTGGATGCGGCGTGCAGGAACTTCCCGATGTACTCGCTGATCCGGGGCGGCTTCGAGGGCCGGTTCTTAAGTTCTGCCAGCAGCCCAGGCTCATCCGCGCGCACGAGGTTCCCCTCCAGGTTGAGCCTCAATCGCTCGCCGAGAAGCCCCCCGATTTTTTGCCGGTCGTAAGGCGCCGGGATGAACTGGTCCTTCACCTTGTCGTTTTCCACCGGCCGCGATGTGTTGTTCAGGCGCCCGGCGGCAGAGGCCAGACCGGCGAGGAGCAGGGTGGAGACGCCCCAGAGTATCATCATGGCCGCTGACCTAAGAGGCCGGAGCCTGCTGTGACTGAAATTGCCCGACGGGGGGCGAGGAGGGAGGAGAGCAATCGTAGACCCAGGGACTGGCGCAGGGCTGGCCTTAGCCGCCTGCGAACCCGACGATCGCAGTTTCATGCACAGTGCTGGCCACTGTGGCATCTACCGCCTCCGCTGCGGACTTGCCGCTCAGTGCAACTCACCACCCAGACAGGAGGCCCTGCCTCCGAGCCCGGGCCGTGCCTCTCCTTAGGGGCCCGGTGTTCTGCAAACAGAACACCGTGGGCCACAAATTCAAATGGCCCCTCTGTAATCTTAGCGCATTTTGTGGGGATTTCAAGAGGTTTGTTCTGAATTCAGAACAAATATCTTTGGGCCGCCTCGATACTAGCCGGACGGTACCAGTCGCCGTGCGCGCCCGGCCCGCACTGCTTTCCAGCTCGCCAGCGCCACCCCGCTTTATCCCTGTTTTCGGTGCAAACAAAAGGGGAGGTACCACGTAAATCAGTGGCAGGCCCGCGCGGGATTCTCAAGAATTCGCGGCAGCGCGAAGAAAAACCCGAGCTACCGGTACGCATAGTAATACTAGTACGGGCTGCCTGGCGTCTGGCGCCTTGGTCCCGGGACTAGTCTCGCGGCGCGGTCAGCTTCGTTCACGGAGGGCCGCGGCGATGACGCCGCGCATGAATTCCGCGGCCAGCCGGGCGTTGTTGTCCGCGAATTCGAGGCCCACGGTCTGGCCGCCCACCACCGGCAAGGGGTGGCAGAGTTCGTAGCCGATGTAGCCGGAATAACCGATCTCGATCATGGCCTTCACGAACGGGGCATAGAAGGGAGCGCCTTTCACGGCGCCGTCGGGGGCCGTCTCGTACTCCCCGCCGAAATGGGACAACACTTGAAGGGCGCCGACCTCCTGGGCCGCTTTGCGGATGGAAGCCTCATCCTTCTGCCGCAGCAAGGGCGCGTCCAGACAGACCTTCAGGTTAGGCGAGTCCACCTCACGGACCATGCGCAGCACGTCCGGGTAGTCCTTGATCACCGGGGCGTGATTCTGGAGCGC
>Ga0315282_10018115_pt1 | contig 10102 bp, 7 predicted proteins | sample YL17G07_20_MG_FD_203693 | JGI IMG/M metagenome (GOLD analysis project Ga0315282, IMG submission 203693) | Sediment microbial communities from Yellowstone Lake, YNP, Wyoming, USA - YL17G07_20 | ecosystem: Environmental > Aquatic > Freshwater > Lake > Sediment | place: USA: Wyoming | collected... | reverse complement strand
ATTTACATAAACTCATTATTAAAGAAAAAATCATTGGACCAATCTGAAAAAAGATAAAACCTAATATCCAAGGTAGTATAAATATAAAAAACCATCTATTTTCATATCTTGTTAACGCAGACCCTTTATAAGATTTTAGTCTCATATTTATCACTCCTTACCAATTAAAAACCTTCCCAAGGGGTAATTACCCCTTGGGAAATGATATAGATGAAGTTAATCTTTAATTCCCTTAAGCCCTTCTTCGATTAGCTTATTTGCTTGGGGAGTAACTGTCTTTAAAAATGCATCTACAGAGGTCTTGCCATCGAAAACTTTATCCCACTCCTGCTGTAGTAAGTTTTGAATTTTGGCTTCGTTAATTACAGGGAAGTTCTCTGTGCATACATAAAGATGTGAAAGTTTTGTAAATAAGTCTAGCCTAATCCCCTTGAATTTATCCAACTTGGGCTGAAGGAAATACTCGTTCTGTTTACTATGAATTAAAGGACGCTGTAGCCAACCTACAGCATCGTAAGCAGCCTTAGTTCCAGCTTCGCTTACATAAAACTTCATAAATTTCCAAGCCGCCTCTGTCTCCTCTTTACTGGCAGAAGCACTAATACTAAAAGAAGTCATTGCTATATCTTGGGGGCTATATTTTCCAGTGGCTGGGTCTACGGGAGGGGGTAAAACGTTAAAAACAGCCATTTTAGGGTCAGCTATAGTAGCATAGTAAGTAAAACATGCATCCCTCATAATCATTCCCTGATTACCTCTTTCAAGAGCAATCCCCCCACCAGGTGTAGCTGTAATAGCAGCTATCTGACTTCTTAATGGCGTAACTTTATACTTATGAATTAAATCATAAATTATTCCCAAAGCTCCTTTTACCTTTGGTGTATCACCAAGGAACTTAGTTCCTGCACTGTTATACATAAATGCTCCCTTAAATGCTATAGCATGAGTCCTTACATTCCACCATCCATCTAGTCCAGATACACCAAATTGTTCTGGTATCCCATCACCATTCTCGTCTTTAGTAAGCTTTTGAGCATAAGTAATCCAGTCATTTAAAGTCCAGTTATCAGGAGGAATAGCAAGTCCACCCTTTTTAAATAGAAGTTCATTATACCAAGTAGAGTAAGCTCCACAGACTTCCCAAGGGAATGCGTAATATCTACCTTTATATTGGCACAACTTCAAAAGAATAGGGTTTACATCCGAAAGTCCTAATTCTACCTTATCTCTCTCTACTAAAGGAGTTAAGTCTTTTAATACACCCTTTCTCATCCAAGAATTTAAGTCAGCCCATATACCAGTATTGAATAAAGTAGGAGCTGTACCTACAGCAAGCTGAATAATCATTTTAGTTGTATAATCTGCCATTGGTTCAAATACTACCTCTACTTCATCCTGTGAAGCGTTAAAAGCTTTTACTCTAGCCTCCATCCAAGGATTGCTTCCCCAATGGGCATAACGAATTCTAATCTTTGCAGAAGCTAAAGGAGACAAACTCAACAGCATACTCATACTTAAAGCTAAAATCAAAACACTTACTAAACACTTCTTTAACATCTTTCAAAACCTCCTTTAAAATTATTTAAATTTTCTACATTCTACCTTCACCATTATAAAATCTTCCCCTCTTAACTAGTTGAAAATTACACTTTATCTATTACCTTCTCTCCCTCCATCACCTCCTCCTTTAGCTTCTCTCCAGCTGATTCTCTTACTATTAGCTCTGGCTGGAGAACTACTTCTCTTCTCTCTTTTATCTTATCTCTATTCTCTATCCTTCTTATTAACAGCTCAGTTGCTATTACTCCCATAGTGTATACTGGCTGTGTTACTACTGTAAAGAATGGATAAACCTCTGATAGAGTCTCTATGTCATCAAAAGATACTAGTGCTATATCTTCTGGAACCCTTAACCCTAAGTCTCTTATTGCTTTTACTGCACCTATAGCTACAAAATTGTTCCCTCCAAATATAGCTGTAGGAGGCCTTTTTATACTAAGAAGTTCTTTAGTTAGTTTATACCCATCTTCTTTTGAATATTTGCCAAATTTTATAAGTTCTTCTTCAATAGGAATTCCAGCTTCTACTAAGGCCCTTTTATATCCTTCTACTCGATCTGTCGCTGTAGAAATATTCTTACTCCCAACTATGATTCCTATCCTTCTATGCCCTAAGTTTATTAGATGTTTTGTTAGCAAATAAGCCCCTAACTCACTGTCTCCTCTTACTATATCTACCCCATCTAGATATTCTATCTTCCTATCTACAAGAACAAGGGGGATATTTCTCATAAGGATATTCTTTAATGGTCCTTTTTTGCCACTAGCTGAAGCAAGGATTATTCCATCTATTCTCTTCCTCAATAAGACCTCTAAATAGATTTGTTCTTTCTCTTGGTCTTCATCTGTATTACATAGAATCACATTGAACTGATTCTTCATTGCTGTATCTTCTACACCACGAGCTAAAGTTGTAAAAAATGGATTAGTAACATCTGAAATCACTAGTCCTATTGTGCTTGTCTTTTGAAGAACAAAACTACGAGCGAAAGAGTTGGGAACGTAGCCAAGTTCCTCTATCGCCTTCAAGACTTTTTCTCTTGTCTCTGGCTTTACATCCCTTTTCCCATTTATTACTCTAGAAACTGTCATAGCAGAGACCCTAGCTCTCTCTGCTACATCATATATAGTCGGCATTAAACCTCCATTTGTAAAATTTAGTTACTGATAACAGTATAGCATAAAAAATAAACACGTCAAGTGTCTGATGTCTTATGGGGTATAATCACTTTTACTTTTCTTATTCATAATAAAACCCACTTCCAGAAGGGCATAAAGGTTATTCTTTTATCATTAACTACTTCTTCTTTCTCGTAGTCGAGGGTTATTATAAGAAGGTTGGTGCATCTTAATTCTTCTGAAGCCTTAATAAGAGATGATATTTCTCTCTCTTTTACTTTAATATCCTCAATTTTAACACACGCCTGGATGAGGGATGTTACTCTTTTATCTTCTGTAACTACAAAATCTACTTCTTTTCCTCTATAATCCTGCCAATAAAATATCTCCATAAAGGGATTCTTAGCTTTTCTATGTGTAAGCTCTAGAAAGACAGAGTTTTCCAGATTTTTACCTTTGTCTTCACTGAATCTAAACCCATAGGCATATCTTATCCCATTATCTACAATATAGCACTTTCTTAGAGTTTTTGCCTGCTCCTTTAGAGAGAAGGAGAATTTCCTTGTAAAAAAGAAAAGCCCTATATCCTCAAGATGGCTTATATAGTTTAATAGAGTCCTTGGGGTTATGGGATAGATTTCTTTTATCCATTTGTAGAAAGAATTTAGAGAGAATATAGTAGCGGTATTCGTGCTAAGATACCTGATAAGCTCTCTTAATAATAATTGGTTTTTGATATTATAGTGTTCCACTAAATCTCTAAAAAATATAGTCTCAACATATTCTCTCAATGTTCTTATCTTTAAGTCTAGAGTATCTTCTAAAACAACTTCGGGAAATCCTCCCATTTCTAAATACTCTTTTAAATACTTCTTTATGCGGAATCTTTCTTGAGAATAGAAAAGATTTTTATAATCTTTTATTTCTTTTGCCCAGAGAATCTCTTTAAAAGAGAAAGGGAGAAGCTCATAGTTTAATGCTCTTCCCCTTAACTGAGTTGCTATCTCCTTGCCTAACAATTTCGAGGAAGAACCTGTGAGAAATATTCTAAATCTTCTAGTATCATATAGTCTTCTTATCCCTATTTCCCAGTCTTTCACATTCTGGATTTCATCAAGAAAGATATAATTAATCTCTTCTCTATATTCAGGATAGAGTTCTTGATAGGTTTCAAGAATAAGTTCTATATCTTTTGCGGAAAAGGGCAAAAGTCTAGGGTCATCAAAGTTGATGTATATAATTCTTTCCCTTGGAATTCCCCGCTCGATAAGATTACTTATTAAGTATAAGACAAGATATGTTTTTCCACCTCTTCTTGGTCCCGTAATTGTGATAATCTTTTGAGAAGATAAAGGAACCTCAATATCCCTTAGGATGATCTCAGGCAATTTGGATTCCTGAAACTCGATTATAACTTGTTTTATTCTCTCTTTGTCCATATTATATCCTCTGTGATATAATTTCTACAAAAAGTTATATCATAAAGGATATAAAAAATCAATAGAATAAAAAAAGTCCAGAGCAATTAAGCGTCTGGACTTACCTTTGAAATTAAGAGTTTAAATAAAACTTTTAATAAGCGTTACTCTCATAAAGCTTATTGGCACTTCCTTGGATTCCATAAAGAGATATTAATTCTTTCATCTTTTCTGATACTTTAGAACAGGCAAACTCTATATCTCCTGTAGATTCTTTAAAGCCCTTTTCATAAGCCTGTCTTATCTCTGTTCCAATATTAATCTTAGTGATACCATTCTTAATTGCTTCCTTGAGATATTCAATTCTTATTCCTGAACCTCCATGGAGTATTAGTGGGACCTGTGTCCTTTCTTTTAATTGTTTTAGGTGTTCAATATCAAGTCTAGCTTCTAGCTTTGGCAGATTTTTTGCTACCCCACTTATTGCTCCATGAATATTTCCTATAGCTACTGATAACCAATCTACCTGGGTTTCTTTTACAAATAACTTGGCATCTTCTACAGAAGTAAATCCTTTCTTTGAAGCAAATAATTCTTCGTATGGAGGAAGAGGACCTTTTTCGTGACCTAAAACAGCTCCAAGTTCTGCCTCTACTGGGATTCCTTTTGAATGAGCCATCTCTACTACTCTTTTAGTACAAGATATATTCTCTTCTAATGGAAGCCTTGAACCATCTATCATAACTGAATGATAACCAAGACTAAGTCCATCTTCTATCAATTTTTCCCAATCCACCCTCCGGCCATCTTCATCAATAACAGGTATATGGTCTAAATGAAGTCTAGTGTAATGTAAGTCTGCATATTTATAAAACTCTTCTGCTACTGAAGCGAAACTTTTAGCTCCGAATTTTTCTACGTCTGGGCGTGCAACTTCAACCAATCCAAATACCTCTAACTCCTTTAATGTATCTACAATAGTCTTTGCCATTGGTAAGTATGCTACATTAAATGCTGGCACTAAAGTGCCTATCTGCCAAGCTTCTCTCATCAATTCATTTAAAGATTTCATAGCTCTTCTCCTCCTTTAGGATATTCAAAAACTAAAAGATATATTGGATTCTCATCTTCTTCAATCTCAGGGAATCTTCCAACAGGCTCTAAAAATCTATTATCTGTCTTATCATCATTTACTGAAGAGACTTCTCCCAATAAAGTAAGTCTTGTTCCTTTCTCTCCCCAAAACTTATGGTAAACCTTTGGGAAAAGAGTGATACTTTCCCCTGGGGTTAGTCTTATAATTGTTCCAGCAGGAGCAAAGTAGTTTCTTCCATCCTTAGAGATATGAACAGGAGTGCTAGCCAAATTCCCATCTTCTGTAGAGTTATAAATCTGGATAAAGACATTCCCTCCTCCCCTATTTATAATATCCTCCATCTTGTTCCAGTGAAAATGGAATGGAGTAATTTGTTCTTCTCTTACAATAAGAAGCTTTTCTGCATATGGCTTAGTGTATTTCTTTAGATTTAGATTACCATTACGAATGGTGAAAAGGACTAAGCCTTCTTTATAGAAATTATCTTTTCCGAAGTCGGTAATATCCCACCCTAACATATTATCCCTAATCTCATCATATTCTTCCCCTTTTGTTTTCCAATCTTCAGGCGTCCAATAGGCAAATGATGGCAAACAAAAATACATCTTCTTAATAAAAGAGATAGATTCCTTTAGAATCTTATTTATCTCCGAACGTTTCATACAAAGCCTCCTTACTTCTTTTCTCTTAAAGCCGAAAATAGCATCAGCTCTACAAGGTCCTCATATTCAATTCCATAAGCCTTAGCCATAACAGGAAGGTCACTTAAGTCTGTCATTCCAGGTATAGTATTTACTTCAAGGACGTACGGATTGTCATCTTCATCTGTAATCAAATCTACCCTTGAAAAGCCAACACACCCCAGAGCAGAATATGCCCTTAAAGCCATCCTTTGGGCAAGTCTATATTTTTCTGGATTCATCTTAGCAGGAATAACAAACTCAGTAAATCCCTGTGTATATTTTGCCTCATAGTCATAAAACTCATTCTTAGGTATCAATTCTAAAATCGGAAGAGCAACAGGCCTTCCCTCTATCTCAATAATACCAACTGTTATCTCTCTACCTTCCATATATTCCTCAATAAATACATCTTTAAATTTTTCTACTGTATCTTTTACAACATCCTCAAGTCTTTCTCTCTCTTTTACAATAGTGACACCTATACTTGAACCCTCAGATACAGGCTTTACTACCAAGGGAATTCCAGGAGAAATTAAAGCCTCTTCTATAAAATCATCTATACTATTGAATTCATCTAAGCTTATAAAAGTTGGTGTAGGTAAGCCTACAGACCTGAATATTCTCTTACTTGCAACCTTATTCATTGCTAAAGAAGATGCAAGGACCCCAGAACCTGTATATGGTATATTAAAAGTTTCAAGAAGCCCTTGAACAGTTCCATCCTCCCCAGGTTTCCCATGAAGAACTATAAAAACTACATCTCCTCCTAATACTTTACCCCATCCATCTATCATAGGGTCCACCAAGGTAGCTTTGTATCCCTTTTTTACTAAGGCATTGTATATCTTTTCTCCAGATCTTAAAGAAACATCCCTTTCTCTTGATATCCACCCTGCAAGGACTACGATGTTTCTTTCTTTATCAATCATATGTTTCTCCTTTCCAAATACCTCACGGATTTTCAGAAGATTTCCTTATATTAAATAGCGAATCAAATAATCCCAACCAAGTCAAAACTTGAGAAAATATAGGCTGGAATACTAGAAAGATGAATATTATTGTCCTTACCACAACAGGGAAATTCCCTTTTGACATCCAAAAGTTTACCACTAATAGACCATTAAGAAGAAAGAGTATACTAAATATAACTTCTAAGTTTATCCCTAGGTGGTACAAGAGACTTTTAGGATTGCCCGCACCTAAAAAAACTAAAAGAAATGCTACCAAAAATCCTAAGGCTGTTATTGGGGGAAACCTAAGAGAACCTAGAGGCATAGGGTTTGGGATAGAGACCTTTAGCCTTCTTAGTATATTGAAAGCCACTAAGTAGTTTATATAAGATATTATTATCCCTCCAACTAAAAGCAAACTAGGTAAGGCTTGTTTGACAAAATTTATTATCTGCTGCCAGTTTTTCTGAAGTAAATCTATCTGCTCTTTAGACATTCCCATCTTTTGGTAAAGATTCACTACAGTAGAGAAACTCTCTTCATACATCTTGAAAAATGAATTCATCGGATTTATTCCCATTATAAGAAAAGATACAGAGGCTACTACAGCTACACCAAACAAAAATGTAAGACCACCTAAAAGTATTGTATGGTTAGGATTTTTACCCTCTTTAGCCATATATCCAAATACTAACCCTATAAGTCCAAAGCTTGTTGAAATGCTTATCCCGTAGAGAGGCTCAGTGAAAAAACTGATAATAATAGTAGATACTATTAATGTCATTATTCCTAATTTTAGGTTATACCTCAGAGATAGAATTACTAGGGGGATAGGGAATAGAAAACTCATAAATGTCCCTATAAGCAGTATATAGGCAGAACCTAAGCCAAGAAGAACCATAACAGCGACCATTAATCCAGCTTCAGCTATTTCTCTTGTAGATAAAGTATTTTTCATGGCTTCCTTATCCCTTTTGATATCTCTGATATTATTAGGGGAATGAAAGAAAATATTAGGATATATATACATTCAATAAATGTCGGAGGAATATTGTTAAAGAGTCTGGCAAAAGGTGTAAAGTAAACTGAGAGTAAAAGAAGTCCTAGTGCCCCTAGAGTTGAATAGGAGAGGAATTTATTAGAGAATATTCCAAGTCTAAATATGGGAGTTTCAAAAGAACGGGCTGAAAAAGAGCGGAATAGTTCTGAGATTACCAATATCATATATGCAGCTGTTCTTGCCTCATTTATATTTGTCTCTTTATAAAAGAATATAAAGCCAAGCAGAGTAGCTAGAGCTATAGCTATACTTTGAGTAATGACTATCCCCATATGATATTTGGCCAATAATGGTTCTCTTTTGCCTCTTGGAGGTTTTAGCATTATTTCTGGTTCTCCCCCTTCCATCCCTAAAGCCAAAGCGGGAAAACTATCTGTTACAAGATTCAACCAGAGAAGTTGTAAAGGCAATAGAGGTGTCGGATAACCAAAGAGGATTGATACAAACATAACAAGTACCTCTCCTATATTACAGGAAAGAAGGTATACAACAAACTTCCTTATATTTTCATATATAGTCCTACCTTGGAATACTGCAGCTACTAGGGTGGCAAAGTTATCATCAAGAAGGACCATATCACTTGCTTCCTTAGCAACTTCAGTGCCAGATTGTCCCATAGCTACACCTATATTAGATTTCTTAAGTGCTGGCGCATCATTAACCCCATCTCCAGTCATTACTACAATTTCTTTTTTCTTCTGGAATGCTTCAACTATTCTCAGTTTATCAATGGGATTTATACGAGCAAATACGCTTACCTCTTCTATCTGCTCTGTAAGGCCTTCATCGGAAAGATTGTTTAAGTCCATACTTGTAATAACTTTACCCTCAGGGAAATCCAATTCTCTAGCGATAGAATAAGCTGTCACCTGATGGTCTCCAGTTATCATTACAGGCCTTATACCTGCTTTTCTACAATTTTCTACAGCATCTTTTACTTCGGGTCTAAGAGGGTCTTTAAGACAGAGGAGTCCTAAGAATGTCAATCCTTTTTCAATATCATCATCAGAGTCAGGAAGGTTCTTTAAATTTTCTTCTGCAATAGCTAAAATTCTAAGCCCTTGTGAAGCTAGACCTTCAGAAACAGAAAGAATACCAGAACTTCTCTCCATACTTAGAGGAACTACTCTGTTATCTTTAGTCAGCTCATACTTACATATGTCAAGTATTACTTCGATAGCCCCTTTGCTTACAATGAGATATTGGCTATCAGTCCTATGGACGGTAGTCATTCTCTTTTTCTCTGAGGTAAAAGGTATTTCATAGATTCTTGGATACTGACTTCTTAGCTCCATTAGCCATTCATCTGGAAGCCAAGATACAAGGGCAATCTCTGTAGGGTCTCCAAACTCTTTTGTCGCATCATTACATAAGACCATAGCTCTCTGAAGTTGATACGGAACTAGAGAGGGATTTAACTTATCCTCTGAATAGTGAACAGCATCAGTATATATCTCTACCAATGTCATCTTGTTTTGGGTAAGCGTTCCCGTTTTATCTGTACATATAACAGTAACTGAACCTAAAGTCTCTACTGCAGGAAGATTTCGCACAACTGCTTTTCTCTGAGCCATTGCAGATACTCCTAAAGCTAGGACAATAGTCACGACCGCTGGCAATCCTTCAGGGATAGCTGCTACAGCTAGACTTATACTGGTAAGAAACATCGTCTGAAATGGAATCCCCTTAAGGAGACCAACAGTAAATATTACTCCGCATACTATAAGGAAAATAATTCCAAGTAATTTCCCTAAGATATCAAGCTGAATCTCAAGCGAAGTTCTTTCTTTTTTGGCTTCTCTTATTTGAGTTGCAATCTGCCCTAGTTTTGTCCGAGTTCCTGTACTAGTTACTAAAGCCTTAGCCCTACCCTTAGTAATAGCTGTTCCCATAAATATCTGATTTTCTTCTAATATATTCTCTCTTTCCTTCATCTCTGTCTTAGTAACTGAGACAGACTCACCTGTAAGGGTTGATTCGTCCACCATAAGACCATGAACTTCTAGCAATATTCCATCACAGCTTATTTTATCTCCAGCTTCTAGAAGAACTATATCTCCATGAACTATTTCTCTAGAAGGGATACTTTGGACTTTACCATCTCTTAATACCTTACTTATAGGGCTAGAAAGCTTCTTTACTGCCTCAAGGGCTGACTCAGCTCTTCTCTGTTGAACTATCCCCAATATTGCATTTAAGATAGTAATACCTAATATA
>Ga0315282_10018114_pt1 | contig 10103 bp, 6 predicted proteins | sample YL17G07_20_MG_FD_203693 | JGI IMG/M metagenome (GOLD analysis project Ga0315282, IMG submission 203693) | Sediment microbial communities from Yellowstone Lake, YNP, Wyoming, USA - YL17G07_20 | ecosystem: Environmental > Aquatic > Freshwater > Lake > Sediment | place: USA: Wyoming | collected... | reverse complement strand
CGGAAAGAGGAGAAAAGTCTTTCATGATGGATTTAGAAAATAGTTTTCAAATCCCCCCACCCCCCCTTTTCTAAAGGGGGGTGAGGGGGGATTAAAGATTTTCGTGGTTTGGGGGTGACGAACCCATCATGGGAAATTTGTTTCCATGTTATTGACACAAGAAATAATGAGACTGAGGCAATTGGGTGAGGGATGGTTGAAGATAGAGCCAATTCTTTTCTCAGGATGATTCGCCGGAGCCAGCGAGGGCGGTTAAAGGTTTACCTCGGCTACTGCGCAGGAGTGGGGAAAACTTATCAGATGCTTCAGGAAGGCCACCGGCTCAAGAAAGAAGGGATAGATGTGGTGATCGGACTGCTCGAAACACATGGCCGTGCCGATATCGCAAAACTTGCCGAAGGGCTGGAAGTTATCCCAAGGCGACGGCAGGAGTATCACGGTGTGATTGTGGAAGAAATGGACGTGGATGCAATCTTAGCCCGCAAACCTCAGGTCGCTCTAATTGACGAACTCGCACATACGAATGTTCCGGGGAGTACGAATCCAAAAAGATACCAGGACGTCCAGGACATTCTTGCGGCAGGCATACATGTTATCACTACGATGAACGTTCAGCATCTCGAGAGCCTTTACAACATCGTTGAGAACGTGGTGGGGGTGAAGGTGCGCGAGCGCCTTCCTGATTCCGTTCTCGCTGAGGCGGACCAGATCGTTGATGTGGACGTGAGCACGGAAGATCTACAGAAACGTCTGACAGAAGGCAAAATTTATCCAAAGGAACGGATCGAGACGGCTCTAAACAATTTTTTTAAGATCTCGAATCTGGAGAAGCTTCGTGAGCTCACTCTCCGTGAACTGGCCTCGCAGATTGATTTAAGAAGGCGTGAAGCTACTGATGAAGAAAGCAGTACCACTTCAGACCAGATGATGGTCTGTCTGAGTTCGAGAGGCCCAAACAGTGAGAAACTGTTACGCTATGCTTCGCGCCTGGCAGGGAAGCTCAATCGGAACTGGTATGCTGTTTATGTTCAAACTCCTTCTGAGGGAGCCACAATCATCGATGCCCAAACCCAGCGCTTCATCTCTAATACGTTGACTCTGGCCAAACAATTGGGCGCAATGGTTTTTACCTACAAGGGAGAAGATGTTGCGGATACCCTCCTCAGGTTTGCAAAGGAATATCGTGTGGGACATATCGTCATTGGAAGACCAACCCCGAAACCATTTTGGAAAAGGTTTGGGAAGAATAAAAATATAGTTAAGGATCTGATCAAAAATGCCAAAGCAGTCACCATCATCGTTCTCGATACCCGTAAAGAGGAACCTCTCGTCACCCGGCTACCTCTGGAGGTTTCAGAAGAGAGGGCGCCAACCATCGCACTTTCTCAAACTGCGGCTCAGCCCACGGATCGGCTGATACTGAGTCGGCTGTTGTCGCCTCGACGTGTTGTCATCTGGGATCAACCTGTCCGAAAAGAAATTGTTCTTCGAGCATTGGCGGAGGCGATCGGGAAAGGTGACGGGATAGAAGATGTTGAGGCATTATTCAAGTCTATCATGAAGAGGGAGGAACAGGGCTCGACCTTTTTCAACGAAGGGGTGGCTTTTCCCCATGTTCGGTTTAATGGCATGACCACTCCGGTCGTTGCCATTGGTTTAACAAAACTGGGGGTCTCTGATGTATCCACGGAAAAATCTATTGAACTTGTTTTTCTGATTCTCTCCCCGGCCCGGACTCCGGATACTCAAATTCAGATTTTAGGTCTTGCCAGCCGGGCAGGTCAAAACAGGTATCTTCTCCAGAGTTTTAGGTCCGTCCAGACCCCTCAAGAAGCGATGAAGGTGATTTTTGATTGGGAGGCATCCAATGAATTTAGACCTTCAAAATTGTCCTGATTTGTTAAAGTCCACAAGACGGCTGGCCAGCTTTCAGGCCCGTGGTCGAATAGTGACACTTCTTGCGGCAGTCATGGCCCTCATATTGGCTATGAGCCTTGTATACGGATGTGCCAAAGAGAATAAAGACCTTGCTAAACTTGAGGAAGAAAATAGGATCTTGAAGGAGAGGTTAGCATTGATTGAAAGTCAGACGAAACCCGCAGTAACCTCAAAGCCTGAAATGAAGGAGGAGCTTCTTGTCCTGGCGAGGAAATTGAAGGCATCACCAAATGATTTTGTGGGGCAGCAAATAAAATTGCATTGCAGGTTTGGCGGTTTTGAAAACAAATTCCTGAATGACACGAATGGCCCCAAATTCCCTTCTACCTATTACGTTGGACTCATCGCCCAGAGCGGGAAAGAGATAAATGAACCTCTGTTTGATCATTTATTCATAAGTAAAAAGGAAGCGAAGGAACAAGGTGTTTATCACTTAGGTGTAAATGATCTGGTTACTGTTTATGGAATAGTAAACAGTGCATACAATAGAGAACCCTGGATTGAGGTGTATGTGGTAAAAAGAGGATGGGAATAGCTTTTAGTGAGGGATTACATGCAAAGCGGGTTTTCATTGATCCAATACATAGCGAAAGCATATAATGTATTGAAGCTGCCATATTTAATTCAATAAAGTTACAATGTCTTGATGGGTAATTGAAATGCTTGACTTCATTTTTATAGTATTGGTTTTGGCCTTTTTTGGATTGTCATTCTGGTATGTCCGTGCCTGCGACCGGCTCTGATGAGAAGGCTGATGGAAAATACCCAGCTGCTTCGTTGCCCTCATCCTCGCCCCGTTAGATAGGAGGCCCCAAACTTTAGACACGGGGCGGAAGGATAGCTGTATTAGAAAAAGATGAAGTACAAACATGAGACATATCTAACAGGGCAAGTCATTGCGGCATACTTCAACGTACGCCTCATTTCTCAGGTGAGTTTATCCTGAGCCTTTCGAAGGAGGCGCCTTGCATCTGGGCACTTTTGATCAGCCTTAAATATCTCATTTTTTTCAACGACCTGGCAGAGGTGGAACAATGAATTGGGAATATGTCATAAGTGGGATCATTGGTCTAGGGCTGCTTGTCTATCTGACGTATGCGCTTCTCAAACCTGAGAAGTTTTGAGCCAGTCCTTTAAGGAGAAAAGAAGATGACACTGAACGGATTTTTGCAGCTTGGAATATATTTTTTGGTTTTGCTTGCCCTGACTAAGCCACTTGGGGTCTACATGACCAGGGTATTTTCTGGAGAGAGGACGTTTCTGGGCAGGGTGTTCGGCCCGGTAGAGCGATTGATTTATAGGATATGCCGAATTGACGAGCACGAGGAACAGCATTGGACAGCTTATACTGCGGCCATGCTGATGTTCAGTCTGGTAGGTTTGCTCGTCCTATACGGGCTTCAGCGGCTTCAATATTACCTGCCACTTAATCCTCAAGGGTTCTCTGGTGTGGCACCAGACCTGGCATTCAACACAGCTTCGAGTTTCACCACCAATACCAATTGGCAGGCCTACTCGGGTGAGTCCACGATGAGCTACCTCGTTCAGATGATAGGGCTGGCCTTCCATAATTTCGTTTCAGCAGCCACCGGTATTGTACTTGCAATCGCTTTCATTCGGGGTATTGCACGGCGTGAAGCAAAGACCCTTGGCAATTTCTGGGTTGATCTTACTCGTACAACACTTTATGTGTTGCTTCCATTTTGTGTTATCGGCGCACTTGCCCTGGTCTCCCAAGGAGTGGTACAAAACTTCAGACCGTACACACAGGCCCCACTCGTCGAGCCGCAGCAGGTGGAAAAGACGGATGATCGTGGCAATAAAACGATTGAAACCGTGACCGTTCAAACAATCGCTCAAGGACCAGTTGCATCACAAGAGATCATCAAGGAATTAGGGACAAATGGTGGGGGCTTCTTCAATGCCAACTCAGCCCATCCTTTTGAGAACCCCACACCGTTTTCGAATTTCCTGGAGTTGATTGCCATCTTTGCGATTCCCGCGGGTCTCACTTATACGCTTGGACGGATGGCCGGCAATCAGAAACATGGCTGGGCAGTCTTTTCTGCCATGGCGATCCTTTTCTTGGCGGGCTTTTTCGCTGCCTATTACTTCGAAGCCCGCGGTAATCCGATCTTTAATCGATACGGAGCGACACAAGCTGCAAACAATATGGATGGCCGACAGCAAGCAGGTGGCAATATGGAAGGGAAAGAGGTTCGCTTCGGCATCGTGAATTCTGCGCTGTTTGCGACCATCACGACTGACGCCTCATGTGGTGCGGTCAACTCCATGCACGACTCATATACTCCCCTGGGTGGGATGATACCCCTGCTGAACATCATGCTTGGCGAGATCATTTTTGGCGGTGTTGGGGCAGGAATGTATGGCATGCTGGTGATGATCGTGCTGACGGTTTTTATTGCCGGGCTGATGGTCGGAAGAACTCCGGAATACCTGGGCAAAAAGATAGAGGCGAAGGATGTTAAGATGGCCATGCTCTACGTGCTTGTCTTTGCCTTTTCGATTTTGGTTTTTTCGGCCTGGTCAAGCGTTGCAGCCTACGGAGCGTCGAAGGTGAACAACGCTGGACCTCATGGGCTCTCGGAGATCGTTTACGCCTTCGTCTCGGGCACGGGCAATAATGGGTCGGCTTTTGCAGGGCTCAATGCAAACACCCCCTGGTATAACACCACGATAGGACTCGCGATGCTGATCGGGCGATTTCTGATGATCATTCCGATGATGGCCATAGCAGGCAATCTGGCGACCAAAAAGATCGTTCCTCCTTCAGCAGGCACATTCCCTGTTCATTCGCCCCTGTTTGTGGTGTTGTTGGTCGGCGTCATCCTGATCGTTGGCGCACTCACTTTCTTCCCGATGCTTTCGCTTGGCCCGATCGTGGAGCATTTTTTGATGGAACTGGGGATCGTGTTTTGAAAGACAGACGCTGGATTGAATCTAGAATTAGGATTCAAGGGGTCGAGGGTTCAAGGATTCGAGTGAGATATTTATGAATTATAGAGATTAGTAACACTTTCGCTCTTTGAACAAGTTCCCTCTATCTTTTCCGAGGATCTTTCAATGAGCGTAACTCAGGGCTTTAGCCCTGATACATCAGCCCTGAAGGGCTGAGTTACAAGAACTCTGGAATGGTAGACCTAAACTGATACCACAAGGGTTTAAAGGTTTGGCAAAAGTCTCATTCAAAGGGTTCCAGGGATCAAGGATTGAAGTGGTTGAGTGTCCTTCACTTGAATCCTAGACCCCTCGAATCCTTGAACCCTCGAATCTTCATAGCTAACGTTACGAGGACCCTATGGCAAAAACGGCAAAGGAAAGACCCCTCTTCGATCGGACCATAGTGAGGCGGGCGATCAAGGATGCGGTTATAAAATTGGACCCGCGTCAGGTTGCACACAATCCGGTGATGTTCGTCGTTGAGATCGGCAGTGTGCTTACAACGCTGCTTATCATTCGGGATATCGCTCTCGGCCATACTGGCAACCTGCTCTTCACTGTGCAGGTCACGCTGTGGCTCTGGTTCACGGTGCTTTTTGCCAATTTTGCGGAAGCCATGGCCGAGGGGCGGGGAAAAGCGCAGGCCGATACGCTTCGCAAGGCGAAGACGGAAACCATGGCCAATCTTATCATTGGGAATATTGGGGGGAATATCGGTAAAGGGATAGAGCAGGTTAAGACCGAACTTGTTCCTGGTACGAAGTTGCGAAAGGGCGATGTTGTACTGGTTCGTGCTGGAGAAATCATCCCCGGTGATGGAGAGGTCATTGAAGGGGTTGCATCGGTAGATGAATCGGCCATCACCGGCGAAAGTGCACCTGTCATTCGCGAAGCAGGAGGGGATCGCTCAGCGGTCACGGGCGGAACGACAGTGATTTCAGATTGGATTAAGGTACGCATCAGGTCGAATCCCGGGGATACCTTCCTGGATCGGATGATTGCGCTGGTGGAGGGTGCAGAACGGCAGAAGACGCCGAACGAGATCGCACTCAATATATTGTTGGCCGGCCTTACGATCATCTTTCTCTTGGCAGTCGCAACTCTGTTGCCGTATGCCATTTACAGCGTTCAAGCTTCAAACGGAGCAGGTAGTTTTGTCCGGGCTGCGCCGCCTTCGATCACAGTGCTGGTGGCATTGCTCGTTTGCCTGATCCCGACCACGATCGGGGGGCTGCTTTCGGCAATCGGCATCGCAGGGATGGATCGATTGATTCAGCACAATGTGCTTGCCATGTCAGGCCGTGCGGTTGAGGCAGCAGGCGATGTAAACACCCTGCTTCTGGATAAGACTGGCACGATTACCCTTGGTAACCGGCAGGCCACCGAATTCATTCCCCTCCCCGGGGTGACAGAGAAGGAATTGGCTGATGCCACACAACTCTCAAGCTTGTCGGACGAAACTCCGGAAGGCCGGTCGATCGTAGTTTTGGCAAAAACGAAGTATGGGCTGCGAGGACGGGATCTATCATCACAAGAAGCTCGTTTTTTCCCCTTCACTGCGCACACGCGGATGTCAGGAGTTGACATCGGTGGACGCTCAATCAGAAAAGGTGCCTCTGATGCCATTATGTCGTTCGTCACCTCTCAAGGAGGGATCGAGCCGCCTGAACTTAAAGGAATTGTTGGAGGCATTTCGAAGTCCGGGGGGACACCTCTGGTTGTTGCTGATCGCAACCGCGTGCTTGGAGTGATCCACCTGAAGGACATCGTAAAGGGAGGTATAAGAGAACGGTTCCTTCAATTGAGAAAAATGGGGATAAAGACCATCATGATTACGGGGGATAATCCGTTGACCGCAGCAGCCATTGCCGGTGAAGCGGGGGTAGATGATTTTCTAGCGGAGGCGAAACCGCAAGACAAAATGGATCTCATTCGTCGCGAACAGGCTCAGGGAAAACTCGTGGCGATGACCGGCGATGGGACAAATGATGCTCCGGCTCTCGCTCAGGCGGATGTTGGCGTGGCGATGAACACAGGTACGATGGCGGCGAAAGAGGCGGGTAACATGGTCGATCTTGATTCCAACCCCACAAAGTTAATTGAGATCGTTGAGATTGGTAAGCAACTCCTGATGACACGCGGTGCGCTCACGACCTTCTCCATTGCCAATGATGTGTCCAAATATTTTGCCATCATTCCCGCAATGTTCTCGACATTGTATATGGCAATGGGTGCAAAGACTGGACCTCTTTCCGCGCTTAACATCATGCGGTTAGCCACACCCGAATCGGCCATTTTGTCAGCGGTGATCTTCAATGCGCTGATCATTGTTGCGTTAATTCCCCTGGCACTGCGGGGAATCAAATATCGTCCGTTAGGGGCAGCCGTGGTGCTCAGGCGCAACCTGCTCATCTACGGATTTGGCGGTATTGTGATCCCCTTCATAGGGATTAAAATGATTGATGTAATTGTTACCATGCTTGGTTTGGCGTGATAGAGACACCCAGATGGTGCATTGTGAACTGAAAGGTCGTTGCGTGTGCTTCCCAATCTTTGCCAAGCGGTTCTTTACGATGTTTTTGGGCAACATCCGATGGCACATGAGGGACCCTTGGATTCTGTCAGGAAATAAAGCAGCGAAACGTGAAGAGGTTCTGCTGCAAAGCTTGTCCAGCACACCCAACGACCTTTTGGAATGTGTATTGTGCAGATAGTGAGGGAAATCAACATGAATCTACAGAAACATATCTACCCGGCTGTTGCATTAACAATCGTACTCACGGTGCTTGTGGGGATCATTTACCCGTTTGTCGTGACCGGATTATCGGAGTTACTCTTTAAGGAAAAAGCCCGCGGGAGTCTGATTGAGAAAGAAGGGAAGGTGGTCGGATCTCGTTTGATCGGGCAACCTTTCAAAGGCGCTGGCTATTTTCATTCGCGGCCTTCTGCGGCCGGTTCTGGTTACGATGCAACCGCTTCGGGTGGCACAAATCTCGGGCCAACAAGTAAGCAGCTTTTTGAGGGGCAGGTGGAAGGGCGCTCAAAACAGTTGCGCGCTGAAAATTCGAATGCAGAGATCCCGATCGACCTCGTCACATCTTCCGGATCGGGGCTTGACCCTCACATCAGCCCGGCAGCGGCTCAGTTTCAGATCCCACGGGTTGCCCGCGAACGCCGAATGAGTGAGGACGAAGTAAGACGACTGGTGAGCAAGCACACCGAAGGGCGACAATTCGGTCTTTTGGGTGAGCCGCGCGTCAATGTTCTCGAACTGAACCTGGCACTGGATGAGGCAGGAAGAAAAAGAGATTAAAGGGGGATGTTTCCTGGCGGATGGGTCATCCTCAAACGATGTACGGTTACGAAGCCCGTTTGATTTAGGATTAAAAAAATGTCGTTTAATGGTGATGATGCTGGTATCGAAGCAGGAAGCTCGCACAAAAAGAAGCCCGAATATCTCCAGTATCAATAGACGAGTCTCGATACGAGCTTCGACAACGATAACCTTTTGAGATTATTTACACTCGAAAGTAACCGAATGACGAAACTGGCATCTTTACCCTAACCTTTGAACGAAGGATTTATTTTCTAGGACATTTTATTGAAAGCGCCCAACTGAGAATAAGGAAGGCGGTCCTAAAGCATGGGAACAGAAAATAGTCTTAAAGATAATCCAAGGCCGGATCCGGATGCCCTCTTAAAAGAGGTTCAACGGGAAGAAGAAAAGAGGGGAAGATTAAAGATATTTCTCGGCTACGCTCCTGGCGTGGGTAAAACATATACCATGCTTAACGAAGCCCACGTATTGAAAAACCGGGGCGAGGATGTTGTTGTGGGTATTGTGGAGACTCACGGCCGCATCGAAACGGAGGCATTACTGAAAGGTTTGGAAATGATTCCAAACCGGCGTGTGGAATATCAAGGTATCTTCCTTGAGGAGTTAGACCTCGATGCCATTCTATCGAGACGGCCTGCAGTTGTCCTGGTTGATGAACTCGCCCACACCAATGCCCCTGAGAGCCGGCATCCCAAACGGTACCAGGATGTTCAGGAATTGCTTGACAGCGGCATTGATGTTTACACGACCGTGAATATTCAGCACTTTGAAAGCCTCAATGATGTTGTCGAGAAGATTACAGGGATTCGCATGCAGGAGACACTGCCCGATACTTTTCTGGATCGAGCAGACGAAGTCCAGGTCATCGACATCCCATTTGAAGAACTTTCGGAGCGATTGAGAGAGGGGAAGGTATACATTCCCCAGCAGGCCCAACGTGCCATGGAGAACTTTTTCCGCCGTGGTAATCTTGTTGCCCTTCGGGAGTTGACGCTCACCCACGCAGCTCGAAAAATGGATACCGAACTTTTGAACTATATGAGGGCGAAGGCGATTTCTGGTCCCTGGCCGGCAGGCGAGAGATTGATGGTATGTATTGCCCCCAGTCCTTATGCAAAACAGCTTCTTCGTAAGGGTTATCAAATTGCACAAGAGGCTCATGCCGAATGGTATGCTGTATATGTCTCTACCCCCGCCCTGAAAGAGATGTCGGATAAAGATAAGTCTTATATCGCTGGGGCATTGAATCTTGCCGAGGAATTGGGAGCAAAAATTGTAACTCTTTCCGGAACCGATGTGGCCAATGAAATCCTTCGCTTTGCCCGTGAGTATAATATCAACCATATCGTGATCGGCAAGCCCCTTCATTCCATGCTCCTGGGGCTCTGGAAAGGCTCACCCGCATCCCGACTGCTTCACACTCCGAGTGAGTTTGAACTGCATCTCATCACGCCATCTGTTGAGAAAAGAGAAACAGAAGTAAAGCCAAAGCCTGAACCGTTTGCATTCAATCCAAACGACTACCTCCTTCCCGCTTTCATGGTTGTCGCCATCACCTTGTTGAACTTTTTCCTTCAAACATTTGTTAATCCCATGTCCCTTGTTTATATCTATCTGATTGCAACGATTGCCAGCGCCCTCCTTTTCGGGACTGGGCCTTCGCTCTTCTCTTCGGTCTTAAGCCTGTTTACCTTCGATTTTTTCTTCACCGAGCCAAGATATAGCTTCAGCATGCATCATCCCCATGACATCATCAATGTCGTCGTCTTTTTCCTCACCTCGATCATCATCGGACAACTTGTCAAAATAACCAGACGGCAAAATCTTCTTCTGCAACTGCGGATCAGGCGGATCACCCTCATCGAAG
>Ga0315282_10018113_pt1 | contig 10103 bp, 9 predicted proteins | sample YL17G07_20_MG_FD_203693 | JGI IMG/M metagenome (GOLD analysis project Ga0315282, IMG submission 203693) | Sediment microbial communities from Yellowstone Lake, YNP, Wyoming, USA - YL17G07_20 | ecosystem: Environmental > Aquatic > Freshwater > Lake > Sediment | place: USA: Wyoming | collected... | reverse complement strand
AAATACGGCCCGGAAGTTTTCCAGCGTGGGCGTAAAGATGAACTCCGGGGGATAGGCGATGTTTTGAACACCGGTTTTGAGGCCGGTCAGGATCATCCAGACGAAGACGAAGACCGGCGGTACGCAGAGGACAAGGGCGCCCACATAGAAAAGGATCGACTTAAGGGTCTTCGTCATTTGGGTTCCGGTCGTCTTCTTTCGTCCATCACCGCGATGGCCGACGTGTAAAGAGGCTATAGACTTTCTGCTCTCAGCCGTAGCCGATTCATCACCACGTTAAACACCAACACGATCAGGAACACCACCACCATGAGGGCCGAACCGTATCCGGCTTTGAAGAAGTTGAAGGCAACATTGTAGGAATAGAGATACAGCGTCTCCGACGCGATGCCCGGTCCGCCCTGGGTGATGGTGTAGATAATATCGAACTCCTTGAGGTTGTCCAGAGACCGCAGCATCAATGCCGCAACCAGCACCGGCCGGATCATGGGCAAGGTGATGTACCAGAAGATCTGCAGCGCGCTGGCCCCATCGACCCGTGCGGCCTCATAGGGCTCGTGGGGCAAGGACTTGAGCCCGGCCAGGACGATGAGGGTGATCATGGGCGTCCACTTCCACACGTCCACCATCACCAGGGCAGGGATCACTGTCTTCGGACCGCTGACCCAGAGGCTCACGGGAAGACCGACGGTTTGCAGCAGGTAGTTTAAAACCCCGATTTCGGGGTTGAGCATGATCCGCCAGATGAGCGCGACAGCGACTGGCGTCGCCGCGAACGGGAGGATGTAGATGGCCTGAACGACCTCGCTTCCCTTGAATTCTCGGTTGAAATAGACCGCGATGAGAAGACCCAGGACCATCTCGAGGGAGAGGCTCAGGCCGCTGAAATAGATCATTACCTTCACGCCGTTTCGAACGCGTTCATCCGAGAAAAGCTCGATGAAGTTGCCAACGCCGATAAACCGCGGGTGTCCCAGCCCGATGGTCCACTTGGTGAAGGCAATATAGAGGTTAAACACAATGGGAATGATCACGATGAGAAACAGGGTGACGACTGCCGGCGCGGGGTAGGCAAAATCCTGGCGCCGATCGATGAGACGGATGAGTGCTCGGAAGGCGGTTTTCAAGACGGTGGTTTCTTTCCGGATCGTTCAGGGCCGGACCTGTCCGCGAACCGAACGCGAACAGGTCCCGGCCGTTTGGAGGTTATCGCTCCATCTTCTTGTCCATCAGCTCAGCGGCTTTTTTCGCTGAGGCAGCCACATCCTTGCCTTCGATGGCGTCCACGATGACCTGACCGACGATATCCCGGATCTCGGGGACGTTGATCACGGGTGGGTTCCACTGGGGCTGCCCGAGCTCAAAGGACTTCATCGTAGCGGCCGTCCAGTCCGGGTGATCGTCCTTGGATTTATACTCCTTGGAGTTCCACGCCGAGGCCCGTCCGGCCGGGACGCCGGACAGCAGCGCGTCCAGACTGTTCTTCTTGTTGGTGGCCCACTCGATGAACAGCCAGGCTGCCTTCTGTCGCTCCGGCGGGCTGTTGCGGTTGATGGAAAGGCTCCAGTTGGAAACATGGGGCATTCTGCCCGCCGGTCCGGCCGGAATCACGGCATAGCCGACCTTGCCGGCCACCTTGGATTCCTTAGGGTTCTCATACAGGGACTTGAATACGTTGGCGTCATAGATCATGGCGGCCTTGCCTTCCATGAAGATCGAGGTACTCTCCGCCCAGTGGAGCATGGTGCCCCCCTGGGGACCATAGTTTCTCAGCAGGTCGCCGTAGAACTTGAAGGCGGCGATGTCCTGGGGCGAAGCGAGGTTCGACTGGCCCTGAGCGTTCGTCCATGAACCACCGAAGGAGTACAGGAAGTCGACCCACTGGGAGGTCGCCGCGGCCCCTTTCCCCCGCAGGGTGATACCGACCATCTTCTTACCATCGACTTCCTTGCCATAGAAAGACTTCGCCACCTGTTCGAACTCCTGCATGCTCTCGGGGATCTTGACCTTAAACTGGCCGAACAGATCTTTGCGATAGGACAAAAGTGATGTTTCGGCGTTGATCACGACGCCGATCTGCTTGCCTTCGACCGTCGAGGCCTTGGTAAAGCTTGCAAAGAAGTCCTTCGCGTCCCAATCAGCCGCGGTCAGTTTAGGGTCAGTGATGTAAACTCCCAGCGGCTGTAACCATCCCGCTTTCCAGAAATACAGATCGTCCTGGCCCGGCATGATCATGTAGCCGTCCAACTTGGCGCCGGCATTGAGCTCGACCGTCCGTTTGTTGCGGTATTGATCCTCTGGAAAGACCTCCATGACGACCTTGATGCCGGTCAGCTTCTCGAATTCGGGAACCTTGGGTTCGATGAACGTCGTGAAAGGGTGCTTGTTCATCAGGAAACGGATCTCGGTGCCCTGGAACTGTTTCCAGTTGACCTGAGCAAAGGCGGTCGTAGACACCATCCCAGCACACAGCAGGGCTACCAACACGATACATACAACTCTTCTTCTCATATTATGCCTCCTCCTTAAGTGGTTGTGGATTGTATCGGCAGACCCATGGTCTGCCGAACGGAACGCCTGTATTCCTGGTATTCTTCTTTCCCATAAGATGCCTAAATAGAATAAGAAGAAAATCCCCCATCTACTGGCACCACCACGCCGGTCACGAAGCTCGAAGCATCTGAAAGCAGCCAGACGAGGGTCCCGATCAGATCCTCCGGCTGGCCAAACCGGCCCATGGGCGTGTGGGCGATCACCTTTTGGCCGCGGGGCAAGAGCTCGTCCGTCTTCTGATTGACAAGCAAGAACTTATTCTGCTCGGTTATAAAAAAACCCGGTGCCAGGGCGTTAACGCGGACGCCTGTGCGCGAAAAATGGACCGCCAGCCACTGTGTGAAGTTGCTCACCGCTGCCTTGGCTGCCGAATAGGCTGCCACTTTTGTGAGCGGTGTGAAAGCGCCCATGGAAGAGATGTTGACGATGGATCCCCTACCCTTCTCGACCATCCCTCTGGAAAAGGCCTGGGTCACAAGAAACGTGCCCATAAAATTTAGGTCAAACACCTGGCGGAACCCCGCCGGATCCAGCTTGAAAAACGACTGGCCCTCCGGACCGGACGATCCGGCGTCGCCGTGGAATTCTTCAGACGTGCTGCCCCGGGGGTTGTTTCCGCCGGCGCCGTTGATCAGAAAATCGGGCGGGCCCCATAAGCTGCTAACTACCTCGTAGTACTCCCGGACCTGTGCAGCATCGAGCACGTCGCACCGAAACGCTTTGGCCGTCCCTCCGGACTGGATGACTCTCACCGACCGAGCCTCGGCTTTTTCCAGCTCGATATCCAGCACGGCCACCTTCACGCTCATTGAACCCAGAGCTTCAGCCATGGCGCCGCACAACTCACCTCCACCGCCGGTGATGGCAGCAACTTTTCCGCTTAGATCAAAGCGCTTCAAGATGTCGCTTTTCATTTGTTTAGAGTTACGAATTTAGTGCTCAGGCGTAGATTCTTACATGTTTAAGTCTGAGAATTTATCTCTAACATTCTCGATATAAATTCCCTAAAAACTTCCCCTCCCCAACGCGGGAGGGGATGAAGGGGAGGGGGGACCAAATCTGGATCAGATCGTCTTTGTCCACCCCCACCTTCATCCTCCCCCGTCGAAGAGGGAGGAGATTCAATGGAAAAATTTCAAATATTTTTGGTTAGCATTTACACAGGTGTAATCGATCACAACCCGCCCCGCTCGTCCACAAAGACCATCACTTCTTCCCAAAAGGGCATGGAAATGGAGCACCCGTGCCGGCTCACCACCATAGCCCCGCAGGCGTTGCCCAGCCGGCAGGCCTTCCAGAACTCCCACCCCTTCACATACCCATACAGGAACCCTGCGCCGAACGCATCGCCGGCACCGAGGATATTCTGAACCGTCACCGGAAACCCAGGCACGTCCTCCGCCGCGCCGTCACGTTGATGAATCCGGCAACCGTTTTTGCCGCGCTTCTCCACCACCACTCGAGGCCCCTGTTCTATAAGGGCGCAGGCATGGTCAGCCGTATTCCCCACCACTCTGGCATCGGTCACCTGGGAATTAGTCAGTCGAACAGCGCGGGGGTCGGTCAGCATGGTGGCGTTAATCTCATCCTCGGTACCTATGACGATATCCGCGCAATGGAGGGCGGAGCGAACTGCAGCGCCAAAAGCACGAGGATCATGCCACTGATCCGGCCGGAAGTCGAGGTCGAGGACGACGGATGTGCCCGCTTTTTTGGCAAGCTCCGCTGCAAAAAAAGTGGCACTCCGGCTTGGCTCTTTGCTCAGATTGGTGCCGGCGAACTGAAACACGCAGCTTTCACCGATAGGAGCTGCCAGCACATCATCGATCTCCAGGGCAATATCGGCACAGTTCTCCCGGTAAAAGACAAGTGGGAACTTGTCAGGCGGGTCGATGCCCAGGACGACGAGGCTGGTGTGCCGACCCGGTTTTCTGGGGCTGAAGCGGACATTCACACCTTCTTCAGTCAGAAAATGGACAACGAAGTCGCCGACGGGGTCCTCCCCGAAAGCGGTCAATAGCGCTGACTTCAGTCCAAGCCTGCGGCACCCAACGCTCATGTTGGTGGGGGACCCACCCACATAGGCGGCAAAGCTTTTGATATGGACAAAATCGACCCCCACGTCGTTGCTGTAAAGGTCCATGCAGGATCGGCCCATATGAAATGTGTCGTATGTGCGCTGGGCCTGCGAGGGATCTTGGGGCTTCATTCTATGATTTCCTGTTATATGACTTTTGCAAATCAATGGTAGCAAAATAGTAGCAAAAAATAAAAATCGAGATTTACGGATCGCATAGCGTATTAAAGCAATTGGCGCCCCTGGCGTGACTCGAACACGCGGCACACGGATTAGGAATCCGTTGCTCTATCCACCTGAGCTACAGGGGCAATTTACTGTAAATATATTAGGATTTTCTTCCTCATTCGTCAAGATTATTTCAGCCTTCGGTTCAGAAGTTCACCCAGAATTTCATTGGTCTTGGCCCAGACCTTATCATCATTTAGATCCGAGAAGCGATCGAGACATCTCTGGCTGTCGCTCCACAGTCTGAAGAACCCGAAAAGGACCCTTTTGAAGACGTGATCGGAATCGGAAGATCAGGCATCAAGGATGTGTCTTCAAAGCATGACCGCTACCTCTACGGGAAAAAGCAATGAAGTTGTTTGTAGACACGGGGTCATTTATAGCGCTCACCGATGCAGATGACGAAAACCACAAACCTGCTGCCGCCTTTTACAGAAATGCAAAGGAAGGGGGGACGGGGTTTGTCACCACAAACTTCGTTGTCTGCGAGACGATGAATTACCTGAAGGCGAGGATCTCACATAACAGCGCTGTTCTTTTCCGGGAGAACCTAAAGAAGAGCGGATTCATTGAAATGGTCACCGTTACCCCTTCTATTGAGGACGCGGCTTTTACTATCTTCAAACGATACACCGACAAGGATTTCAGTTTCACCGACTGCACAAACTTCTCTATCATGAGGTCTCTCAAACTGAAAGGGGCTTTGCCTTTTACAAACATTTTGAGCAATTTGAAGGCATCAGCCCCTGCCCTGAATCTCAACTCATCGCGGATGAGCAATTCAACAGAGTCAACGATGTCCCGCCATTTTCTCAGAATCCCCTTTCTTTTGGCCTTCTTTCTTTTTCCTTTTCTTTTTCATAGGCTGTTCTTTCCTCGCTAATCATTCTGGAATTGATATAGAGGGTTCCCTTATGGCGTTCTTTGGAATACGATAACGACATCTCTGTTTTTTTGCCCCACCAACCATAAAATTCTCCAGCATGCCCTATCGTAGATGGTTCTCTCGTCGCCTCTTTATCCGTCTTTTTCACAAGTTCCTGAGACTCAGGGACTTTTCCGAATCGTCCGAATAACTCTTTTTTGAGAGTCCCGAAATTCTCGTCATCTTTAAAATCAATCCACACACTCCCAAAGCTTCCCATCCAAAACGAATAGAATATGTTTTCAAGCTTTGCCTTACCTATTGCTAAAGTATCCTCTTTTCTTGTATACCAGACTAAGCTGCCATTGGATGATTTGTCTTGTTCACTTTTCTCCATGTCTTTTAACGTAGATATATCGGTTCCCCATCTGATACCCCTGAAGCCGTCTGGTTCTGAGGAAGGCTTAGAAGGCCGGGCGGAAACAAAACAACCTATCAAAAAGACGCTAAATAGAATCGTTGAAATTTTAAGCTTCTTCATGGTCCACATTTTTAGTCTCGTCATTTCACTCAACCTTCCCCCTTATCCTTTTTCTTTCCATCTCCCAATTTGTCGCTTTTACAATCTCTAAAAACTCCTCCTTAGAAAAAATCCCTTTCTCAACAAGTAACTTTTTATTCACCACTAAAGCAAACAGGTGAGTAAAGATGCGGGCATCTCTACTGGTGGACGCACTTTAGATGCGAACACCCCCGCAAGCAAAGCGACGTGTGAAGCCCAGATTTACTCTTTTACTCTCCGGAGTTCTATCACCACCGGATTGTATGGATCCGGACAGGCAACATGGGCCTTCTCTTTATCCTCTTCCCAGGGGAACTCCCCGCCGTGTCGGAGCACTCGCCATGACGGAAAGACCGCATGGAATGCGCTAGGGCAGAGCGCCCGAAAATCTCCTGAGGTGCCTACAATAAAGTCTTTACTCAGATCAAATTCCTGACCCTCCCTGTGACCAGCCGCACAGCTACCTTTGACTGAAACAATCTTCAAAATGACTTTCTCCGGATTTGCCATAGAAACCTCCCGAATCCTATAAAATGACTCCAAACAAAAACAACCACCAAAACACCTCAATTAGCAGTTTTAGGAATCGAGATATTCCAGCCTAAACGAAGTCGACTGTGACAGTTAGGACAAATCAAAAATATCTCTCCATCCAAACTCCTTTTTCTCCACTGAAATGATACATGAAATCCATCCTCGTATCCACAAGAAGGGCACTTATACAATTCTCCTTGTGCCTTAAGTCTGTTAATCCTTTTCTTCGAACCCATCTCCATAGACCCCTCCTGCGAAAATAAGCAAATTAACATCACTTCTTATCACAGCAAAATATTTCCCTCAGCGCCCTCTGCCAGTATAGACTTCCGAATCTTGAGCATGCTCCTGCCAGTTCTTCTATATATGTAGTGTATAAAATTAAGAACAGACTGTCAATAAGAATTGGAAGGACAACTGTTATCTTTCCAAAAAATTCACTACCATTGTCAAATGGTCAAGAAAGATGTTGCAATTCGCCTTTTCGTTGGATCTCCGTTCCCTCTAATTAAAGGAGAGAGGAGAACAAAGAAGGGGGACGGGGAGAAAAAGAGCGCATAAGGATTGAAAAGGATAGGTGAGGAATCAAGAGGGGTTCAAGGGGAGAGGTCTTTTGATTTCTTTCCCTCTCCGTCTCGGTCGGTCTTTCAACATATTGGAAGCCTTAGAATGGGACGCTTCTTTAGGAGAGGAAAGCCATCTTCTTGTTAAAGGGAGAGGGCTTCTTACTCTAAATTCAGAGCTTCAACCAAGAAATCTCCTGTGGAGATGACAGAGAGAGGGTGTCCTACAAATTAGGCTTGTCTAACAAGTACACCTACAAGTCCTCAGCTACCCGATGCCTAAGCAATTGAAGATTACCGAGTGAAAGCTTGCATTAGTGCCAACTGAATATATGAATATCATACCGAAACATTTTCAACGGCATGAAAACAGAAGGTCTATAGCCAAAATCGCAACCATTGGGCCGGCCCTTTTTATTAAGTCCATCTGCCCTTAACTGTGCTGAACGCGATTTGCCAACATAATCCCAAAGGTCGACGATTATGAATAAAAATGTTTAATAACAAAGGCGGCTTTGTTTCACTGCCTTCTTCAGTTCTGATAGAATTTGAGCCGAACCCTTATTGCTCGGCTTTTTTTCTCCATTGGGGGCACGTTCTGGTATTCTGCTCCCTTATAGCTTGCGGCTCAAACCCTCAATGCCTTCGCCAATGCCTTTAAACAACTTATCGACTTCTTCGGCGCCTGCCTTGACACCTTTCCCTGCGGCTTTACCGATCTTTTTGACGGCTTCGACGGACGCCTGCGCACCCTCTGTCAGTTGGGTGCCAGACCACTTGGCCGCGCCCTCTAATCCCGCACCGGCCTTCTTAAGCGCATAGCTCGCATCCTTGCCCGATTTCTTTGCCTCGTCCGCGGTCTTATGCCAGGCCTTGGCAAGCTCGTGGTCCACCTTGGCAAAGGTTTTTTTTAGCTCGTCGCCCGACTTCACGGTGCCCTTCTTGACGCCTTGCCCGAGTTTGTCCAGATCGTCACCGGCTTTCTTCACTTCCTCTTTGGTGTCCTTGGCGACTTTGTCCGCCTCCTTCTTCACGTAAGCCGCTGCCTTGTGGATGTACTCGGCTGCCTTGTTTATGTCTCCCTTGACGAATGACTCGTGGGCTTTCGCCATGTTCTTGTCGGGCTCGTCCGTGATATCGCCAGGCGATGTCTGTGCGTAAACCGCCGGAATGGCGGCCATCAATACAGCGATGATGAGCATGCTCAAAACTGAAAAATATTTCTTGGTCATCTGATTTCTCCTTTCATTAGTTATATGCCTAACGTCATTACGCCATATTTATTTATGGTAAGTCTAAATCATATTTAAATCAAGAAAATAAATAGGAAGCTTTTTTCCGCATAATTTTATCTTATTTAAAGATTGTATCGGGAAATGAGATTTGAAAATAATTAATTAAGCTGAATTTTTAAGAACTTATATGTGCCTATTTTTTAGGCAAAACCGTAAGATTAGCATCCTTCAAGACCAAGCGGATCAAATTCCACAATTAATCAACATCAATTGTGGATGAAGATTGGATAACTTATTGATACCGAATGATTTTCATAGAAAATATTCTTTTGTTAAATGGAGTGTGTGTGTTTTTGGCCTGCCTACCGACGATTTGGCGTAGTGGAACCCCTTCTCAGGTAAAACCAGATATTGAATCCAACCAAGAATATAGTGAATATAAACACGAAGGAGCGCGAAAGGTCGATATAAACTATCTTTTCAACATAATGGATGATGAATGAACCAGTATAAATTAGATGAGCGTCCTGCTTTGACCTCAACCAGACCTCGAGATGAGTGAGAGGGCAGTACCAATCGAATATCTGGATGATGAAGGCAAAGACAAGTCCTGAAAGATGAAAAATCTTTACGGGCTTATTCTTTCTTCCTAAGAAGGCACCGAAAAAGAGGAACAAGATCCAAAGGAAATGTGCCAGGACAACAATGTCCGCAAGAATTTTATAGAGCATTTCTTTTGACTTCGCAGATACTTTTCGGTTCCTCTGTAAGAGAGGCAACTCCGATCTCGACTGACCCATATTATACCATTTCATTGCTGTCCAAGATATGCCAAAGTCCTAGGTAGCTGCATTGATTTTATTGAACTTTTGGATTCGAAATGACTCCGTCTAAATCCAGGTTCACCACAGAGACATAGAGATCACGGAGGCAATTTTCTTATGATCCAATCGGGAGACGGCGATTGGATCATAAACTCCATCCCTTCGGGAACTGAATCACAGACAATCTAAGGTGCTCTAACACGGGATGAAGTCTTTATTTTAAATAGACGCAAGGGTTTTATTTGGCGGGTACCTCCCCGCCAAATAAAAAAATTGCTCTCTGTGCCCTCTGTGACTCCGTGGTGAAAAACTATTTTGGACAAGACTGATACCACTTCCTTCTTTTTTCCACTGCCTTAATCTCGTCACAAAAAAGGAAAACAAAGGGGACATTGATCACATTCTTCACAAATATACTTGCAACCAGTTTGGATCTCGATAATATCCTTCTGTGTCACGACAGGCCAGATTGGATGAACCGGGAACGCTTCATCACGTGATGATTCGCGGCATCGAGGGAGCCAATATTTGTGGGGATGGCAAAGACCGTGAACACTTTCTTTCGCGGGTGGGCGAGATTACGAAGGCGACCGGAACGAGACCCCTTGCCTGGACCCTCATAGACAACCACTTTCACCTGCCCGGGAGTCCGAGGAGGACAT
>Ga0315282_10018112_pt1 | contig 10103 bp, 5 predicted proteins | sample YL17G07_20_MG_FD_203693 | JGI IMG/M metagenome (GOLD analysis project Ga0315282, IMG submission 203693) | Sediment microbial communities from Yellowstone Lake, YNP, Wyoming, USA - YL17G07_20 | ecosystem: Environmental > Aquatic > Freshwater > Lake > Sediment | place: USA: Wyoming | collected... | reverse complement strand
GGACATGATCTCGAGTGTGGTCCGGATCAGGCCGTGGTCATGGTACGCTGTGCGGCGCCGGTAACCGACGGGGATGGGAGCGCCTGCCTCGTCGCGGTACGTGCCCTCCGCTGCCACCACGGGCGCGCCGTCCGCGGCTTTCTCGACCCACAGGCGCGGCGTTCTCTCGTTCCTCTCCGCAAAGGTGGTGAGCAGGCCCGCGGAAAGCGCCGCGTCGGGCCGTACGAACCGCAGCGCGCTCGATGCCGGTCCGCGCAGCAAGCTCCGCCCTGGCCCGCTCGTGAAGACAACGGAATTCCACGCCCCGCCGGCCGCCTTCGAGTGCTCGATGGTCCAGGCCGGACTGCTGACGCGCACGCCTTCCGCGTGCTCGGTGACGGTGATGTCGGACATGGTTGCTACAGATTACCGGCTGTGGCCCCAAGGCAAAGGGAGAAAAACGGGGTTGCGCCCGGCTCGACGCTTCATGCCCACACCCACTGGCGGGCGCGGTTGCTTGTGTTACAGTGCATTGATGACTTTTGGCGGCCTCTTCGGTGTAACTTAACTGGTAACGCGGCGTGGTGTTTGAAGGCGACCCGATGTCCGACGCAGTGGCAAAACAGTCTTCTCTCTGGTGGCGGCGAGGCGCTGTTGTCTTCTGTGTAGTCGTGTGCGGATGCCTTGCCGCCTACCTGTTCTGCTTCCGCAGCCCTATCGCCGCGGCCAGCAACATGCTATCGGCCACTGGGGACTGGCTGCCGGTCAAGCGCGGCGATTTTGAGATTCTGTGTCGTGAGGAAGGCGAGCTTCGCGCGGTCAAGGTTACCACGATGACCTTCCTCCGCTGGGGCAAGATCAGCTACCTGATCGCCGAGGGCACCGTTGTCAAAAAGGGCGATAAACTAGTTGCCCTGGAAACCAAGGAGGCCGAAGAGGAAGTCCAGAACCATACGGAGGACCTCGCCTCGGCGGAGCGGGACCTGGCGCAGTGCGAACAGAACCGCGACCTCGACCGGAAGCGGCTCGCCATCGAACTGGCGTGCGAGAAAGAGCGTGCCGAGCTGGCGGTGCTCAGGGAGACGGACCTGCTCGCTCATCCCAGGCCCATTGACAAGCAGGCAGCGGAGAACGCGCTCTCAGGCGCCAAGGCGCGTCTGGCCAATGCGCAAGCGGTGCTGGAGGCCTACAAGCCGCTGGCCGACGTCGGCTTTGCCAGCGGGTCCGAGATGGCGCAGCGGAAACTCGCGGTCGCTCAGGCGCAGGTCGAGCTGGAGCGCGCGCAGGTGAGGTACGGCCTCACCATGGCCGGCCCGCTTCCGGAGGAGCGCGCCAGGGCGAAGCTCCAACGGGAACAGGCGGAGTTGAACGTCAAGATCAGGGAGATTGACAGCGTCGAGCAGAATGCCGACCTCGACAGCAAGGTCCGTGTGGCGGCGCGCCTGGTCGCGCATCACCAGCGGCGCTTGCGGGCGCATAAGGAGGAACTCGACCGCAGCATCCTCTGCGCGCCGCACGACGGTATCGCCGTCTACCGTGTCATCGAATGGCGCGGCAACAAGAAAGTGGAGGTGGGCGAGATGGCCGGGCCCTGGCTCAGCCCCATGGAACTGCCCAACTTCGATAGGATGAAGGTCCGCACGCAGGTGCCCGAATCGTTCATCCGCAAACTCGCCGCGCGTGTGGCGGCGGGCAGCACGTCGGGCAAGGCGGAACGGGTGGGATCGCCCGCGCGCGTGGTGGTGAAGACGCTGCCCGATCGCGTGTATCAGGCCGAGGTGACGTGGATTGACGGCTGGGCCCGCGACCGGAACTCGAAGCTCTCCGATGCGGACATCAAAGCCCAGGGCCTCTCGGGCGTGCGCGTCTTCGACGTGGAAGTGGAACTTCTCGAAAGCGACCCGCAGAACCTGCGCGAGGGCTTCCGGGCGACTGTCGAATTCCCGGTCGAGACTCATCCCGGCCTGCTCTCCGTGCCGATTGGCGCCGTGACGAGCCGTGACGGGATCCCGCACGTGCAGGTCATGCACGACGGCGCTGCGCAGTGGCGGCGCGTCGAACTCGGCCTGCAGTCGCTTGACCGCGTGGTGGTGAGCGCGGGGCTGGCCGAAGGCGAGGTGGTGTTCGTCCCACGCGCCGCGCCTCCGCCGCGCACTGCGGAGAAGCCCCCGGAAGATACGAAGGACGGCGCTCCCGGTTCACGGAACGCCACGAAAGGCGGCCGGCGTGTTCCCGAGGGCGGCCCGTCTGAGGGTCCGCCGCCGTTTCCGGCGCGTGCGAGCAGGCCGTCGGCCAGTGGTTCGTCCGAATCCTCGCGCGGCCAGCGCGGCGGCACCACAGGCGGCGGGCGTGGACCCAGGTGAGGTGAACGTGCAGCGCGCAACGATGGGATTGTGAGACGATGAGCAGGCAACCGGAAAGCGGAAGAGAAGGACCGCGCGTGCGCAAGGGCCGCAAGCGCGCGGCCGTCGCCTGTGCCGCCGCCCTGCTGGTTGTCTGCGCCGTCGTGCAGGCCCTGCGGCCGCAGGCGGGCGCGAGCGCCACGCAGGACAGCGACGGCACGGGCGGCGACTGGCGCACTACGCCGGTGCTGTGCACTTCCTTCAAGCAGGCGGTGCGGCGCGCCGGGACGCTGAAGCCGGTCAACGAACAGCATATTTTCATCAAAGTCAGCGGCACGATTCAGGAACTTGCGCCTCAAGGCAAGGTGGTCGCGAAGGACGACGTGGTCCTGCGCCTGGACCCGCGCCCGCACGAAGACGCCAAAGCGGCGCAGGAGGCCCTGATCAAGCAGCAGGAGGCGACGTTCAAGAGCAAACGCGAGGCGACGGCCAAGCTGCTCAACCAGGCCAAGGAAGACGTCGCCAGCTACGACCTGCTCGTGCAGTTGGAGACCAGCCGTCTGGACGAGCTGAAGCGGGGCGCCACGCAGCAGGACATCGTCACCGCTCAGGTGAACGTGGAGAACAACACCAGTCTGGCCAAGGCGCGCAAGGACGAGTTTGTCACGCTCGAGATGCTCGCCGCCGGCGGCTTCGCGTCGCAGGAGGAACTGCGCCGCAAACGGCTCGACGTTGTCGAGCAGGACCTGGGCCTCGCGCTGGCCGACATCAACCAGCGCAAACTGGAGATCATTGATCCCGTCAGGCTGGCCGACCAGGAGCAGACAGTCCGGGAAGCCGTCAAAACCAGGGACGCCGCCAAGGAACGCGTCAGGCTGATGGAACGCAACATGCAGCGCGACCTCGAGCACCATCAGCTCCACATGGAACGCGAGATGGACCGCCTCAAGGACCTGACCGAGAACGTGGAGAAGACCGTGTATCGCGCGCCAGGCCCGGGCGCGGTGGTGCACCGGCGGCACCGGTGGCACACGTTCTCCATCGGGCGCGAGGTGTGGGACGGCCAGGAGATTCTCGCCCTGCCGGATTTCAGCACGATGAAGGTCGCGTTGACAGTGGACGAGGCTCGCATCGCCTTTGTGAATGCGGGCCAGGAGGCGGAGGTGACGCCGGCAGGCTGGAAGGGCGAACCGTTCAAAGGCACGGTCAGCCGCGTGGCCGACAAGGGGCGGGATGAGTTCGAGCAGTTCACGGACGAGACCACGGCCCTGTCGGGAACGGCCAACCGGCAGGTCTTCGACGTCGAGGTCGAGGTCCAGGATAAGAACCTCGTCATGCGTCCGGGGCTGCGGGCCGACGTGCAGATTGTCATCCGCAATCTGGAGCGGGCCACGGTGGTGCCGCGCACGGCCATCGTCCGGGACAAGAACGGCGACACCGTGGTCTACATGGAAGACTCGCACAGCGGCGAGGGCCGGCCGGTGAAGGTGCTCGCCGAAAACGACTTCAGCGCCGTAGTGGAAGGCGTGCAGCCCGGCGAGCGCGTGAAGGTGGTGGAACGGGAGTAGCGCCGCGGCGGGCTTTTCGCTCCCGCGTGCCGACATGGTGCGGACGGCATGAGCAAGGTTGAGCACAACGCCCGAAGCGAGACCGCGCAGCACGCCGCCGTGCCGCCCGCGCTTCTCGTGCGCGGCCTGGCGCGCAGGCACTGGACGAAGCCGTTCCTCATCGGCGTGGTTATCGCGTTCTGTGTGCTGGTGGTCGCCCTCTTCCTCAAGGAAACGGCGGGCAGCCAGGAGCGGCGCAGCGCGCTGCTGTCCGTGCAGCGCATGCCGTTCGCGCGCGTGCTGCACGAGATCGGGACCATCGAGGCGCTGAACGAGACCGTCGTCTTGAGCCGGATCACGGGCGACATTGTCTGGAAGGAAGACGACGGCAAGCTGGTCGAAGCCGGCGACCCCATCGTGCGCTTCGAGACCCGGACGCTGCAGGAGGACCTCGAGAGCAGGGAGAAGGACGTGGCGGACAAGATCGAGGCGCTGCGCCGCGCCAAAGAGAGCGTCGCCGCGACGAAGAAGCGCGCCGAGTACGTCATCCGGCAGGCCGAGATCCAGTGCGAACTGGCTGTGCTGGAACGCGACCGGATCAACAGCTCTCCCCGCGACGACGAACGCAAGGACGCCGACCTCACGCTCAAGTCTGCCGAGCTGGAGCTGGACCGCGCCAGGGTTGACACGGAGGGCTACCAGGACCTCGCGCGGCGGGGCTACGTCTCCGAAGCCACCCGCAAGGAGAAGGAACTGGACCTGGAGCTCAAGCGGGCCAACCACAAGAAGGCCAAACTGATCTATGAACTGACCGTGGCCGGTTACCCCAGCGACACCAAGCGCGTCGCCGAACTCGCTGTCGCTGACGCGCAGAAGCGGCTGAATATCGCCAAGTTCAACCGCGACGCCGATCTGGCGGTCGCCGAGGCGGCGTACGAGCTGGCCAAGGTGGACCTGGCCAACGGGGAACGCGAGCTGAACCGCCGCCGTCAGGACCTGGGGTGGGCTACGGTGCGCGCGCCCGTGCGCGGGCATGTGGTCTTCGTCGAAGTCTACAAAGGCTCCTCGAAGAACAAGAGCGTCATTCAGGTCGGCGAGTCGCGCTCCGCCGGCGGCGACCTCTGCATCATCTGCGATACCTCGACCCTGCGCGTCCGCACCTGGATCAACGAGTCGGACATGCAGCACGTCGCCGTCGGGCAGCGCGCGCTGGTGCGCCTCTCCGCGTTCCCCGGCCGCAGCTACGAAGCGACCGTCTCGGAGCTTGCCGTGCCGGCCACGGACAAGAACGTGGCGCTCTCCAGCCTGGCGCTGCGGCGCTCCGGCGAGGCTTTTGTCAATGTCGTGCAGGCCAAGCTGGAGTTCGTCAACCTGGCGGAGGCCGATCGCAAGGAGATTCGTGTTGGCTTCACCGCCGATGTCTGCATCCAGACCACGCCGGTGAGCGAGGCGGTCGTGGTGCCGTGGGCCGGCGTGTGTTACGGGCCGGACGGCGCGCCATACGCCGAGGTGGCCGCGGGCGGCGGACGCGAACGCCGCGCGCTGACGCTGGGCCGCAGCGACCCGCACCGCGTCGAGGTGCTGCAGGGGTTGAAGGAAAAGGAGCAGGTGTACGACCAGACCGGCGCTGCCCGGCCCGGGCTTATCGTTCCCGCGCAGGTGTATTGCGAAACCGCTGCCGCGGGCGGAGGTTCCTAGTGCCGGCTGCCTCCGTGGACACACCGGCCACTCTCCCAGCGGGCGCGGTTGCGCCCGCCGGCGAGTTGGTCATTGATGTCCGCGGCCTCACCAAGACCTACGGCATGGAAGGCGGCGCGGTGCAGGCGCTGAGGGGCATTGCGGCGGAGGTGCGGCGCGGCGAGTTCGTCTCGATCATGGGACAGTCGGGGTCGGGCAAGAGCACGCTGCTGCACGTGCTCGGCTGTCTCCACAAAGCGACCAGCGGCAGCTACAAGCTCGATGGCGTTGAGGTCACGGAACTGGACGACGACGAGCTGTCGGCGCTCCGCAATCGGAAGATCGGTTTCGTGTTCCAGAAGTTCAACCTGCTGCACCAGGAGGACCTTGTCGAGAACGTCGCTCTGCCGCTGGTGTACGCGGGTGTGAGCCGTGCGGAGCGGCAGGCCGTGGCGCGGCGTGTGGCGCAGTTGGTGGGCCTGGGTGACCGCCTGCACCACCGGCCCGGCGAATTGTCCGGCGGCCAGAGCCAGCGCGTGGCCATCGCCCGGGCGCTCGTCACCGAACCGGCTGTGATCCTGGCGGACGAACCGACAGGGAACCTCGACAGCCGCACCGGCGAAGAGATCATGGCTGTCTTCCAGGCACTCCATGCGGCCGGGCGCACAATCGTCCAGGTGACGCACGATCGCGAGAAGGCGGAATACAGTCAGCGCATTATCCATCTTAAGGACGGTCTGGTGGCGGACGTCGAGGTCGTGGCCAACCCGCGGCGGGTAGCCGAGTCTCAACGTGACGCCGTCCTGGCCGCCGGAACCTGACGCCGGCGCTTCTCGGCCCGTCTGCTGCTCTCCGTGACAAGGCAGGCCCGTTCCGGGCGCCATCCACGGACTGTGCGAATTTCCAAAAAAATCTCATCTTCCTCCTTGATTTCCTGCAATTCACAGGGTTGGCTATCGTTAAGTTTCTGGGAGGAGTGTTGCTTCAGATGGCTTGGCGGCAGTTGTGCACACACGAGCGGTCACGGCGCTCGGTCTCCAAACAAAAGAGACCGATAGCGGCCGTGCTGCCGTTTGTCGCGCTCTGCCTTGGCATGCGCGCCTATCGCAATAGCGAAACGGATAGCGCGGGAGGCGCGGCACCCTAGAAGGATGAGGACAGGTCAGTGAGTCCAGAACCTTCCGGGGTGCAAACCACGGAAGGTTTTTTTTTGCCGGCGAGCAGCGCGGTGACAGTGTCGCCGCGCGCAGGGGAAGTGTTGCCATTGCGCGAACGGGAAAGGAGGAACGACAAAGCGGCGCGGATGTAGCTCAGCGGCAGAGCGCGAGCGTGCCAGGCTCGAAACGCGGGTTCGATTCCCGCCTTCCGCTCCAGACAGGAAGTGCTCAGCACTCGGCACTTCGGGCGGCGGGCCGCAGTGTGATGGGTCACTGGCCTCTCCCGTAAAGAGGCAGCGCGGGTCCGATTCCTGCCTGCGGCTCCAAACCGGAAACCGGCGGCAATGCGGTGTGGCGAAAGGGTATCGTGCCTGCCTGTTACGCAGGAGTTGGAGGTCCGAGTCCTCCCGCCGCAGCCAGACAAGGAAGTGACGAGTGACGAGTGACGAGTGACGAGTGATGAGTGACGAGTGAAGAGCAAAGAGTTCTGAGTTGCAGCGTGCACGACTCGTCACTCGGAACTGAACGGTGGCCCTGTCGTCTAGCGGCTGAGGACGCCGGCCTTTCAAGCCGGAGACCGTGGTTCGAGTCCCCGTGGGGCTGCCACGAGGATTTGCGATTTTTGATTTGCGATTTGCGATTTGCCGGGAAAGGGCGTGGTCGTGGAGACAGAGCAATCGGCAATCGAAAATCAAAAATCAAAAATGAGGAGTGGGGCGATGGTGAAACAGGATCATGCGGCCTCCGCACGGCTGCGTTTCGGGTGCGAATCCCGATCGCTCCACCATTGCAGGGCAAGCCTTGCAGCTTGCCAGATGCGGATAGTGAACCGGCCGTGTGGCCGGCACCGTCTCGAAAACGGTTGGTCGCTTAGCCGCGATGAGGGTCAGGACCTCCGCTATCCGCCAGATTCGGCGACGGAAGCGCGCCAGAGAGTGAGCTGGGCCGGTCTGCTAAGCCGGGGTCTGAGAGATGATCAGCGGGTGCGAATCCCGCCGCTTCCGCCAGAAGTGCCGCGGTAGCCGAATCGGCATAGGCGCCTGCCTCAGAAGCAGGAACGTGTGGGTTCGAATCCCACCTGCGGCACCATGCTCTCGTAGCTCAAGGGATAGAGCGGCCGGCTTCTAACCGGCTGATCGGGGTCCGAGTCCTCGCGAGGGCGCCATGTGGATTTTCGATTTTTGATTTTCGATTTGCGATTTCGACGGAGTTGCGGCGGCGAGGGCCAATCGCAAATCGAAAATCGAAAATCGAAAATCACGAGCGTCCGTAGCTCGAGCGGCAGAGCAGCCGCCTTTTAAGCGGCAGGGTGTGGGTTCGAGCCCCACGGGGCGCACCAGGTCATTTTTGATTTGCGATTTGCGATTTTCGATTGACCGAAGGAGTGTGCAACGGGCGCGAGGCTCAATCGAAAATCGCAAATCGCAAATCTAAAATGAGGCTGGCCCGTCGTTTAGCGGCAGGACATCGGGCTCTGAACCCGAGGACCGGGGTTCGAATCCTCGCGGGCCAACCAGACGAGTGACGGGCGACAGGCACTCGTTCCGGTCGAACGGGCGCGCCTTATAAGCACGCTGGCCAGGTTCAACTCCTGGGTGCCTGAAGGGATTGCGGATGGAAACGGGATGTAGCTCAGGTTGCGCAGAGCGCCTGGCTTGGAACCAGGAGGTCGTCGGTTCGAATCCGGCCGTCCCGACCATGTGTTGACCTGAGTGTGCCGGATGAGCACGCGAGAATGTGAGTCTCGAGGAACGGGTCCGACTCCCGTAGGTCAACCCAGGAGATTTTCGATTTGCGAGTTTCGATTTGCGATTGGCCGAACGTTCAATCGCAACTCGGCAATCGAAAATCTGCAATAAGGATGGCCGTGTGGCCGAGCAGCGAAGGCGTCCGCCTGCAGAGCGGAATGGCGCGGGTGCGAGTCCCGCCGCGGCCTCCAACGCTTGCGGATTGGGGATTTCGGATTGCGGATTGGGCGACGGTGGCGCGGGGAGCATGGAATGCCAATCCGAAATCCGCAATCCAAAATCCGAAATGGGATGACGCTCCCGAAGGCGAAGGAGTGGAGCCGCCACCCTGTCGAGGTGGAAGCAGCCGGTGCGACTCCGGCCGGGAGCGCCAGGAGATTGACGATTGGGGATTGACGATTGCCGATTGGGCTCAATCGCGAATTGGCAATCGAAAATCGAAAATGGGAAGCGGGTGGCTAGGCCTGGTGGTCTGGCGGGTTCCATAAGCCTGCAAGGGTGGTTCGATTCCACCGCCCGTTACCAGAACGAACGTGCTGAGTGGAGAGTGCTGAGTGCTGAGTTGTGGCCGCTTCGTCCAACGGGAGGACGCCAGTCCTACACACTGGAAACGAAGGTTCAATTCCTTCAGTGGCTACCAGAAAGGAGACAACAAAAGAGTTTCGATGCCTCCGGGCCAGCGGCGCGCTTCATCTCACCCAGTGATCGGTGCGGTGCGTTCCGCGAAGGATTGTGACGAAGGAGGCGTCGGAAGCGAGGACGTGTAGCTCAGCGGGTAGAGCGCCGGGGATTGGCCTCGGAGATTGCGGGTTCGACTCCCGCCACGCCCACCATGGCTAGCTCAATGGGAGAGCACCGAGCTCATAACTCGGACGTTGCGGGTTCAACTCCCGCGCCAAAACCGCCTCGAAAGCGGTTGGACAACCAGGCTGGAGGGGGGCGGACGAAAGCGCTTTGCCCGCCGCGCGCGAATGCTTGTGCAGGTTCGCTCTCGGCAGCACGCGACGGCGCCCTGAAGCTCGCGGATTCCGCTCCGGCCCAAATCGCGGGACGCCCTGCAAGGCGATCTGACAGATCGCCCTACAGTGCTGAACGCGAAAGTAGGCCGCAGCTCAAGTTGTGCTCCGCGCTGTTCGGTGTGGCGGGCCAACAGCCCGCCTCCCGAAGGCCGACAAACAACATTCGTAGCACGGGCGTCTCGCCCGTGTTTGTGGTGCAGCCGTCCCGGCTGCATGCAGGCCGGAGGCCTGCACCACAATCGAAGGGAGGGGTGAAGAATGGTGGCGATGAATGTGATGGTGGGCATGCGCAAGTTCAAAGTTGGCGCGCACGAGCGCGGCTTCCTCTTCAGCGAGGGTGAGTTCCAGGCCATGCTCGCGCCAGGCCGCCACTGGTTCTTCGACCCGCTCTTCAAGATCAGCGTTGGCCTGGTGTCGGTGCGCGACGTGTGGCTGAAGCACAGGGACCTGGACGTGATCGTAAAGTCCGGCGCTCTGGACGGCCAGGCGAAGGTCCTGGACCTGAAGGACCACGAGCGCGCGCTGGTCTGGGTGGACGGCCGCTTCGAGGCGGTGCTGAAGCCGGGTCTGCACGCGCTGTGGACGGTCTTCCATGACGTGCAGGTGGAAGTCGTGGATGCGCGCTCGGTGAAGC
>Ga0315282_10018111_pt1 | contig 10103 bp, 8 predicted proteins | sample YL17G07_20_MG_FD_203693 | JGI IMG/M metagenome (GOLD analysis project Ga0315282, IMG submission 203693) | Sediment microbial communities from Yellowstone Lake, YNP, Wyoming, USA - YL17G07_20 | ecosystem: Environmental > Aquatic > Freshwater > Lake > Sediment | place: USA: Wyoming | collected... | reverse complement strand
CTGGTCGAATATCGCCAGAGTGATGACCGGCTGGTGCAAAAGGGAACTATGGAGGTCGTGGAGCCGGACAAGCAATCTCTGAAAGAGGATGAGAACGGCATTGCCATTACCCGGCTTGAATTCGATGCCCGGGGCAACCTGCGGGAAGCGCAGTTCTTCGGCCTGGATGGCCAGCCCAAGAACAAGCGGGATGAGGGAGCCGCGGTGATTCGCTATCAATACGATGAGCGGGGCAACCTGGTTGAGCAAAGCTTCTTCGGCCCGGACCAGAGGCCCGTTGACAGCAGGAAGGAAAAAGCCGCGCTGGTCAAATATAAATATGATGAGCAGGGCCGGCTGGTTGAAAAAGATTACTGCGGCGGCAGCGGCAAGCTGAAGAAGGGCAAGAACGGCGTCTCCATGGAAAAAACGGTTTATAACGACCAGGGCCAAGCCCTGGAAATTTCATTCCTGGATGCCGGCTCCAGGCCGATTGACAATAAAAAATACCAGGCGGCCAAGCTCATCTCCAAGTTCGATGCCAGCGGCAATATCATTGAACAAAAATACCTGAACAAGGACGGCAAGCTGCGCGGTCCCCAATATGTCCCGGTCTATCGCATGAAATATGATGCGCAGGCCAACCTGGTGGAGCTGGCGTTTTATGGCAAGAACGACCAGCCGGTAGAGCCGCGCAAGGAAAAAGTGGCTGTGGTCCGCTTCAGTTATGACAACCTCGGCGGAATCGGCGAAGTCGGCTTCTACGACAAGAAGGGCAATCTCAAAGAGCGCGCTGACCTGAAGATCGCCGGCATGCAGATGAAGCGCGACCGCCAGGGCTGCCTCCTGGATGTCAAATACTTTGACCAAAACCGCAAGCTCAAGAGCTACAGCCAGGAAGTTTTCAAGACCGCGGCCGAAATCAGGTTCCTCTATGACAGCCGCGGCCTGGTGATTTCCGGCACCTACTTTGACCCCTACGGCATCGAAATACTCCGCTGAAACCGGCGACTGACTATCCGGCCGGATTTTTTCGCGCGGCGATTGTTTACCGGGTAAGCGGGCGTGCTTTTGAGTCCTGAAAATTCCCGCAGCTCTCTTTCAAGACCTTGTTCACCATCAGCTCCGCAAACTTCTCCGGCTCTTCCAGGTTCGGAGAATGCGCGGAGTTTTCAAACCAGACCAGCTGTTTGCCCTTGGGAGCGAGTTATCCGCTTATGCTCTTGTCATCCAGCCCTGGTTTGATTTTAATGATTATACTGATAAAACTAACCAATATGAGAAATATGCGCTGGCAGAAGCTCAATCTGGCATTGTTTGCCGGCCTGATGGCGCTCACCGGGTCCTGCAATAAAACGCTCACGCTCGTGAGAATCGATGACGGCCTGAACGCAGAGGAGCACATCAAGCTCGGCTCCATTTATCTGGCCAACGGCGAGACCATGCAGTCCAAGCAGCAGTTCCAGCGCGCCACCATTGAGGACAAGAAAAACCCGGACGGATGGTTCGGCCTGGGCATGGCCGAGCACGGCATCGGCCACTTCGCAAGCGCGGCCCGGGATTTCCAGAAAGCCTTGAGCCTCAAGCCGGACTACGCCGAGGCGCACAACAACCTCGCGGACTCTTGCCTGCGGCTCGGCAGAATCGAGGAAGCCGGCCGGGAGGCCAGGGAATCGATTCGCCTGGGCGGAGACCAGGTTGCGTTCTATCATCTGACTTACGCGGAGGTGCTCCTCGAAAGCCACGACCCGGAGGCGGCCTGCGCGGAAATGGCCGTTGCTCGAAATCTTGGCGGGAACAATCCTCCGCTGCTTGAGCAGCTCAAGCCGCTTGAGGACAAGAACTGCCATGGCCGATGACTTGAGCGCCAAGCTCAAAAGCCTGGACGCGATTCTGAAAGAGCTCGGCTCGGCCCTGGTCGCCTTCTCCGGCGGCGTGGACTCCACCCTGGTCCTCGCCTGCGCCAAAAAGGCGCTCGGCCCAAAGGTCCAGGCCGGCACCGCGGTCTCGCCGACTTTTCCCGGCCGCGAGCGCGAGGATGCCCGGAAGATTGCGCGGGAGCTGGGCGTGGAGCAGCTCGAGTTTGCATCCAGCGAGCTGGAACTCGAGCAGTTCTGCTCAAACCCGGAAAACCGCTGCTACTACTGTAAGCGCGAGCTGTTCGCCAAGCTGAAAACCATCGCAGACCAGCGCGGGCTGAAATTCGTCATTGAGGCCAGCAACCTCGATGACCTGTCCGACTATCGGCCCGGGCGCAAGGCCCTCGCGGAACTCGGCATCAAAAGCCCGCTCATCGAAGCTCAATTGTCCAAAGCTGAAATCCGCGAGGCCAGCAAAAGATTGGGCCTCAAAACTTTTGCCAAGCCTTCCTTCGCCTGCCTCGCCTCCAGGTTCCCCTATGGCGAGAGGATTACGCGCGAAAAACTGGCTGTAGTGGAAGCCGCGGAAGAATTCCTCCATCAACTCGGGTTCAAAATCTATCGCGTCAGGTACCACCGCGAAGTCGCCCGCATCGAACTCGACCGCGAAGGCATCCAGCGTCTGCTCGCGGACCAGGGCCTGCGCGAGCGCATCTATGCCGAGTTCCACTCCCTCGGCTTCCCCTTCACAGCCTTAGACCTCAAAGGCTACCGCCCCGGCGCCATGAACCTCTCCCGCGGCTGAACAGCAGTCAGCGCGAGCGTGTATTCTTTGTTCCTTTTTAGTTCCGCCTTTTGCCTTTTTCCTCATTCCACTTCCGCGTCTCGTCGAGCATGGCGTAGTAGTTTTCGATTCTGCAGAAATTGGTCACCGAGTTGCCGGAGCCTAGGGCATATCCGCCGTCAGAACAGAATTGCAGGATTTGGCGGGTCCTCTGCCGCACCTCTTCGACCGTGCCGCGGGCGAGCAGGTCCACATCCAGGCCCCCGAGAATGGCGATGCGCTCATGATATTTCCGGTATTGCTCTTCCACCGGATAGGCGTTGTCCTGGAAGGAATGTCTGGCATCGATTTTCACGACCTCAATCAGGTCGTCCATTACCGCGTCGATTTTTCCGCAGGAGTGGAAGAGGAACGGTTTTTGGTGTTGGTGGCAGGCATCGGCGATTTTTTTCTCGCAGGGGATGAGGTTGTCGCGCATCCACTTGGGACTTAACATCAGGCCGGTGTTGAACCCGAGGTCGTCGGCGTAAAAGACCGCGCCGACCGCGGGATGAGCCGCGACCTTGCCCATGGCCGCCTGGAAATAATCGGTCAGTTTCTGGAGGATGGCGCTGACCAGTTCCGGCTCCTCAATGCTCTTGATGGCCAGGGTCTCATAGCCCATGAGCGCGCGTAGATTTTCGAAAATGCCGGGAAAGAAGGGCAGGACCTTCATTCCCGGCTTCATCTTGCCCGCGGCATAGTCAAGGGGGAACATAAAGACTTCTCCGGGTTTCGGCCATCTGAATTTTTCAAACTGCTCGCGCGAGGTGAGCATGGCTGCGTGCTCCTCCTGCCAGTAGCGCTTCTTGTCCTGCTGGGCCGGGTTCTCGCGCCCGTGCCTTAAGGGCATGGGCACGGAGAAAGTCGGAAAGGTCAGCAGGTAATCGTATCCGACCAGGTTGTGGAAGGCAAAGGTGAGCTCCAGGAACTTGAGGCCGATGAGCGCCTGGTCCCGGGTCATGCCCCGGCCGGCGCCGAGCAGATTGACCACCTCGGCGTATTGGTCTGCGGGAAAGTCCATGCCCGTGGCCTCGGCCATGATTTCCGGGTCCACCATCAGCTCGATAATCGGCACCGGGCCGGATTGGGTCTCGCGCATTATAACCTTGCGCAGGTATTCAAAGTCCGGATTTTCCTGGAAAGCTCTGGCTATCTTCATCCGACTATTTCAGCGCAAGGCCGAGAACAAAGCAAGAGGCCGCGGTTTCAGGCCGAGGCTGGATGATAAAATCCGGAGCGGAGACGCTCTAGATATTCCTGGTTCTCCTTGACCCACCTTCTCACGATATAGCCGGCTCCGAGCCGGTATCTCATTCTCCATTCCCGTCCCCGGCGAAAAGCCCCGGCCACGCGCTTAAGGCTGTAAAAGCGCCTCATCTCGGCCGTGATGGCCATTTGCAGCTCATAGGCCGAGCAGCCCGCGGGAGAAACCACCACATGCATTCCGTCAAAATATTTCCAATCCCGATGCAAAAACCGGTCCTTATACTCCTGGAAGGCCTGGGTTCCGGGAAAGGGGGTCAGGCTCATAATCTGGATGGTGTCAATATCTTTTTCAATGGCGTAATCAGTTATCTCCCGGACGGTTCCCGGATGGTCATCCGGGCTGACCACGAACATTCCGTGAATGCCGATGTTATGGCGGTGCAGATTGGCGATGCACTTTTCAATCTCCGAGACCTCGTGAGCTTTTCGATATTTTTGGAGCGTGTCCGGGTTGATGGACTCTATGCCCACAAAAACAATCCGGCAGCGCGTCCGGCTCATCAGCTCGACCATCTCCTCGTCCGAGCCGGCCTCCACGCACATCTCTCCGGACCAGCGCAGAGGAACCGCATCCTGCTCCAGCATCTCCCGGAGCAGGGCCTTGGTCCTTTTGGGATGCGCGCAGAAATTATCATCCCCGAAGCAGACGCTCCGTTTCAATAAAGGCCGCAACTCGGCAAGCACCTGTTCGTTCTTTTTGAACCGGTATCTCCTGCCGAACATCGCGGACACCGTGCAAAATGCGCAGTTATGAGGGCATCCCCGGGAAGTGATGATAATCGGCGGCAGCCGCTTCTTGTTCACCTGGGGCGAGAGCGAAAAATCCGGCGAAGGCAGATTCTCAAACTCAACCTGCGAAGAGGCAGGATTGAACTGGAGGTCTCCCTGGCTATAACAGGCGATTCCGGGAACCAACCGGTCTTGCTCGCCTTGCGCCAAGGCTTGGACCAGGGCCGGAAAACTTAAATCGCCTTCCCCCACCACCACATAATCGCAGTGCAAAAGCGCTTCCTCCAACATGAAGCTGACATGAGGACCGCCCATCACCACCAGAACCCCGGTCCCTTTGAGAAAGTCCCCCAGCCGGTAGGCCTCGTCAATGGTGCTGGTGAGCGAACTGATGCCCACCAGGTCATATCCCTTGAGCTTTTGCTCGTCCAGGCTGGACATGGACTGGAACCATAAGTCGCATTGATGGCCGTCCCTGGTCAGAAGCGCGCCCAGCCCGGGAATGCCCACGCGCGGAAGGTAGGTCCGGCTGTAGATATGAGCCGACTTCCTGTTGACTTCCACCAACGCCACTCTCAAGTTGCGCAAGGTAATCCTTTCTGAAATATGGTTGACAACCGGGCGAAGGAGCGAAAGCTCACTAAACCGCGTTTTAGTCCTTCAGGAAAAAAATTCCTTCTCCCCTGCTATCCCCAGGGGCTATGATACCCCCTTGTCCTCAAATGTCGAGCGCGACACGGTTTGGAGGCTGAAAATCAGTTCCCGCTCATAGATGTTCTTTCAGGAATTCGGCTTCGATGCCGGATAGTTTTTCAAACAGTTCTCCGGTATAGACCTCAAAATGCCCGACCGGCAGGCTGACCAGCTTCACCTTTTTAATTTTCGCCGCGGTTTTTTCCACGGCCAAAGGAGGGATGAGCGAGTCTCTTTCCGCGCGGACCATCATCACCGGGCAGGGTATTTTCGAGACACAACTGATGGGCCGGTAGAACGGGAGGGTCAGCACGATGCGCGCGGGCGCAAAATTCTTCATAACATAATTGGGAGGGAGGATGGAGAGCACTCCGGGCATGCATTCCGGGGTGTTCAGGAGCGCGAACCGGCTCGGCTCGCCCACAATCGGCACATGATGAGGCGGACGGAAAAAAATGATGTTCACAAGGTCGCGCAAGCCGTGGCTCACGGCCTGGACCCGGAACCGCCAGGGATAAAGCAGAGTGGTGGCCAGGCCGTCCACAAACGGCACCTGCGCCACCACCGCGGAAATGCCCGGCACGGTCGCGGCCGTGACCAGCACATGCCCGCCGCTGAAGGACGAGCCCCAGAGCGCAATCCTGCGGCCGTCCAGCTGCGGCAGATTCTGCACATGCGCAATCGCGGCCCGCCAGTCCTCAAGATGCCGCTTCGGGCTGATCAGGTTTCGCGGCTCGCCCTCGCTGTCTCCGAAGTTCCGGTAATCGAACACGAACGCTGCCAGGCCGTGAGCGCAGAATTTTCCCGCAAAGGCCGGCAGACGGAAGGTGCGCTCCGCGCCAAAGCCGTGGGCCATGAGCACCACCGGAGGCTTAGGCCCGGCCTCGGGGAGAAAGAGCCAGCCAGCGCATTCCAGGCCGCGGCTCTTGAAATTGGAATCAATTCTTTGCATAGAGCGAAAATCCCCCCTCCCTGACCCGACTATTATATCCTTCAGCTTGATAAATTTTCAAATCCGAAGCCAAGCTGAATTCAGTTCCTGGCAAAGCCATGGCTGCAAAGTTTGACTAAAGCCGGTTTTTAAATGACAATCTTGGCTATGAAAAAGAAACGAATATTTTGCTGGCTCTTGGCCTTGCTGTCCATATTTCCCGCCTATTCCTGCCAGCGCAGCCGCAAGGCCAATGTTATCCTGGTCATTATTGACACGGCGCGGAGGGACCATTTCAGCTGCTACGGATACAATCGCCAGACCACGCCCAAGCTTGACGAGTTGGCGAAGGAAGGGGTGAGGTTTGACGATGCGGTGGCGACCGCTCCGTGGACTCTTCCCAGCATCACCAGCATCCTGACCGGTCTCCTGCCCCACAAGCACCTGGCCGGGTATGCGGGCAAGGACCCCAAGACCGGCCAGGAGGGCCTGACTTATATTTCGCCCTCGGCGATTACGCTCACGGAAGCGCTGTTTCAAAATAAATACCAGACCGTGGGCAGTTTCCAGAACCCGTTCGTGGACCCGGGGTACGGCCTGAACCGCGGGTTTGAAATTTACGACTATTTTCCGGGCGACAGCCTCCGGGTGAGGAGCGCGGACCAGGTGGTGGACTGGGCGATGAACTGGCTGGAGCAGAACCGCCTGAAGCGCCGTCCCTTCTTCATGGTGCTCCATTTCTTTGACCCGCACCTGGCCTATAATCCGCCGGTGGAATTCATGATGCCGTTTGTCTACGGCTATCGCGGAAAAATGAAGCCTCCTTTCAATCCGGACAATGAGGAGCTGGAAAAAATCCGGCAAGGCGCGCAAAAATTTTCGGATGAGGACAAGAATTTCATTATTGGTCTTTACAACGGCGAGTTGAGCTTTGTGGATTATTCGCTCGGCAGGTTTTTCGATTATCTGAAGCTGAACCAATTATACGACCAGAGCCTGATTATCATTACCTCGGACCACGGCGAGGAGTTCTGGGAGCACGGCTCTTTTGAGCACGGCCACAGTTTATACCAGGAGCTCCTCTCCGTGCCGCTCCTCATCCGCTTCCCGCACGCGGAAAACAAGGGCATGGTGGTCAAGACCAGGGTGAGCCTTGCGGATATAGCTCCGAGCGTAATGGCCTATCTCGGCATCGAGGCGTCGCTTCAGGCGGGCGGAAGGAGTTTCATCAAGATGCCGGGCGCGGTGGTCAAGCCCGCGGCGCGGGAGGTGGTGGCCGAGCTTAACCGGATCGGGGACCCGCTCGAGGCCCTGTATCGCGACCAATACAAGTTGATCCTGAACATCACAAGCGGGGGCATCCAGATTTACAATCTTGCCGATGACCCGGGCGAGAAGCGGAACCTGTTCGGACAAAAGCAGAACTACCCGCCGGAGATAGTTGACCAGATGCGGGCGGTGGCGGAAAAGATTCAGAAGCTCTCGCAGGAAAACAAGCCTCTGCCGGCCAAAATATCGCCGGAGATAATCCGGAAGCTCAAGGCGCTCGGGTACCTCAAATAGCCGCGCTTGGGCTGGGATTCAGTTTTTCAGGGCTGACGGCTGGCCTGCTGAATTGATTTGACAATGGTTTCCACGACCTCCGGCTGAAAAACAGCTTGATTCTCTCACCCCAGCTTGTTCCCGCAACCGGGGCAGAACTTGGAGCCGGCCGGGATGTCAGCCTTGCAGTTCGGGCACTTGATTGAGGCATTGAGCGCGCTTCCGCACTTCCCGCAGAACTTAGCCGCGGCGTCATTCATATCCCCGCACTTGGGGCATTTTATTCCCGCGGCAAACTGGGTTCCGCACTTGACGCAGAACTTGGCGTCCGCGGGATTTTCCGTGCCGCAGTTGCCGCACTTGATTTTGGCGCCCGCGGCCGCGCCCTGGGCCATGGCCCCGAAGACCATGCCCGGCATCATCATTCCCAATCCCGCGCCCACGCCCACGCCCATGCCCGCGCCGGCTGCTCCGCCCGCGCCCTCGGACTTGGCCGCGTCGCCCATGGCCTTGGCGGCCTTGAACTGCATGAACTTGCCCATATCTCCCGCCGCGCCCATGGCCGAGCGGTCATCGATTATCTTCTGCACCTCTTCCGGAGGGGTGATGCTCTGGACGAAGAAATCGATCAGCTCCAGGCCGTATTTGTCAAAGTCCCCGGATACCCGGGTTTTCGCGGCCACGCCCAGCTCGTCATAAACTTTGGGAAGGTTGAAGATGGTGTCCAGGGTCTCGCCGAGCAGGTCGTTGAGCCGGGAAACAATCACATCCTTCAGGTATTCGTGAATCTGCTCGCTCCGGTAAATGCCCTGGGTGCCCACGATGGTGTTGACGAACAGGAGCGGGCTTTTCACCTTCATGGTGTAGTTGCCGAAGGCGCGCAGCCTGACCAGTCCCAGCTCGGAATCGCGGAAAGCCACCGGGTCGCGCGTTCCCCATCTCAAGTTCGTGAACACCTTGTTGTTGACGAAATATATTTCCACCCGGAACGGGCTTTTGTCTCCAAAGCCTATCTTGCTGGTGATAAACTTGGTCAGGATGGGGATGTTCTGGGTGGACAGGGTGTGCCTTCCCGGGCCGAGAACATCCATGGCCTTGCCGTCTCGGAAGAAAACCGCGGCCTGGTTCTCGCGCACCACCAGCTGCGAGCCGTAATTGGTCTCCGCAGAGCCTTCCTCCGGAATGCGGTGAACCAGCTCCTCGCCGCTCTGGTCAAACCATTCAATCACCTGTAATAGAGACATGGTCTTACTCCTTTCTGCTCTTAACTATTTGCCGGCTGCGCGCTGACGGGCAGAAGCATCGCGCTCATCAAGCGTGTCCTCAAATTGCTTGAGCGCGGAATCCAAACCCGCGAGCGCGGACTTAAGCTCCGAGCTTGGACGGGACAGCGCATCCTTCAGGCTCGCCTCCAGCGTTTCGATGCCATCGAACAATTTCTGGTCAAAGTCGAGCAGCCGGTTCAGCTGCTCATCCGCCATCTGCTCCAGGTCAAAAATGCCGGTGTATCCCCGAGCCGCAAACTTGATGCTGTCCCTCACCTTCTCCAGCTTGTGAGTGGACCGGTCCAGGAGGTCCAGTCCCAAAAGCTTGCCCCCGTCAACCATCTTCTGCTTGGCCCCGTTCAACTGGTCAATCAGTCCCTGCATCTTTTTGACCAGCTCGTCCCGAATCACCTTGTCCAGGTCCCGGGTTTCCTCCCGCTGCAAATATGTGCGGAGCAACGGCACATACTTCCTGGCAAAATCTTCCAGCCGCTTCGGATAGCTCTTTGGCATTTATTCCCTCCTCTTTTCCTCTATAACCTGCAATCCCTGGCAATTCTAGCCGCATAATTGCTAAAAATCAAGCAAAAATATTTTAAGCCACAACCGCTTGAAAAGCCAATCAAATAAGAGACTGGTGAAGCAAAAGGCCGGATTTAGGCATTAGCCAGAACCTGGCGGCGCCGGGACCATAATCGGAAAAAGACAACTAAATCTGGAAGCTGAAAAAATGCTGCGCTGAAAATCCATGACCGCTTCTGTCATTGCCTTGTGATATTCTTGGCAAGGATTCATTGACCATCAAACCGGACTTGGATAAAATGAAATTCAAAGCCCAGGAAAGACGAAACAATGGAAAAGCATAAGCTAATTCCTGTCCCGCCGGAAACCAGGAGCGCAATCGAAGCCCTGGTCAAAAAATTCTCGGACCGGATTGAAAGCTTTGAGAGCCAGAACTACCAGGAGGAATCGGTCCGGGTGGAATTTATCAATCCCTTTTTCAAAGCCCTGGG
>Ga0315282_10018110_pt1 | contig 10104 bp, 6 predicted proteins | sample YL17G07_20_MG_FD_203693 | JGI IMG/M metagenome (GOLD analysis project Ga0315282, IMG submission 203693) | Sediment microbial communities from Yellowstone Lake, YNP, Wyoming, USA - YL17G07_20 | ecosystem: Environmental > Aquatic > Freshwater > Lake > Sediment | place: USA: Wyoming | collected... | reverse complement strand
AACTGTGCCACCCGATGCTCCCAGATAGAAATGAGTGCTGCCATGTTGGGAGGGAAGAATCATTTTGTATCTGGGGTGGCATCTGGTGCTGGCGGGTGCTGAGAAGTTTGTTAGCAAAATGTTAGCAAAATGTTATGTAAACAAATGGGCAAAGGGGAAATAAGTGGAGGAGCGGGAATAATTAGCAAGGATAGAGTGTTACACAATCCGCTATCTTGTGCACTCCATAGCTGATGTAGCATAGTGAGATTTTTGGAAGGAATTGGGAGTTGTCTCGCTTATGAGGCGGAAGAAGCTTCTGTCGGTGGGCACTCAACTAGAACTTCCTCGCCAAGCATGTCTATGATTTTGACAGCCACCTTTGCTTTTGGATTTGGTAGCTCGATTTCATGCTTCCCTTTAACTAGGTCGTCTTTCTTTTCTGGCACGTCTGAGTAAACAATGCGAAAAGTCTTACCATCATAGTTGTTATCAATTAAAACGGTATCAATCATGCACCTGAAGTCAGGAATTTTTGCCTTGAAAAGCCCGCTCTCTATGTTCAGTCGTTTTATTATTGTTGGTGATATGAAATCCTGTATTTCAACGACCGCCTTGTCTTTACTAATTCGCTGGACTGATATCTTTGCCTCTGCGGGGTCGTGAACCAGAAAGTTACCGTACCTCTTGTCTGTCTTTAACTCGATTACCTTGATCTTGTTCACCGGATGCTTTGTGTTCCATTCATCAATCTGTGGGTCAACGGCAAGCTCTTTGCCGAGGCAGACGATAGTTATGTCTCTATCCTCGCTGGGTCGTTTACTTAGTTCATCTTGAATAAGCTGTAAATCCAACAAGGTTAGAGGGTGATTGAAGTCGATAATCCTTACCAGGCTCTTCCCCAGAGTGCCGTCAAAGAAAGTATCAGTCCTTATCCTCTGGATTCCAATGTGTTGAACGGCTAGCTCTGTAGCTTCAGTTTTTAGAAGTTGTAAGTCATAATTGTTTACCTGATAAATGCCAAAAGAGTAGTACCTTGGAAGTTCTTTTTGTTTAGCCCTTTTATCCTTCTTGATCTGCTGATGGATTATCTTTTGCAACCTTTTGCTTGTGGTCTGAATCGCCCCCTTGTTTATATCACACCCAATCCAACGCAAACCAAGCTTCTGAGCGGCTGCTGCTGTCGTGCCAGACCCAATGAAAGCGTCAAAAACTACCGGCACATCAGAGCCATCTTTCACAGCCTGTTCCGGATCTTTGGCAGAGGCCTTGATTATTCTTTCTAGTAGCCCTTCAGGCTTTTGTGTAACAAAATCTGTATATTCACTTGAGAAGCTCACGACCTGTAAAGAAGTGACTCCCTCTTGCGGAAAAACTCCCCAGACGTCCTCGATTGGAAGTCCTTTACCTTTAGGTCGTCCACCCCACCTTTCATAATCCGGCGGATATGGTGTATACATCTTATTAAAAATAACGTTACTCTTCTCCTTACCGTAGTATAGGATTGTCTCGTGATTTCTAACCCAGTTATTTGCGACAGATTTGTACCCAGAAACCCAACCTATTCTCCATATGATTTCTCTGACAAAATTGTCTTCACCAAAGATTTCATCCATGATTGTCTTGATGTAGTGTGCTACTCTCCAGTCCAGGTGCACATAAATCGAACCATGACTTGCTAACAACTCTTTCAAAAGGAGAAGCCTTTCATACATGAACTGAAAGTAGGCGTCCCTTTTCCACATATCCTCATACATGACTTGCTGCAGTACTGATGCTTCGTCATCTTCAATCTCTCCCAATTGCCGTAATCCCCTCAATTCCACTCTTCTGACATAATCTCTATTACTCGAGAACGGCGGGTCGATGTAAATCAAATCAATCTTTCCCCTAAAGCCATTTTCAATCAACGTTGCCATGACTTCCTTATTGTCGCCGTGGAACAGGAGATTCTGCCAGTTGTCCTTCAAGCTGTTATAAGTGGGAGTTTCCACTTTCTGCCCCGTATCCAGCGGATCGAAAACCTCAACAAGCTGGGCAGGAAAGCCCTTGACATAGTCGAGGGGCTGTTTACCCACCCAGCGGAGCATTGGTCTACCTTTGGCAGGAGTAATTTTATTTTCTTTGCTCATGATTCAACCTATTAAGTCCTTAACTATTTTTGCCAACTCATCAGATTTTTCTTGTTTTATCTTGCCGTTTTTGTAGTGCCACATTACATTCAGAGGTTTTTTATACTTCTCATTCCTGCTTACTGGTTCTACCTCCAAAAAACTCTCTAAATCTTTGTCAAACGAATGCATATTCAAAGTAAAATCATTTCTATGCTCCTTTATAAATCTATTTATTTTTTGGTTGCTACCGTTATCACCGTCACGATCTGATAAAATAGAATGTTTAATACCTAACTTGTTAAATAAATTCATATATCTATGGATATTATATTTCCCCATCGCGTCCAAAATATAGACTTGCTTATTCTCAAGGTCTATTTCATTATTCTTTATTAAATAGTCTATTAGAGTTTTTTCAGTAGCTCCTTCACATATAAGCACGGTATCAGCAAAGAAAGCCGAACATCTTTCAGAATCTAACCATAGTGAGTAGCGAATAGACTCCTCCTCCAAATCTTTATCGTTTAATTCCTTCCCTAAAATCGCTTTCAATTCCTTATTTGCTCTCAGAATCTCCTCTAAACTGCTTTTGTCTACTTGATGAATTATTGTTTCAGCCTTGTCTTTTCTAAGTTTCAAAATGGACGGAACATCCTCTATATTTTTGCTCACAAAAAGCGGAGAGTGTGTAGAAATTAAAACTTGTTGAGCATCTTCTGATGAAAGTTTCCTTAGGCTCAAATTTAAAATCTCCTGTTGGGCAGGATGTAGAAATGCCTCAGGTTCCTCAAAAAGAATTAGGGTGAAATTGGGAGCGAATTCCTTTCTTTCTTTTTTTATTGGAATATCTTGATACTTGGTAGACAACTTTATTAAAGTGTAGATCAAGTGCCTCTGAAACCCTTCGCCAAAAGAACTTATATCTGATTTCTGGCCCTTTAAATTTTTATCTTCCAAATAATGGTTCACTAAGTACTTTATGATTTCCTCTGGTTTAATCTGATTGATTTCTACACCAAAAGATATGTCCCAGTCTTTGATTTCTTTATTAACATCGCTAATGAAATTCTGTATTGAAGTACCATCTTTAGAAACCTCTGTTTTAAATTTCTCATTGAAGTCTATGAATGATTTACCCAAGGATTCAAAAGATGGGCTGTTCTTTGCAACTTTCTTTACCACAAAATCTAGGGAGTCTCTGAAAGCAGAGGGACCGCTCAATTTAGTATATTCATCTACCTTAGCAACTTCCGGAATATAAACTACATCTCCTAATTTCGCCTCTGAGATGTTCTTAGCACCATAGAAAAGAGCGTTTGAAAGATTGCCTTCCTCATATCCATAAATGTTACTTTGGTTGGATTTTACTCTGCTTGGTTCTAAAGACTTCAAATACTTTCTTACTCTTAGCGTATTGCTAGGTTGCTTATAGTCGTCTCTCAAATTCGCAAATTCATCATCAGTTAGATGGAACTCAATTTCAATCCAGCTTTCCTGATCATCCGTTGCAAATTTAGGAAAGTCCTCTCTGTCGAATCTTTCCTTCTCGTAGAAGACCCTTAACACATCGATTATGTTTGTCTTTCCTGAATTGTTTGCTCCTACTAGCAAGGAGTAATCTCCTAAGTTCAACGTTTGCTCTTTGACGGATCTAAAGTTATGAAGAATGATTTTTTTGATCTTCATCTTTTCTTCCCATATTCATAGATTGCCTCTCTAACCTTGTTAATGTTAGCCAAGCCTATTTCATCTTTGTTGGTAAATAATATCTCATATTTTACCTTATCGGGGTTTAAACCCTGGATTTCCTGTAATTTTAGCGCCTTTAATCCCTTTTCACCTTCGACATCATCTCCTCTAAGTTTCTCCATTTTTACTTCTATGATTAACACCTTGCCATTTTTCTTTCTTATCAAGAAGTCAGGTGTATAAGTGTGCCACCTATCATCTTTGCCCCGGTATTCAAACAGAAAATCTGTCTTGGCAGGGTCGGTGATAGCTCCAGTGAAGTAAACATCCTCAATATCAGCCGGGTCTTCATTGAGCATCACCAGTACTTGCTGGAATAAATCCACCTCGGGATTGCTATCAAAATTATACGGGCTATAATGGAAACCAAACTCCAACTGATACCAGCTCTTGTTCTTCTCTCTAAATCCATCATACTTTCGAAGCAGATTTTCCTTATCCTTATGATAGACTATCTCTGTGGTATAAATGACCTCGCCATCTTTGTCTTCTTTATCGAAACCTGCTAGTCTCACAAGAGCAAGGGCATACTCAACTTCCTCTTCAGTTACCTGATAATTCCTGACCGTTTCTTCTAATTGTCTCAAAATCTCTGGGACGTGACTTTCTGGTACCTCACCATTGGGATACAGCGCTCTCAGTCTTTCATACAGCGGCATGAGCGGCACACGATATAAGGCTGACAGTTCAACAGCAAACGTGTATACGTCGGTAAAATCTTCTTCAATTATGATTTTGTCTTCACTCCTAGCAATTAGAATACCCTTCCTGTCTGGTATATCTTTTAAGTCATATACGATACGTCTTAGCTCTTCTATCTTAGTTTTCGGTCGCTGGAGTTGAATATGAGCCATATCAATCTGTTTTGAGGCTAGGACGACCTTCTGAATTTTCTTCCTGAGCAGTATCGAAGGAATCTCTACTTTCCTTAAGACCAGTCTCTCCTTTCTAACGTCCTGTAAAGTCCCATTAAGTATCTGAAGGGACTCTCCATAGGTTTCCTTCAACTGCGTATCTAGGATTCTCACATTGTCTTTAGAAAGGTATATTTTAGCCTTATGCGTATTGCCTGTAGTTTGCCTTAGGCACCTGGAGGCAGCCTGAAGGACGAAGTTATTGCTTGTTGTAAGTCTCCGGGCCAAAGCGGTGGCAAATAGTGAAAGGCAGTTCCATCCCTCGGTCCCTTTGTTTACCAAGAGGAAGATTCGGTATGGGATACGCGGGTCATTTATCCTATTGTCAAATAGATCCCTTACGTCCTCTGCCGATCTATTGTGTACTTCCAGAAGAATTGACGGGTCTAGCCCGAGGTTAATCAAAGCTTTCTCAATAGTAAGCTTGGCCGGCGCAACATCTTCTATCTGGGGAAAGTATACGGCAAGTTTAGCTGGGCTGTTGTCGTATATCCTGACATCCTTGTAGTTCTTAAAGAAGTCAACGACAACATCGTTTAGAAAATCTTCATCGCCTACTTCCTCATAGCCGATAATGTTGTTTCGCACTTCCTTGAGTATACCGTCGTTGATACCCTGTGATAATCCATACCAGTAAACCACGTCTCGTAGAATCTGGCGACCGTAATATGGTGTGCCAGTGGTATTGATTACTACGAGAACATTAGTACCTTCTGCTAGATAGTCTACCGTTTTTCTTACTTTCTTGAGTTCTTCACCTAGTGCCTGTCCATAGGTATGATGTGCCTCGTCGGAAAAGATAGCGAGGTTTGGTAGCGAGGCTATTGTCTGGAGTCTCTGATTCGCTACCTCCTGTTTGATTTCGTCTTCTTTTGATGGGTCGGTAAACAAGTCTCTGATTAGGGACTTAGTAATGGATTGCTTTTGGATTCTTATCTTCTCCGTATTGGTCACAATAAGGTTGAACTTACCGCCCTTGATTATGGGGATGTCCTTTTCACCATCGCGAGTGTAGGTGAATTTGACGCTCGTTATGAATGGTTTATAGAGGCGCTTCGGTAGAATCCTTTCGTAAGGGACGTCAGACAGCTCTTTTAGTGCTCCCAGTATGGTTTTGCCTGGGGCAAATACCAAAGCATTATTTGCAAAAGGGCCATCCGGGTATTCTAAGCCCATGGCAAACTCTGAAGCTATGATAGTACCAATGAGCACAGTTTTCCCGGCACCCATTGCCAGCGCAAGGATATAGCTCGGATACTCAAGGGTGAGGGTTTCTCTCACTGCTTCAAGTCTGTAGCGCTTTACAAAATCATCATTACTTCTTATCTTGTCAAGTATTGAATCTATTCCGCCAGAAAGAGCCAGTCCCAGCATCTCTCGGCTGTCAGTTGGAATCCCAAACGCAGTCAGCAACTCTATGGGGTTGGTGTAAAAGGACTTATATAACTCGAAGACATGAGGCGTTTTTTCTCTGAGTCTCAAATACCAATAGTTTTCGAGAGCTTCGAACTGGGCTTTACGTAGATAGCGCAAAGATTGAGTTTCTGAATCATAATTGTAATCCAGGATCTCGCTAATAGCGGGATAATCAGACTCATACTTAAAAGCACGCCACTCGGTGACTTTTGCCTTAAGCTTTTCGTGTAAAGTCATGGCAATTAGCCTACTTTGGTAACTTACTTGCTACATCGCGACGTCTTAAAAAGGCTCTTTCTAATAAGTGTACTTCATAGAGATGCCTTTTTCAATGTGTGTAATGCTGACGGATTCACACAGGTCCTTCGGTAGGATAGATGTCAACAGAGTAACAGTTCGTCATGTTGTTTATCCCAGCTACAATTAGCCCTGCCATTCAGAGCATTGCTAGTAGCAGAAATCTTAATCTCTTCGCTCTAGTTTGATTCTGGCTCACTCTGCACCAATCTTACCCCGGCAATGGAATTTTCAATAGTAGCTTCAACAGTGATTCGTGCAGGTGGGAAATTCACGCTTATGACCACATAGTTCAGTCGGAATTTGCCAGGTCCTTGAATTGGTCGCATAAAATAGCCTGAATCGGTAAAACAATTGAAACGCAGTATTTGTGGGTGGCTGTGGAGAACGAAAAATGCATCTAAGTCACGGTAAGACTTAGGCATTATCGCCACAGTGGGTTGACTGTAACCCGCCCATTTCAACTCAGCCGTTTTGATGGGTATTGATGTATTGGTTTTCAAGTCCACTATAGACTCAATATATGCAGTGCAATTAAGAGCTATCTTCCAAACATTGAGGTTCTCGACACTTAGGTGAAGGTATCTTGCAAGCGGTCGCTCAGGCATATTGATGATATATGCATCATCGAATTCCTCAGATTGCCTTGTGATTTTCAGCGCATTTTTCCAATCAGCATGCCAACCGACTTTTTCCACCTGCTGCTGTACCAGCTGTGGGAGCATTGCAGGATCATCGAAGGGGATAGAGTTTAGTTGCATAGCACCCATCATCCCATCCAAGGTTTTGACACCTCGCTGTCGAAATGCAATGGCTTCTAGGCCCAAGTAGGAGGCAATAGCCAGCTCTTGGTGGCTAAATAAGGAGCCGCGGTGTTCTTTACTATCAACTAGCTGCTCTCTTAGGAAATCAATAAACAGGAAGTATTCTGACGCACTCAGCTGCGAGAAGATATTCTCCTTAAGGCCACGTAAGGTCTGCTGCTGAGATGCTACATACGGCTCAAAGCCCATATCCTCAAGAACCTTTGCTATTGCCCTGGCTACTTCAACCTCGCTACTATCTTTCCTTTGACCGCAGCTGATAAAAACCTTAGCTTTCAATGCCTCCATGCTCTAATCATAAGCCCAACAACCATGCCTATGCAATGTTTAAACCAACTGTTTGGAGTTAAAGGGACTGCTTTTCAGTTTTTCATTTGACCAGATAAGGCAGAGATTGAATTGAACAATAAGCCATATTGTGCAACTGCGATGCAGGCGACACAAACACTGAGGCAGCCCTCTCCAAAGCTGCTCAGCTTAGCTACTCCTCAGGCAAAGGTGGAGAGTTTCGGCAATGAATAATCTTCGTGGTATGATGTAGGGAGTGAGACCTGATATTATTCTATGCCTGATTATCCTGGTGGCAATGTTCGTTTACGCTTTGCGTCATCCTGATATTGATGACTGGCGTGGTCATTAAGGTGACTGAGGGATACTGCTGGAATGGCTGCTAAGTTTGAGGATAACTTGAGGCTTTATCGTAACCTCAACAGCGTACCTCAATCTTAATGGCTAACCAGAGCTTTTTCTGATAGCTTACTCTATACTGGCCTTATGAGTATTCTCCAGTATTCAACATTGCTTGCTTCCACTTCAAGGTAATATTCACCTGACCCAGCGTGACTATGGATTGAACCACTGGTTTCCTCAGGCAATACGGCTGACTCTACATAGAGTGTTGTTTCCCCTGCGGGATAGACAGAGAAGCCGAAAAAAGCACGCTCGGGATGTTCAGACTCAGGGACATAAGACCAATTAATAACCCATTCCTTGGTGTTTATCGTGAATGGTGAAGTTGTTTTGTTACTAAAACCAGTTGTTAGGATGGGTCTAAATGGGGGTGGGTGGATGTGAATCCATAGCTGCTCAAGTATACTTACCTTCCTGGTGCCTATTACACCCTCACTTATGACAACTTCTCTTAGCTTTTTCACTTTTGTATATTTTGTGACGCATTCCGTTCTCCACCCAGTTTTAGGTTTGCCCACCTGTGGAAAAGGATTAAAGTATTGGACTTGATGACATTCTTGATAAGGTTCCGTTTCGTAGTATACTTCAGTCTCGGTAACTGGTTCCTTTTCAACGTATTCAACTTCAATAAATGGGAATAAGAAGACTATAAGAGCAGCGATAGCTAATACAATTATGCCTGAAATCTTCATCTGACAAACCTCTTGTGTGTTTTCACGCCTCTAAATCCGCCTAGCTGAGGTTGTATTTACATCAATTATATCCCCAACCAACCTCAAGTAGAAGACATGCTAAGTTTGAGGATAGCTTGGGGCTTTATCGGAGGATTGAAGCTACAGGTTGCTAGCTAGACTATATTCAGATGCCAATGTGGTCACCGTATATACAACTTAATTAAAATTAAAGTGGTGATTTTGAAGGCAAATATCTCAAGTATCCTCAGTGTTATGCAGGGCCGTGCAAAACCTTATGTAAAATTAAGAATTACTATCTGGGGGTGGGCTAGATGTTACGACATCCAATTCTAGGTATCTTACTTGACTTTACTGCTGCTTCTACCAACATAAACAGCGTTGGCAGGTATTTTGTCTATTCTTTTATTAAGAACTTTTGCCATTACTTCTTGCCTAACTCTCTTTACTAATTACCAAAAAATTTCTATATCACTTACAGTTCCTAAAGGAAGCCAATAATAACCACTAGTTGATAGTGATAATCTTAGTCTATCTAACTCTCGTCCCTCTTCTTCTAGCCTATCGTACCAATGCTTAAACTTGGTATACTCAGGCTCTTCTAAGTATTCCCTACCCCCAAGTGCTGAATTATAAGCATTAACGTCGGCATTATAAGACTCTACCCGCTTATCATATTCTGCTATCTTGGTTTCATAGTCCACATAAAAATCATAACTAGGAGAAGTAACAACATCCAGACTAATCAAACCGAATTTCTGGCCTTCAACTACATAAGCTACCCTATCTTCACTTCTCATCCAGTCTGATGAAGCCATTCTATCATCTAAACTTAAGCCCGTATCATCGATATAGACTAATCCCATATCCGTAGTATAAAAAGCATCTATGATGCGAAAATTCCCATCAGTGAAGTGAAGTGCCACAACAGCAGCTCTTATGCCTGATTTCTCTGCATTATTGTGTAGCATCTCAGCATAGTCTCCATATGCGAAGGATGTGAAGAAGCCCTCCGAACGCACCTTTTCTTCTGTATTGTCTGACTTTAAGAATGCTTTTAATTCCGACCAAGTAGAATTATCAGCCCCAAGATTATTTAGTAATCGTATTGGTTCTTCCAATGTCTTAGTATAGGGTAGCACTTCCACTTCTCCTGTGGGTAGAGTAGTTCCTTGCTGTGTAGTATTTTCTGTCTGACAGCCAACTGGCAAAACAAGCAATAGGATAAGGGTACCCAAAATCAGCTTTCTGCTTTTCATATACCTCTCCCTTTACTACTGAGATAGTGTCAATAGAGTTATCGGGGATATACTTCCGCAGTATTTCCAGTCCGAATCCACCTACCTTACCTACTCATCAGGCAAAGGTGGAGTTCGCATAGTTATCGTAATTGTAGCACTTGCGGAACCAAAATTGCGAGAAGTGACAC
>Ga0315282_10018109_pt1 | contig 10105 bp, 8 predicted proteins | sample YL17G07_20_MG_FD_203693 | JGI IMG/M metagenome (GOLD analysis project Ga0315282, IMG submission 203693) | Sediment microbial communities from Yellowstone Lake, YNP, Wyoming, USA - YL17G07_20 | ecosystem: Environmental > Aquatic > Freshwater > Lake > Sediment | place: USA: Wyoming | collected... | reverse complement strand
GCGTCGCGGAATTGACGGTTTTCTGTGGGGCGATGGTCGGCGCCAGCCTGGGCTTCCTCTGGTACAACGCCTATCCAGCGGAAATCTTCATGGGTGATGTGGGGTCGCTCGCTCTCGGAGGCGCCATTGCCACCGTGGCCGTCATCATCAAGCAGGAACTTCTGTTGCCCTTTATCGGCGGCATTTTCGTGGTGGAGGCCCTTTCCGTCATCCTCCAGGTGGCGTCGTACAAGCTGCGGCGGAAGCGCATCTTCAGGATGGCGCCCGTCCATCACCATTTCGAACTGCTGGGGTGGAAGGAATCGAAGATCATCGCGCGCTTCTGGATTGCCGCCCTGGTCTTCGCGCTGTTTGCTCTGACGACGTTGAAGTTGCGGTAAAACGTCCTTAGTCCGTTGTCCGTTGCATGGGACGTCGAATGAGGCACTGGATATTCGCTGGCTGAGACAGATTCCGAAACCCGGGGCCCGAACTCCGTTGACCCTCGCCGCCGAACGCGTCTAACGGACCAAGGACGAAGGACGTCTTTGACAAAATTTGTTTCTGCGCATAAAATACGCACTAACGCTCTATGGCCAGGCCCAAGTCATTTCGGAACCCCACGCGAGTCAGCCTGACGCTGAACCGCGAGACGCTGGTCGTGGCGCGCCGGCTGGCCCGCCAGGCGCGGCGGTCGCTTTCCGAAATGGTCTCGGAAATCCTGGATGGCTATTTCCGCCGCGACGGGCGGCCGCACGCGAGGAGGCGGCCGTGACCGACGTACGCGGGAAACGGGTCCTCGTGGTGGGCCTCGCCCGCACGGGCCGCGCCACCGCGAGATGCCTGCAACGCCACGGGGCGGAAGTGACGGTCACCGATTCGCGCCCGCCCTACGAGCTGCGCGCGGACGTCGCAGAGCTGCTGGCCCTCAAGATGGGCATGGAGCTCGGCCTGCATCGCGAAGGGACTTTCCTCGCTCAGGACCTGATCGTGGTCAGCCCGGGCGTCGCGCTGGAACTGCCCGAGCTCCAGGCGGCGCGCGCCAAAGGGATTCCCATCGTCTCCGAAGTGGAGGTGGCGAGCTGGTTCCTGGAGGCCGAAATCCTGGGCATCACGGGCTCGAACGGCAAGACTACCACGACGGCGCTGCTGGGCAAAATGCTCGAGACCTCCGGGTTCCGGACTTTCGTAGGCGGCAACATCGGCCTGCCGCTCATCGCTGCCGTCGACCAGGTGTCGAAGGATTCGAAGGCAGTGACTGAACTCAGCAGCTTTCAGCTCGAGGCCACGCAGTCTTTCCGCCCGCGCGTCGCGGTGCTGCTCAACATCACCCCCAACCACCTCGATCGCCACCCGACGCTCGAAGCCTACGTCGCGGCCAAGGCGCGGATCTTCCGCCACCAGACGCCGGAAGATTTCGCCGTCCTTAACGCCGACGACCCGGCCGTGATGAACCTGGCGCGGGCGATCAGGGCGCGCAAGATCTTCTTTAGCCGCACGCAGGACCTGCCTGACGGCGTGTTCGTCGCCGACGGCCAGATCGTTTATCGCACCGGGAATCTCGAGCGGCCACTCCTGGGGACGCGCGAAATCGCGCTGCGGGGGGATTTCAACGTTGAAAATGTGTTGGCGGCGGCCGCGGTGGCATGCGTTGTGGGTGCTGACTTCGAAGCTATCGCCCGAGCCGTGCGCGAGTTCCGGGCCGTCGAGCATCGGCTGGAATTCGTGCGGGAAGTCCGCGGCGTCGAGTTTTTCAACGACTCCAAGGCCACCAGCGTCGATGCCGCGGCCAAGGCGCTCTCGGCCTTCGGTCGCGGGGTACACCTGATTCTGGGCGGAAAGGATAAGGGCGCCCCCTACGCTCCCCTCCGGCCGCTGCTCAAGGAGCGCGCCCACGCCGTCTATCTGATCGGCGCGGCGGCGCGGCGAATCGAGCGGGAATTGCTGGGGGCGGTCGAAATCATTCCCTCCGGGGACCTCGAAACGGCGATGCAGCGGGCCTTCGCGCGAGCCATTCCGGGAGACGCGATCCTGCTCTCGCCTGCCTGCTCGAGCTTTGACCAGTTCCAGGACTACGAGCATCGTGGCCGGGTGTTCAAGGAAATCGTTCAGCGATTGGCCCTCGAGGCGGAGGCCGGTGATCGCTCGCGGCGACTCGAGGATGCGGCGCCCATCCTGGCACTCCCGGTCACCCCGGACGTCGCGCCCGCACCTCCCGCAGAGGTAGCGGGTTTGCCAGAAACTCGGGCAGAGGTCGAGCCGCCAGTAGTGGCGAAACTCGTCGCTTCCGAACCCGTGGGTGCCGTGGCTGCGACCGCCGAAACCGTTTCGGGGACCGATACTGCAGGCGCCGACTCTGATGGGAAATCAGTGGGCGCGGCGCAGGAAGCGGCCCCAGTGCGGGTGCCGGTCGAGGTCAAACACCCCGAGCTCGTTTACGTCTACGAGGTGGAGGCGGAAGAGTTCGTCTACCCCGATTCGGACATTCTCCTGGAGCCTCCCCAAAATGGTGAGGCCGAAGTGGTTGCCTCCGAGGAGCCGCCGTCGAGCGAGCCGGTCGAAGATGAGGCGCTGCCGTTTGAGGTGCGGGTGGGAGCACGGGTCCCGTCATCAACGTCGGTAGGAGAGGTGGCAGCCGGCGCGGACTCCGCGGAGATCCTGCCGGAGAATTCTTCCGAGGAGTCGGCGCCGGGCGCGGTGAAGCGCCAGACGCGATTCCCCGGCTTGTAAGGGAAGCATGGCCCGAAGACTCGAATCAGACCGGATTCTGTTCGGCGCCGTGGTCGTGCTGGTGCTGTTTGGCGCCCTGATGGTGTTTAGCGCCTCGGCGGTGCTGGCCTCCGAGCGCTTCGGCAGCAGCTACTACTTCCTGATTCGGCAGCTCATCTGGGCGGGCGTGGGGCTCGGGTTGATGTTCGCGGTGATGCATCTCGACTACCGCCACCTGGCGAATCCGCTGGTGATCTTCCCGGCGCTGGGGCTGCAGTTCATGCTTCTCGTGGCCGTGCTCTTTGCCGACCGCAGCCACAACGCGCATCGCTGGGTGCACCTGGGTCCCGCGAGTTTTCAGCCCTCGGAGCTCTCCAAGATCGTTCTGGTGGTTTTTCTCGCCTATTTTCTCTCTCTCCGCCAGGGCGCCGTGAACGACTGGAAGCATACGCTGCTGCCCATCGGACTGGTATCCGGGGCGAGCGTGGCACTGATTGTGGAGGAGCCGGACCTGGGGACGTCGCTCGCACTCGCTTTGATCGTTGCCGCGATGCTTTTTGCCGCGGGGCTGCGGCTCGCTTATTTCGCCTATGGTGCGCTGGCCGCGATTCCCGTTCTGTACCTGTTGATCTTCCACGTCGGTTATCGCCAGCGGCGGGTCATGGCGTTTCTCGACCCCTACTCGGACCCGCTGGGCAAGGGATTCCAGATCATCCAGTCGTTCATCGCCGTGGGCACGGGCGGGATTGACGGCGTCGGCCTGATGGACGGCAAGCAGAAGCTGTTCTACCTTCCCGAGCCTCATACGGACTTCATTTTTGCGGTCATCGGCGAGGAATTGGGCTTCATCGGCGCGCTGTTTGTGCTGGCGCTTTTCGGCGTGATTCTGTGGCGCGGGCTGCGCGCGGCGGCGGGCTGCGGCAACGAGGTTGGCCGCCTCCTCGCTATCGGGCTGACGGTGATGCTGGTGGGCCAGGCCCTGGTGAACATCAGCGTCGTGCTGGGGCTGATGCCCACCAAAGGGATTCCGCTGCCCCTCATCAGTTACGGCGGCTCGTCACTCGTCATGAGCCTTATGGCGGTGGGCATCTTGCTGAACATCTCCCAGCAATCGACTTGAGGAGGCAAGGCGGAGGCGGAAGTATATTCGATGAGCAGGGATGCACCGGTTGAGGAGGATACGGAACTGGAGCGGGATGAGTCGGTTCATTCTCGTCCCGCGGTCGAGCCTGTGCGTGTTCTGATGGTGGCTGGAGGGACCGGGGGGCACATCTTTCCGGCGCTGGCCGTGGCTGAAGAGTTGCGCCGTAGATCGGCGGTAGGTGAAGCGGGGAAGCCCGGCTATGAGATCCAGTTTCTCGGCACGGGCCGGGGTTTGGAAGCCCGGCTGGTCCCAGCGGCGGATTTCCCACTGCGTACGGTCAGCGCCGCCGGACTGAAAGGCATCGGCGGCTGGCGGAAGGCGCGCAATTTGCTTGTGCTGCCGCGCAGCGCCGTCGAAACGGCGGTGATCCTCGGCAAATTTCGGCCTGATGTGGTGGTCGGAGTGGGAGGATACGTGGCGGGGCCGGCTGTGCTGGAAGCGGCGCTGGTGGGAATTCCCACGCTTCTGATCGAGCCGAACGCCGTCTCGGGCTTTACAAATCGAGTCTTGGCACCGGTGGTGAGGCTGGCGGCGGTAGGGTTTAAGGAGACGGCCGAATTCTATGGGGCTAAGGCGGTTGTGACCGGACATGCGGTCCGACGGGCGTTTTTCAGCGTGCCGCCCCGAGAGCACGTTCTGCCCTATACGATCCTGGTTCTAGGCGGCAGCCAGGGCTCGGCGGCGATCAATGATTGCGTGGTGAGAAGCCTTGCGCTGTTCTCGAAATGGGATGAGCGGCCGAGATTCATCCATCAAACCGGAGAACGGGACTATAATTCTGTGCGGCAGGCTTATCAGGAACGAGGGTTTCCCGCCGAAGTCGTGGCCTTTATCGAGGACGTTCCCGGCGCGTTCGCGCGCGCGGACCTGGTCATCTCTCGCGCCGGCGCCAACACGGTCGGCGAACTCGCGGCGGCAGGGAAGGCCGCCGTGCTCATTCCTTTTCCGGGCGCGACGGACCAGCACCAACTTGGCAATGCGCGTGCTCTGGCGCGTGTAGGGGGGGCACGTATCATCGAGCAGCACGAGCTGACGCCAGAGAGACTGGCTGCCGAAGTTCGCGATTTGTTTGCGGCGCCGGGAAAGCTGACGGAGATGGAACGGGCCGCGAGGAGCCTGGCACGCCCCGACGCGGCGTCGCGCATCGTAGACTTGATCGAAGAACTGGCTGGGAAACGATGAATGCTGAACGAGCAATTCTGATTCCTGGCTTCTGACTTCTTATGTTGGGCAAGATTCGTAAAGTCCATTTCGTCGGCATCGGCGGCATCGGCATGAGCGGCATCGCGGAAGTGTTGCTGAACCTGGGTTATGCCGTTTCAGGCTCCGACCTCAAGCACACACCGGTCACGGAGCGGCTGGCGGCGCTGGGCGCGAGAGTCTCGGAAGGGCACGCGGCCGAGAATGTACGCGGCGCGCAGGTCGTGGTGACCTCGACGGCGGTGGCCGCGGCGAATCCCGAGATCCTGGAAGCGCAGCGCCTGCAGATTCCTGTCATCCCGCGTGCCGAGATGCTGGCGGAGCTGATGCGGCTGAAGTTCAACGTCGCGGTGGCGGGCGCGCACGGCAAGACGACGGTCACGTCTATGGTCGCGGTGATGCTGGCCGAGGCGGGGCTCGATCCCACGGCCGTGATTGGCGGCCGCCTGGATGTGTTCGGCTCGAGTGCGCGGCTCGGCAAGGGCGAGCTAATGGTGGTCGAGGCAGACGAGAGCGACCGGTCGTTCCTCTACCTGCTCCCCTCGATCGCCGTGGTCACCAACATCGATCGCGAGCATCTGGATCACTACCGCGACCTCGAGGAAATCACCGCCGCGTTCCTGGCTTTTGTGAACAAGGTTCCGTTCTACGGCGCGGTCATTGCCTGCACGGATCCGCCCTGGGGTGAGCGGTTCCTGCAACTTCTGCCGCGCATCCGGCGCCGCGTGGTGACCTACGGCCTTGAGCCGGGAGCCGACTGCCTGGCTTCCGCGATTGAGCTGGCTCCGCAGGGTTCCAGGTTCGACGTTGCTTTTAAGGGAAAGCCCCTTGGCCGGTTCAAGCTGAGCATCACAGGTCGGCACAACGTGCAGAATGCGCTCGCCGCCGTGGCGGTGGGTATCGAACTGGAACTGAGCGCGGACAAAATCCGCGATGGCCTGGAGCGCTTCCGTGGCGTGGACCGCCGCTTCCAGGTGAAGGCGGAACGGAACGGCATCACGGTGGTGGACGACTACGGCCACCATCCGGCCGAAATTCGCGCCGTGATGGAGGCTGCCAAGTTGCGCGGCGCGCAGCGCATCCTGGCGATCTTTCAGCCGCACCGCTACACGCGCACCAAGTTTCTGATGGACGACTTTGCCGAGTGCTTTGACGGCTGCGAGCGCGTCTATGTGCTGGACATTTACCCGGCCAGCGAACCGCCTATTCCCGGCGTGACTGCGGAGCGACTGGTGGACCGCATGCGTGAGCTGGGGCTTGACCGCGCCCGCTACGCGCCCTCCGAGAAGGCGGTGATTCAGGAAGTGCTTTCGGATATGAAGCCGGGCGATTTGATCATCACGGTCGGCGCGGGAAGCGTTTGGAAAGTCGGCGAAGCCCTAGGCGAGGCAATCGGACGACCGGTTGCGGAGCGCAATTCGGTCGCAGTCGAACGCCCATAGGCGTTTGTGGGGGCAGGACAGCGAATGTCTGCGCTGGCACGCGAATCCGGGATGGCTGAGCAGATGGCTGCCTTCGGCGCCGAGTGGCTCGCTGCCGAGCCTCTGAGCCGGCATACGTCGCTCGGGGTGGGTGGCCCCGCAGATATGGTGCGACTGCGCGACCTCCGATGCCTTCCCGAACTCATCGGCGACTTGCGTCGGCGCGGCGTCAAATGGCGCCTGCTCGGCGGGGGAACCAACCTGCTGGTGGTTGACGAGGGCCTCAACGACGTGGTTCTCCACCTGCTCCGCGAGCCGGACGCGCTCAAATTCGAAGGACAGCGCGTCGAAGTTCCCACCGCCGCGAACCTGGGCACCACGGTCATGCAGTGTGCCAAGCGCAACCTAGGCGGGATGGAAGGCCTAATTGGCGTACCTGGCACGGTGGGCGGCGCGTTGCGCATGAACGCCGGCGCCTACGGCACCCAGATCGGTGACGTTGTCCGCGCCGTCACCGTCTATCGCGGCTCGGCCGGGCGGGTGGAAGTCCTTCGCACCGAGGACGTGCGGTTCGAATACCGCCACTCCAGTTTCGCTGCGGATGATATTCTGCTTTCGGTGTCGCTGGAGCCGCCGGAAAAGCCCTACGGGGAGATTCTGGAGAGGATCAAGCAGTGCAACCAGAAGCGGCGCGCATCGCAGCCCATCAATGAGAAGAGCGCCGGATGTATTTTCAAGAACCCCCCGGGCCACTCGACTGGCAGGATGATCGACGAGTTGGGACTGAAGGGCACTCGCGTGGGCGGCGCGGTGGTTTCCGAGCGGCATGCCAATTTCATTGTCAACCGGCATGGAGCGACCGCCGCGGATATCTTCAAGCTGATGGACCTGATTCGGGCACGGGTGCGTGGAGCTTACCGCGTGGAGCTAGAAGAGGAAGTCATTGTCTGGAGAAATTAGTTGGCAGTCAGCAGTTGGCAGCGAAGGCAGACCAAAGGGTCGTCTTGACTGCGGACTGCCGACTGCAAACTGCCGACGAGCTCTTTACCATGGCTGTTGAAGAAGTAGACGACATCACCCTACCGGTGGATCTGGACGCCGAGGAGGAATCCCCCTACCGGCGCCGCCAGCGGGCTGTGCCGGTGCGGCGCGGCGGGCTGGGCGGGATTCGTTTCTTTCTGAAGTGGGGGCTCGCGGCGCTGCTGGTGCTGCCCCTCGTGGGCTATGCCGGATACTCCCTGGCGGTGTTCATGCTCAGCTCGCCGCGGTTCCTGCTGACCACCGAGGATGACGTCGTCGTGACGGGCAACCGCTACGTTTCCGCCGACGAGGTTTCGAACGCCCTGGGCCTGGCCCGCTCGGGAAAGCCCGTGTACGGGATGAACATCCTGCGGATATCGCTCGATGAGAAAAAAAAGCAACTGGAGACGATCCCCTGGGTGCGGTCGGCCACGCTCACGCGCGTGTATCCGAACCACCTGGCGATTCATCTGGTGGAGCGCATGCCGGTGGCCTTCGTGAACATGGACGGGCGGCTGAAGCTCGTGGATGGTGAGGGTGTCCTGCTTGACAAGCCCGAGCGGGCGACGTTCGATTTCCCCGTGCTCACGGGGCTGGGCGCCGCGAACGGCCAAGCCGAGCGTGTGGCCCGGCTGGCGCTCTACGAGGCGTTCCTGCGCGAGATCTCCGGTGAGATTCCGGGCTCCGGATGGATCGTTTCCGAAGTGGACCTGGCCGATCCCGACGACCTCAAGGCCATGCTCGTCGAGGGCCGCGAAACCCTGCAGGTGCATTTCGGTCACGGGGCTTTCCAGGATCGTTTTCGCAACTTCCTGACCCTGCTTCCCGAGGTGCGCAAGGCTCAGGGCAGAATTGATTCCATTGACCTGCGTTACCGCAACCAGATCGTCGTGAACCCGGAAACCTCGGAAGAGCCGACCACGGGAGTCAGCTTGCCGCCGGCGACCCAGGAGAACTAGGACTGCCTTGGCGCACAAGGATCAATACGTCTTCGGGCTGGATTTGGGAACGACCAAGACCTGCGCTCTGGCTTGCCAGCGCAACGAGGAAGGCAAGCTGGAAGTAGCGGGGCTGGGCGTGGCGGAATCGCGCGGCTGGCGCAAGGGCGTGATCGTCAACCTCGATTCGGCGGTGCTGGCCATCAAGAAGGCCGTAGAGGCCGCCGAGGCCGAAGCCAAGGCCTCCTTTGAATGGGCTTACCTAGGCGTGGGAGGCGCGCACGTCAAAGGTGTGAACTCGCGCGGCGCGCTCAACTTGGGCATCCGCAGCCGCGAGGTCACCTTTGAAGACAAGGTCAAAGCCTTCCAGATTGCCAAGGGCATTACGCTGCCTGCCGACCGCGAGTTGATTGACGCACTCCGCCAGGAATACCTACTTGATTCACAGAATGGCATCCGCGACCCGCTGGGCATGACGGGGAAGACGCTGGAAGTGAACGTGCACCTGATCACAGCCTCTATCACCGCCTGGCAGAGCATCGTGACCGCGGCGAATCGCTCGGGGATCAAGGTGCCGGACAGCGGGACAATCTTCGAGCCCCTGGCCTCGGCCTGGGCGTGCGTGACCGAAGACGAGCGCGAGCTGGGCGTGGCGCTGCTGGATATTGGCGGCGGCTCGTCCGAGCTGATCGTTTTCCACGAGGGAGCGGTGCGACATTCGGCGGTGCTGGGGATTGGCGGCGAGCACTTCACCAACGATATCGCGGTTGGGTTGCGGACTCCCATCCCCGAAGCCGAGAAGATGAAGCGCCTCTGGGGCGAACGCGACCCGGTTCAGCCTCCCCAGGCGGTGCTGGAAGTGCCCAGCGTTGGCGAGCGGCCCTCGCGCGTGGTGAGTTACGCCATGTTGAGCGAAATCATCGAACCGCGCGCGCTGGAACTCCTGGAACACCTGCAGAACGATTTGACGCGCGCCGGAGTCGACAAGCAACTCCGAGCCGGCCTCGTGCTCACCGGAGGGGGTGCCAAACTCGGCGGACTCGTGCCGCTGGCGGAGCAGCTGCTGGGCATGCCGGTGCGGCTGGGACGCCCCGGGGGACTGGAGAAGATGGGCGAGATTCTTCCCGATCCGGCCTTCGCGACGGTCGTGGGATTAGTCACGTATGGGAACCGACTGCGGCTCTTGCGCGAGTCGGGAGAGAAGACCTGGGCGGGCAAGCTCTGGGGCGCCCTGCGGGGCAAAAACAGCTAGGTGTCGGGTGCCGGGTCTCAGGTGTCGGGAAAAGCCAATGCTTGTGGCCCTGACACCCGATACCCGAAACCTGACACCTGCTCTTACAAGGAGCGAGAATGGCAGCCGACGAAGTTAACGACAGTCTCCGCGTCGGATTCTCCGACGAGTTGCGCCACGGCGCCAGGATCAAGGTGATCGGCGTGGGCGGCGGCGGCGGCAATGCCGTGAACCGCATGATTGCCGCCAAGCTCGAGGGCGTCGAGTTCATGGTGGCCAACACGGACTTGCAGGCCTTGCAGGCTTCCAATGCGCCGGTGAAGATCCAGCTCGGCGCCAAGCTGACCAAGGGTCTGGGCGCGGGCGCGAATCCCGACATCGGCCGGCGTGCCGCTCTGGAAGATACGGAGAAGATTATCGACGCCATGGAAGGCGCGGACATGGTCTTTGTCACCGCGGGCCT
>Ga0315282_10018108_pt1 | contig 10106 bp, 8 predicted proteins | sample YL17G07_20_MG_FD_203693 | JGI IMG/M metagenome (GOLD analysis project Ga0315282, IMG submission 203693) | Sediment microbial communities from Yellowstone Lake, YNP, Wyoming, USA - YL17G07_20 | ecosystem: Environmental > Aquatic > Freshwater > Lake > Sediment | place: USA: Wyoming | collected... | reverse complement strand
AGATTTGTTAGGCTCCTATTTTCACAGCGTTAGGAGCAGCCATCCGAGCACGATTGATAGGACACATGTGATGATCGGCCCCAGGATCCAAACTATCCATATATGACTAAGTTTCCTCCCGCTCACGGCGGATGCGCCCTTCACGAGCCCCACCCCCGTAACCGCGCCGACAATGGCCTGCGTGGTGGAAACAGGTATTCTGAACTGTACAAACGACCAGACTGTGATGGCGGCGCCCAGTTGAGCAGCGGACGCGCTTAGAGCATCGAGCCTAGTTATTCCAGAACCCATAGTGTGCATCACCTTTCGACTGTAGGTCAGTGCACCGACCGCCAGCCCGATCCCACCGAACAATCCAATCAGCATCATGAGACTTTGATTCGCCCCGCCACCGAAAAATGCGTAAATTGTCCCAGTTGATGCGCCCACATCGTTGGCTCCGAGAGCGTATGCGGTGGCCGCGCTAGTCGCGATGACTAAGATGAGTGAAACTTGGTTGAGCACCACGATGTTTTTTATCCTTCGTAAGAGCGGAGAGATAGTTTTGGAAATGGTGAATGCGAGTAGGATGGCAAATATTGGGCTCAGCACCCAAGAGATGGCGATAGCCCCAAGCGTGCCGAACTGTATGTTTATCTCAGCACCTCCAGGCGACAACAAGAGTCCAGCTCCAATAACGGCGCCAACCATGGACTGAGATGTGGAGATAGGCAGGCCCCACACGGTGGTTATCGTTGTCCAAATCCCCGTGGCGAGCAGCGTAGAAATTATCACCCGTGGAACATCAGAGAGTGGATTTGTCCCCGATGGTCCGGTCACGATGCCCTCCCCAATTGTGCGCATGTTTTTCCAGCCTTCAAGCCCCGCTCCTAAAAGAACAAACAAAATCAGAATAACGAGCGCCCTGCGGTAGGATAAAATGCGCCCCCCCACTGCCGTCCCTATACAATCACCTGAGCCGTTTGCGCCGATGCTCCACGCAACGAAAAAACCTGAGAGCAGCACTGCTATCGCTATGGGCTCTACCAGTATTCCACCAAGCCAGATTAGCGGCAATGCGTTAAAATAGTGAGCTACAGTTCGACGATTGACACATCACTTTTGGTTCCACGGCGGGCTTAAATCGTTTTCACGAAATCCAGCACTACAAATCCCGCACGTTCGATGTTCGCTAATTCCAAGCGGTCGGGGGTGTCGTTAGATGTGTGGATGTGGCGGTAACCTCGAGTTCTCGCGTTGGGCAGTCCGAACAGTTTCGAGATTCGCTGGCCCAACTTGTCAACTCCCGGAGTGGCAAACGAGAAAGTTGTGGCCTGTATCCTCGCGCGCACGAGTGGGATGTGGTCGTGCCCCGCAAGCGCAGCCCAAAAGAGCTTCGGCTTGAGCCCGGCGCGCTGGATGGAATCCGCGAGTACTTGGTTGAGACGGGTAGATGTTTTTGTTTTCCTCAAAATATCGTTGCCTTCGATGATGTACGCTTGGAGTCCAGCCCCGACCATGTCCAAGTTCAGCACGAGAGTATCCGGCGGTAAAAGCTTCTCTTTCAAGAGCTTGCGCGCCCCAACCAGTCCCTGTTCCTCGGCTCCGAACGCGATGAACCTCAGCTCCACGTTTGCTGTCGGCGATTCAGCGAGTACGCGAGCCGCCTCAAGCATGACTGCCACCCCCGAAGCGTTGTCGTTCGCCCCAGGAGAGACGCGTCTGGTGCTGGCCGAGATGAACATGCCCGCGCAAATGGGGAGGAAGAACAACGCCAGTAGAGCCCATACAACCGACCAAGCCGGGACCAATCTCAGTACATTTAGGGCTAGGATAATTGAAATCAATGAGATGGCCGGAAGGAGGGCGAACCTCAAGAGTATGTGCAGCCGGTAACTCACCATGCAGTGGGCTGAGTCGTAGTGGGCAGTCACAGCTATCCTCTTTTGGGGCTCCTCGACTTTTTGAACAGCGATTATGTTCTGGCTTTCGTGCTTGGGCATTATCTTTCCGAGCGAGCGCCAAATGATCACCACGACAAACCATGTCAAAAGAGCGAACTCGGGTGGGAGAAACAGCGATGCGATAAAAGCCGCGGCGAATAGGCAGGCAGTAACCTTCGACCTTGCTTGGCGGTTCACGAATTTGAAACCCTGCACCTGTGGCTTAAGCCCATAGCTCTCAAACTTCTTCTGGATGTATTCCGCCGCCATTCGGTCCCCACGCGTCCCCGCCATGCGAGGGCCGATCTCGTAGGCGAGTTTGTCTACGTGTTCGAATGCATTCCGAGGCTCGAATTCAGCCATCCTTGTCCCACCATTATTCGGTGTAAACAATTAATAGCATCAGCACTAAATTTTTGACTGCGGGGGTAGCCAAGCCAGGTCAACGGCGCCAGACTCAAGATCTGGTCTCGAAGGAGTTCGGGGGTTCGAATCCCCTCCCCCGCACCATTCTTTATCTCCGTTTCTTTGGCTCTAAATTGAAAAAGGAACTAGAAAATCAGAGCTTTTTGTCCTTAAAATCAGGCATCCGAAAATCGTCTCGCGCCCGCCAAGAATTTACCAGTAAAATTTTCAGACCGTGGAAAATGTGCACTTAGAAGGGCTATGAGTCTTATAAATTAAAGGTCCAGACCTAACCAAAATAGAGGTGTCGCCTTGGAAGCCAGGAACACATCCGAATATAAGGAAATCCCAGTTGAGGAAACTATCAAACTACTAAACTCAACTGTGAACGGCCTCACGGAATCCGAGGCCAAGAATCTGATTGGGATATTCGGATACAACGAAGTGGCGGAGAAAAAGAAGAACCATCTCCTCGAATTTTTGTCGCGTTACTGGGCCCCCATGCCATGGTTGTTGGAGTTAGCAATCCTCCTCTCATTCGTTCTGGGGCATTGCCTTGAAGCGGTGATAATTTTTGTTTTGCTCACGATAAATGCTTTCATAGGTTACCTGCAAACATCTCGTTCGCAAGGAGCATTGGAACTCCTGAAGAGAAGGCTGGCGATAAAGGCGAAGGCCTTGCGGGACGGAAAATGGGAGGTAAAAGACGCCAGAGAGCTCGTACCTGGAGACATCGCCGTTGTTGGGCTCGGCGACATAGTACCAGCCGATGCCAAGATACTGAGCGGCGAACTTTCCGTTGACCAATCGGCTCTGACGGGAGAATCTCTACCAGTGGATTTACATCAATCTGACGTTATCTATTCGGGTTCCATAGTGAAACGAGGAGAAGCCAAGTGCGTTGTAGTTAACACGGGATTAAAAACATACTTTGGCAAGACGGCTGAATTGGTCAAAATGGCCAGGCCGAAATCCCATCAGGAGGAAATAATTTTTGCCATTGTCAAATATCTGATGTACCTTGGTGCAACTGCATTGGTCTTGGTTTCGATATACGCCGTACTGATGAACCTGAACATCTTATCGATACCGACTTTTGCCGTGATTTTCCTCATGGGGGCGGTCCCCGTTGCCCTACCAGCCGTGCTCACCATAGTTCAAGCCGTAGGCGCGATGGAACTTGCCAAGAAAGAGGTGTTGGTGACTGGACTCGGTTCAATCGAGGACGCGGCTTCGATAGACGTTCTCTGCCTCGACAAAACTGGCACAGTGACGCAGAACAAAATATCCGTGGTCGATAGCGCGGCATTTTCTGGATATAAAAAAGAGGATGTGGCCACGATAGCGAGTTTGGCGTCCGAAGAGGAAGGCGAGGATGCAATAGATCTCGCAGTTATCGGATACGCCAGAACTATGAGGGCCGATCTCGATGCGTACAAACAGACCTCGTTCACGCCCTTTGACCCATCAACCAAGAGATCGGAAGCGATTATAGATGCCAAGGGGAAGCGCTTTAGAGCAGTCAAAGGCGCATCGCAGATTGTAATCTCCATGTGCGGGGGGATTGACAAAGAAACCCGGGAGAACGCGGACAAAACAGTAGAGGAACTATCCCGGAGAGGATACAGAACACTTGCAGTTGCTAGGTCTGAAGACGATGATTTAGAGAACCTTCAACTTGTAGGTTTGTTGTCGCTTGCCGATCCGCCCAGGCCAGATTCAAAAAGCATGGTTGAGGAGGCGAGAAAACTCGGAATAAAGCCTGTGATGCTCACGGGCGACAATATCACCATAGCCAAGGAAATGGCTCGGGAGGTATCAATCGGCGACAAAATTATCAGGATGGCTGACCTTGAGGGCTTAAACGAAGCGGAGCAGGCAAAAACCGTCGAAGAATGCGATGGGTTCGCCGAGGTTTACCCCGAAGACAAGTACAGGATAGTGAAACTTCTGCAGTCCAAAGGGCACATGGTTGGTATGACCGGAGACGGCGTGAACGACGCGCCGGCACTGAAGCAGGCGGAGATGGGGATAGCCGTGAGCAGTTCAACCGATGTGGCAAAGGCATCCGCCAGCGTGGTCTTGACAGAACCCGGTACAAAAGTGATAATCGACGCGGTAAAGACGAGCAGACGGATATACCAGCGGATGCTGACGTGGGTCATAAACAAGGTCACCAAGACGATACAATTTGTCGGTTTGCTGACCCTAGGCTTTTTTTGGCTGCACGATATCGCGATTACCCTCCTGGGAATGTCCCTGCTCGTGTTCGCAAACGATTTCGTGTCGATGTCCCTGGCAACCGACAACGTGGAGTATACCGGCAGCCCGAACAAGTGGAACGTGAAAAACATCACTTTGGCATCGCTCGTCATAGGGGCGCTATTCGTCGCGGAAGGCGCAATCGCAATTCTAATTGGCGCAAACTACTTCCACCTGGGATGGGGGGAACTGCAAACTTTTGTGATGCTTACGCTCATATTCACAAGCCAATTCAGGGTAAACATCGTCAGGGAGAGGAGATATTTCTGGTCATCGCGTCCGGGCAGGGAGTTGCTCATCTCCACCGCGGCGGCCATAATCGGGTTCGCGCTGTTAGGCGTATACGGCGTCATTGTCCCGCCGATTACATTATACCCGGTTCTCTTCGCCCTGGGATTCTCGGCGCTGTTCACGTTCGGCATCGACCCGCTCAAGCGCTATGCGTTCAAAAAATTCGGGCTGTGAAAATGTACATCAAAAAATGGTGAGAAAACTTGCAACCTTGAGGGGTTGTTTTGCGTGGATGTCACCGAAACGCACGATTAAAGAGAAATTTTACTAGTAAAAGGGGGCGCGAATCCCCTCCCCCGCACCATAGGAGTAGCTCGAAACACAATCGCATCAAATGAACCTAAACTCGGTAATCTTAAATTCAGCTTTAGAAAATAATGTTTGATGAAGAAAGTAGGGATAGGTCTTGCTGGTCTAGGCTTCATGTCCAGGGTTCATTCCAGAGCTTTAAATGAGATACCAAAAGCTAAAATAGTCGCGGCATGGTCGAAGTTTCCCGAGGAACACAACAAATTCAATAAATTCACCAAGAAATTAGGATTTGAGATCGAAACATATTATGCAGACATCAAAAAAATGCTTGAAGATCCAAAAGTCGATGCGGTCATTTGTGCCATCCCGCCAAGGTTCATTGAACCCGTAGCTAACGAGATCATCCAAGCCGGAAAGCCTGCCCTCATCGAATGCCCCCCATGCGATACTCTAGAAGGAATAGACCGCATCGAGAAGTTAGCAAAAAAGCGAGGCGTCAAATTGATGCCGGGGCACTGCTATCGATTCGCCCCCTGCTTTAAAAAATCTAAAGAACTCGTCGATAAAGGCGAAATCGGGGGCCCCATATTAGTTCACTTTAGAGAATTCGTGCCCGCGGAGAGTCTCGCAAGACAATGGCCGCCAAAATCGTGGATATGGAACAAGGATAAGGGTGGGCCAATACCGACAATGACGGTGTTTTGCATGGATATGGCGCGCTGGCTTTTGAACTTGGAACCTGTGTCGTTGTACGCAACGATCAAATGGCAAGACCTACCACGATTGGGTACCCTAGGTTACACGATGGTGAACGTGATCAAATTCGAGAACGAGGTTACATGGGTCAATGAATTCAGCGGCAGCGTTGCACCGTCCATGGGCTCTTCCATGAAGATGGAAATCGTTGGTGAAAAGGGGGATGCTGTAGTGGCGGACGGCCCTGAGAAGGTGATCCTCTACACGGAGAAAAAAGAACAGCAAGAATGGTCTTTCGACATAACTAGACCCGAGAGATGGGGCCATAAACCACAGGACGAATATTTCATCAAATCGGTGGTACTCGGGCACGAGGACCCAATTGTGAAGTTGCGGGATGCAAAAAAAGCGCTGAAAATGTCGTTAGCCATTTTGGAATCATCGAAAACTGGTGAGGCGGTCTACTTCGATCAGGTTTAAGCGAGACAATTCCTGCTTAACCCCATCCGAACCTTGCCTGAAAATTGCGCGAAAAGGTTTCGGTAGTTCTAAACTGTAGCTTAAACCTATTCCTCCCGCACCATGGGAACCATGAAGTAGTTTGGGCATTTCAGAGGAGATTTTCCGGAAAGATTCTGGGGGCACAAACCTTGGTACAAATCCCTGATACCGCACTATAGGCTGGAAAGCCCAGATCAGGCTCCTTTCAGAACTTTTTTTAAATTGAAAAAATTCAGCCTGTTTTGTAGATGATGTGCTCCCTCATTCGTCCTTTCCGAATCTCGTGAAGCCCCGCATTTGCTAGTTGCGCTGCCAGCTCCGCCGTCCTAGCGGCCCCCACGCCGGCCTTGAGTCCAAAGCCGAGTTCTCTTTTAACTTCAGAAAAGACATCCGTCAGCTCCAGTGGATTGAGCCCGTTTGAGGGAGCCATAAAGTTGTCCCCACCTGTGTAAAATACCAACGCCTTCCGTTTCAGCAGCGAGGACATAAGCGCAACGTAGGTTTTCTGGAGCAGGATATGGGTCTCATAGATCGGCTCGCTATCCGTGATCAAAGCCGAATGGTTCACATCTATGTGGGCTATCTGTACCCAGTCCTCGTCCGGTTTCTCCACACCAGAGCCCACAAGCACTCCTTTTCTCTCGGCCGACCTACTTCCCCCAGCATGCTGTAGGGCTAATGTGGCCTCGACCTGCGCTTCGTAGGGAGTCGGTGCCGCGCCGATGCCCATACTAACACTGACTGGGAACTTTTCATTGACCGCCTGTTGAATTTCGCGGTGTTCCTCGAGCGGGATACCGTTGGTGATTGCCAGCATGTTGTCGAACCTGGTGGGGAAAATTAGCCCCTTGCGCGCGCCGAATTGTCTCTCAAGCTCGGTGAATAAATCAGCTTGAAGGCTCTGGAGGTCGGCTTCTCTGCGCGGCTCAGGCGTGATTGTCCAGGGCCCATAGTTGTCTATCTGAACCAACGTCAGCTGGATTTTTCTCATACACATCCTTTGACTTTATTGCTAAAAAGTGTAAATAAATTTGATAGTATGCGAGTGTATTGCGAAACTTACGGCTACACAGCGAATCGGAGCTATACCAAGCTAATGCTAGGACAGATCGCGGCCGCTGGGCATGAAGTGGTATCAAGTTTAGCCGAGGCAGACATGGGAATATTCATCAGCATAAAAATAGTTGAAGCCCGCCCAACCTATCTGTTAGGGGTGAAAACGTGAAGGTGCCATGTGTCATTACCATCGCTGGGTCGGACTCCGGCGGAGGGGCCGGGCTCCAAGCAGACATAAAGACTTTCTCCGCGCTCGGTGTCCACGGCCTCTGCGTAGTTACAGCAGTCACCGCGCAGAATACTAGAGGTGTCGATGCTACTTTTGAGGTTCCCCCAGAATTCGTGACCCAGCAGCTCGACACATTGATGCGGGACTTTGGTGTTGAGTGGGCGAAAACCGGGATGCTCAGCAGCGCAGGGATAATCAAGGCCGTGGAGGCAGGAGCGAAGAAGTACAAGCTTCGCCTCGTCGTAGACCCAGTGATGGCTGCGGCTACCGGGTCGCCTCTGCTCCGCAGGGATGCCATGGCTGCGCTGGTTAAGCTACTGGCGGATGCCGAATTGGTGACTCCGAACGTGCCAGAGACAGAAAGGCTCTCCGGCATCAAGATCAGGTCAATAGGCGACATGCGAAGAGCAGCCCGCGCCATCTCCAAGTTTGGCCCCCATGCCGTCCTCGTCAAGGGCGGGCACCTCAGAGGACGAGAGATCGTTGACTTACTTTATACCAATGGAAAATTCAGGGAATTCAAGAGCCCACGGGTTGTTAGTGAAACAACTCACGGCGCAGGTTGTTCGTTCGCCGCAGCAATAACGGCGGGACTCGCGAAAGGAGAAAGTTTGCAGGGAGCGGTCGCTAACGCAAGGGAATTCATTAAGACAGCAATCGAGAGCAGGTTGAGAGTCGGAAAAGGTGTCATGCCTGTCAATCAGATGGCGACACTTTTTTTAAGCGCGGAAAAAGGGCGCTCGCTTGAGTGTGTGTGGCGGGCCGCTCATGTCCTCGTGGAAAATCCAAGGTTCGTCGAGCTCCTGCCCGAGGTCGGGTCAAATCTTGTGATGGCCCTGCCGGGAGCAAGGAAGACCTCCGAAGTGGTCGGGCTTTCTGGGAGAATAGTGAAGTCTGGCGGGCAGGCGCATTTGACCGGTTTTCCGAGATTAGGCGGTTCCGAACATGTTGCTAACATCGTGCTGACAGCTATGCGTTATAACCCAAAAATCCGAGCTGGCTTGAACATCCGATTCTCTCCGGAAATTTTGCGTGCGTGTAGGAAACTTGGATTCATAATCAGCACGTTTGACCGCGGCAAGGAACCGAGAGGTGCGAAGACGATGATTTGGGGAACCGAGCAAGCAATCAAAAAAATCGGCAAAGTGCCTCAAGTGATATTTGATAAGGGTGCCCCCGGTAAAGAAGCGATGATGAGACTGCTTGGGACTTCGCCCATGGAAGTGGCTGAATTGGCTTTGCGTTTGGCGAAGGAGGTTTGACGGCAGAGAAAAGTTTTTAGAGGGGCCAGTAAAGCCAAACAGACGAGGTAAGTACTTTGGGGAGAGTAAGGGCACTATACATAAAGCGCGCTGCGCGCGAGTTGATAGAGCGTTATCCAGATAAACTTTCGACGGATTTTGAAGGGAATCGCAAGTTCGTGGATGAAGTCTTAGTCTTGGGGCACCTGAACAAGTCCGTGAGGAACAGAATAGCAGGTTATATAAGCACACTTTTGAAACAACGAAAGGAGGCGTGAAGATGCCGCCTGTTGTCGATTTGAAGAAGTGTAAGGGCGCTGGGGCTTGTGCCGAAGTCTGCCCTGTCAACGTTATCGACATAGTGGACGGTAAAGCAGTTGTAGCGCGCCCCGACGATTGTATCGAATGTCGAGCTTGCGAGGCCGCCTGCCCGAACAGCGCGATAAGTTTCCCATAGACTTTGCTATTGGCAGCACCGCTTTTTGCTACCTCGGCTGTTCTACCAGTTTGGTTATATCCTTGCTTAGGTGTCTCATTTTTCAGAATATCTCCAAGCCATATCAAACGTATCCTTAAGACACTTGACACATTTGCTGTACTCCACCGCCGAAATTTCAAGGATTTTTCCGTTCCGCCACGCAATGTTGAAAATTTTATCTGGCAAACATGCGGATCCTGTGTTTGCTTCCTCTCCATCGTACTCCATTTAGATCTTAGATTTGGTGGTTGCGACTTCACCTAATTTTGTATCCTTGCTGAGGATCTCGAGCAACTATGGGCGGTTAACGAAGCATACCGGAAGCTCGGAGAAAAAGCGGCCCAAGGCGAAGCAAAAAGCTTAGACCAAGCTCCGTTATCTCCCCAAAGTAAGTTTTAAGTAGGAAAAATACCATAGTAGCTAACGTCCACATCGCGATGTGAACGGCGTCGATCGGAGTATGGGGCACAGCGCGCATAGCCTCGCGATGAGAGATCGTCCTCTTGATGTGGATTCAAAAATGTGGATCCGAACAAGCCAGGCTACTGGAGGAGCTCGGGTCCGAGATAGGTCCGGTATCCAAGCCAATTTCGAGTCTTTGTGGCCAACTAACTCCGGTTGATTCTGCCGGAGGCCACTGCTATTGGGGTTCGGCTAAGCCATGCGAGTGGTGGGCGTTCCGCAAGGGATGGCCCCGCACACGGCTCAGTAACACGTAGTTAACCTACCCTCGGGACGGGAACAACGCCGGGAAACTGGCGATAATTCCAGAT
>Ga0315282_10018106_pt1 | contig 10106 bp, 9 predicted proteins | sample YL17G07_20_MG_FD_203693 | JGI IMG/M metagenome (GOLD analysis project Ga0315282, IMG submission 203693) | Sediment microbial communities from Yellowstone Lake, YNP, Wyoming, USA - YL17G07_20 | ecosystem: Environmental > Aquatic > Freshwater > Lake > Sediment | place: USA: Wyoming | collected... | reverse complement strand
TAAATTCGGACAAAAATAGATTTTAATAGGTGTTAGCCTTTTGTCGGCGTGCATCTGGATGTTTTTGATGGAAAGACAGCTGCTGATGTTCTGACCGAATGAAACCTGTTAAAACCTGAATTACGCACCGCTCTAGCGCACCCGCTAATCAGCTTTGAAAGCGGCGAGTGGCATGTAGCACATGCAAAAAACCCTGGACGAAGAGGAGAAGCTGGTCCAAGCTGGATTCGAGGATGTAAGGTATGATGAGAAGGAAGACTCGCGATCTGCAGAAAACGAAAGTGAACAGAAAAAGCCTAGGTTTGATCAGAAACATCTACGGTTTGAAGTAGTATCTAGGCCAGTGTGGCCATGACTGCGTAGCCGGGCATGTTTCAAAATCGACTGTAAGCTCCATTCCTACTTTTATCTCGTCAAGCGGTACTCCTCTTATTATGCCTGGCAGCTTTGAGCCGTCGCTGAGCTGGACGATACCCGTCGCGTATGGCGCCATAGACTGAAACTGAGTGGGGGCTATGTGAATTATCGTGTAAGTGAGCAGTTTTCCATCGGTCGGAATTTCGGTCCACTCGAAATCTCCGGAGAAACAATTGCTGCATAATGGTCTTGGAGGAAGATGCACTCTCCCACATTTCAGGCACCTTGCACCCAAGAGTTTTCCCTCGCTGATGTTCTTGTAGAACTGTTCTATCGTGAACGGTGTCTGTTCACTCATTCTTATTCTCTCCTGTAAATGTGGACTGTAGCCGTTGCGCCTGAGCCGCCCACGTTATGCGTTAAGGCGATTTCGGCGTTTTTCACCTGCCGCTTTTCAGCTTGCCCAGTCAGCTGCAGGTACACCTCATAGGCTTGAGCTGTTCCTGTTGCTCCCACAGGATGCCCCTTGGCTTTCAGCCCACCGCTCGTGTTCACGGGAACTCTGCTTCCCAGCTTCGTTTCGCCCTTTTCAATGAGAGTTCCGCCTTGGCCCGCCTTGCAGAAACCCAAATCTTCATAGGCTATCAGTTCTGCTATCGTGAAGCAGTCGTGGACTTCTGCCACGTCGATGTCTTCTGGTCTGACACCTGCCATTTCATAGGCTTTCTTTGCGGCTATCTTCGCGGCTGCCAGCGACGTGAAGCTCTTTCTTTCATAAAGTCCAATCGTGTCGCTAGCCTGACCGCTTCCGACGATCTGAACGGGCGTGTCTGTGAATCTTCGAGCCAGCTCAGGCTTGGTAAGAATCAAGCAGCTCGCACCGTCTGTGATCAAAGAGCAGTCGTACAGCTTCAATGGCCAAGCGACGACCCGTGCATTCAGCGCAGTTTCGAGAGTTATTTCCTTTTGCATATGCGCCTTCGGGTTGAGGCTTCCATGATAATGGTTCTTCACGCTGATCATGGCCAGATGGCGCTCAGTTGTGCCATACTGATGCATGTGAGCCGTGGCCATCAAAGCATACAACCCTGGAAAAGTCATCCCGTGCCACTGTTCGAACGGATAATCCGATGCCATAGCCAAGTATTCCGTGACGTCTGCCGTGGTTCTGTGAGTCATCTTCTCTACGCCGCCCACCATCACGACGTCGCTCAGTCCTGAGCGGACCGCGCAAATTGCCGTCCTCAAAGCAACACCAGACGATGCACAAGCAGCTTCGGTCCTTGTGGCAGGAACAGGAAGCAGCCCAGCCCAGTCTGCCATCGTAGCTCCCGTGTGTCCCTGATGCTCGTACGATTCGCCCATGTGACCCACGTACAACGCTTCAATATCCTCCTTGGGGTCAAGCTTCGGACACCGGTTAAAAGCTTCTTTTGCCGCTTCCGCAAAAAGCTCCCTTGCATAAAGTCCTTCGCGTTTACCGAACCTTGACAAGCCAGCAGAGACTATTGAAACCAGAGGTTTACCGTTCAACAGTGAACTTCTCCTTACACTAACAAAGCCCTGTAGAAAACTAATCAAAGTGGAAACGACTATTAAAGTTTCTTCAGACGTCTTAGGCTTTTTTCTTCATGAAAAAACGTGATGCAAAAGGGCTAAAAAAGTTGGATTTTGGCTTTTGAAAAAGCCAAGGAGCTATTTCTTGTTGCCGAAGGTCTTTTTGACCCAGGCACGTGTCTTTTCCATGTCTTCTCTAAAGCGTTTCAGCTCTTCGGGTGTTCTCTTTGGAGCTACTGGTTCTTCTGCCGGTGTTGCGTAAACGTCGAGCAAGTCGCCTTTCGGTTGCTTGGAAATGTTTACGTCAACTTTGAGACCTATGCTCACTTTTTCAGGGTCTATCTCTCTCATGGTCATGGGTAAACACGTGTTTGTGCCGTCTATTCTGACCATTGCGCCCACCAGCGGTTGCAGATGCGCCATCGATGGCCAAGCGATTGCCATGATCGTGTACGAGTAAACCTCTCCTCTCTTTGGCAGTTCAACCCATTCGGTCTCATGAAGTCTGCATTTCGGGTTGAAGCAGTGGGCTCTCGGCGGGCAGTAGACAAGCCCGCATTTTGGACATTTTGTTCCGTACAGTTTTCCGTCCAAGATTCCCATGAAGAACTTGGAGACTTTGCCATAACTGTGGTGGAACAAGCTGCCGTGAGGTCTGTGAACGATCAGGAACTTCTCTGGGTTCAGCTCGTTCAGTGTTGGTCCGTCATTCATCTCCACTATTTTCCAGCCTTCAGGTGCCCATCCGCCTCTGCGTTCCCAGTCCTTCCACAGTTTCTCATCGATCTTCTTTTCTTTCAGCACCTTTTCTGGTCCAGGCTGTTTCATCTTTTTACACCTCCAAGACTACTGCGCCCGCTTGGCATCCCGTGCCGCCGTGTCCATGAATGAACCCCTTCTTCGGGTTGCTCAACTGCCTACTAGGCGCGCCCCACTTCTTGGCGATTTGGTTGCTTAATTGCCAATAAACGTCAACGACTTGAGCGATGGATGTGGAACCTATTGCATGTCCCTGTGCCGTCAAAGCTCCGCTGAGTTGGCACGGAAGTTCTCCGTGAGGCTGAATGACACCATCTCGAACCATTTTCTTTCCCTCTCCCCGCCTGCAGAAATCGAAGTCTTCAAGTCCGGCTAGAACAACGCCCGCGTAAGGATCAAACATTTCGACGAGGCTTATCTCTTTTCGCGGGTTCTTTATTCCAGCGTCTTTATACGCCATTCTTGCAGCCACTTTGAGTGAGCCAAAGTTCACCAGGTCAGGATAAGGTGACATCGGGGGCGCAATGTTCTTAGGCCAAATCTTTTCGTCTTCAGGGTACAGGCCTCTCCATGCAGGGTTGTCTGGCCGGTCTCCGGGACGCATCGTATCGGTGCCGAGGCCCACGCCGCTTATCCAAACAGGGTTATCTGTCAGCTTCCTAGTCAATTCTTCATTGGCCAGCAGCAAAGCCGACGCGCCTTCGCTCGTCATCGCACACTCGTATTGCCGGTACGGCCACGAGATCAGACGAGACCTGTAAACATCTTCCACTGTGATCTTGGAGAAACCATGTTGAGCCGGCCATTGTGCATAGGGGTTCTCGAGAGAGTTGTTGTGATTGAGAACAGCAACTTCAGCCAAGTCTTCTTCAGTGTCTCCGTAGACATGCATCCGCCGGGCTTCAAGCGTCGCGTAGAAAGCATTGTAAGTGAAGCCTGAAACGAAATCCCAGTCTGTGTCTCCAGCTATGGCTATTGCTTCATTGACTTTTTGGATGGGCATCTCGTTCATTTTCTCCCATCCTACCACTAGCACTAGAGGAAACATGCCTGAACGTATCCACAAAGCTGCATTTACAACCGCATCGATTGGAGTCGCGCCGCCTGATTCAACCCTGTACGCTGGCACACCGCTTAGGCCTAAGTAGTCATGGATTATCCAGTGCATGCACTGTTGTTGTTCCAAGATGTCGCTGAAATACGAGTAGCAACACGCGTAGTTCTTCCGTATGAAATCTCCGAGTTCAAGGTCTGGCACGTCATCAAGTATCATTTTCACCGCTTCTGCACACATCTCTTCCTGCAAAGTGTGCCGTGGGTTGTCAAATCTTGAAATGCTACCAGCGACTATTCCGACCTTCTTCAATTTTCCACCTCAATTCCTAAAGATGTAGTTAGTGGATTCCAAGAACTATAAGATTCTTACGGAAGCAATCAAAGCTCACCTTCATTGAAAAGCCCACGAAAGCTGCAGTTCTAGACCAGAAATTCTGAATCCTTTTATAATCCCCCCAGAATCCTTTGTTATGCACATTATAAAGTTGTCAACTGCCTTGCCGAAAGACGAGTACTCAACTGACGATTTGTTGAAGGCTTTCCCCTGCACGCTTCCAGAGGGCGTGGAACAGAATGTACTCAATCTAGGAGTCTCAACCCGACGTCTCATCAGACAATGTGGCTCTTCAAAACCAGGAACAGAGATGGACGAAAAACCCTTCCTCGACCTCTGCAAAGAAGCTTGCCAAAACGCTATCGCAGAGGCTGGACTCTCAGTCCAGAACATCGGCTGCCTGATTGCTGCATACGACGTGAACCCCCTTCTGAGCCCAGGCCTCAGCCAGCTTCTGGTTCCGGAACTCAGAATGGACCCGTATGTCAGGCATGTTAACGTGCAGGGGATTGCGAGTACGGCCTTTATCAAGACTCTAGAGCTTGCCGAGAACTGCCTTGCCGTGCATCCTGAAGAGAATGTTCTGATCTGCGTGTCAGGCGTCAGTTCCTACTGGTTCCAGAATCAAGTCCAAGGCTTAAGCGAAGTCATGGAAATAGGCAAGGTCAACGAGATAACGGACCAGGCAAGAAGGGAACGGGAGTTGAGAAAATGGGTAGCCACCATGGAGTACTTCCTGTTCGGCGACGGTGTCGCCGCAGCCGTCGTAGCCAAGAGCGGTGAAGGAATGAGAGTTGACAAGATCGCCGAAGTAACAAATGTTGAAGAGAAAGACTACCTCGCCGGCTACGCTAGACTCGCGTGCCTAGACGAGCCGTTCAAGTTCGGCTTTCATTCACATCTTGATAAGGAAATCCCAAAACTCGGAGTGAAGTACACAGGGTTAGCCCTTGAGAGGCTGTTCGGCAAAAACGTTGCGAAAATGAAAAATGCAAGAAAATGGGCAGTCCACACGGGCAGCCAGAAAATACTGGACGCCCTAGCCGACCATCAGGACATCAATCATGAGAAACTGCAGGAATCACACGAAATCCTCAAAGACTACGGTAACCTCGCTGGCGCAAGCTTGCCGTTTATCCTTGAGAAGATCGTTTCAACAACCAAGTTCTCAAAAGGTGACAACGTCGTCATGCTTGGTTACGGCTGGGGGTTCTCAGCCTCAGCATGCCTACTGGAAAGCTGAAATCCTACGACCCGAACCGATAGGAAAATATCTATTTAGGGTAAACGCTGATATGTTAGGATCAGACCATTCATGTTTGACGAGTGGGGCATGAACAGCATGCTTGATGAGAAAAAAATACGAGAAATCAAGAAGGAACGCGAAAGATGGGAGCAGACAACTCTTCCGAAATGGATGAGCCAATCAGGCGAAAGAAAAAAAGAGTTCCAGAACACTTCTAACATGTATATTAAGAGACTCTACACGCCCGAGGACACGGAAAAAATGGATTATTTAAAGGACCTCGGGTTTCCAGGAGAGTACCCGTTCATCCGTGGCGTACACGCAACCATGTACCGTGGTCGCCTCTGGACGATGCGGCAGTTCTCAGGCTTCGGCACGGCCAAACAGACAAACCAGCGTTTCAAATACCTCCTGAAAGAAGGCGAGACGGGCTTAAGCATCGCCTTTGATTATCCAACGATAATGGGCTATGATTCAGACCATCCCATGGGAAAGGGTGAAGTGGGCATCTGCGGTGTAGCCGTCGCATCATTGAGGGACATGGAATTCCTTCTAAGCGGCATACCCCTAGACAAGGTCACAACTTCGATGACAATAAACGGACCTGCAGCCATGCTGCTGGCCATGTACGTTGCCGTGGGCGACCAGCAAGGCGTTCCCCGCGAGAAGCTCGGCGGAACAACACAGAACGACAACCTGAAAGAGTACTTCGCCCAGAAGCTCTGCATCTATCCACCTACGCCATCGCTGAAGCTCACAACCGACATAATCGAATACTGCGCAAGGCACTTGCCAAAGTGGAATCCAATAAGCATAAGCGGTTATCACATAAGAGAAGCTGGCGCTAACGCCGTCCAAGAACTGGCTTTCACGATCTATGACGGAATAACCTACGTAGAATCGACGATGGAAAGAGGCTTGAAAGTTGACACTTTCGCCCATCGCTTATCGTTCTTCTTTGCCTCCCACAATGACTTCTTCGAAGAAATAGCCAAGTTCAGGGCAGCCCGCAGACTGTGGGCAAAACTCATGAAAGAACGCTTCCACGCCAAGAATCCTAGGTCAATGTGGATGCGCATGCACGTTCAAACTTCAGGATGCACACTCACAGCCCAGCAACCCTTAAACAACATCACACGCACAACAATACAGGCACTGGCCGCAGTGCTAGGCGGAACACAATCCTTGCACACCAACAGTTTCGACGAAGCCTTGGCCTTGCCAAGCGAAGAAGCCGTGCGAGTCGCCCTTAGAACACAGCAGATAATAGCCCATGAAAGCGGAGCAACAAACACGATAGACCCCGTGGCAGGCTCATACTACCTTGAAACATTAACCAATGAAATGGAACAAAAAGCCATGGACTACATACAAAAGGTCGACGACATGGGCGGAGCCATAGCAGCCATCGAAAAAGGCTTCTTCCAGAAAGAAATCGCCGACAGTGCATACAAGTACCAGCGGGAAATAGACGAGAAGAAACGCACGATAGTAGGCGTAAACGACTATCAGATCGAAGGAAGAGAATCCCACATAGAACTCCTCAGAGTCGACCCGAAAGCAGAGAAGGAGCAACTGCTTGGACTGCAGAAACTCAGGAGAGAAAGGAACAGCAAAAAGGTTGAAGAAACCCTGAACAACCTGCAGCGTTCAGCGGAAAAGAACGAGAACCTCATGCCCATGATCATCGACGCAGTAAAAGCCTATGCGACCCTAGGCGAAATCTGCGAAGTACTGCGCAAGGTTTATGGAGAATACAAGGAGCTAATCGTGATTTAAGAGGCAGAAAAAATGCAGAGCAAAAGAAAAATCAGAGTTTTAATCGCCAAACCCGGCCTAGACAGCCATGACAGAGGAGCAAAAGTCGTAGCCAGAGCACTGAGAGACGCTGGGATGGAAGTAATCTACACGGGACTGAGACAGACACCTCAACAGATCGTTGAAACAGCCCTCCAAGAAGACGTAGACGTGATCGGCCTCAGCATACTCTCAGGAGCACACAAGACCCTCTTCCCAAGAATAATGGAACTCCTCAAGAAGCAAGACTTAACAGACGTGATGGTTTTCGCCGGAGGAATCGTTCCAGAAGAAGACGTGCCTGAGCTGAAGAAACTTGGAATAAAAGAGATCTTCGGCCCTGGAACAACCACGGACGCTATCATACAGTATATCCGCGACAACCTGCCGAAAAGAGACTAGCAGCCGCGATGTGCAGCAGCATTGAGCAAAACCGAAGAAATAGTCAATGGCGTGCTTGCTGGAAACAAAAGAAGTATAGCCAAAGCCATAACAGCCATTGAAAACTGCACAGACGAAAGCCCAGAGCTTATCGCAAAGCTTTTTCCTCACACTGGAAAAGCTCACGTCATCGGCATAACAGGTGCAGGCGGATCTGGAAAAAGCACACTCATAGAAAAGATTGTGCGAGAATACAGGAGCAGAGGCAAGACCGTAGGCGTCGTCGCCGTAGACCCCACAAGCCCGTTCTCAGGCGGCGCATTTCTCGGCGACAGGATCCGCATGCAGGAACTCAGCGCCGACGAAGGCGTCTTCATACGAAGCATGGCAACCCGCAACTACGCAGGAGGAATAGCGAGAGCAACAAAAGACGCCGCAAAAGTGCTGGACGCGGCTGGAAAAGATATAGTAATAGTAGAAACGGTGGGCGCCGGGCAGTCAGAAGTAGAAATAATCAAAGTTGCCAAAACAATAATTGTAGTTCACGCACCTGGACTCGGCGACGAAATCCAAGCCATAAAAGCAGGAATAATGGAAATAGCAGACATCTTCGTCGTCAACAAAGCAGACAGAGAAAACGCCAACAAAGCCGTTATAGACATCGAATGCAACCTACAATTAGGCAGTAAACAGGTCGCTTGGAAACCGCCTGTCCTCAAAACCATAGCCATAACAGGCGAAGGAGTCCGGGAACTTGTCGACAAGATAGAGGAGCACAGATGCTTCCTAGAAGGCAACACCGAACGCAGAATAGCCCTGCTCAAGAACAGGGCAGAAGCAGAACTTGTCGAAGCCATAAAGGAGAAAGCCGCTGACGCGCTCATAGATGAGCTGAGAAGAAAAGGCAAACTGGACGAACTTCTGCAGAGAATACTTGAAAAGAAGATAGACCCAACTTCCGCAGCGGAAAAGGTCCTGAAGGAGACACTCAAGAATGACAGAACTTGAAAAAGGACTCGTACAGGTCTACACTGGCAACGGAAAAGGCAAGACTTCAGCAGCCTTCGGCCTCGCATTAAGAGCCATTGGAAGAGACCTGAAGGTTTACATGATACAATTCATAAAAGGCGGATTCGACTATGGCGAACTGTACGCCGTGAAAAACCTGCCGAACTTCACGCTGAAAGCCTTCGGAAGAGGAAAATTTGTAACCTCCAAACCTCCCCAGAAAGAAGACGTAAACCTCGCTCAACAAGCGTTGCACCTCGCAGAGAAAATAGTGCAGAGTGGAACCTACAACGTCGTAATTCTGGATGAGATAAACGTTGCTTTAGACCTGCAATTGATAAGCCTCAAAGACGTCTTGAAACTCATAAAGAGTAAGCCTCCCAGACTCGAGCTAGTGCTGACAGGACGAAACGCACCTGAAGAGGTAATCAAAGTCGCAGACCTAGTCACCGAGATGAAAGAAGTCAAACATCCCTTTAACAAAGGCACTGAAGCCAGAAAAGGAATCGAATACTAGTTCGCGAGTTCCAAGCACTCACGTTCGTCTACGGCTTTTCAAACACGCCCAGACACCTCTGTAATACTAAGCTTCATCCCAAGACTCGGAGTCTTCACGCATATGACCTATTTTGGCGAGTGTATGGGAAGCTGGATTGGAATCAGCTGAACACGACAACCGTTCTGAAGTAAAGCCATTCAGACTAGGACGAAGGCCCCTGAATGCCCTGTTTTAGACCGGCCGTCTTTCTTCTTTTCAACATGGCAACTGAAACTACTGCAGATACAGCCGCCGTCGCCGCCACCGCGACTATCACGTACTGCAGAATTGTCCAATCCGCACTTGTCTGTTTCAAACCACTTATGTCAGCCTGAACCTGCCCCATCCTTGGAACCATAATGGTTGCAGTTTGGTCGTTTATTGACGTGACAGTGCCGTTGACGGTCCCCAGAACCGTCTGGATCGTGGCTGTTGTGCCGTTTATCGCCGTGACTTCAAGCTTTATCGTATGCAAGTCTGTCTGAATCGTTCCAAGCGTCGAATTCAACGTGACAACGTTCCCCGAGAAGCTGGCGAGGGACGCGTTGATCTCGTCAAACTGCACTTGCAATAGGCCCAGGTCCGTCCTAATCGTTCCCACAGTGCCGTTCAAGCCGACCAGCAGAGCGTTCCAGCCTGAAAGAGTTGGACTTACTAGGAAGGATTTGAACGAAGCCCCGTTCGAAATGATGCTGTCCGTCTCATAAGTGGCGGTGACTGTAAGGGCGTAAGAACCGGCCTCAGCTTCGCTCGGCAGGGAATATGAACCCTTGTAAAGGCCTGTCGCAACTTGCTGCAGAGGCACCGTGCCCGTGGTTCCATCAGGTTTGTATAGCAGAGTTTCTGTTATCGTAGCGTTGACGGGCTGGCCCTTAAAGGTGGTTTGAGCATAGAACGTCACGATTTCTCCACTGAAATGAACCGTGCCACAGTCCAGCTGAAGACCGAGCGGAGTAACTTCAACAACCGTGAAGTTTGCTTTTCCAATCACGTAAGCATCGTACGCTTTCACGACCTGCGTTCCTGCAACTGAAACAGGCACGTTGAAAGTGAAGGTGAAATTCCCAGAGGAG
>Ga0315282_10018104_pt1 | contig 10107 bp, 19 predicted proteins | sample YL17G07_20_MG_FD_203693 | JGI IMG/M metagenome (GOLD analysis project Ga0315282, IMG submission 203693) | Sediment microbial communities from Yellowstone Lake, YNP, Wyoming, USA - YL17G07_20 | ecosystem: Environmental > Aquatic > Freshwater > Lake > Sediment | place: USA: Wyoming | collected... | reverse complement strand
TATTTAATTTCTCGCGCTACCCAGCATTATCAGACCAAAGGGTCGTAGTTAAGAAGCAACCAGGTAGGCATAGCCGATGTGTTTTATAGCCCACCGGCAGGCCACTCGTTAAGAACTATTAGGGCATCTATTGCTCATGCCCTTAATATACCATTCTGTGCCCTCTTAATCAACTACTGTCAGTAAAAAAACAGAGGCGGTGGGAGAAAAACCCCATCTCTATCACACCGCCTCTGTAGAAGCACCCTATGCTGTTGTACAGTATAGTCAACTGTACGGTGGTCGTTGGTCGGCCCTACCAGAAAAGGGTCGGTAATCTGGTAACGCCTAGCCGGTAAAGCTACGCCCATCGGCGAGGGCTCCACGTTATGTCCGTGGTCTTAACCTAAATCGATTGTGTCATGCACGTACCTGCTGCGTGCCTTGCCCGTCTTGGTCTTGGTATTCTTGTGATAGGCCACATCAAAGGCCGTAGCGATAGAGTCCGGGTCTCGCTGGATCTTTAGAGCCTCTTTGGCGGCGGCACGGGGTGTGCGGGCGTCGAGGTCGATCACCCAGGTCACTTTGTACATTGGCATAGTAGAGCCTCCTTGTTAGGTGGTGTGGCGATCGTAGTAGTATTTGCTCTTACTTAAACGACGGGTTCATCCACTCGAAAGCGATACGTTTGTTGTCTGCATCCTCCATGATCAGCTTCGCAAAATGGAATAGTACCTTGTCCTTTTCTTCGTTCATGTAGAGCGGGGCGTTGATCCTGAAGTATGCCAGGACTTTCTTGTAGGCTTCTTGGTCTACCTGGACGGTCTTACCTTTCGCCAGGCGGTCTCTCTTCTTTTCGAATTCCTCGTAGGCTCTTTGGTAGAAGCTCATGGCATCCTGTGCTATAGACATCCGCCGTTCGAACTCCTCCACGGTGATGGGAGCGTCTTTCTCGTATCGAGTGATATTTTTCCAGGGTTCTTTAGCACATTCTGTCGGCTGGAGTTCGAGGTCAAAGAATATCTTTGCTTTGAGTTGGATGCGTTCGTTCAGGAAATAGTTGATCTTCTCATGGCACAAAGCGTCGATGAGTTCCTTTACCATCGTTTTCGGGAAAATGTTCAAGCTAGTCTCTATATGATCTGTGGTATTACCGCGACTCACCGTGACTTTTTTAGTCACACTATGGAGGTGGATATCATACAAGTTCTTGTTGAGGTACACATATAGCAGCTCACGCTTTTTTAGCTGAGTGAGATCTCTGTAGGCATTCTCAGGAGAGTGGATAGGTTCCTTGTATTCACCTTTGGTACACTTAATCTCAAACGTGGGGGCTATGGCATATTGAGTGGCGACCTCACGTACCTTATCCATTACGGGTTGATTGAGTTCGGTGACGAGACCTGTAGCCACGAGATGATTACGGCACAGGTTGGCGCTGCGCTCATACACACAGGCTTCGTAGGGGGACACCTCTTTGGTATAGTATTCTTTCTCGTATCCATACTTCTCACAGAGTTCTTTTCTCAGGAGGGAATGGACATAGTGTATCTCCCAAGCCTGCTCTCGGCAGGGGACCCCGAGGTCTCTCATGTCCCATTGTTCTGAGTTGGACCGAGACATACGGCATCCTTTCGATATTACGTTGAGTAATGGGGTTTAACATAGCTCCATAAATGATGTATATTAGGTATATCATGGAACAAACGCTCACTCATAACATAGCCCATACTATACGACTCTATCCCACAGAGTCCCAAGAGACTTTCTTCAAAAAAGCCTGTGGGTGCGCTCGTGTGGCATATAACTACGGTCTCTCTGAGTACCAAAAGATACGATCTGAAGGCGGTAAACCCAGTATCCTAAAGATCAAAGAGAAATTTAACCAGGAAAAGAAAACTCTATATCCATGGATGTACGAGACTAACAAGGACGCGAATCAGCAACCTTTTTCTAATCTACAGGATGCTTTCACACGATTTTTTAAGCATCAAAGTAGATACCCTAAATTCAAAAAGAAAGGAATAAAAGACTCGTTCTATATCTCAAATCAAGTATTCAAAACAGATAACAAAAAATTCTGGATATCTAAACTCGGTTGGGTAAAGGGTGCCGAAGAGCTGAGATTTCACGGTAAAATAATGTCAGCTACTGTGAGAAGAAAAGCGAACTACTGGTTCGTGATAGTCAGCGTTGAAACCGATAAAGCATTCACTACATGCGAGAACCAAGCTGTAGTAGGTGTAGATCTCGGGATTAAAACGCTGGCTACCTTATCTGATGGGAAAGTAGCAGAGGTTCTGAGCCCGTTACGTGCTCGTCTGAGGCAACTGAAACGATTACAGAGGTGGGCGTCAAGGAAAGTAAAAAGATCTTCTAACAGGCACAAAGCGAACCAAAGAGTAGCAAAAGTCCACTATGAGGTCGCATGTTTGAGAAAAGATGTCCTTGATAAATTGACGACGTACCTCTGTGAGAATTATCAGACGATTTGTATCGAGGATTTAGATGTAAAGAACATGCTGAAAAATCACTGCCTAGCCCTGGCCATTTCTGATGTGGGCTGGGGCGAGTTCAGGAGGCAGCTCGACTACAAATCCTTGTTACACGGGAACACTGTAATCGTAGCGGATAAGTGGTTTCCGTCAAGTAAAAAGTGTTCTGGGTGCGGGCACGTTAAAGAGACTCTATTACTTTCTGAGAGGGAGTACGTGTGTGAGCATTGTGGATTAGTAATAGACCGTGATTTGAACGCGGCTATTAATTTAATGAATTACGCATTAGAAAAACTAGGGGTGGCGTGCCCCGAATTAACGCCTGTGGACAAGAGAGCTCTGGTTTACTCGTCCTCAATTGGAGTAGACGAAACTATCTTGTATGAAACAGGAATCTATCAGGGCTCCGAAACGAGCACTTAGAAAGTAGCAGTTCTTCGAGGACGGACTCCGGTAGGTCTCCATCGACCCGTACTTTCATCGTGTCCATAGGGTCTCCCTCCCGAGGCGGAAAAGAAAAGGTGAGGCTCTATTAAAGAGCCTCACCCTATTTCACACAACGTCCGAGCAAAGGTTACGCGGGCTGATTCACCCCTTTCTGGGTGATGTGTACCTGCTGTCCCCAGTCTACCGGGGGTTTCTGACTGGGATCAGTCAGCACCCACAGCACATCCTTTACATGATGTGGCTTGGGGGGCTCCTCTGCCTGCCCATCAGTCAGGACGATGAGAGATTGATACCGTCGTGCCTCCGCCAGCTCAAACACTGGCGTGAACGCTGTACCGCCTCTCCCCTTGAAGTCGAGAGATACACGCTTGCGGTCGAACGGTATGATCTTTCCCTGTACTGCATGGTCAAACATCACGAGGTCTACGGGCTGCAACTCAGCCAGCCTGTTCACCTCTGCCAGGAAATGGCTGAGATCCTCATCACCGACAGAACCCGACGTATCAATGGCCACCAGTTTACGATCCGTATGCAGACGCTTGGTGCCGCAGTACGGATAGCCGTAGCGCCGGTTGGGCTTCTTGAACGTAGACTCTACCTTAGAGGTTACGAGGTTCCCCAGGTAGTGCCTGAGATACTTCCACCAGCGCACCGAGGACTTCTGGGCAGCCTGTATGATCTGCTGTATTTCCCCGGGGATGTGTCCCCACCCGTTCTCACGACGGGAGATCTCTTCGATCTTGTTCCTGATCTCCTGCTTCACTACCTCAGCGTCGGCGTCAGTCCAGCCGTCATGGTTATCGAAACCACTCCCTGACCCACTCCCTGTACCCTCCCCATCCCCGATGTCCTTCCCCTGATCCTTCATCTCACGGAGGAGGAGGACATACTGTTCCATGGACTGCTTGTCCGGGAAATTGTAGGGAGCATTGGTAGGACGGAGACACAGATCTTTACCTTTATCCGGTCCCTCTTTGACCTTGGGCATGTGCCGATTAGCGTCGTCGGTAATCAGACAGTTGATAGCGAGGTCCGCGGCGATGTTGTAGAGCCTGCGGTCCTCATCTCTTTCAGGGAGTCGCACGCAGCAGTGATGCAGGACTACGTGATAGATCTCATGGGTGAGGGCGAAGCGCAGCTCGGGGTCGGTGAGACTGTTCACGAAGTCGAGATTGTAGACGAGGCTGAGTTTCGCATCCTTGATAGCCACGCCCATAGTGGGCATGGATTTGGTGGAGTGCTTCTCCATCATCATGAGGACTTCATGGACGAAAGGATCTTCCAGTACCATGAACGTGACCAGCCATTTCCAGCGGTCATCGAAATCTTTATACTTACCGGGGAGACCGAGGTCTGAGTAAGGCATAACAGGGCCTCCTGATTATTTGTTATTGTAGATAGCACCGTAGGCTCGGCTAGCGAGTTTGTGATAGCCCAGGATTTTCAATGAATGTCCTATCATGCGCAGTGTACCGTCATTGTCACCGAGATTCTTGTACTCCTCGTAATCAAAGGTCTCATTGGATAGAGCCTGCACATGCCACTCGGGAGTACGGATAGACTCCCCACGGAGGCGGGCCTTTACCATCTCCAGTGTGAGCCCAGTCTCGTTTACCATGAGACCGAGGTCTGCTAGTGAGGCTTCGAGCACCTTCACATACTCTGCACTCTTGGCATACGCTTTCTCAGCCAGATACTCTGTGCAGTTTTCCAGTTCATCCTTGAGCATCTGCACCAGACGCTTCGTTTTCTTGTCGAGCATGGGGTGTACTCCTTTAGGAGAGAGAGGTGAGAGAGGGACGGGTGCCCCCTCTCACGGGGCACTCCGTTTTACTTCTTCGCGTTCTTTGCGAGAGCGGTCGGGTTGACTACGCTCTTCAGAATGATCTTGAGGTTCTGTTCTCCGCGCAGTGATTTCACCTGATACCACTTCTCGGAGATGACCTTGAGTTCCTTATTGAACTTCTTCCAGAGGTCACCCACCGCCTCATTGGGCATGAGGTCTAGGTATCGTGCGAGATTCTTCGACTGTTCATCCGAGAGGGCGTCCTTCACGTTCTCTCTGATCCAGACGATCAGGAGTTCGTTGTACGCTGCGATCTCGGTGACGCGGTTCTTCTCTACGATGTCCTTGAGGCGTGCGCTGATCTCATCCGTCCACTTGTTGAGGATGACGTTGGCGTCGAGGGCCTTGTAATCGGTCTCCAGGAATCTCTTAAAGGCTGCCTGTGCTATTGTGGAGACGTAGCCTCCTGCCACGAGGAACATCCAGTTGACGGCCTTCGGGGAATTGGAGAGGGGGTCGTGGTCGAGGATACCGGCCTCGTAGTCTGCCACATGCTTCTTGATGGTGGTGGAAAACTTGTGCCATGCTCTACGGTCATGCACCTTGGTGACGCCCTTGGTAGAGGCTTCTGTTAGGAGTTCCTTGGTGGGGTCGAGGAGTTCGTTGTGACGGCGGATGAACTCCACGATCACGGGATGGACTTTGTTTCCGACTGCCCAGTCGAGCCACTCTTCTACGGTCGGCTCGAACTTGATCATAAAGAATCTGGACAGGAACGCGGGGTCAAGGGAGTTGACCGTGTAGATGTCGTCCTCGTCATTGATCGCACTGACCACTCTCCAGCCGTCGGGCAAGGCTCTTAGGTTGAGCCTGCGATCCAGGACCAGTTCGAAGGCGGCCTGCTGGACTTCACGGTTGGCGCGGTTGATTTCATCCAGGAACAGGATACCCTTGTCCCCGAACCGGCCTTTCATGATGTCATCGGTGAGTCCCAGGAACTCTTTGAGTTGGATGGCATCCGCTTCCTTGAGCGGGAAGAACTCAGGCGGGGCGAATATGGTACGGCCTCTCACTTGGAAGGGCATACCCTTGAGGTCGCCCACGTCATTCTGACTGAGGCGGAAGTCCACGCAGGGGACATCGAGTTGTCGGGCGGCTTGCTTCACGAGTTGGGACTTACCGATACCGTGGTTGCCGCAGATGAGGATGGACTCTTCAATCGGGAACTGAGTCAGACAGTAGAGAGTCTGCTTCACGTTCATGGGAGGCACTCCTTACTAGTGAGATGGTATTGAATATACTTTTTCGAAATGCATTATTAAAGATTAATCGTAGGGGTCAAACCACGCCCACGATTTCCATTTGATAGCGAGGTCTTTCTCGCCGAGTTCCTCATACAGTTTGGCGATGGTATAGAATCTTCCCTGTTTGAATCCCATGTCGTACTTACCGTTGTCGGTTTCTTGTTCGAGGAGCTTTTGTAGTTCGGCGTGTACCTCGGGGCCATATACTGAATGTCCGGCCAACCGATGCTTGGTGAGAATCTTTACGACCTCTGACTCGTGGTTGATGAGGAGGCCGCAGTCTTTGAGCGGGGTGTCGTCGTCTACTATCTCCCAGTCTCCGCCGTCACCGATGTGGTTGCTCATGTCTTCCACGAAACCCTCAAAAGCATCCTCTGCCTGTGCTTTCAGCCAGGCGAGGAGGGCGGCCCGTGTCAGAGTCTTTTTCATAGAACCTCCTTAAAGACTTTTCCAGTAGTCTCCCCAGGAGTGGTAGCCTGGAGGGAGCTGACCGTAGGCACTATTTCTAAGGCGTTCACGGACGTTGTAGTAGGAGTCCCCTGATCGTTTCATTTCTTTCTCGATCTGTTCCTCACTGGGTTCTTTTCCTTTTGGTGTTTCCACAGGGCCTCCTACGGTTCACGTCCGAACGTACTTTTGTAGGCGTCATCTGCACGTAGTTGTTGGACACCACGTTTATCACAGTGCCCCATCTTATGTGGTTTACACATAGAACAAGAGCGTTTCTTTAACTTCATGCGCTTCCTCATAGGGCCTCCTGTTAGGCAGTAGGCAGTTCAGCGATCATTATCGAGTCTGTGCTCCAACTATCGTCTGAGTGTCGGATATATCCTCGATAGTGGAATGAGTCCTTATCCACACAGATCCTCTCACACTCGACGGCTCCCTCCCAGGACTCCAGTAGACCCTTGAGTTCATCAAACGTCTCTGGGCTGGTCACGCTGTTGCCTGCGAGGCGGCGCTTAGCGAGGATGGCGGTGACGGGATTGTCATCGTTGATGAGGAGGCCGCATTCCTTTAGAGGGGTCTTATCGGTGACGGTGTTGGGGTTTTCGTACTCCCCTGTAAAGAACTCAGCGGGGCTATTGTAGTCTTCTATGACGGTGGCTTTGAGAGTCTGGACTGCTTTAGAGAGGCGGCGGATACGTTTGATCTCGACGGGGGACAGTTCGATGAGGGCTATGCCTGGGCCTTCGGCGTATTCATTGTTGACGGAGACGGGCACGAATTTTCTAAACACTATCTTTCTCATGGTGAGACCTCCTGTAGACGTTTGCTCAGACGTTATCTTCCAGGGCAGTTGGTCGTCGTATGTTACTGTGCTGAGAAGGACTTGCGAGTGAAGCTACTTTTCTTTTCAAAGCGATCGTTTTTCCCTGCACAAATTTTGAGAGTATCCTGTCGTGGTCGATACCGGACAGGATGTCTTTGTACCGGCGGCTCACGTAGTCTCCAAAGTACAAAAGGAGGTCTGTGTGGGAGACTTCTTTTACGAGATACATGAGAGGGTCGTGGGCGTCTTCGATGGAGAAATTCGTGCTGTAGAAGGGGGACTGGTTTGATGTCTTGCATTGGTCGTGTGAGGCTGCCAGGACATAGACATCGTAGGTCACGTTCATACGGCGGTGGTACTCTACGAGCCAGTAGAGTTTTCTGCCGTCATGACCTTCGATGTGTTGACTGGTGAAGAGGTAGTACCGGCCCCGTACGAACCTCATAGAGCCTCCTTGAATGTCGAGTACCGATTCTTGTACTGCTGCTCTGCCTCATCATCCATCCATTCGACGTTCATGAACAGAGGGAGGTCGGTGTCCTTGATGCGAGCCACGATAGCTTTACCGAGGTGGGAGTATTTGGGATCATCATAGACGTCCCATTCGGTATACTCTTCCAGGAACTTTTCGTAGGGGAGTTCATTGATGCGGCGCAGCTCCGCCTGGTAGTCCTCGTCATGTCCCTCCAACCACTGTTCCTCGGTGTCCTCGTGAGACTCTATACAAGAGCCTCCCGTGATCGAGAACCCCCCGAACTTCTGATCCGCCGCCTCCTCATACGCTACCACGATGGTTAGCGTCGGGTAGTCGTCGGAGAGGTCGATGTAATCTTCTTTACGGGGACTCCAACGGCAGGACTGGGAAAGCGTGATGTCGTCTGCGTTACGTTGATGGCAGCATAATCCAAACTCTATGCTATGCTGCTCAGAGTCCAGCAGCATGGGGTGTTTTCGGGTGAGCATGGGGGCCTGCCGATTGATCATGTCGTACAACTCATCGAGGGTCGCTTTATCCCCTGTGATTGTCACAGACACGTTGCAGATGTTGGCCATTGGTTGACTCCTGGGACTGAGGATCTACGTTTGAGCCTGCGGTGATCTGTTGTCCTCATCTGCACGCTCCAACATCAACGACAGAAGCCCCGTCGTGTCATTGATGCTTTTTAGAGCAATAGCGAGATCGTTGGGATTAATGGAAGAGATGGACATAAATTTTACTGAGAATCTGGCTTGCTCTGCCAGAGTGCTCAATGCTTTGATAGCGATGTCGCCACGGATCATGGAGGACTCCTTGTTAGGTGTTGCGGAAATTCATGTGGAGCAGTTCAGGCTTACTCAGTTCTCGGAAGCCTGCTGACTCTACCACGTAGCACTTGTCTCCGTCGATCATCACGTCGCCGACAGAGGTACTACGGACGGCACCCTTCTTATTGATGACGCGGACGCCGGGATTCTCCGTCCAGCTATGGTCAATGTGGTTGGTGCGTTCAAAGGCTCTATCGAGGTCGGAGGTGGCCACTTCGGCTACCAGGCGGACTGTGGTATCTTTTAGAGCCTGGGGGTTTTCGAGGGCGTACTCTACAAAACGGTCGTTGTGATAGACAGAGATCATGTGAGGGGCTCCTTTGCAGGGGGAGGGGGCTTGCCTTAGCTTTTCAAATAGTATATATTATGGACTGTTGAATAATAAATGCTCACGATTTCGGTCAAAGGGCATTTACAACAATAGGAGTGGCGTGCTCCGAATTAACGCCTGTGGACAAGAAAGCTCTGGTTCACTCGTCCTCAATTGGGGTGAACGAAACTGTCTTGGATGAAGCAGGAATCTAAATGCTCCGAAATGAGCACTTAGAAAGTAGCAGGCGAGCGTGTACTACTACGGACTAGTAGCCACACTACTAGTCCGTAGAGCCTCTTTACTGAGGTTGTACCATATCGAATGCAAGGTAGCCGGTCACTGCATCCTCGGGGTGCTCGATAGGCTCCCCGAATTCATCTTCCCAATCCACCTGATCGCCTGCCGTGAAATTCTGCTCGACGAACTTCTTGACCTCGGTGTCGTAGGACTGGATCACAAATCCGACAGTGATCTTCTTGACGATCATAGAGCTTCCTAGTTAAATGGTTCTACCGGAGTCGGTAAGCTGTAAGAATTCAGGACCACTTCCCTGGGCGATCAATTCTTTCGCCATTTGACAACCGGAGAGGTAGTTCGCTTTAACGGTCTTTACTTCACCTGAGCAATCACCCTCAGTTATTGCATAGTAGATATCATTTAGGTTCTCGTATTCGAAAGGGCCTTCACTAAGAACAGTAACCTGAATGACAGTTTTACAGAATCTACGACGTGCCATGATAGAGCCTCCTTATTGAATGATTTCGGGATCAACTTCACTGGACATGAAAGGATACACTCGGAGCTTCTCTCCTGCCAGCACATCCACCCGGAAAACCCCGTCCCCATCTGATTTTGCGCGAATTTTAACACATTCCAGACGAGCCTTGTCGGAGGGGTAGGGCCCAGAGATCGCGGGTTCAGTACCGCCTTCGACGACTAGTAGGTAACGCTTCATAGGGCCTCCTTACTTGCGTATGCAGACTTCGGGCCACACGATACAGACCGTGGTGGACTTCAGATCCTGGTAATACCCGTCGTCGAGCAAGGTATCCATGTCATCTTTACGGGCACCAAGATCGAGGCACGTTAATGTGAAACACTCTTCCGCACGCTTCACGTCGGAGAAGAGCTTAGCCTCATCGACCACGCCGTCACGGATTTTCACGACCAGGATCGGTTCCTTCTTCTTGGACATAGAGCCTCCT
>Ga0315282_10018103_pt1 | contig 10108 bp, 12 predicted proteins | sample YL17G07_20_MG_FD_203693 | JGI IMG/M metagenome (GOLD analysis project Ga0315282, IMG submission 203693) | Sediment microbial communities from Yellowstone Lake, YNP, Wyoming, USA - YL17G07_20 | ecosystem: Environmental > Aquatic > Freshwater > Lake > Sediment | place: USA: Wyoming | collected... | reverse complement strand
GGCCGGCCCAGCGCTTTCGCCGCGGCAATGATGGAATCCGGCAGGCCGACGGCGAGTCCCTTGCGGTTGATCCCGGTAACCTTGCCGCCTTCAGTGCGCAGCAGGAGGCGCTTGCCGTCGAGTTTCTTCTGCATCCAGTATGCGGGATCGTCAACCAGGCGTGCCGCTTCCTTGTCATCAATGGCGTTGAGGAGCTGGCAGCGCACGCCGGTGTCCTTCTCCTCGTTGTCCGTGTGGCTGTATGGCGTGCCGTCGGGGCCTGGCGTGTAGCCCTTGCCCGTCTTTTCGCGGATCAACTTGTCGTAGATGGCCTTGGCCTTCTCGTAGGGCACGGGGCTTGTGGTCTTGGTGCCGGTCTGCAAGGTGGCGCCGCGGCGGCCGAAGGCGAAGTTGACGACAAAGCCGCCGTTCTTCTGTTCCAAGCTCGCCTGGTAGATTTTGTTCGAGGTTCCTTCCCGGAAGTAGAGCGTGACGTTCTCGGTTTGCATGGCGAGGTTCTCCATCGAAGTGTGGGGGAAGCTGTGGCGATCAACTTGTCTTGGGTTTGTTGAGCAGGACTGTGGCGACGCGCTGGGCGGCGGTCTCGCCTTTCATGGTGACGAGCATCTTACCATTCTTGTGGAAACGGACTCTTTGGATCCAGCCGCCGTCAAGCACGAGATCCTTGAATAGTTCCTCCGGCTTGCGCGCCCATATCAGCTCGGAGATGGGCGTACCACCCGCGTCCACGGTAACCGGGTCCGCGTCTTCCAGCACGATACGGACGACCTTCTGCAAAGCGTCACACTCGTCGTTCTTCTGGAAGGAACGGCCGGCGTTGCCGCGCCAGATGTGCCTGTACAGGATGAGCACGTTCTTCTTGACGACGTGCACCAGCGTGCGCTCTTCCTTGTAGCCCACGTGCGGCAAGAGCCGGCGGGCTTGGGCGAGCAATACCTCCAGGCTCTTGTCCTTGGCGTTGCGGACGTATGTTCGCTGGATGTGGCGCAGGATTGCGTGGGCATCGAAGTGCTCATCCCAGCCCTTCAGTTCGCGTAGCATGGCCTCGGCATCCAGGGGGATATTGGGGATGAGCGTTTCGCCCAGCCGCTGGATGACGAAGCAGGCCAGGTGGCGCCGGACATTGTCGAGCACGCGGGCGATATCGTAATGCGCGTCGCAGGGGTTTCTGTAGCCGTCCGGTTCGAGACCCGCGGCGCCGGCAAACTCGATCTTGATGGTGTCGGCTTCTTCAGCCAGCCGGTTGAAGCGCTCGTGGACGGTATTCGCTGCTGCGCAGAGTCCTTCGGGGGTTGCAGTTGTTCCTATCATGGGTGTCCTCCGCCGCCTGCCGGTGGCGGCTCGTTCTTGGGCCGCCACCGGCGTTACAGGCTCATCTGCGGACCAGTCAGGCAGGGCTTGGCGTTGGAATGTGGGGTTGTCGGTGTGACGCGGTGCTTCCGTGAGTTGCAGCGGGTGCAATTCCATGTTGTGTTCGGCTCCGTGCCTTCGATCCGGTGCGCGGTGGTGCGCAGGCACGGGCCGCAATAGCGGTTCTCCAGTCGCGTCCGTGGCATTGCAGCGACCTCCTCGAATGTTGGTTCAGGTCAGTGCTGTTGGCGGCGCAGGGGGCGGCTACGCGTATCTGGCGTCCTTGATCACGGCGGCGGTTTGCAGCCGGTTGATGGCGGTGTACAGGCGGCACGGATCGTCGCCCCAGCTCAAGCCGCCGGAGACCAGGATGTGAATCCCCGGTCCGCCGTCGATCAGTTCGGCTTCGCGGTGGTAGCCCAACAGGGCGCTGCGGACCTCCGCCAAGTCGTCCAGCAGGATCTTCTTGATGTCGGCCATGCTTGGCCCACTGCTGGCATGCTCGGGCAGGTAATACTCGCGGTAGTGGCCCAGCTCATCGACCGAGCGCGCCGCGTTGATCCTTCTGTCAGCCGCTGCCAGTTGGGTCTTGATGTTCCGGCGGGTCTGCCGGGCCGTCTTGCCCTTCCGAATCGCCAGGGAAGCGATCAGCATGTCGGCACCCATCGTTTGTCTCCTGTGAAGTGGATTCTGGTCGTGCCGGCGCCGCGCGCTGCATGGGACTTCCGGTCACAAACGCGGCGAGGACCTGGTTCTTCGTGTAGTCGCCGGAGCAGATCGTCTCGCCATCGAGTGCGATGGTGAGCTCAGTCTGGTCAACGTTGATGTTGGCCACGCGCCGGCCGCTCTTGTACCAGTAATCGAGGCCGCAGCGGCTGTCGGGTCCATGGATCTCCACCCAGCCTTTCAAGCCGGTCAGGTTCTCGAGCATCCCCACGAAGTCGAACGTGACGATGAACACGGCAGGCTGTCTGTGTGTGCACATGCAACATTCCCTCTGTCGCTGTCTTAACGTGCGTGGGTCATCAATGTGCGCGTACCGTGCGTCCTCGATGACGCTGGCCGTCTGTAGGCGATTGATGGCAGTAAAGAGCTCGCAGGGGTCATCGCCCCAGCTTAAGCCTCCGCAGACCCGGATGTCGATCCCGTCCCCGCCGTTGATCGGGTACGCTTGCCCGCTTGCGCAGCAGTTTCCGACGACGTGCTGTTCAGCAGGGCCTTGGCGCGCGCGAGTGTGCCGAAGTAGCGCGCGGCGTTATGAACGTCAGCGGCGTTGACTCGTCCGTCTTCGCCAACGCGCGCGACAGGCTCTCCGCCAACCTCGGACGAAATGGCTTCCGCATATTTCTTCCCGTCGCTGGCGAATACACAAGGACCGTAGTTGCCGCCTGCCTCGTGGTGGCCGAAGAAGACGAGACCTTGCTTGGCAAGGGCCGTCAGCGCTTCTGTGCCTCCGTAGTTGGCCTGGTCATTGCACAGCCGGACCAGCCCGTCGCCCTCATCGTTTTCCTCGTCAAACCCTTCCTCGTTGAACTTCGCGGTATCAGCTTGTCGGCACGTCACGTACGCGGCGCAGCGATCTCCCATTGGGCGACCTTTCGTTGAATGGATGTCCGTATCCCGCCCACTGGCAGGAGCGGGACACGGACTCTCCGGGGTGGGCGCTGCTACGCGCAGGCCTTGAGCAGGTAGCGCTCGAGATCGGCCTTCTCCAGCCAGCGCTCGGCCGTGATCTCGTCGCCGCGGCGCAACGCGTCTGCCGCCCCGCGGTAGGCGTCGGCAAGCCTGGCGTGGCCTGCACGGAGGTGTGTGCTGGCGGCGCGGCACAAGGCCCGCACGCGCTGCAGCGCGAGAGGTGTAAGTCGCACGAACGGCATGGTGGTGTCCTCCAGTTGAAGGGGGTTGGTGTTGCGTACCGTGTTGTCGTACGGTCCTGACGCTACCGATGTCAGGCGTCGGGCGAAGCGTGGCCGCTCATGGACACGTTCCAGTGCTGGGCGAGTTGCGCGGCCAGTTCCCTGAGAGGCGGCCGAGAACGCGCTTCTTCCTCCTGGGTAGCTCGCGCGGCCGCGCCGGACTCGACGTAGGCGCGCCGTTCTTTGCGCCGGCGATAGTCCGCCTGTTCTCGTTCGTGGCGTTCACGTTCGGCAATGCTGGCGGGATGAGCGGCGAGTGTCGCCTGGAACGTTGCATCGCGTTCATCGAGCACGCGCTTGATGTCTGCTTTGAGGCGGGTCTGGACCTGGTATTCGAGTTCCAGGCAGAAGAGGTCCAGGTCCAGCGCGTCGAGGCTGTCCGCCTCAGCCTGGCTGGGGCTGGTGGTCATGGTGTCCTCCAGTCTGGTTGTCGGAAAGGAAGGACTTGCCACAGAGAGCACAGCGGCGGGAAATGATGAATGCTGAACGATGAAGGCTCAGGATAAGCGCCGAATGACGAGTCGGCCGCGCCCCGTCCCGTTGTTCATCATTCATCAAGCATAGTTCATCGTTGCCGTGTGCCCTCTGTGGCTTGCTGGCTTCAGGCTGTGCGGTAGACGTTCAGGCCCAGGATGACGCCGGCTTCGGGGATGGCCTTGTTGCCTTTCGTCGAGGCGATGACCACGGTCTTCCCGCTCTTGGACGGTGCGCCCTTACTGGTCAGGTCTACCTCGATGTGCAGGCGCTTGCCCTTCTTGCCGTCCTGGACCGAAACCTCAACGTTGTCTCCGTACTGCATGGCTGTTCTCCGACGTGGATGGCCGGGTGAGACAATGTGACGATACCTTGTGTTGTCGGGCGATTCGTGCCGTGTGGGCCCGACTGCTACTTCCTGCGCGTCGCCTTCTTGGCGGCCTTCGCGGCCTTGCCCTTCGGCGCCTTGGCGTGGCCCTTGCCGCTCTTGGCCGGGGATTCCTTGGCGGCCTCGGCCTTGGCGTTGAGCATCTCCTTGGCCTCGCCGTGGATCACGTCCAGCGGCGAGATGGCCGCCTGAATCTTGCTGGGCAGCGTGGGCTGCTGTTCGAGCACGTAGCGGATGACCTGCGCGCGAAACGCCTTGTCCGCCAGCGCCTTCCGCGCCGGGCGCAGCAGCTCGTTGACGTCCTTCAGCACGGCCATGAGGTGCTCGGCCTGCTCCTTGACCGCGGCGCTGGCCTTCGCGGTGGGCGCGGGCGCCGGAGCGGGAGCGACCATGCGCGGCGCGCGGACCTGCGGCAACGCCTTGGCGCCGGCCACGGCGGTGACGGTGGCTTCGGCCACGCGCTTGACGGCGGGCGTGTCCACCTTCCCGGTCTTCGGGTTGGCGGGCTGCTGCGCGACCTCCGTCTCGATGGTCTTCATGGCCTGGGCGCGCTGCTCCTCCTTTTGCGGCCCGTCAATCCGCTTGACGGCCTGCGCGATGTGGCGTCCGTCGGTCTCGCTGAGCTTCCCCGCGGCCACCTGCTTCTGCAGCCCCGGCGAGAGGTCCAGGAGCGAGAGCTTGTAGGAGATCATCGCGCCGGAGATGCCCAGCTTGGTGGCCAGCGCGGCCTGCGTGTAGCCGCACTTCTCCATCAGCGCCTTGTAGGCGTTGGCCTCGTCAATCGGCGTCAGGTCCTCGCGCTGCAGGTTCTCGACGAGGTTCATCTCCAGCATCTGCACCGGCGTGAGGTTCTCGCGCACGATGCACGGCACTTCCTTCATGAGGTTGTAGTTCTTGATCGCGCGGTAGCGGCGTTCGCCACACACGATCAGGTAGCTGTCCCCCTGCGGCGTGACGACCGGTTCGCTCAGCAACCCCTGCGTGCGGATCGAATCGGCCAGGCGGTCGAGCGCGGTCTTGCCAGACTCGTCCTTCGAGGTGTCCCAGGTCTGGCGCGCCTGGACGGGGTTGGCCTTGAGCTTCTCGATGGGGATGAGCATGCGCACGGGCGGCTTGGCGCCGCTGCCGTTGCCTCCACCCGGCTCGCCGGGCTTGCGCAGCTCCCTGACGGTCTCCCTGGCTTCCTGCACTGCGGTGTGCATGGTGGTGTCTCCCTGTACGAACGGTTGCGCACGGCCACCGCAAGCTCGCGCGAGCTTGTGCACGGATGGCCGCGCCTTCTGGCAGTAACGGGCGATGAGGAACAGGATGTGGACGGACAGCAGGGCAAACGACTTGGCCGGGATATTCATGTTGTCGGGCCTCCTGAATGCGATTGACGAAAACCGGGACCGGCGCCGCGCTCGACGTGTTGGCAACGACGTTTGGCGGGAGGTGTTGCGGGGATGATTGAGAACGTACTCGGGCGGGCTTGCGTGTCAGGCAAGTGTTGATGGCGTCAAGCGTGGGCCGGTATCCCGGAGCGTGGTGGACGGAGTGGTTGCCGGCGGTGTTGTCGTTGTCGCGTGAAATTAACCTGGGTTAAGAACTCCAGTGCTGCCGCTATCATGGTCCCGTCATGGTGTTCTCGCTTGCGGTCGTTTTGCCGTCGAGAACGGCGGTGTTGACTATGTGCGGCAGCGTGTCGAACAAACGGCATGGCGTGTCGCTGGGGCGTGGTGGTCTCGTCGAGTGAACGGCGGGATTTACGCGTGGGTGGCTGGGCTGAATCTTTCAGTGAAGAAAGGTTCGTCGCAGTCAAAGGGTTGTTTTCACGCAGAGAAAGAGGGGGCGATATATAAGCCTTTCGGCTGGTGGCGTCCGATGGGCATTTCCTCCTGTGCAGTCTGTGGCCTTCCCGGATGGCGCCGGAATACAAAGGGGAGCCTGCGGCGGGAGTGCTGACGGCTTCATCCAGTTGATCGCCGCCAGGAAACGGCGAGCATGCTGCCAGGCGGACGGAACTGCCACGGATGACCGTTTCCGGGCCGGAAAGCGTTGTTCTCCGCGAGGTGTTCTCCGTCAAGCTTGTCCCTGGCCGCGCTGGGTGGTAGTATCCGCGCTTCACTATTCCTTTGGAGGGGAGCAATGCCGCGCAAAGTCTACAAACCCAATGTCAAGGCCGCCATCCTCGCCGCCGTCCGCAAGGCGCTCGGCAGCGGAAAGTCCTGGACGGACGCCTACGATGCAGCCAAGGCGCTGAAGTACACTGGCAAGCTGCCCTCGCTGCAGAAGATGTACTACAAACGCGGCAAGTGGAGCAGGAAGGCCGCCCGCAAAGCACGCCCAGCGAAGGCTGCTGCCCCTGCGGCGCCAGCCAGCGATCTCAAAGCCCTCGAAGCCACCTTGGGTAAGATCGTCAAGGACCGCGTGCGCGCCGTGCTCGACGACGCCATCGCGGTGCTCCAGCGCTCCAGGGAGAGGATGTAAGCGCCAAGCAGCGCCGCTCCATTCAACGCGCCACAACGCGCCAGGGGCCTTATGGAGCGTCTTCACCCGCGAGGGTGCCCCCAGTGCCGGCCATGCCGCCCTTCGCCTTCACGGAGAAGGTGAAGCGCTTCGTAATGTCTGCCATGTCCTCGGCAAGGGTGCTGGCTGGAATGCCGAGCTGTCTTGATAACCGCTTAAGAGTGGCGCGCGCGTCCTGACGCAGAGTAGCGACAACGCGGTCGCGCCGTTCCCGTCGCCGGAGCTGTATCCGCTGCCAGCCTTCAGGCAGCCCTGCCAGCGACGGCTCCGGGATTCCCCGCGACAGGAGCACGAAGGCGTACTGCTGTTTGAGCGCGTGAAGGTCGGCGTGCACCGTGCTCACGGCCGCGCCGAGTTCCTCGGCCAGCGCGCCAAGGGGGGCGCGCGCGTTCGCCTCCAACAGGAGCGCCAGGTGCTTGCGCCGCGCCAGCAGACGCCGCTGCCGCTCGTCCAGGACCACGATCTTGAGCAATGCTTCGCTGGGACCTGCAATCCCGGCTTGGATAGGAAGTGCGGCCGGGTTCGTCTCGCACCAGGATGGCGCTCTGGTCGTTGCAGCCGATGCCATGCTCACGCCTCCGCGGGCTCGTCGTGGTCGAGGTGGTCGGCGATGGCCTTGCCCAGCAAGACGTGCATGCGCATGGCCTGTGGCAGGGACAGGGAAGCGCTGCTCTTCCATTCCCCATCCACAGGGTCCTTGTAGCGCCGTTCCAGCCGGAACGCGATAAAGTCGCCCTTCGTCCCGCTGTTCTGCCAGACGCTGACCCGGACGCTCTTGCCATACGACTTCACAGGCCCGTTGTTCTGCGGTTGACTCATGGTATTCCTCCGAGGCGCTGCACTCGCGCCTCGACAGACAGGCGCGAGTGCGGCCCTCAAGCATCGTCCTCGCCACCGTGCCGGCTGTCATTGACCCACTGTGTCAAGCATAAGGGCGAGACAGGAAACGCGGCTTTCACCGCGTCCGGCAGCTTGCGTCTGTCGCACAACGGACGCAACGGCTCGAAGTCCTTCCAGAGCACGTCACGGATGACACGCTGCCGCTCCTCGGCCTCGCCCTGCTCGTCCTCCGCGGACGAGACGCCGGCCTCGTCGGTATCGCTCTCCGCCGGCATCCCCGACGCAGGTTCAGCGATAAGGGCCAGCAACGCAGGTGTGCGAGCGTTCGAGCGCGTGCACGCATCCGCAAGCGGCTCACACACCGACCGGATGCTGGACACCAGGACCCGCCGGTACTGCGCTAGGCGGGCGTCCTCCCCAGTATCGGCCTGTGGGTTCATCAGCGATGCCACCGCACGCTTGGCTAGGTCCGCGTGCGAATCCCCCGGCGTGCCGGAACGGTCCCAAGCCTCCGCGTCCACCCGATCGAAGACCTCGCGCACGCTCCGCACATCCCCCATGCTCAACCAGACGCCCTGTTGCTGGCCCAGGTTCAGCACCAGCGCGCGCTCCACGAACGTGGCCCCCTCGACAGCATGCTCCGACCCGGCGTTGAAGACGCACACGCGCTCGAACTCCCACACCGCAGCCCGCACCCGGCCCGCGCAACCACGCCACACCAACTGCTTCCTCAACGTCTTCCTGCTATTCATGTCCAGTACCTCCGGGCCACGCCACTGCCGGGCGCGCCCGTCTCGCAGGACAGACGGGCGCACCAGGCGTGGAGGGCGCGACAAGCTGGCCGCCCATTTACGTCTTTAGCCGCAGCGACCCGTCCCCGCAGGGACGGGGAAAGACCTAAATAGGGCGGACAGCGTGCGCCCGAAACGCCCGGGGTGGGCGGGTGGGACACAAATAAGGTCTCCCGCAGGAGACCGACTATCACTCCCCCCGCACGGCAGTGCGGCAAGAATAAGGCCCCGCAGGGCCGACTATCACTCCCGTGCGGGAGCACGGCACAAAAAAGGCCCCCGCAGGGGCCGACTATCACCTCTCCCCACCTACGTCTCGGCGTGCCAACCAGACAGCGCAGCTCCCGCTGGTGCTCCTTGCTCGATCTCTTGCCCGCAGTGCCCGTCGCCGGGAAGTGTTCGACTGTTGGCCTACTTTCTTTTCTCCGGCTCTGCTGACTTCTCTTAGACACTCTCGCTATATGACATGCTCGTGTTGACCGTTGCCACTGTTCCTGCTCATGCTCCAAAGCTGGCAGAAAAGACCGGCGAGCGAGAACATTTAAGGATAGGTACCTCGGCTAAAATCACAAGACATCTCATCTCATATTAACTTCATATATAAAGTTGGCCACGAGGCGGATGTAACTCCGGACGTGATAAAGGATAAGTTGGTGAAGTTAAGCTGTCGCGGGAGAAGTAAATGGGCTAGGTCGGCTCCGCCCACGCATTCCATTGGCATCTCTGCACATATCGTGCGGTCCAAGGTTCTTAACCCGAGTTAATTTCTCGACCGCGCTTGGTATACGTCCTTGGCCGTCCACTTCGTCACGATCCGCCGCTGCTTCTGCGGCAGGCCGTCGAGGAGTTCATCAATAATCTGCTCCGCCTCCGGCGTGACCGCGACGATGATGAGGCCGGTGAAGCCGTCCTCCAGCACCTTGCGCAAGTTGCCCTTGATGTCGCTGGCGCCGGTCTCAATCTCCACGGCCACGCGCTCCGCGCCGCGGTTGGCGCACAAGTCCACGGAACCGTTGCCCGGGATGCGCACTTCGCGCTCGACCGTGTAGCCCTTGCTTTCAAGCGTGGCGCTGGTGTGCCGCCGCCAGAACTCATGCACCGGCCCGGCGTCCCGCGGGGGAAGGGGGCCGAGGTCGAGGCGTTTGGCCACGCGCCGTCCCTCTTCGGCCAACTGCAGCAATGTCACCTTGCCGCGGGGGGTGGGGATGTCGTGGGATTCGATCAGGCCGTGCGCGATGAGCGCTTCCTTCAGCCGCTGCCCGCGCCGCGTGCTTACCTTGAGCCTGCGATACCGCGCGTGAACCCCGCCATTGTCAGGATCGTTCAGGATGTCCTGGAACAGACGACACTCCTCCTTGGATAGAGACCCAGTCCCCTGGACTGTGGTCTCGTCCTTGGAGGAAGTGTCGTCTATCCTATCCGGGGCCGGACGGCCCCGCTCTGCCGCGCTTGGCGCCTGAAACGCGCAGTCCTGCCAGGACTGGGCGGAATCAGCCCGGACTCGCCGTTTCAGGTCGTCATCGCTCACCATTCCCTTCCGAATGCGCACCAGCGGGATGCGGATGACGAAGGGCATGAAGTGACGGTCCTGGAGCTTCACGATGGCCGTGCCCACGGGCAGTTGCCCAAGATAGTCCTTCTGCTCGTTCGTGAGCAGGAGTGCTGCGGCAGCGGTGTTGATATCGGCCCGATGCGGCAGGTTCAGGAATACCTTTGTGGCCGTATTAGCCAGCGCAGTAGGCGCGATCTGGCTGGGCGTCTGGTCAATCAGCACGATGGCCTGCCCCAGCTCGCGGACCTCACGGAACGTCACCTCCATGATGCTCTCGGCGGCGGCCGCG
>Ga0315282_10018102_pt1 | contig 10109 bp, 10 predicted proteins | sample YL17G07_20_MG_FD_203693 | JGI IMG/M metagenome (GOLD analysis project Ga0315282, IMG submission 203693) | Sediment microbial communities from Yellowstone Lake, YNP, Wyoming, USA - YL17G07_20 | ecosystem: Environmental > Aquatic > Freshwater > Lake > Sediment | place: USA: Wyoming | collected... | reverse complement strand
TGTCAATAAGTTAGGCGAATACTTTATTCGGGCATTCCTAACCGTGTTGGATAGAGTTGAAAGCCATTCATCTATCGACTGGCAAGAGCTTATGCAAAATGCTTTTTCCATTCGGTTTATTGAACGTTTCTGCGAATATTTTGGGTTGGTTACGATTCAGAGGGAGAAAAGGAAATCTCTCGATTTCAAGTACGCTATACAAATAACCTCTCTCTTTGAAAAAATGTTTGATTGGAAATTGGGTTCGGCTGAAGGAAATTAAATCTCGAGATTGAAGAACGCCGATTATCCGGTTCTTTGGCGGGTGTAGATGGTTTTGTAACGATCGTGAAAAGCGGTGATACAAGTCGTGCATTCTTCAGAAGAGGTATCCACAGGTTCGAGAAGAACTTCAAATCCAAGCTCCCTGTATTGCTCTGCCATCTCCGATAGGCGGGGTTCATCGATGGTGAATCTCTTCTCCCAGCCTTCTTTATTAAGTTCTTGTTCCCTGCTCACCTTATGAACCTTATCACCCTCACCCTAACCCTCTCCCCTGCCTTCGCCGAAGCGGCTTCGCGCAGGCAGGCGTAAATGGAGAGGGAGAAAAGAAGGGCCTTCTTTTTTCAATTCTTCTTCTCGACTCGCTCTACATCGAAAGTGGTCTTGGCACTCAGGGAGTAGAGCGGTAAGCTTGCATCATCCCGTGATCGGGAAAGAGACTATTTGTGGCCGTATAAGACCTTCCATCCTTCCGAGTGAGAGATGGCCTTTGGCTCGCAGACTCCGACACAGGGTGCTGGTTCATCACCGTAACCAGGGCGGCAAGGAGCACAGCTATACCTGACTTTTTTTCGCTCCTCATGTTTTACAAAAGCCACGGGTTCTTCACGGAAGATATCAATCTCATCCGGCCCCACCTCGAGGATTTTGGCCGGGCAGACTTCAGGGCACTTGCTGCAACCATTGCACTTGTCCGTGTCGATGGTGACATACCAATCGCCAGAGCCGTCTTTAAAACCATAGTTAGCTATCATATTACTTGCCCTTCTTTCCCCCCTCACCCTATCCCTCTCCCGCCAGGGGAGAGGGGAAAAAAGAATTAGCCTTTTCTCGCACTCTTGGCTTTGCCCATTTTTAGCAGAGCATTTCCGAAGAGGGCTGCTCCGATAGCGCCAGCGAGCTGTGTGTCAAAGGGATAAGCGCGATCGATATACTCTTTTTTGTTCCAAACACGCTCAGCGGTTTTGATCCCCAATTCCTTTTCCAGCCTCTTGACGACACCTTCGTTCTTGGCGATCCCGCCGGTGATGACAAACTTTTCCTTGACACCCAGGCGGTTCAGCAGTTCCATGATGCGATGGGCCATCGCAGAGCAGTAAGCCGCCATGATGTCGTTTTCAGGCATTCCTGACTCCAATAGGCCGACGACCTCGCTCTTGGCAAATACGACACAAGTGCTGCTGATCATGGGAGGCTCTTTCTGGATCTTGAAGGAGCGGGTTCCGATCTCCCAGACAGGGACCCTGATCAGGTCGGCAAAAACTTCCATCCCTCGGCCAGTTCCAGCCGCACACTTGTCATTCATCATAAAATTGAGGACCTTTCCCCGATCATCCACTTTGATGGCTTTGCAGTCCTGTCCCCCCATGTCCATGACGGTTCTGACTTCCGGGCCGTACATGAAGTTGGCTCCCCGGGCGTGACAAGAAATCTCGGTGATGGACTGCTGGGCCATGGGGACGTTGACCCTTCCGTAGCCTGTTCCAATACAGTAATCGATATTCTGAATCTTCAAATCGCTTTTTTCCAACGCAAAGCCCATACCTTTTATGGCACTGTTCGGACTCTCTGAACCGGTTCGCGTATTGCCGTAGGCATAGAGCTCACCATCGACCATAATAACGGCTTGAGTGCTCACCGACCCGACATCCACTCCAGCCGTGATCACCTTACCTTTCTTCCAATCCATATCCGGATTGACCCAATTGGTTTCAGGCCATCTCCAGAACTCTTGGGTTTTTGCTTCCTCTGCCATTTTCTCCACCTTTATCTTAAGCGATTAGGCTTTTCTTTCTGAGACGGTTTCTTCTTCCAGGACCTTTGTTTTGACTTCTTCTGTCATGACCCCGGTAAGTGCCGCTTCGGCAGCACCAAGAGCCCCCATATAATCAGGGTCCTCCGGCACCAGGACGTTCATTTCGATACTCTTTCTAAGAGAGTCAACGAACCCTGCATTTCTTGCCAAGCCGCCGACCATCACCACATCCTTATCGAGTCCCACAATTCGTGCGACGGAAGCAATTCTCCCCGCAATGGCATTCATCACTGCCCGGGCAATATCTGGTTTGGGTGTCTTTTGATGAATGAGTGAGACCACCTCGGATTCTCCGAAGACCGCACATTGGGCGTTGATCGAAAGGGTTTGGTTGGATTGAAGAGTGATCTCGGACATCTCATCTACGGAAACCTCAAGTGCCCTGGACATGGCCTCCACAAAAGTGCCTGTACCGGCTGCGCATTTCTCATTGATAGCGAAGTCCAAAACTTTTCCGTCAGGGCCGACTTTGATAGCCCTACCTTCTTCGGCCCCCACGTCGATGACGGTCCTTGCGGAGGGAATCAGTTTATTCACCCCGCAAGCATCCGCCGCCGCGTCGGCGATGAAACCGTTTGCGAAGGCCACTCGTTTAGCTGCACTTCCTGTGGCTACCACTCGCTCAACATCCTTCCGGGCAATGCCAGCCTTTTTCAGGGCCTCGTTATAGAGTTGTTCCACAGCGTCTGCCTTTTTTGTTCCTGTCGGCCCCGCCACTTTTCCGAGAATTTGGCCATCTTTCTTGATGACGATATGAACATTTTTCCCGCCTACATCTATTCCTGCAACGATCATCATTGACCCCTTAACCAATTGAAATTAAATTATTTTTTAGTATTTATCTTTCCATTTTAGGTCCGATCATATGGAAAAATAGATTTTTGGACAATTTTTACCCGTATTTTATTAACTTATTTCCCATATGCCCACAAGAGAGTCGCTCTCCAAATCCTAGGGGAGGTGGCTCTCAATAATGTATTGAATAGATACCCACTCGAGCAGCCCATTGTGCTCTCACAAAGGGAGTTCCTCCCATAAGTCCCCCGTATTCGCCATACAACATAGGATTATTCAAAATAGAAAGGATAAAAGGACTCTGGGGCAAGTAGAAATCCCTCTTTAGGCTTTGAATTTCCTTGAGGTCAGTTTTATGTTATATTTGCTGTATGATTCCGGTAGATGAAGCCTTAGATAAAATTCTTTCTCACGTCCTGCCGTTAGGATTCGAAAAGGTCTCCCTTTTGGATGCCTTGGGAAGGGTGATCGGAGAAGATATCTACGCGAAGAGAAATATCCCCCCTTTGGATAATTCAGCGATGGATGGGTATGCCTTGAAATCAGAGGATATCCAGAAGGCTTCCCAAAATCATCCTGTACGATTAGTCGTGATCGAAGATCTTCCCGCAGGTTTTATCTCAACCAAGACCATCGAGAAAGGAAAGGCCATCCGGATTATGACGGGTGCTCCCATTCCGAAGGGGGCAGATACGGTTATTCCTGTGGAGGTGACAAAGAAGGAAGATGGATTCGTCCTGATCTTTAACGCGGCTGGTCCTGGTGAAAACATCCGGGAGTCTGGTGAGGATGTGAAACAAGGAGATCGTGTGATCTCCAGGGGGGATATTGTGCGCCCTGCAGAGGTGGGGATGCTTGCTTCCGTAGGACGTTCCTTTGTCTCTGTTTATCAAAGACCTCTGGTAGCCATTCTCTGCACGGGAGACGAATTAGTCGATGTAGATGGGGATTTGGACGAGGTCAAAATCATCTCAAGTAATTCTTACACGATAGGGGCCCAGGTGAAAGATTGTGGAGCCATCCCTCTCCAGTTGGGTATTGCCAAGGACCGGAAAGAGGAGATTGAGGAAAAACTTCGTCAGGGAATCCGAGCAGATGTCCTGATTTCCTCAGCAGGGGTTTCCGTGGGTGATTATGATTTTGTTAAGGATGTCATGAAGCATTTGGGTACAGAGATGGTTTTTTGGAAAGTGGCCATGAGGCCGGGGCAACCCCTGGCTTTTGGGACGATGGGAGGAAAGCCGGTGTTTGGCCTTCCCGGGAATCCCGTCTCATCCATGATTTCTTTTGAGCAATTCGTGAGACCCTCCCTTTTGAAGATGATGGGCTGCCGTCAGATCTTTCGGCCTCTGGTCGAAGCCGTCTTAAAAGAGGAGATTAAGAAGACGGTCGGAAGACGTTATTTCATCAGGGGGTCTATCTCTTTTGAGAATAATCAATATGTTGTCACCACCACGGGAGAGCAGGGGTCTGGAATGCTAAGATCCATGGTAAGGGCAAATGGCTTGATCGTCATCCCTGAAGATCAGGAGATCGTGAGGGCAGGGGAGAAAGTGAGAGTTCAATTGCTCGATAGGAGTTTTTAAAGGGTTCAGGGGTCCAGGGTTCGAGGATTCCAGTGACACAAAGTGATGAACGAACTGAATGAATAGTCGGCAATTGAAAAACCAATTCAATTTTGACACTTGTCCCCTTGGCCTCTTAAATCCTCGAGCCCTTTTAGAGGGGTTATTATGATTCCCATCGTTTCCGTAGTTGGAAAATCGGACAGCGGGAAGACCACGCTGATTGAAAAATTAGTCCCCGAGTTGACCCGGCGAGGTTATCGGGTTGCAACGGTCAAGCACGACATGCATGGGTTTGAAGTGGATCGGGAGGGGAAAGATAGTTGGCGGCACAAGCAAGCAGGGGCCACCACCGTCGTCATCGCTTCCCCCCAGAAAATCGCATTGATTCGGGATGTGGAAAGGGATTTAACCCTGGATGAAATCCGGGGGAGATGGATTCGGGATGTGGACCTTATCCTCTCAGAAGGATATAAAAGGGACGTTCAGCCTAAGATTGAGGTTTTTCGGAAGGAGAAACATAAAAAACTTCTCTGTACGAAGAAAGATAACCTCGTCGCTATCGTTTCGAACCGAAGATTCACTGTTGGAGTTCCCTGCTTTCACCTTGAAGATATGAGAGGGCTTTCCAACTTTATTGAGAAGAAGTTTCTCAAATTAAAGAAAGAAAAAGAGATTCTCCTGAAGGTGGATGGAAGACCGATTCCCATGACCCCATTCGTCAGAGATTTTCTATCGAAGACGATCAAAGGAATGCTTTCGGCCTTGAAAGGCTGCGAGACGCCTGAATCTATTGAGATTCGTATTGAAGGCGGAGAGAAATAAGGATAGTCCGTTCTAAAAAGCCTGCTTTAACGTTGCAAAGAATTACCAAGACAGACCCCGCGGGGACACTGGAAGAGCCTTGTGGCGGAACCTTTTGAAAACCGCGCACCGCGGCTCATCAACTTTGCAGAACGTCGTTCTTGGTGGCGTCCTCAATTACCCATCCAATTCCAAAAAATCCGTATTACAAGGCTCTGGAAGTGCTCCCGGCGGGTCTGTCTAATGCAACGATGAGGCCTACCTTCCTGGCCGAATCGGTGCGGGAACGACCGGCCACGGCACCCAGGGTTGCGTAGCGACGGAGCGTCATCCCTTTTTTTGTGCGGCTCATCGTCCGGACGATCTTTGATACGATTTCTCCAACCCTTTTCCCTGCTTTTGCCGTGCTTTTTCTTTCTGTCGGTGCTGACGAAAAGAGCGAAGCTGTTCCTCCAGGTTAGCAATGATCGATTGGATCTCATTCCGTACCAGATGAATTGTTTTTCCCATTTCCTGGGGGGAACTTGCCCCTTGCACCTCAAGGGTACAGTTAACTTCCAGTTTACCGAGATTTCTATCTATTCCCTCAAGGAAATTGACGACGGACTCTTCCCTTCTGAGCATACGACCCAAGCGCGCTTTTGCATAGCGGCGCTGAAGCAGATTGACAAGAAGGGAGACAAGGAAAAACAGGGTGGCTACCAGAATGCCGAATGTTTTTGGCTCCATCGGGATGTCCATGGCTTTTCCCCTAAGCAATAGCCTTTGTAGATGAGACTTCCGATACGAGGATTGAAACTACCGCTCTTTAGCATTCCTATAGTAGGCAATACTGGTGCCGGAGATGACCCGCTGTGTTCCAATTTATTTGGCCCTGGCCGCATTTGTCTCCATTTTAATTCTGTATGGCATCGATGGATCTGCCAGTAGGGACATTTGTGCACAATATGTAACAAACATGTCACCCTAAGCCCAAAACAGTAGGAGGAAGAAAACAGGGAGGAGAGTGAGGACATGAGGTGAACTCAGGCCATCACCCAGAGGGATTCCTCCCGGAGGGCTATCCTGGCCATTTTCCCGACCGAGAGATTTAAATTTCGAAAAGCATAGTTGGGGATTAAAATCTCAAAAAGGATCTTTCCTTCCGTCGTTTCAAAGTAAATCGTGTGATATCTTTCTCTATCGGTGATATCCAGTATTCTCCCTTCGAAAATATTTTGTTTTAAAGAGTCCTTCACTAGTTTTCCCTCGCGGAGGATCATCACTTCTTCGGGTCGGATATACAGATCGACTTCTTTTCCTACCTCCATCCTGTCTTGATACAAACTCGTGGGGATGGAAAAGTGAAGGCCGTTGACTCCAAGGATCAACCGCTGGGATGACTTCTCATTCTTCAAAACTTTTGCCCGGTAGAGATTTTTTGCACCCAAAAATTGAGCGACCCCTTTAGAGTTAGGCCTTTGAAAAACGTTGTCTCGTTTTCCGACTTGCTCCACCTTCCCGTCAATAAAGATGGTCATCTCGTCGCCCAAAAAGTATACCTCTTCAAAATCGTGAGTGACACAGAGAGTCGTCGTATGAAAGGAGGAATGGAGGTTTTTCAAAAGATGTTGAATATCGACCTTAATGGAAGGGTCGAGGCCGGAGAGGGGCTCATCAAGAAGAAGGAGTTTCGGTTTAGGGGCCAATGCCCTGAGAAGGGCCACTCGTTTCTTTTCCCCCCCGCTGAGATGGGCAGGATATCGTTCGAGAAGGTGACCGATCTTCATGACCTCTACAAGGGCGGCGACATATTCTTCATAGGTCTTCATATCCAGATCTCTTGCCCTAATTCCAAAAAGGATGTTCTGTTTCACGTTGAGATGGGGAAAGAGGGCCAGATCCTGCGGAACGTAAGAGATCCCCCTGTGCTCCGGCGGCACATCTTGAACCTCTTTGTCTCCGATCCAGATCTTGCCCGTCCTGGGTTTACGTAATCCCATGATGGATTCAAGGATCAGTGTTTTTCCACTCCCTGTTGGGCCAAGAAGGAAATGGAACCCCCCCTCTTCAATTTGGATATTGAGATCCATTATTTTGAACGATTCAAACAGAATGGTAAGGCCTTCAATCCTAATCATAGCGAACTCTTTTCCCGGTCAATCGGACACTGTAGAGAACTAAGAGGCCAAAGGCCACTAAGATGAGTATCAAGACGATAGCCTTGTCAATATTAGCAGAAGCTAAAGAAGTAAAAATGGCAATGGGCATCGTTTCCGTCTTCCCTGGCATTGCCCCTGCAAGCGTGACCGTGGCTCCAAATTCTCCGAAGGCCTTTGCCCAAGAAAGGATGACGGAGGCGAGGAGTCCCCTGAATGAAAGAGGAAGGGTGACCCGGTAAAAGGTATGCCACGGGGATGATCCGAGGGATCGAGCTACTGCTTCGTACCTCGGAGAGATTTCATCCAGGGAGGCCTTCATCAGTCGCGTGGTCAGACCTGCAATCGTGGCAAATTGGGCCAAGATAATGCCTGGGACTTCGAAAACAAAAAAGATGCCTTTGGTTTGGATCAATTCTCCTAAGGGAGTATTGAAGAAGACGAGAAAAGCAGCGCCGAGGGCCACAGGTGAGATGATCATCGGGATTTCCAAAAATGTATCCAAAATTCCCTTACCCACAAATTTGAAGCGAGATAAAGCATACGCCGATGGAAGCCCGATGATCACAGCAAAAAATGTTGCCAGGGTTGCACCGATCAGGCTCAGACGGATAGAAAATAGAGTGTTGGGGTGTGACAAGGCTTCCCAAAATCCTTTGCCACCAACAAAATAGAAAAGAGAGAGGATGAGTCCCAAATAGAAGATGAAGATACCTACTGCCGCCCCGATCATCGTATACCGAAAACTCATTTCTTCATGGTCCTCCATTCATTAGGAAGAACGTACTCCCCTCCCACGGGTGTATCGGGTCTGGTAAAATGCCGTGCCTCCTGAATATCCATCAAGTAGTGGTGTTTCCGGAAGATCGCCTTCCCATGAGGGGAGACAAGAAAATCGATGAACTTTTGAGCCAGCTCTTTGTCCTGAGTGAATTTTGAAACGGCGATCGGGATGTAACCGATTCTTGGAATCTCTTCCGGCCCTAAATAGATCGTCTCGATCCGCTGAGGATCCCAATATTGAAAGACTCTCCATCCGAGAACGGCATCTACAGCCTTTAAAGAAATGGCAACCGCCGTTTTCTCGCAACTTTCTGTGTAATTGACCAAATGTTTTTTAAACTTTTCCTTTTCAATGGGAGTGAAATTGTTCTCGATGATTTCTACAGCATAAAGCCCAACGCAGACCATTTCGGGATTGGCAATGGCCACACGTATTCCATCCCGGGTTAGATCTTTGAGAGAACGAATCCCCTTGGGATTCCCTTTCTGAACATTGATCGCAGGAACGAGATAAACAATCATTTTTTCTGATTCAGAAAATACAAAACCCTCTTTTTTTGCCATCTCCATAAAGTCGGAAGATCCTGGAAAGTAGAGATCTCCTTTTTTTGTCAGTTTCATCTGGGAAAGGACGAATCCAGATCCCCCAAAGATAACATCGACAAGTATTCCCGTCTTTTCCTGGAAAATTTTTACAACCTCTTCGGTCGGAGGCTTACTTGCGGAGCCGGCGAAGATCAGGAGTCTCTTTGAGGAGGATTGGGCATTTTGAATAAAGACAAAAGTTAAAAGAATCATCAACAATATAAATTTTTTCATTTTCTTTCTCCTCCTCGTCCCCCTCTCCTTAATGGGGGGAGAGATGAGACGGGGGATTAAGCCGAAATGTTTTTGAAAGATTTTCTCAAGACCTTTTTCCACATCTCTCCGAAATCGCTCATAATGACTCATGAGAGCTTTTCCCCGGGAGGTGACCCGGGAACCTCCTCCGGATGGGCCCCCGACTTTCCGTTCCAGAAGAGCAAAGCCAAGCCTTTCCTCCAGGGTCTGGATCAATCGCCATGCCTTGCTATAGGACATACCCATCTGATTGGCCGCTTGATGAAGGGACATCCTTTTTTCCACCCGTCTCAATAGCTCACACGGACCGTCTCCGAATGCTTTCCCATGGTTATCCAGCCAGATCTTATAACCGATTTTCATGGTTTCACTCCGATCGTTATTCTTAATTGAGGATAACGGTAATATACTGGATGCCGTTAAATCTGTCAAGGCCTTGGGTGGTTTGCGTCCGAGCATCCTATTTGTTAAGATACGAGAGGTTTTTGTGGTTCAGGATGAAGGAAAAGAAAATCGTATATATCCTATTGATGGTTGGGTTTTTCTCGCTGGCCCAAGGAATTCCTGTTGCGACAAGGGGAGAGGATCAGAAGGAAATAGCCCTGCCCAAGCAGCAGGTTCTGAAATGGAGAAAAGAACGGGACGCCTTTTTTAAGAGTCACCAGCGTTCCCCTCTCCTTCCTAATGAGAAAAAACATTTTAAAGGGTTGAAATACTATCCCTTCGATCCGAAATATGTCTTCTCCGGTCAGATTGAACGCTTTATTTTCAATATCAATAACCCGAAATATTACGCTACCTTTTTGACGAACAAAGGGACCAATAAGCGGTACCTTCGGTATGGAAAGTTTCATTTTCGATTAGTGGGGAAGGAATACACCCTCGAGATTTACAAATCTATCTTGAGCGATATGCTCTTCATTCCGTTCAAAGACGAGACGAACGAGAAAGAGACCTATGAAGGCGGACGGTATATCGATGCCGAGGTCCTGCCGGATTATAAGATGGTCTTAGATTTCAATATGGCCTACAATCCCTCTTGTGCCTATAACGAAAAGTTCGTCTGTGTTTTGCCCCCACGAGAAAATATGCTGGATGTCGAAATTC
>Ga0315282_10018101_pt1 | contig 10109 bp, 14 predicted proteins | sample YL17G07_20_MG_FD_203693 | JGI IMG/M metagenome (GOLD analysis project Ga0315282, IMG submission 203693) | Sediment microbial communities from Yellowstone Lake, YNP, Wyoming, USA - YL17G07_20 | ecosystem: Environmental > Aquatic > Freshwater > Lake > Sediment | place: USA: Wyoming | collected... | reverse complement strand
CATATCTCGGTGGTGAGGAGCCGGCGGCCGATCGCTTGATCGACGTCGTCGAAGAACGGTTCCAGGTGAGGAAGTGCGGAGCGCGTGGGGTGACGTCCTCGGGCACGCTGGCGAAGCTCACGGAGCGTGCGAGGAGAGATGCGGGCCACCCGTGCCGCCGAGTCAAGCGACCCACCGGCCTCGATGGCAGAAACGATGAGGCGTTTCTGCTCGTCGGTGAGGTTGGCGCGGGGCGGGCGACCCTTGCGGGAGTTCTTGCCCTTTGCCGGCGAGCCCTTCTTCCCAGTTGCCATCGTGTCGGCACTCCTTCGTCCGACGATGGAGCCGGAGGTTCCGACTCCTTGCGATGACCTCTGAGCAAGTACGGACTCATTCGTTCTTCATCCGAAGAACGATCGCGTTGTTTATTTTACCCCACCACCGGCGAGCTCAGCCACAGCGTTTTCTTCGACGTGCTCACGTTGATGAAGTCGCTCGGCCTCGTGTCGTCAGGACGAGGCCGCGTCAACGTCCTGCGGGGCGCGCTCTGAGGATCAGCTGCAAGGAGCTTGCGGGTTCAGGAGACGCCTCGCAGGCGGACTGACCCGCCCCCGCCCGAGTCCAAAGCAAAGGCTCGCGCGCCGACGTCGATCCCCGGCGAGCCTGGGGGCTCCGGACCCCTCGTTCTTGCCGTAGGTTGCTGGTGCAATCTGCGTTTCAGCCAGGGCCGATCCCTTTCATGCGCCGGTCATGCGCCGGCTTCCCAGAACCCAATTGAGGCGGCGCAAGCGGCGCAACGGCGCGCAAGGGACGTCGTTTCCTAAACCGTGTGTCGCAGGTTCGATTCCTGCCGGGGGCACTACCCAAAACCCAGGTCAGCGGCCCTTTTCGATCAGGAGCGCTCCTGCCGTGAGCACGACGGGGCGGTCACTCTTCGCGCTCCCCTTCGACCCGCACCTCCGCGATCACCTTCCGGTCGTCGGGCCCGTAGAGCAGCCTCACGACCCCTCGCCGCCGCCGCTCGCGGAAGAACCTCGCCACGCGCCGAACACGGAGCGTCAAGGATCAGGCGGAGCTTGACAGGGGGCACCATGTGATGTCGTGTTCCGGTGTGAGGGTTACCGAGCAGGATGAGGAGCATGACACTCCGAAGTCAGGCGCGGTGAGCGGGCATGCGGCCGGTACCCTCCCTAGCCACGCAAGCTTCTCCAGCAGGGAGCATCTCGCTGACATACCTGCCGAATGACCTCTATCTTCCATGACAGCAAGCTTGGCGCATAATGAGGCCGGTGGACTCGCAACTCGCGACAGCACTCTTAGCCGGGCTTGTGGGCGTCATCGTTGGCGGCTGGATGAACCGCTCAACCGAACGCTGGCGGTGGCGTCGTGACGCCCGGCGAGCCGCCTACACCGACCTCCTCATCGCCATCGGTGACCTCGGCGAAGCGGCCGACCAACTCCTAGACGCCATCAGACACGAGTGGCCGCAGCACCTACTGCCAACGGCTCCCGCCCGGCAAGCCGCAATCGCCACCAGGCGCGCGGTCGTCCTTGTCGAGATGCTCGGTTCCCCAACGATGATCAGACTATCCGAGGACCCAGATCTCTACGCGCTGGAAGCCCAGATCAACGTCGACGATCCCAAGGATTTCGTACGACTCTGGCAGGGCGATGGTGCCGCCAAGCCTGGCAACGGCTCTAAGCTGCTCAGCGCCGAATACCGAATCCGAGATCGCGCACACCGTGAACTCGCTCCACTACCCATCCACGAACGCTGGCGTCACTGGCGAACCAGCATCAGCAGGCGACGAGAGAAGCGTCGCTTCCGCGGGATGACCTCTCGACCACGGACCACCTACGTGCGCGGCGAAGATCCCAGGACAGTCGCCCCCACTTCCGAAACGCCGTGGCCTAGGAGATCCAATCGGCGCGCGTAGGAGCATGGAGGTGCTGCTCCACGGCGACGGAAGGGTCAGCCCACGCCCTGCGGCAGAATTCTGAGCGTGGGGATCCCCGTGGTGTTCTCGTGGAGCGCAGGCAAGGACTCCGCCTTCGGTCTGTGGACCCTCCTCGGGGACCCGGACTACGAGGTCCGGGCCCTCCTCACGACGGTTACCGAGGGCTACCGCCGGGTCAGCATGTCTGGGGTCCGAGAGGTACTGCTTGACCGGCAGGCGGAGGCCCTGGGCCTGCCGGTGGTCAAGGTTCGGATCCCGCCTGCCTGCCCGAACGAGGTCTACGAGCAGCGCATGGCCTCCACCTTGGCCGCCGAGGCCTTCCTTGGCATCGACCACGTTGCGTTCGCAAACCTGTTCTTGGAGGACGTCCGGGCCTACCGCGAAGAGCGCCTGGGGTGGGCCGGCAAGCACGGTGTGTTCCCGCTGTGGGCCGGGACACCTCAGAGCTTGCTCGCGAGATGGCGGCAAACGGCTTCCGGGCCATCGTGGTATCCGTCGATCCCCGAGCTCTGGATCCCTCCTTCGCCGGACGGGACTTCGACGCGCAGTTCCTAGACGATCTCCCCGGAGCAGTGGACCCGTGCGGGGAGAACGGCGAGTTCCACACGTTCGTTTGGGATGCGCCCATGTACCAGGAGCCCATCGCGTGCCGGCCCGGTGACGTCGTGATCCGTGACGGGTTCGTCTTCTGTGATGTCCTCCCGGCCTAAACCGCGTACGTGGCTTGAGATCGAGCGCCCGCGCCAAGGGAGGATCGGACGCTCCAGTGCTTTAGGGAAGACAACCTGAACCGTGATCGATCCGGAACACCGGGGTAGTGGCTGACCGCTTCCCGGATCTCCTCCAGCGATGGATCCGGGTTCATGCCGAAGTAATAGCGGGCCTGCTTCGCAGCGGCCTTGGGCCCACTCCCCTCGACCCCGCGACGTCCTTCAGGCCCGTGGTGGAGCTTCCACAGGGAAGAGGGCCGAGCCGGGCAGGCCTGCCCAGAGAGTCGTCCCGCACCGGGGCGGGCGCGTGTCGTTTGTCGACCCGGCGACTCGACCAGTTCACGGTGCCGAGGAAGCGAGACAATTGCCCTGTGACGGCTGATCCAGGTTCCGACGGCGAAGACGAACGCAACTCTGGGGACGACTCGGAGGGCGAGGAGCACGACGAGTCCCGGCGGAGCGGCTTCGACCCGGATGTCGTGCTAAACGTGGAGGCGTTCCGCTCCCTCCAGCGCCACATCGCGGGTCTCGACCTTTCAGCAGTCCGCGTGGCTCAGCGAGCGGTCGAGAGTGCGCTCAGCTCGGTGAATATCGCGGCCATCGTCGCTGCGCAGGACACGATCGCACGGAACATCGCACGGTCACTTGACTTCTCCGGCCTCCAAGCCGCTGGCAAGGCGCTCGCGGCCGCCGCCAACGTCGCTGCGGCCTCCGGGGCGCAGCAGCGGTGGGCGCAGACAATCGCAGCGTCGATCGACCTGTCTGCGCTGCGGAGAGCGAACGAGGCGCTTGTTTCCAGTGCGGCCTTCGCTGCCGTCAGGCAAGCGCAGAAGTCATGGGCTGAGGCTGTCGCTCGCCAGGTGGACTTCACGGCGTTGACTGACAAGCTGACCATCGCTCTTCCGAAAATGGAAATCGGCCGTTGGCTCGAAATCCTCCAGCGCTGGATTCCCGCCAATCTGCGGGAGGTCGGAAGCCTTGACGCTGTCGCACAGCTCTCCCTCGACGAGGGCCTCCCCCTGAGCTGGATACCTCGACAGGAAATCGTGGAGGCTTTGCTCGCGGCGAAAGGCGCCGACGAGCGAAGGGCGATTCTCGACGATCGCCTGGCCGATATCCTCGATGACTGCGAAGCGGCACTGGCCGACACCAAGCACGAGTGGGCACGCCAGTGTCGCGCCGCGATCTCAGCCCTGCGAGCTGGCTATGACGGTCCAGCGCAATCGCACGGAGCCAACATCATCGACAGCATCGTCCTGCGATTGATGGGCAGGAATGGGCGCGAGTATGCCAAGAAGCGAGCGGAGGAGGGGCTCGACGATCTTCCCCTGCAACTTGCCGCGGAGAGCCTTACTCTCCGACCGCTGTTTCGAGCGTTCACTACGTGGTGGCCAACGTCCGGCGACGCACCCCCCGGTCATTTCGCCCGTCACGCCACCGCTCACGCCATCGGCTACGAAGGACTGTTCGAGCGGCGGCACGCCCTGGTCGCGGTGATGCTCGCCACATCACTCACCGTCCAGTTCTCGGACGAACTGGCAGAGCCGCCGGACGCCCTAGCTTAGTTGTTTCGGAGCGTTCGGGGCGCACACACCGACTGCAACCCTATGATGACGGATTCGCCCGACACTCGCGGGGCGCACTCGTGGGACGCTGGGTGGGGCCGGACCCGTCACAGGGGAGCGGATGGGCCCTCCTCGACAGCGAGCGCTGACTCCCGTGTGGGGCACGAAAACCCAGTTCCGCCCGCTGACCGGGGCCGTGGTTGGCCGGCCTCCACCTCACTCGCATGATCGAAGCTGACCCCGTCGTACAGGACGGGGACCGAGATGCTGCCGTCGCGGCTCGTGAGGAGCACGTGCACCTAACGGGCTGCAGCGATGTGCTTCCGGGACATTGGTGATGGCGTCCTGCGCAATCCGGAAGCCATCGCTGCCACCGCGTGGTCCGGTTTCCACGACGAGCCGGTTCTCGAGGTGGGTGGTGAGATCGGTCGTCTCCTCGAGCTAGGCCAGGAGCTCGCCGAAGGCAGCCGCGAGGCCATCACGCTCGAGGGGCGCAGGCGCGACTCGACACACGTCGGCGAGGCCCCTTGGCGGTCGAGCTCACCGTCTGGGGTTGACGAGGGCTTAGCGTTTACACGCCGCGGTTCGCGTTCATCTCCTTCGCGGTCGCGAGCACCCCCACAGGGCCCAATCCAGGACGAGTTCCGACCCAACCCGGGCGAACCTGCGACTCCACGTAACCCGGGGAACATCAGGGTGTCTACGGGAACGGGTCAAGCCCACGAGGTGGCGCGACGACTAGTAGGTCAGCAGCAGTCGATCTGCCACAACCTCTCCCTCAAGGCTCTGGCCGCTCATCTGGAAGCGCTTCAGCATCGAGCGTCCGATGTTCACGAAGACCTCACGTTCGAACAGCCCTTCGGGAATGGGGAGATCACAGATGAGATTCCCCGAGCGCTTCGTTCCATCGATACTCAGAGCTACATTGACGCCCCGAGTCTTGCACTGGCCGATGATGTCGAGCAGGCGTCGAAGCTCGAAAGACTGGGCCCCGTACAAGATGGATTGCGTGTGGGTGTACGGGGGGTCGCAATAGACCAGATCCCCCGGCTCGGCCGCCTCCATCGCCTGGTCATAGGACATCAGCTCGAACCTCGCACCCGTCGTCCGTGCATGCCACTCGTCCACTCGACTCGCGAAGGCGTCCGGTGAGATCGGCGTGTGCGCGCCCACGGGTGTCGACATGTAGCCGTCGGCCTGTCGGAACCTGACTACTCCCCCGTAACACGAGCGGCACAGGAACAGCAGGTCGGCCCCATTAGGGGAAGCGTTGTAGCTTGCCTTGATCCGTTCGTACTCCTCAACCTTGGTCCCCGCCATCGCTCTGTGCCAGCGATCGGAGTACCAGCGCTTTAGACTCTTGGGGTCGCTGCTGAGCGCCCACCAGATTTCCATAAGCGGCCCGAAGTTGTCTGATCCGACCGCCTTCTCTGGAGCTAAGGTGCCCAGGACGGCCCCGCTCCCGAGGAACGGCTCCCAGTAGGTGCCGAACTCGGCCGGGAAGTGGGAAGCGATGTCATGAGCGAACCGCTGCTTGTTCCCGATCCACTTCAGCAGGGGCCGCTTGAACTGGGTGACACGCCTCCGCTCGGTGCTATCCAAGAGGTTCGGTTGCTGCATGCGCTTCATCGTAAGTGACCCCCGTGACGCCTGCTCGTAGGCTATCCCAATGTGGGATAGCACGTCAACGATGCTAGCGGCGGAAGCTACGCTCGCGAGGTGAAAGCCAAACCACTAGGTGGGCTGGACAGGCGATTCCGTGACCTCCTGCGCGGACTGCGGACCGACGCAGGGCTGACCCAGACCGAGCTGGCGCGAAGACTCGGCCGGCCCCAGTCCTACGTCAGCAAGTACGAGGCCGGGGAGCGCAGGCTCGACTTCCTCGAGGTGCGAGAGGTCTGCAGCGCTCTCGGTACCCCGATGGAGGAGTTCCTCCGCAGGTTTGAGGAGCGGAGTTGAAGGGCAATCCGGGATTCCTCGGCCTGCCCAAGCATTTCTGGGCGAACGTCCGCTCCATTGGTCAGAAGGTCGGCTACACCGTTCGCAACACTGGCCGAATCAGAGTCCCGACTCTGGCCGAGATCCGAAGGGCGTTCGGATCGCTCGGATTGACCGTGGCTCATATCGCCGATGACGATGACAACCTGACCGAGCTCGGTGCGAGACTGCTGTCGTACTTCGATTACCGCGCCCAGGTGCTCTACGAGTCTGTCCAGCCTCGGCTGATGGAGACGGACCGCGCAAAGGAGCTGTTCGAGGGCTTGCACGCCAATCTCAACCCGAAATGCCCTATCCCCATGAACAAGCAGAAGGGAGAGAAGAGGGCGCCAGCGTACTTCACGGGGATCATCAATATGCTCGTCGAGGCCAACGCCGAAGGCCTTCCGTGCGACTACGCCCCAAGAGAGCTAACTACGGTGACGCTCAAGGACATGCCCCTGCGAACCTTGGCGCGGTGGGTCGACGGAGCATTCCCCGGCGCAGTGAACCCGATCGCCGTATGGGAGGTGAAGGAGTACTACTACACCACCACATTCGGCAGCCGGGTCGCGGACGGAGTGTACGAGTCTCTGCTAGACGGCATGGAGCTGGAGGAACTCCATCAGGAGGAGGGAATCGAGATCCGACACCTGCTGATGGTCGATGGATACAAGACCTGGTGGCTCGACGGGCGCTCTTACTTGTGTCGAATCATCGACATGCTTCACATGGGGTACGCGGACGAGGTGTTGTTCGGGTACGAGGTCGTCGAGCAGCTGCCCGGAATCGTGAAGGAGTGGGTAGAGATCGCGAAGGGCCGCGTCCGCTGACCTTCCCGGCATCCGTTGTCGAATCTGTTTGCCCAGTCTGGGTGCGCCCACAAAGGCAGTGAAGAGATCCAGGTCCCCATGCGACCAAGCTGGCTGACGACCGGTAGCCGTCGCCGACCTCGGCGAGATCAGGAGCAGCTCTTGTTGGCAGTCATCAGCGCGAGCGAGTTGTCGACCACACCCGCGCGATCGTCCCGAGCCTGGTAGGCATCCTCGATGCAGTCGATGAGGCTCGCGACGCTGCTGGGATAGACGTACCACCTGGCGTACTTCGAGTCGTCGCCAGGCTTCCCTCGATTCGCCTCAAGGCGAGCTGGGCACCTTCGGCTGTCATCGCTGGCGACCGAGGGAAGTGTGATGCCCATCAAACCACTGCGTTTGTTCTTCTCATCATTCCGCAGGGTGGATGCAATCTCCCAGTCGACGAACTTACGAGCCCAGGTGCACTTGCCGACCATCACGATCGTGACAGTTGAATCCGTCAGGTAGTCCTCCCGAATGACGCGCTTGATGTACTCCTCGTCTTCACTCGCCACGGGCTCGTAGTCGAACGCACCGACGATCTTGTCGATGAAGGCATCCTCGGAATCCTCGATGAGGGTCTCCACCTCATCCCTGTCTGCCTCGTGGTACGAGATGAAGCACTTGTGCTTGTCCGACATCAGTCCTCCCCTCGCTTTGACGTGGACCCCCCTCGCGTTGTCACTTCAGGTCGCTCGGGTTTGTAGGACGGTCGGGTCCACCCAGGTGCCGGCGACCTCCGCCGGGCTGCGGTAGGCAAGAACCGAGCCCCATGCCATAGGCGAGCCTGCGTCGCACTCGGCGGCATCGTCGTTCAGCGGCAGCTCGGACTCTGATCGAGTCAGCGCACTACCTGACCGCGTCACCTACTATCTCCCCAAGAGTGCGACCCAGGAGTAAGGAACTTGCCCCTTCATCCTGACGCTGAAGAGCTGTGGGGCAGGATCAGGAACCCCTACTGTCGGGATTGCGGACTCCACCGGGCGCCCAGGACGGTCTGCCTGATCGGTGATGGGCCTGTTCCCTGCAAGGTGCTGCTGATCGGCGAGGCGCCGGGCGAGAGCGAGGACGAGGAGAGGAAGCCCTTCGTCGGCAGAAGCGGCAGGGTTCTGGACCGGGCTCTAGAGCGTGTAGGTCTGCCCAGAAGCGAGATCTTCATCACGAACATGGCCAAGTGCAGGCCCCCGAACAATCGAACGCCTCAGAAAGCAGAGATTCACGCGTGCCGGGAGTATCTGGATCGCGAACTGAGTGAGGCCAAACCCCAGTTCATCCTGCTGCTGGGGGCATCCGCTCTAGACCTTCTCAACAGGGAGGGAGTGGAGAAGAACCGCGGGTGCGTGTTCGACTTCAACGGAGCCAAGGTCATGGTCACGTTCCATCCCGCTGCGCGAGGGCAACGGCGCCGTTCCATGTTTCAGGAAGACATAGAGGCGTTCGCCCGACTCGTCAGTGGCGAGCTGTCGCCTGACCCGGTCACTGGATGTCCCACTCCGTGACGGACGTGGCCCGGGCGGCAGGCCCTAGATCGCAACCTTCAACCTAGGCGGACCCCCAATCTCCGAGGCGGGCTCGACGTTCTGCGTGGCAAACACGTGTTCGTGTCAGACTCCCGCCGCATCCTTGCCGATGACTTCCACCGAGAAAAGGGGTGCGAGATGACCTTCCCCCAATTCCGCGCCCGGTCCTACTCGGCCCACACCTCCCTTGGATGCCAAGAACAGGCACTGCCGCGAGTGGCCGAAAGCCAGCGGTGTCAGAAACCGCTTCTCGCCCCGCGGTTCACCGCATCTTCCTAAACCGTGTGTCGCAGGTTCGATTCCTGCCGGGGGCACCGCGAAATACCCTCTGACCTGGGGTGATGAGACTCCGGCAGGTCCCCTGGGAGACCTGCCGGAGGGGTCCGGAACGCCGAGCGGCACTTCCCTGGTCGGGTGACCAGCTGTAGAGAGTTCGTCGAGGTCATCGACGGGGAAGCGGCCCGGGACGTCGAGACTCCTTGAGGCGCTCGGCGGCGGAAGCGGCTGCCTGCTGGACCTGGAACGTCAGAGACCGTGCCCTGACCTGAGTTGGCGTCCCGACGGATCGAGCGAGGTTCATACGCCGTAATATGATTCGTCGTCGCGTGATGTTCCAGCCTGGTGACCACTTGCGAGTTCGACGAAGGAACCTCTACTCCCACCACGGGATCTACGTCAGCGACGATTGCGTGATCGAGTTTGGCGGCGCCACGCGTCGTAGCAAGTCTCAAGCCATCATCCGGTCTGTGACCCTTCAGCAATTCCTAGGCAGTGGCAGCGCTGTCGTTGTCAGACACCCGAGTCGCACGAGGTCCGGGATGTGGCTTCCAGGTCCGCTCCCACGCGAGGAGATAGTCGCCCGCGCAGAGTGGCTCATCGACAATTGTCCGCCTGGTCGTTACAGCCTGGTGGGCTACAACTGCGAACATGTGGCCAACTGGTGCGTTACTGGTTGGTATTCCGAGAGCCTGCAAGTCAGGCAAGTATTCTTAGCGCAGGCGATCGCCCTCGCAGTCTTGATCCTTGCCTGGCGTAGGCTCCGCCTGCCCTGGTGGTCAGCAACATTGGTCGGGGCACTGTCTCTCGTCTGCCCCTACAAGTACAACAGGGACTCATCTAGGTTGTGGAAGGACGTCCTTGACCGCTGGCCTGGGCACGGCAAGCACGACGCTTTGGGCAGTTGAGCCGGCTGTTGGAGGGGTATGAACCGTGCCGGGACACCCCGAGGCTCGAACCTTTGAGGGTGGCGGACTTCCTACCTCGCGTGAGGATGCGAGAGCAGAGCGCGCGGTTGATGCGTGCGCTGAACGGGGCCCGCGACGGCCGACTGGTCCCGGGGTCGGAGTATCTAGTGGTACGGGTCTTGCGGTGTCCGGCCCACCGAATCTTGCTGTGAACCGATGCAGACCTGCGACGCTGGAGGTATGAACGGAAGTTGTGGATGCGGGACCTGGTGATGGGCGTGGCGTACCCTCCGGTCGATCACTGATCGGAGTCGCCGGCGTGACGCCGCCGGCAGAAGGAGGTACGCCGATGCTCAGGATAG
>Ga0315282_10018100_pt1 | contig 10109 bp, 9 predicted proteins | sample YL17G07_20_MG_FD_203693 | JGI IMG/M metagenome (GOLD analysis project Ga0315282, IMG submission 203693) | Sediment microbial communities from Yellowstone Lake, YNP, Wyoming, USA - YL17G07_20 | ecosystem: Environmental > Aquatic > Freshwater > Lake > Sediment | place: USA: Wyoming | collected... | reverse complement strand
TCCTGAATCCTGGCGATAAACTCCTGCTCTTTCCCGAGGAGATTTCTCATGATCCTTTCCCCGAGGAAATCGATATCGCTCTTCCTCTCCCGGAGATATTCATCACCGATATCCTCAAAGGCCTTATGGATATCCTGCAAGGTACTCTTCAAGGCGCCGGCAGCATCAATCTGATCTTCCTCAATATGCTGGATGGTGCGGTCCACCAGCGCCCTGTCTTCTATAATCATAAGCTGGGCATCCATGATGTGACTTGCCTCCTGAAAACCTTTCTGCCGGATCTTTTCCCGCACGGCAACAAGATTTCTCCGTGTCTCTTCGATAGCTGCCCTGAATCTCTCCACCTCTCCGGGTATCTCCTCTGGGGGTATTTGAGCATATTTAGAAACCTCAACTTTGCTTCTCTTGAGCAAAAAGGCTTTCCCGATGGCTACACCCTGGGAGACTCCAATACCCCGGAGCAGAAAATTCTCTTTCATCCGTTATTCCTCGCCAAATTTGTCTTCGATCAATTTCTCCAAGGCTTCTAAGGCTAAGTCAGCATCTTCTCCTTTTGCCTTTATCGTAATACTGCTGCCCTGACCAGCCCCAAGCATCATAACCTCCATGATACTCTTCCCATCGACTGCCACTCCATTCTTTTCCACCACAATCTGAGCATTAAATTTGCTCGCTGTCTGGGCAAAGAGCCCTGCTGGACGGGCATGAATACCCAGGGTATTTTTGATTGAAAATTGTTTGACTCTTACAGAGTTTCCGTTTTCTTTCTCAGCCATGGATCAACCAGTATAGTCATTATCATGCAACTGTCCATTTTTTCTTATCTTCTTATCGTCCTGAGAGCCTTCCAGTATGATGGTAATCTCTCCTTTTATATTCTTATCCTTCAACTGCATAATCAGTTCTGAAACCCTCCCTCTCATCACTTCCTCAAAGACCTTGGTCATTTCCCGTGCAATCACAATCCTCCTGTCTCCGCAGATATCGAGAAGGTCCTCGAGTGAAGCCATCAGTCTCCTCGGCGATTCATAGAGGATTACGGTAACATTTTCATCCTTAATTTCATTGAACAATGTTCTCCTCTTGCCTTTTTTCGGAGGTATAAACCCTTTGAATAAAAAACTGTGGGTCGCCAGCCCGGAAACACTCAGTGCCGCAGTGACAGAAGAAACACCAGGTACAGGCACCACGGATATGTGATTCGCTATTGCCTTACTGATAAGCCTGTACCCTGGATCTGAAATGCCCGGAGTTCCCGCATCAGAAACCAGTGCTATCCGTTCTCCTTCTTTAAGGAGGGAAAGCAGATATTCACTCTTGCTCTGCTCATTATGCTCAAAGTAGCTGGTCAACGGGGTCTTTATCTGATAATGAGTGAGCAATTTCCTTGTCCTCCTCGTATCCTCCGCAGCTATGAGTTTCACCTCCTGCAAGGTGTTGAGGGCCCTCAGCGTTATATCTTCCAGGTTCCCTATGGGAGTTGATACTACATAAAGTATCCCTGATGTATTTCCCCATCTTCCATCCATATCTGCCTATATTTTAAATGAAACGTTAAAAAAAAGAAGTGGTTCGGGACACAATATAACGCTATACCCTTAGCTTGACACTCTTCTTTTTTGCCTGCCGAACTATCTTTGTGGTCTTTCTGCTACCCTTGGAAGCAAACCGTTTGGAGGTTTCCTTGTGTTTCTGAATCTTATGAATTACCTTATGTCGTTTTGGCTTGTGCGGCTTTTTTATTGCGGTAACCCGGGAAGCTTCTTCTGCTGCTGTTACTACTTGAGGGGAGGTCAGAAACCGGTTTCCATAATTTACGAGTGCGTTGGCATCAGCCCACAGCCTCTTACTTCCCAGGAGCGCCACGATGAATTCATTATCCTCGTTCTTAAATCCCCCCACATAGCAATGGCCAGCCATTCGCGTGAAACCGGTTTTACCGCCCACTGTCCAGGGACATTCCCAGAGCATTCTATTTTTATTCCTGACAATGATGTTTCTTCCATTATGGTCAATGGAGGCAAAGCGCGTCTGCATGATCCTCACAATCTTCGGATTATTTAAAGCATGACGCAAAATCAAGGCGAGGTCAAAAACCGTTGTGTACTGCCCGTCGCCCGGCAGACCTGTCGCATTGTTGAAATGGGTATTACATGCGCCGAGGTCTCTCGCCTTCTGGTTCATCAATCCCACAAAACGCTCTTCAGTACCGGCTACCTTCTCAGCCAGAGCAACACCTGCATCATTTGCCGAGTAGAGGAGGAGTCCATGGAGCAGGTCATCTGCCCGGTATCTCCCCCCTTCGATGAGACCCAGTTTAACCGGGGGAACGGCAATAGCATTTTCACCGATTAATACACTTTCATCTCCCTGCAGGTACTCTACCGTGAGCAAGGCGGTCATGACTTTGGCCGTACTGGCCATGGGCAACCTGAGATTGGACGATTTATCGTAGAGAGGCTGCCAGTCCTTGAGGGAGATAATAACCGCTGACTTTGCTGAGATCGGGGGGATTCTTGCTTCTGAGGGAGAGGGAGAAAAAAGGAAAAAAAGGAGACCGAAAAAAAGTGCAGACCCAATAAATCTTTTGTGCAGCTTAACTTTCATCTCTCCTTACAGTCTCTTGCTCCAGCATCAAAAAGCCCTTCACTTCTATAACTCAGCAGTCACTTCACTGAGTTACATTAATTTATATACACTAATTAACCTATTGATGTCAAAAGATTTTTCGCGAGATGGATAATTTTGGGGGTGATTCTCTCAAAGGGCTATCCTATTATTGGTGAATTGTGAAGGTCAGGATAAATGAAGTATTCGACTATAAATGGACACTCTATGGACACCGGGAGGTATTAAGATATTTTCTATGGTGTATATAGAAAAATAATGGCGTCCCAAACGGTTGCCAATTGGAACCAGATTGTTACTTGGCTTGGAGAGGTCAATATACTGCGAGAAGCAGCACTGGCCTCTGGCGTGGCCCTCTCAAAGCCGATCTATTCCGCCCCTTAAGAGTGCCCCTTAACAATCCCATGGGTACTTGGAACCTATAGGAGTAGGTGACCGTTCCCTCAGAGTACGGCTATTCCTTCTCGTCAAAGGGTAGCAAGCCCGTTTTCCCTTCCTCAGACTTCACCTTCCGGGCTTTTTTGAAGGTCACATTAGTTTGGCGAGAGGGTGGGTAGTCAATGCGTCTGCCGGCCAGCAGTTCGGCCACGGTCAAGAGCTGCATCTTCGGATACTTCCGCCCCCAGGTCACGGACTCGTAGAATCCCGCCGTAACCGCTTCGGTCTTCATGGGTGCGGTAGGCTCCTGCATCGAAATGAGAACCCCCATCGCGGCCTTCTCGCGGTCCAGTACCCCTTTCAGGTCGCGGACATGGGAAGCCCCGATATGTCCGGCCTTCACTGACAGGATTACGCTTTCAAAGATCCCCGGCTTGTCCCCTTGAAAGATGATCCTCCCGTCAATGCCCTTGTCCGCGCCCTTCTTCTGATCGACAGGCCGCGCCCCGACAAGGCCAAGCGCCCACCATTGGAATTGATACGGGTCGGACTCGGCCAGACGTTCCGCGTCGGGCACGCTCACGGGTTCGCCGATCACCTCGAACGTGGCGGCGTCCCCGTAGGAATCCTTCAGCCGTTGCTTGATGAGCGTGATTGCCAAGTGCGTTATGTCTATCCCAATCCAGGGACGGCCCAGCTTTTGTGCCACGGAAATTGTGGTTCCACAACCGCCGAAGGGGTCAAGCACCACGTCGCCGGGGTTGCTGCTGGCCTTGACTATGCGCTCAAGTAACGCTTCGGGCTTTTGGGTGGGGTAGCCAAGGCGTTCTTTCGCCATTGCATTTATGGACGGTATCTTGAACACATCAGAAGGGTGACGATATTGGCCTGTTGAACGAGTTGCGCTTGGATTACCTGTTGCGATACGGCGTAGAACTTCATCGCTGCGCGGCTCTAAAACTTCATTGGCATTGAATGTCCACTTGTCTGATTTGGTGTATCGGAAAATAACATCATGCTTGCGCGAAAAATCATAACGCGGAATACCGCCCGTTTCATAGCTCCACACGATTTCATTCCGAAAGCTCCCCGCTCCAAACACCGCGTCCATGAGCATCTTGAGGTAGTGGCTTGTCGTCGGGTCGCAGTGAAGGTATATGCTCCCGGTCGGCTTCAGCACGCGCCGCAGTTCCACAAGGCGCGGGGCCATCATCACAAGGTAGGCGAGCATGTCGCACTCGCCCAGGAAGGTCCTGAATGCTTGCAGGCAATCGGACACCTTCCCTCCCGCCGTCACGAGTTCGGCAAAGACCGATTCGCCCTCTTGGTTCCATGTCCAAGTGTCTTCAAATGCGCGAATCTGTGAGGCGGCACGGCTTCCGTTCTGTTCCGAGAAAAGAACATTGTAGTTCCGGTTGCTGTTGAATGGTGGGTCAAGGTAAACGAGGTCCACCGTTTCGTCTTTGATGTGCCGTCGCATCACGTCCAGGTTATCGCCGTAGTACAGGACGTTGTCCGCCATAATGTGGCCCTCTTAAGTAGTTCCGCTGTTGACCTGATTCTTATTCTTTATAGGTCATTTGTCAAGGCCTGCTTGATGTCCTCTAACTAGCAGAAACAGGGAGACAGATAGTCGAAAATTGAAAAAATCATCAAAATTAAAATTATACTTGACCGTTCAAAATTTTATGATAGACTTCTGGTGGTATGAGTGAACTAAAAGAGCAGGTGCCAGAGACAGGGAACGAGGATCTACGTGCCGAGCACGTGAGGAAGGCAACAGGTTTGTCCTATCGCCAGCTTAATGACTGGGACGCTAAAGGGGTTCTTCCAGGCAACCGCCAAGATGAGACGAGTTGGCGAAGGTTCTCTTTCAAGGAACTCTTCGCCCTCCTCATTTGTTCGGAAATCCGCAAGAGATTCGGCGTGCCCCTCGAATCGCTTCGTTGGGTACAGTCCTTTATGCTCCAAGAAGGTCCCAATCATTACCAGGCCGCAGTGGAGCTAATAGCGCGTTATGGGTTTTCCGTTTGGCTCTTGACCGATTTAAGAGAAACCTTCGTGATGGATTCCGACCTGGAACTGGAGCACATGTTCAACATGAGTTATTTCCGAACCGGGGTTGTCGGCGGTTACATTCTTCTCGAAATTAACCCCTTAGTGAATAAAATTCTTGCCTGTCTCAAGAACCCTATCGAACTCAAAACCAGTTTTAAAACCTATAAGGTCGTGAATGAAGCCCGGCGTCAGTGTACAGCGCAAAACAAACAGGAGATTGAATTACTCCGTCTTGTCCGAGAGCACGGTTCACAAAATTTAAGCGTTCATGTAAAAGATGGTGTGATCACACAGGTTGACGTAGAAAAAGAACTGGCAACCAATAAGGCAGTCGAAGAAAAGGACATTCTGAGGGTATTGAAAGATTGTGACTATGGGACTTTCACAGCAGTGAAACATGACAGGAAAATAGTCAGACTAAACGTAAAAACACCAATTAAGTTTCCAAAGGTGACAGAGAAAACCTGAGCCTGAACAGAACCATTAAAGACTATCCAATGCGGCAGAAAGAACCTGAGCAGAGGACAACGAGGCGTGATGTAATTACGCCAGGAGTTGATTCATGCTCAGCCTTCAGCGGTGCCGCGAAATACTTGGACCCGATTGCTCTCTGAACGATGCAGAACTTGAAGCCCTACGCAACCAACTATATGGTTTGGCAGCCGTGGTAACTACCGTCCTCGACACGCACTTGAGACAGAACGGGTCCCTAAACTCACTGGTAGTTAAACCACGCTCTAAGAATACTTCCAAGGGGAGTAGACACCCATCGCAGGAAAAGAGGCGGTTCGAGACCGAATTAGCCTTACTTCCTGAAGATGTGCGCATCTTTATACTGGAGCGTGCATCAATTATGGAGTTTGACGGCGGTCTTGCGCGAGATGTTGCAGAGATGGCGGCACTGGCCGAATACCGAGGGCAAAGGTATCACTGAAGAGGCATAATATGACCGAGTTGTCAAAGGTCAAAATCGAAGCAAACAGGCGAAATTCTGAGAAGTCTACGGGGCCGAAAAATGTCACGTCTACTCGCTACAACGCCCTCAAACATGGCCTCCTGTCGGAAGGAATTACCGAACTGGATGATGTTCAAGGTTATGAAGGCCTATGTAAGAAGATCGAAGGCGAGTTAAAGCCCATCGGCATGGTGGAGATGTTTCTTGTGCTTCGGATCGTCCTCTGCATGGTTCGTTTGCGACGTGCCTGCCTTCTTGAGGCAGAATATGTCACTGATGACTTGAATCCGCCCATCATCGAGAGAACCGGCGGCATAAGGAACCTTCTATCAAATGAGATGGACGGGAAGATCGAAGTAATAGACCCTGGACTTCCCGCTCGGCTTTCCCTTTCTGCAATTGAAACCTTGGTTGACAAGCTCCAGCGTTACGAAACAGCAATTGAAAATAAACTCTACCGTGCGCTGAATCAGCTTGAGCGCATTCAACGAATGAGGCAAGGCGAAGAAATCCCTCCTCCTGCTGCTGTGGACCTGGGAGTTCATTCGGAAAAGGCTTTGGCTTCGTTTGGAAATTCGCACCAGGGGGGATCATAAAGCCATGTCGCAGGCCGTTATTTATTGCCGTGTCTCTACGAAGGAACAGACCGAAAATCTTAGCCTACAGACCCAGCAGAAGGCTTGTGCTGATTATTGCCAACGTCTCGGCTTCCATGTTGATAGGGTTTTTGTGGAGGAAGGGGAATCGGCTAAGACTGCTGAGCGGCCAGAACTCCAACGGCTCTTGGCATACTGCCGAGAAAACAAGGGGCGCATCCAGTTACTCGTTGTCTATAACCTCAGCCGCTTTGCTCGTAGCAAATACGACCATGTCGTTCTGATGGCGCACTTTAATAAGTTGGGTATCAGTCTGCGTTCGGTCACAGAACCTATCGATGAAACCTCTACGGGCAAGCTCATGGAGGGTGTTTTGGCGGCATTCGCGCAGTTTGACAACGACGTGCGCGCTGAGCGGACTGTGACGGGAATGAAGGCCGCCATCGAAGCCGGGCGCTGGACCTTCCAGGCACCGTTGGGCTATGTGAACGTTGTAGGAAGAAATAGCACTCCAAATATCAGCCCGGACCCTGAGCGAGCGCATCTTGTTCGCAAGGCATTTGAGACCTACGTTACTGGCCTTTACAGCAAGAAACACGTGCTCCAGATCATCACAAACGAGGGCCTTCGTACACGCAGAGGGAAAAAACTATCGCCGCAGACCTTCAACAAGCTTTTGTGCAACCCCTTCTATGCCGGTTGGATTTCAATTCCGAAGTGGGGTGAACGGCGGGCAGGGCGTTTTGAACCACTGGTAAGTGAAAACCTGTTTGATAAAGTTCAAGCCATCTTGGCGGGAAGAAAGCCAATAGTAACGCCCTATCTCCGCAATAATCCAGACTTTCCGCTTCGACGCTCCGTTAGCTGTGGCTTTTGCGGGAAGCCCCTCACTGGTAGCTGGTCCACAGGAAGAAAAGAGCGTTATGCCTACTACAGTTGTTACAACAAGGAATGCAGACGTATAAATGTGCGCAAGACAGACCTGGAAACGGGATTCGCTCGTTACCTTGAGAGACTACAACCCCGGCCCGAATATGCGAGGTTGTTTAATGAGATCGTTCTGGAAACTTGGAAGGAAAAGCAGGCGGAATCCCAGGCACAAAGAAAAGCCCACGACCGGAAACTTGAGGAACTGAGAAAACGGAAGGATCTACTGGTCGAAGCCTTCATATACAGGCGAGAAATTGACAAAGGAACTTACCAGGACCAGTTGGACAAACTTAATGAAAAAATCACACTGGCGGAAATGGACGCCCATAACTCAAGGCTCGAAGAACTTGATGTGGAGGCGGTCCTTGGCTTCTCTGAACACATTTTATTGAATGCGGCACGTCTCTGGATGGAGCTTGAACTTGAACAGAAACAGCGCCTTCAGAGAGTTCTATTCCCCCGGGGCATACAATTTTTTGACGGAGAATTTAAAACCGGGTCTATCTGCTTTCTTTTTAAGGTGTTACAAGAAGCCGAGGATAAAAAAGCAATAATGGCGTCCCCAACGGGATTCGAACCCGTGTTGCCGGCGTGAAAGGCCGGTGTCCTGGACCAGGCTAGACGATGGGGACGCTGGTCAGTGTTTTGTGGTACGGCTACTATACAGAAACTAACGCTCGTTGTAAATAAAAAATAGCGCGGAGCAGGGAGCAATGAGCGTGGAGCATGGAGTAAAAATTTAATTCTATGTTCCTAAATAGATATGTTTCATTTCAGGTAATTTGTACCTAATACAAACGCATTAAATGCTATTACATTGTCATTGCGAGCGACCAACGGGAGCGTGGCAATCTCACCACATAAACAAGGGATTGCTTCGGCTCTGCCTCGCAATGACATTTTACTTATTGCGTTTGTATTAATAAAATCTGTTTAATCTTCTTTGCTCGTTTATTTCATCATAGCTCTCCCCCCCCGGCATCCCTTTATATTTATTGGAATCTCACTAAAATCTACTTGACAGTAAGAATGGTATTCTATTTAATTTTATTGATGATAATTTCAAGTCAGTTGAGTCGATTGGCATTGTCCACCCAGATAGAAAACTATTCATCCGGAAATAGTGCAGGATGAACATCACCATTGCACAATCAAATCCGACGGTCGGGGATATTCGCGGGAACCTGTCGAAGATCCTTGGTGTCCTCTCCCGGTCCAGCACTTCCCCTTCTGACCTGATAATCTTTCCGGAGCTCTTCCTTGTGGGATATCCGCCCAAAGACCTCCTGGAGAGGTCATGGTTCATCGAGAAGACCCGGCAAGCCATCCAGGAACTGACGCAGGCCTCGGTCCACTACCCGGAGACTGGCATCATCGTTGGCGCCCCTGTCCCAACCGGCAGGCGGATAGGTAAAAATCTCTATAATTCTGCTCTCCTGATCTACCGGGGAGAAATTATTCTCGCTCAGCATAAATCACTCCTCCCGACCTATGATGTCTTTGATGAGACCAGGCATTTTGAGCCAGCTCCAGAAATACACGTCGTATCTTTCAAAGATGAAAAGCTCGGCATCTCCATCTGCGAAGACTTCTGGAACGACCCGGAAACATTACCGCGGGGCATGGTGTACACCTTTGACCCCATAGAAGTTCTGGCAAATAAAGGCGCAACCCTGTTCATCAATATTTCAGCTTCTCCGTTTTATGTGGGAAAGGAAACATTGCGGTTCCGTCTCATCCGCAATCACTGCCGGAAACACCGGGCACCGTTTATTTTTGTCAACCAGGTGGGCGGCAACGATGACCTCATCTATGACGGACGAAGCATGTTCCTCGACCGTGAAGGAGAACCTGTTTTTGTATGTGACTCCTTCAAGGAATATATTCACACCATCGACACCGGTTCCCCGGGCAGGCCAGGGCTATACCGTCCCCAGGATAACATTGAATCGGTGTATGAAGCACTCGTTCTGGGCATTAAAGATTACATGAGAAAATGCGGTTTTTCAAAAGCAGTAGTCGGCCTCTCAGGCGGCATTGACTCGGCGGTGACGTGCTGCCTGGCCAGAGAAGCCATCGGGAGCGAAAATGTCCTGAGCATTTCCATGCCTTCGCCTTATTCTTCAGAAGGGAGTATCGAGGACTCAAGGAAACTTGCTGCACAGATTGGTATTGAGTTCATGGTCATTCCCATCTCCGAGATCTATTCCGTTTATCTTAAAACGCTCAAGGAACACTTTGCAGGGAGGGAAGCCGATACTGCCGAGGAGAACATCCAGGCGAGAGTCCGCGGCAACATCCTCATGGCCTTTTCCAACAAGTTCGGGCACCTCCTGCTCTCAACCGGGAACAAGAGTGAGCTTGCCACGGGCTACTGCACTCTCTATGGAGACATGAGCGGCGGGCTGGCAGTCCTCGCCGATGTCCCAAAAACCATGGTTTACGAGCTTGCCCGCTACATCAACCGGCGATCAGAGATCCTTCCCCGCGAAATCATTGAAAAACCGCCATCAGCGGAATTGCGGCTCCATCAATGCGACCAGGACACGCTCCCCCCGTATCCC
>Ga0315282_10018099_pt1 | contig 10109 bp, 10 predicted proteins | sample YL17G07_20_MG_FD_203693 | JGI IMG/M metagenome (GOLD analysis project Ga0315282, IMG submission 203693) | Sediment microbial communities from Yellowstone Lake, YNP, Wyoming, USA - YL17G07_20 | ecosystem: Environmental > Aquatic > Freshwater > Lake > Sediment | place: USA: Wyoming | collected... | reverse complement strand
TTTGCGAGAGAAGCCTTATAATCGCACTTTTGGCTATCTTGAACCGTGGTCGGCATTGCCTGTTCACAATCTCTGGAGTCTTGAGCCTGGAGAATGCATCGTCGCTGAAGAACTGCTGGAAAAACTGAAAGGCGCTGAAGTCTATTTCACCGTTCACGACGTTGGCGTTGACCTGTTGGTTGTTAGAGGACAAAGACACGTTGGAATCCAAGCACGCATGCATAGCCACCAACGTAACAGCAAATGTAGTTAGACATTAATAGATGAAAGAGGACGAAAGGATGGAGAAAATAGCGTGAAGATGAGAGTTTGAGAAATAGGACTATTTTTGTAACGTCAATTCTCATTGTTGCCTTGATAGTATCGTTGGTGTTCAACTTGCACTATTACGTGAATGTCAGTAGAGAGAACGAGAAGGTTCTCAACAACATGCATAGTCTAGCTCTCGCTACCTATAGTGGTGACGTAGTTGCAGTGGCATATTTCCTTCAAGAATATCTTAAGACTATGGATTACGACATAATTGACAAAGAGGTGAGGTGGGGGCTTGGGAGAGCTGAGTGGGAGGCGGAAATCTGTTGTCAAGGGCTGAGTAGAGACTCTGGGTTAATGTACTATGAACTGAGAGAAACCGCATTTCAGCTAGCAAACTATTTTGTGGGTCCAAACTCACCCTTCAACACAACAAAGGTTAAAATTATTGCCGAGACACTCTACCAAATTGGTTACGCGTTCTTCGGATTAGACATTACAGACGGTGAGGATCCAATTGACCGTCTTCATCAATCAGGTGTTGATGAAGTAATTGGCCACTGTCGACAGATCCAAGAAATAGTTTGACTCCAACCCTAAAATAACGTTAGAAATGCTCTGCAACCATAAATTCATAGTTTCACAAAATGTTTCGTTTAGTCACCGCTAACAGACCACCAAACACACCCTCAACTCCATCAGGCCCAACATACGGTTTCGTGGGCACATCATACACCTACTCAACAAGCACGACTGACCCGGACGGAGACAATGTTTATTACCTGTTTGACCGGGGTGACAGCTCAACAACGACTGTAGGTCCTTACGCGTCTGGCTCTACGATTTCAGCGTCCCACACGTGGTGTTCAACGGGAACGTACTATGTCAAGGTTAAGGCGGAGGACGCATATGGCGCTTGGAGCGGAGACTCTTCAAGCCTCACGGTGACGATCGTCGGCGGTGGCGGTGGTGGCGACGGCTGTCCAACGTTGTTTGTTTGGAACGGCAGCGGCTACGTGGACTACGGCGTCATAAACATTCACAACCCATCTGGCGAGGACGTTGTTAGAGAAGTGCCTGTCAGGGTTGAAGATGTTGGCGTCAACGGTCACAGGGCCAAGTTTCGTCTGCGGGAAGGCTGGCCCGGCTTAAACTTTTCAGAGTCAGTCATAGACCAAGTTAAACTCTACGCAATAGGCAATGATGGAAACCGCTGTCTATGTCCATTGATGAGCGCTGAGCACAGCAGACTCGGAAACGTCCTGCCACAGCTACTGTTAAGCGACGACTACAGAGTGCAGATGCTCCTGCTGGAAACTGTGGACCTGACGTTCGTAGTGCCATGGCAGAACATCCAAGGCTACACATTCACCATCGAAGGATGCAACATGTACAAAATGTAAAACACTCCTCCAACTTCCCCTTTTTCCTGTTGTTTAAAAGTCTTAAGAGAATATGAGAAATGATGAGTCAAAAAAGTGAGCTACCTCTTATGAGGGGTGTTCTGTAAAAAAAGTACATTGCACCCCGAGACCATTGCCCCTTGGGTCCATTTTCTAACATAAAACAGAATTGGCACCGGACTTGATAACCGATCTCCAACCGTTTGAAGGTTCTCAATCTGCCATTGAGCTGGAAAAAAAGCTTTTTTGATCACGGCAAACTTCTTACGATTGGCTTTGTTGATTCTATCGAACTGTGTACCGTCTACCGTCAAAATAAGAGCAAATTCAACTGGCTTCTTAGCAACATATTGATCCCACTGTCTCTCAGCCTCATCAGATCTGCTCTTCAACTCATCATGTGCCTTTTGGATGTATCTCTTCTTGATTTTCTCAAGCTTTTCAATGTCTCCTAATGTAAGCTCCTTGCTCTGTTTCATTACGCTCGTAACATGATTAACGACCTGCTTGATAAAGCTCCGATTCTCGACTAATACCCCACACTCCCATCGATAGCTAATACTCGGATGCGTAAGGTTTGCACTACCAACTATCGCTTTTTTGTTGTCCACCAAATAGATTTTTGCATGAAGACTTTTGACTCCAAATATCCTGCAACCTTGAGAACGGCAACTCCGAAGTAACCTGTGATCTATGTAGGTTTGGTCTTGAGGGCTCACGCTCACTACGATATCAATTCCAACATCTTGAGGGATCTTGCGTATGATGCTTAGAATACCCTTGTAGGTAAAATAAGGTGAGATCAACATTATTTTTCTAATGGCATCTCTGGCAATTTTGACTAGAACGTTTTCGAAATCTACTCGTTCCGCCCCAACATCCGTCTTGCATATACTACCACAGTTGTTTTCATATACAACCCTCAATCCGCGAAGCCTACTTATACGAAAGTATAACACCATATGCCTTAAAAAAAGGCTAATTCAAATTTAGGGTCAATACCTCTGCAACATTATTGGTTATGCGACGCAAGTGATGATATAATGCTTTCTAGATGATTTCCTAATAAGACTTAAGTATGGGTCCTCCGTCTAATTAACATGAAATGAGATCTCTGAGCGAGATCGATGTAGGTTGCAGGTGCGGAATGGACGATCGCAAGGCAACATTGTTCGGACCAACGCTAGTAAAAGAAGACGCAAATTATCAAAAGGAAAAAGAATCAAAATTGAACTAGTTTTCTAGTTTGAAAGACATTGTAGAGATTGAAGGACGATAATTTAAGCCGAAGGTGGCAAAACTCCGGCTTTTTAATGTCCGCGAGCTAACAATCCTAGGTTCAAATCCTAGCGCGGGCGACAGGAAGGAAACATGGAAATGGTATGTTATATTTCCATAAAGTTCAAAATCGATTGGAAGCGGATTCTTATGTTCTTGGCGGCTCTTGGATTTATATCCTATCCATGGGTATTGGCCACAGCGCCTTTCTTCTTCCTGATGATAGAAGTCAACTGGGGCCTTGCGACTTCCCGCAAATCCTGTAACCTGCATCTTGAGCGTATCTCTGTGTTTTGGCAGTTCTCATTCTTGTGAGCGAGGAAAGATTTTTGTTACTCAAAGACCTTGGTAAATGGCAATTGTCAAAGATCATCCAGCGCCTTATGATGTCGTCTTATTGTTTTAGAATCTTTTTGACTTCTTCCAGAGTTAGCTCTCCTTCGTCTATTGTTTTCTCCTGTACGAAATAAGAGAGTTTTTCAGGGTCAAGACAATGTCCTTCATATAAAGCATAATGAATCTTTCTTGTAAGATTTTTGACTTTGTCACGCGGTACATCCAAAACTTCGCTCAAAATTCCCACAGCGATCACAGTCTTCTCTTGCTTCTTCTTATCCTTTCCTGATAGCTTTGGATAAAATCTATCTACTAGGGCCATCATTTCCTTCTCTACTTGCTCTACATTACTTTCACTAACATTCACCCAACGTGTTACCTCCAGTGATTCATGTAGAGTATTTCTGACAGCTACAAGTTGATTTAGCGACATGCATGAACGCCGTTAAACATGGTTAAATAGGCTGTATAGGAAGATAAATCATGTGCAAGATGAAGAGAAGCTCAAGGAGCGCATTTCGCTACTCACACGTTTCTTTTGGTTAGAAGATCTCTTCAAAATAGGCAGGGAGCTTGATTTAGATTGTTTCAAAAGGTACACGAATTATTGGGAGATTAACCCAGTACGGGCTTGTTTTGTAGTCAAGTCTTGGTGCGTGCTGAGGATGGAAAATCATGGATTCGGGCATCAAGCCGATCTGATCATCGCACTAGGCAAATTTTGTCGGCGTAGCACGTATCCCTAGTAGATTAAGACCCGAAAAGTGAACAGGCAGTCATTCAAGCCTCGACAACTTAACACATATCTCAAGCCCCGAAGACTAAACAGAACCCTTCAAAACAGCGCTTTCCGCTTGCCCACGCCTCGTCAAATCCGTGCAAGAAAAGCTAAATGTCAAAATAGGAAACCTCATCGTCTTTGTTGAAGATGAAAAGGGCAGTATTCTACTAAGAGTTTCAAAACTGACTTGAGACGATGTCGAGCAAGATTGGCACATACTTGGTTCGCGGGCTAGAGTCGATCTTGAGAAGGTGGCCTACTTCAGATTGTTGTGAAACACGGATGAGATATGGCACTCTCGAGAACCATGAGCTTCAGTCTGGCCTAAGACTCGATCAAAGTGAACGCTTAAGGTCCAGTCATCGTCGTGAACGCTTAAGGGATAGGACAATTCCTCAGAGACGTGTCAGACAGAGCCCTCGGAAGTTCTCGAGGACCTGCAGAGCCCCTTTGGAAATTCTCAGGGAGACAATATCTACTGCTTGAGTACGACTGAGGTTAGGCTTTGACACTCGGCTCAATTGTCCAAGAAAACCCTTCCCTACTCTCCCCTCCCTCCACCCTGGAAGAGCCCTACATCACCACGTCAGCAACACACTTCTAGAAAAGACTTGGCCGTCCCTCGAAAGGGCCAAGGGTTCCTAATATCCCTTGGGCCCTCAGAGCCTCGAGGACTCTGCAGAGTTCCTGCAGTAGCTTTTGCTGGGTCTTCCTAATATCTGGAAAAAACTTCGAGATGCCTCGGCCTTGGTTGGTAATACCTGCTTGAAAATAACTGAAAGAAAAGCTGAAATTCTCGACATGCCACTTATGACACATGGAACTATCTCGTGAAGCTGAAAAGGTCCTCCTCAGGATTTACATGGGACAGAATATAAGAACGGAAGGGATTCTGCAATCTGAAATACAGAACCAGAGTGAGGCAAAAAAGCTTCTTTCTGAAGGCCTCATTGAAGAGAACCACTGGTACAAATACAGCCAGTTTTTGACAAGCGAAGAAGGAAATCTTCTTGCAAGGCAAATTGTTAGCAGGAACTTGCGAGAAAACAAGGACAAGATAAACGAGAAGATCAAGATAATTCCTGAAAGAGTTCTTGCTTTTTTCAATAAGCGATATGTATCTAAGAGACTGTCATTCAGGACCGAAAAAGAATATTTCGATACCTTTCTTTATATTGATTCGTGGGAAGAACCCATTTTGACCAGTAACCCTGTCTTTTCCCTGTGGAAACAATACTTTGAAGCTTTGATATCACTTGAGCTCTGTACCAAAACCCTTTTGTATGTATCTACGCGAGGCGGTGAAACAAGAGGTTACTTCTACGTGATTTCTCCTGAAGTCCAAGATTTTCTCGTTCATGAATTCGGCACATTGGATTTCACTCCGGCTGAAGAGAACACACTGCTACTCTATTCTTTCCTCAAATCCGCAAAAAGAATCCTCATGATGAACGATGTGGAACAAATCCGTCAGAGGTTCTATGATGTACTTAAATCATCTGAATTAACGCAAGACCAAGTAGCAGGAATTGTAAACGAAATGAGTAGTCAGAGAATAACCTCGGAATATCGGGGCTTACTCTCCGAATCGAAGCCTTTTGACATAATCAACCCGACGTCCTATGAAATCTACTTGTCGAGTACTATCATAGACCCTGCAGTGAAGATTCTGCTTGAAGGAAAAGGAAAAATTAAAGAATTTCGAACCGAGAAAAGAATGCCTACTCTTCCTGAAGTCAAATCCGAGTCAGGCATACTGGATGACATAGAGATAGGCGAGTTTTACATGCTTGTCAGTAATATTGAACGACAAATCAGAGAGTTCGTAAAGGAAAAGTTGGGCGTAGGCTGGGAAGCCAGAATAAAAAAAGAGTTGCCCAACGTATACGAATCTTGGAAAGGAAGAAGAGACAAGGATAACAAATGGGGAATTGAACCTGAGAAAGAGCTAATCAACTACTCGGATCTCGGAGACTACATTTCAATCGTAAAACAATACTCTCGACTCTTCAGCGACAGCAATGAGGATCTTGGTGACATAATAACTTACATGAAAATGTGGTACAACTATGGAAGAAACCCATTAATGCATTCCAGAACGGTTAATAGACAAAAATTTTACACAACCAAATCTGCTGTGGACTTTTTATCTATGTGGATGCGAAGAATAAGTCCCGGCTAGCAAAATAGCACGCCATACCGCGTGTTTTTCTTCTTCTGACTAGCAATATTAGAGCTACAAACAACGCAGAAAGAAACAGGACAATTCCGATCCAAAGCAAAGGCTCAACCAGAACGAATTGCAGGGGTTCTAATGTGAACCGACGGCTAGCGCTGCCCAAGCTAGGCATTAGCGATCCCGAAAAGACCAGGCACCAAGAGGCGAGAACATTTACCTGTAGACTCTCCGGATGGTATGATTGAAAATCCACAAAGTAGCCGATAGTCCTAACGCCTGCCGTATTCTTGCTTAAATTGACTTCCAGAATCCCATAGAAATTGTCTATTCTTTGAGTTACATTTGAGACGCAGATAGAGGAGCTGATGAATTCGTTGTTGAATCTAAGCGTTCTTGTTAAGTTAAGGCAAGAATCTTCAACCAGCACCATCGAATCCACCAAATCGGGAGAAGTTCTGTTTTCGATATAGACTTGATCATTGACCGCATACGGAGAATCTTCCGGGAAGTTGTGCAGTGAACCACTTTGAACTGAATAATTCCAGCGTGTGATCTGATCATATGAAGGGTTTAGTATCTTCATATGTAGATTGCATCTCGGTTCTTTCCATGTCGGATCATAAGGTGTCCAACCAAACCCGGAAAGATACACTTCGGCCCAGTCGTGTACAATGAAACCCGATCTGCCATCCAAGATCACTCCTTCAGAAATCCTTGAAGGCACACCTGCAGCTCTCAGAAGAGCAACGAAAAGACAAGCAAAATCAAAACATACCCCTCTACGATTCTGCAAAGCCCATAAGGCTCCTCTCACGTGGCCTACAGGATTCCGTGTTATGTTCTGCACGCTATCATCATATTCAAACAATTGACGGTTGGAAACGAAGTCGAATAGCGTGTCTATTTTAGAGTTAGTGTCTGTTGCGTCCCTTGTCAACTTGGTTGCGTTGCCCAGAATCGCTAGGTCATCTGACTCAATGTACGGGTCTGGCTTCGCGTATTTTTCCCGAATTTCCATGGGAGTGTCTTCCACGTTCTGCTTTTGAGAGAAATCAACTACTAATGAAGAAAAAAGTATCAGAACGGTGTAGTGAACGGTAATGTTAAGGAATTTCGGAGTGGTGGTGGTCAATTCATACCTCACACGGTTTAGACCAGCTCCATCTGTAAACGTCAAGTTCGGACAAGGATCATAGTCTGTTGCCAATACTTTTTGAAAGGTATCATTCCCTGGAACACAAACGTCCACAGTAATGTTCGTATTCGAAGACATGTTGAGCGGTAAAACATACTTGATTTTGAAGATGCCTGCATTAACGTGAAACCAATTCACAGACTCACCGAGGCTTTCTTGTGAAAGATGGAGATTGAGACTGCCTGGCAGAATGAGGATAAAGCAAGCTAACAGCAAAAGAATTCTCATGCTGGAAATAATGTGTGATTCTCCAAGCGCCTTTTTGTTGTGAAGAGGAACCGATTCTAGTTCTTTCTCCAGACAAATCATTCGGTTTCACCATCTGCGCGGGCGGATGCTAACAAGACAAGGCTAACAATCTGTGTACATTAATCCTTGGGCAATTTCGTAGACCATCACTGCTAGTATCGGGATGATAAGCAGCAACCCAAGCACAAAATGCTGATATGCAGCTGACAGCCAATTGGATTTTACAAGTAATAGCTTGCTGTTCATTTCAGTGCTTGCTAGTTTTTGCGCTATCCAATATCTTCTACGTTCTCCGAGAGGTTTGCCCGCAGTTAATGCCAAATCGTTTTCCAAATCCTGCGAAGTAGTGAAAAAATGATACCTGGCAACTCTGGTTGCGTTCCATGAGCATACCCCAGCTACTATGAAATGGAATACTGGAAAAAGCAACAAGACGAATATCAACCTTTGTCCAATGAATACGATCGCAATCGATAAAATGGATACGGCGAATCCTATACTTCCGAACATGGATGTTGCTTTTGACTCCAGGGTATCTTTCCTCTGCATTTCAGTATCGTAGACATCATCTACGATGGGCTGGAGATCTTCAGTGTCGCCTTGTTTCAGCTTCTCTTCCCAGCTTTTGGCAACTTTTGATAGATCTTTTTCCTTGTATTCTCTCATTAGCTGGCGATTTGTCCACCAAGCAACGATCGACGGAAGTAGGAACCCCACAACTGCTCTTCCTTTCATTATTTTTTCAGATCCTCCTGAACCAGAATATCCACAATAGTTTCCGCGATTGGAAGCCCAGCTTCTTTCTGTAGCCACGCCCATTCACCATTTGGATTTATTTCGAGGAAATAAAAGCCGTTAGGCGTCTGAACAAGATCTATCGCTCCAAAAACAAGTCCAAATCTCTTCACTAAATCGACACATTTGGATACAACGTCTGATGGGAGCTCACAAGGTTGAAACCTTACCCCTTCCTTGACTATGCGCCAGTCCGTAGCAATTCCCTTCTTTCTTGACTCTGTAACTACCTCGACAGAAAAACACTCATTGCCAACTATAGTCAATCGATAATCTTTCTTCTCGCTCAGAAGCTCTTGAAATATTGTTGGTGCAAGCCTGAACTCGCTCCGAGGGATGTCTTCGACAGTATCAATAACGTTTGTGAAGATGAAGTAGTCCTTTTCCTTCTCTTCTATCAACGGCAAATACAGGGCCTTTGCTACGATCTTTCCATCGCACTCATTCATGAATCGCATGACCCTTTCCTTGCTTGTCGTTATGCAAGTTCTAGGAATTCTCAATCCGACTTCTTGAGCTAGTCTGAGCTGAACGATCTTGTTTTCAGCAGCGTGATTCCTATCCGGATCGTTAAGCCAAAAGAGGTGCCTGATGCTTTTTAGTCCTTCAATAAAAGCGTGCCACTGGTTCTCAGCGAACGCAATTACAGACTCATTCGGACGTTGAGTTTCAGGACTGAACTCAAAGGGTTTTCCTGGTCTGCGAAACCAAACACTCCCACACTGATTGACCATGTTGTAATCAACTCCTTTCTTTTCGATTTTGAAGGACATACTAGGAAAAGTGACCAATACATCTGATCCAAGTAGATTTTCGGTGTTTACCCTTAGAAATTCCCTTTTGCCCTTTTTGAGTAGCCTCACAACATAATCGACTGAAATGTCATATTTGTTTGAAAGGATCAGTATCATGAACGAGAATTACCAGAGTCCTTATATAAATATGAGACAGGTACTCAATGATTTCTAGCGCCATATGCGACCGTCTTTCTGATCTTCACCTTTTTCGACATCACATTTCTTGGTCTTACGTTCTTCTGTCCCGTCTATAGCAAAGATCCATTTGCCATTTTCAAACACAATCATCATATCCGCAGACTCATCATAAGAAGCATGTTCATCTAACGTTGCACGACTAGGGCCTACAACTTCCTTTTTGAATCTGAACAAGTATGGCTCACAATTATTCATTTTCTTTCCCGTATATTCTATCCTGCTTGGTGCTAATCAATTTTTCTGAACATTGATTCACCTGCAAAGAGGCAGTGCTAACAATCTATACCTCAGTAGAGTTAGGTGAGAGGATAAAGGCAGTCTCAAAACTTGCGAGGGAAGCTGTGGAAAAAGACAACCTCTACATGATTGGAGGTCGATGGTGACTACATAGAGTCAAGTATGCTGGCGAACCCTGATCGGTCTGCGTCGCAAGTAATGAGCAGGCAGAGATGTAGCGCGGGCTTCTGGGTGGAAGCTTACTCCTGGACAAACTGTACTACACAATTCAGTGAATACTGCAACAAGAGCGGGAAACACAGCTTCACGCTGAAACTACAAAAAGGAGAAGGCTACAAGAAGGTTTGATAATATCCTGTTCAGAAAGTGGTTGAACTCGGTCTGTACTTCGTGTGCCTGTATTATTTTT
>Ga0315282_10018098_pt1 | contig 10110 bp, 7 predicted proteins | sample YL17G07_20_MG_FD_203693 | JGI IMG/M metagenome (GOLD analysis project Ga0315282, IMG submission 203693) | Sediment microbial communities from Yellowstone Lake, YNP, Wyoming, USA - YL17G07_20 | ecosystem: Environmental > Aquatic > Freshwater > Lake > Sediment | place: USA: Wyoming | collected... | reverse complement strand
GGCCTCCAGCTGGTATACATGCTCGTCGCCTCGGCTGCCGTGGGTATCATTGCAGCCGTGTTGCCGGCGCGCCGCGCGGCGCGCGTCGACATCCTTGCTGCCATCCACTACGAGTAGACGGCGCGCATTGCCGACGGGCGCAGTCGTTCGGCCTCCCCAGCGCAGGCTTCTTGCCACTACCATCGGCCCTTTGGGGGCGTGGGCAGACGCAGCCGTAGCAGCCGCAGTGAGTCGAGCTGCGCGACGACGCCGCGGCCGGACGGTCATTGGGCCCTGGAAAGCGCCCGGTTTGACGCGCGGGTCGCGGGGGGAGCAGAGTGGCAGCCGCCGACCCCCCCCGAGCTGCGATGGCCTCCCCAAGAGAGGACTGGCTGCATGACCACACCGCGTTTCGAGCAGGGGCCCATCCGCCCGCCCAGCGAGGCACGCAGCCTCCTGGTGCGCGTGATCCGCAACTGTACCTGGAACCGCTGCACTTTCTGCCCCGTCTACAAGGGCAGCAAGGCCTCACAGCGGCAGCTCGAGGAGATCCTCGCCGACGTCGACGCCATGGCGGTCGCGGCCGAGCGCCTCGGCGGTCGCGGGGCGGCGAACGAGCGGATGCTCGCAGCCCTGCACGGCGGCGACGTACCGCCTGAAGCCGTGCAGGTCGCCCTGTTCCTGCGCGACGGTGCCCGCCACGCGTTCCTGCAGGACGCCGACCCGTGTGCCGTCACGCCGGAGAAGCTGGCAGCGGTGCTGGAACGCCTCCGTTCGCTCTTTCCGTCCGTCGAACGGGTGACTACGTACGGTCGCGCGAGCACGCTCGCGCGTCGTGGTGAGGAGGAGTTGGGGCGGCTGGCGGCGGCAGGGTTGACGCGGGTGCATCTGGGACTCGAGTCCGGATCAGACGTGGTCCTCAAGGAGGTGTGCAAGGGCGTCACCCAAGCCGAGCTGGTGACGGCCGGGCGCAACGTACTGGCGGTCGGCTTGGAACTGTGCTTCTACGTGATGCCGGGGCTCGGCGGGGTCGAGGCCAGCGCGGAGCACGTGCGGGGCACCGTCGAGGTGCTGCGGGCCGTGGCATCCGCCGCGCCGCCAGGCCACCCTCTGGTTGTGCGTCTGCGCACCACGGCGGTGGCTCCGGGCACGCCGCTGGCGGAGCGCGCCGCCGCCGGCCGCTTTACCCTGCCCGACGACGTGCAGGTGGCCGATGAGCTGCGTAAGCTGCTCACCGATCTGGGCGACGCACGGCTCGAGCTGCGCAGCGACCACAGCCTTAACCTTCTCCCTGAACTTGAAGGTTATCTCCCAGAGGACTCCGCGCGGCTGCTGGGTCTGCTCGATGAGTTTCTCGGTCTCTCAGCCGAGGAACGGGCGTGGTTCGCGCTCGGCGCGCGCATGGGCGTGTTCCGTCGCCTGGCCGACCGGCACGACCCGCAGCGTCGTGCGGTGCTGCGTGCGCAGGTGCCCTGGGTGAAGGACGCCGACGAGCGCGACGTGCTGAATGCAGCCGTCCGCATTCGCTCGCATTTCATCTGAGGTGGCCGGGCGGCAACGGGGCGGAGATGCGAACGGGGCAGGCGCCGCAGCTGCGGTGCCCGCCCCGTTCGCACGACTCGCTTCAGGATGGCTGTTCGGCCTTGACCTTCAGCCGCTTCTCACGCTCCTCCGTGTACTTCGTGAGCGGGTCGCCGCCCTGGCATGACCATACCGGCGTGTAGACGCGGTCGACCTCGGCGGCGTACTTGTCGATCTGCGGCACGAGCTCCTCGAACAGGGTCTCGGCGCCGGGATGCGTCGGCCGTGCGCCGGTGAGCTGCATGATCTCGCGGGACTGCGTCGGATTGTCTACGAGCATGCACGGCATGAGCAGGTTCTCGTTGAACGGCTGCCGCTTCTGGATCTCCCTGAAGTACGGCGACGTGAGCGCCTCTTCGAGGGTGCTCGTGTGCAAGTTGTGGGTGGCGAAGTGCGCGAAGATGCACGGCTCGACCCATCCCTCGCTGTTGATATGCGCGTACCACTTGGCGGCGATGCAGCCGCCGACCAGCGGCGCGTCGCCCCAGAAGTCGAGGGCGAACAGCGGCCGTGTCTCGCGCACCCTCAGGACACCCTCGCGGAACTCGTTGCGCTGCTGCGGCGTGAGCATGAGGCTTACGTCTGGGTCGCGTCCGATGGGCATGTACATGAAGTTCCAGCCCATCATGCAGCCCTTCGCAATCAGGGGATCGACGAACTCCGGACTCATGATGAAGCGGTAGTTGTGCGGGGTGATGGTCGCAGAGTAGCCGAAACCCACGCCGGCCTTGCCCAGTTTGTCCATCGTTTCCATGATGAGGGCGTAGACGCCGTCGCCGCGGCGCGCGTCGGTGGACGCGCGATTGCCCTCGATACTGAGCATGGGGGCGATGTTGCCGATCTCGGCGATGCGCGCAATGGCCTTGTCGGTGAGCAGCGTGCCGTTGGTGTAGATCTGGAAGAAGGAGTCCAGGTTCTCCGCCGCCAGGTCGAGGATGTCGGGCCGGATGAACGGCTCGCCGCCGAGGATGGTGAAGATGTAGATGCCGATCTGGTTTGCCTGGTCGATGATGTCCTGCAGGAACTCGTGGCTCATGTCGGCGTCGGGCGAGTACTCCGCGGCATAGCAGCCCTCGCAGGCGAGGTTGCAGCGCATCGTCGGGCTGATGAGCAGCACGAGCGGCGTGTGCGCGCCGGTGCGCTCCGTGAACGCAGCGCGCGTGCTGGAGGCCTGCAACAGGCCGTTCAGGACGAGGCTCTGGATGACGGCCTTGCGCACGTTGGGGTTCAGGTCGCGCGCCACGTGCCGGGCGATCTGCAGCACCGGCTTCTCCTCGCGGATCTGGTCGATGACCCAGTTGACCTCACGCTTGCGGTACGACGGGGTGAGCTTCTCGGCCAGCTGCGCGGCCAGCAGGATGCTCTTCTTGCTGTCGCTCGTGGCGAGGCGGAGCATCTGATCGATGGTCTTGCGCTGGATCGTCGAGTACAGGTTCGTTTTGACGCTCATGCCATGCATCCTCCTCGAGTGACTCACGCTCGCGTCCGGCGGCTGCCGGGCAGCATGAATGAGAGGATGCCGGGACCTAGGCGGGCGGCAGCTACAAGAGGCCGGGAATATGCGAGATAGAACCCCGCCGTCACCCCGTTGCGGCTTCCTCTCCTCATATTGTACTCGTCCAGCGTCCGGCCCGACAGCCCGCGCCGTCGCGTGGCCCGACGCGGGGTGATGCCGGCGTAACGCGGAGGACATCGACCCCGCGGCGGCGAGTCAACCAGCCACATCGCCGCGGCCAGGCGCACTGCGGGCGGACAGCGGGTCTACGAGGTAGCGCTGGATTGTCGGGCCGAGCAGGGCGGCCACCGTGGGCGCGCCTGCCGACGCCAGGGGCTCCAGACGCGCGATGTAGCGCACGATCATGAGGCCGACGAACTGCGAGGCAGCGGCCGTGGCACGCAGCCCGGCGTCGTCGACCCCGAGGATGGTGGCGACGGGTTCCAGGATCTCGCTTGTGACCAGTCGCCGGATGGCGGCCGCGGCCTTCTCGCTGGTGAACGCCGAGCGCGCCAGGGCGAGGAACACCTCGCGCTGCGCGGCATTCTCCCACGTCTCAAGGAAGGCGAGGACCAGGCGCTCCCCGAGCGTCTCGCGGTCGCCCCGCAGGACCTCCGGGAGGAAGAGCGCCGGCTGCACCGGCAGGGTGAGCGCGGCGCCGAAGAGCTGCTCCTTGGCGCCGAAGTAGTGGTGCACCAGAGCAGGGTCGACGGCCGCGCGGGCCGCGATGGCGCGGATGGTCGCGCCGTCAAAGCCGCGCTCGGCGAACAGCGCGCGGGCGGCGCCGAGGATGGCCTCTCGTGTTCCGCTCTCGCCGGGTCGGCGACCGCTTCTGACGCGCTGCGCCCGTCGCGCCCGTCGCGTGGGAGAGGTGGCGGGCCCATCCGGCGAGGGTGTCATGCGCCGTCCTCACTTGCTGTGCCGGGCGCGGGGGGCGTCGTGGGTTCGCCGGCGAGCGCGACGAACACCTCTTCGAAGGTGGCGAGGGCGAGGGACGTGCGCGCCGCCACGCCGGCGGCGTCGAGCAGCCGCTGGATGCGCACGGGGTCGGCGCCCGGCACGCGCAGGTCGCGCCCCACGAGGGCGGCGGCCACACCGGCCTCATCGAGCAGCGCGAAGGCGGTGGCCCAGTCGTCCGTCTGCACCGTCACCGCCGCGCGGTCGCCGACGATGGCGGCGGCCGTGCCCGCCGCCACGACGCGTCCCTCGCTCATGACCACGAGCCGGTCGCACTGGCCGGCCTCGTCCATGTAGTGGGTCGTCACCAGCGAGCCCTTGCCGGTCTCGACGGCTGCGTGGACGGTGTCCCAGAGGCGGGCTCGGGCAAGGGGATCCACCCCAGACGTGGGTTCGTCCAGGACGAGCAGGTCGGGATCGTGGGCCAGTGCCGCCGCGAAGGCGAGGCGGCGGCGCAGGCCGAGGGGCAGGTCGCGGACGAGGCTGCGGGACGCCGCCGCCAGGTCATCGTCCGCAGTGTCCCAGACGGCGGGCGCCGCCTTCCCGAATGCGCGCGACGTGAACTGCAGGTTCTCGGCCACGCTGAGGTCCTCCCACAGCCCAAGCCCTTGCGAGACGTAGCCCAAGCGGCGGCGGGTGCCTCGCGACGGCGGCAGGCCGAAGAGCCGCGCCGTGCCGCTGTCGGCCGGCAGCAGGCCGAGCACGATACGGATCAGCGTGGTCTTGCCGGCGCCGTTCGCTCCGAGCAGGCCGACGATCTCCCCCGCGTGTACCTCGAGGTCGGCGCGGTCGACGGCGAGCAGCGGCCCGAAGCGGCGCACTATGGCGCGGGCGGAGAACAGAACGTCGCCCGCCAGAGTCATGAGCCGGGTTCCTCCGCAGGTTTCTCGGCACTCAACGAGGCGACGATGACGGCATCGGCGAGCGTCGGCGTCGCGGGGGCTGCCGCAGCCGAGGGCCGGCCGGCCGGCGCCCAGACCCGGCGCAGCGCGCCGTTGCGCCAGGAGCGCGGCAGCGCCCCGGCCGGCACGGCGTCGGGTGGCAGGTCGAAGAGCACGCCGGCCAGGCGGGCCGTGATCTCGGCCGGAGCCCCGGCCAGGAGCGCGCGGCCGCGCTGCAGGACGAGCACGGCGGCCGCGCGCTCCGCCTCGTCCAGATAGGTGGTGGCGACCACGATGGCGACGCCGCCGGCGGCTGCGGCGGCGATCAGACGCCAGAGTTCAGCGCGGCTTACGGGGTCGACTCCGGTGGTCGGCTCGTCGAGGATGAGTAGCTGCGGCTCGTGCAGGGCTGCGAGGACGAAGGCGAGCTTCTGCCGCATGCCGCCCGAGAGCCGGCCGGCAAGCCGCTCGCGTGCGTCTATCAGGCCAGCCCGCCGCAGGAGCAGCAGCGCACGGGCCTCCCGCTCCGCGCGCCCGATCCCGTAGGCCTCGGCGACGAAGGCCACATTCTCGTCCACGGTCAGATCGGTGTACACCGCGCGCGCGCCGGCCACGTAGCCCACCTGGTGAGCTGCCGGCCGCCGCACGCATCCCCCAGCCGGCCTGACTGCTCCGGCCAGCGCGCGAAGCAGGGTCGACTTGCCGCTGCCGTCGCCCCCCACCACCGCAGTCAGCGTGCTCGACGGGACAGCGAGACTGACGTGGTCCAGCGCTGTTCGCTGGCCGTAGCGCACCGTCAGATCCTCGACGCCCCACACGGCGGGCACAGCGCTGCGCTGAAGACTCACGCGGCCTCCTCCTGCGCTTCGCCCTTCTCCCGGCTGGCACCCGCAGCGCCCTTGCCTGCAGGTGCAAGGTCGCGGCGAAAACGCAGCACCGAGAGCCCGAAGACGAGCGTACCGAGCATGGCGAGCATCAGGAACGGCAGCCACAGCGCCGTGATCGGGGTACCGCGGACCATGACGCCGCGCGAGATACGCACGAAGTAGGTGAGCGGGAGCACGTAGCCGATCCAGCGTACCGCCGGCACGATGCTGCTCAGAGGGAAGAAGAAACCGGAGAGCAGGATTTGCGGCAGCAGCGTCATGATGGCCAGCTGGATGGCCTGTCCCTGGGTCTGCGAGACGGTGGATATGAGCACGCCGACGCCGAGGGTCACGAAGAGGAAGAGCAACGCGCCCAGCGCGAAGGTCAGGACACTGCCGCGGAACGGTACGTTGAAGATCAGCAGGCCAGCTCCCACGATGACGACCATGTCGACGGCGGCGATCAGGAAATAGGGGGCGATCTTGCCGAGGAACACTTCGCGCGGCCGGAACGGCATGACGGCCAGCTGCTCGAGAGTGCCCGCCTGTCGCTCGCGGACGACGCCGAGCGCCGTGGCGACGGTGCCGACGAAGACGAGGATGAGGCCGACGAGCCCGGGGATCATGATGACCGACGTGCGCAGCTCCGGGTTGAAGAGGACCTCCGTCTTCACCTTGCCGAGGGCGGCGGGCGCGTTGCCGGAAGTGGCCGCTGTGGCACTGGCGACCTGCGCGGCACGCGCCGCGAAGAACTCCGTGCCGTCGACCAGCAGCAGCGGGGTGCCGCCGAGGTGGGCGGGCGTGACGACCGCCACCACCGCCTGCCCGCGGCGAAGGGTGTCGACGGCCTCCGCGCGGCCCTGGTCGGGATGCACGCCGACGACGTCGAAGACCTTCGGCAGGAGCAGCTGCGCCTGTCGCGCGAGGGGACCGGCGACGATCGTCGGCACGGACTTGATGTCGAAGCTGGCGGCGTAGCCGAAGATGATGAGGAAGAGGAACGGCAGCAGCAGGAGCATGGCCACGGTGCGCCGGTCGCGGCGCAGTTGCAGGAACTCCTTCACGGCAATGGCCCACACGAGGCGCCTCCTTCGATCCGCGCCGCTCGGCGCCGGCAGAACTCAACGTCAGTTGAATTCTACGGTTGTTGAATTGTCTGTCAAGGCCACCGGCGGCGCAGTCGTCGGGTCGAAGAGACGGCTGACGCCGTTGACACTCTAGGACATACTGGTCTGCATGGCTGGCCGAGCGGGCGGGCGTTGGCGCGGCGGGCAGCTCGCCGGCGCCCGACCCTCGGCAACGAGCGCAGGATGAGCAGGCGGCGTCCGCGGCAGAAGGAGGCCGAAGATGGCGAGGTCGGCGAGGTGCGACGAGGTGGTCGCCGAGATGAGGTCGCTGGCGCGGGCGGAGAACTTGGCAGGCATGGCGCGCTACGGGATCGTCACGGAGCGTGCCCTGGGGCTGTCCATCTACGATCTGCGTCCGCTCGCACGGCGGTTCGGCAGAGACCATGCGCTGGCGAGCGAGTTGTGGCAGACGGGCATCCACGAGGCGCGGATCCTGGCGGCGTACGTGGACGACCCGGCCGCCGTGGACGAGACCCAGCTGGAGCGTTGGGTGGCCGACTTCGACTCCTGGGACGTCTGCGACCAGGTCTGCTCGAGCCTCTTCGACCGCACCCCTTTCGCGTGGGGCAAGGCGGCGGAGTGGGCGGCGCGCGACGAGGAGTTCATCAAGCGCGCCGCCTTCGTCCTGGTGGCGGCTCTTGCCGTGCACGACAAGCACGCGGCCGACGAACGGTTCCTCGACCTTCTGCCGCTGGTAGCGCGCGAGGCGAGCGACGACCGCAACTTCGTCAAGAAGGCGGTGAACTGGGCGCTGCGGCAGATCGGCAAGCGGAACGGGGCGTTGAACGCCGCCGCGGTGGCCACGGCGGGGCAGATCGCCGCCCAAGGCTCGCGCAGCGCCCGCTGGATCGCCGCCGACGCCCTGAGGGAGCTGACTTCCGAGAAGGTGAGGGGTCGACTGGGCTTGCCGCCAGCTGCCGCCGGGACGGCCGGCAGTAAGCGGGCGCCAAGCTCGTAGCCCTCTCGACTCCCCCTTGTCTCCCAGCGGTCGCACGCACTATTGTTGCGTCGCGGAGAGCGTGCGCGCTGTCCTCTCGCGTCAACGGGGAGGGGTCTCGTGGCCGAAGCCGAGTCCGGCACAGGTAGGGAGGACCGCCGGTTCCCTCGCGTGGCGCGTGCGGTCGAGGCGGCGCGCGGCCGCCCCGTCCCGGTCGCCCTGTTGGTGGCTCTAGGGTTCGCCGCCACGCTCACGGCCGACCTCCTTTCCCCGTCGTTCTACATCCTCAACGGTTTCTATCTGCTGCCGCTGAGCCTCTCCGCCGTCGTGCTGCGTTGGCGGCCGACGGCCTACCTGGCGGTGTTGAGCGTGCTGCTGACCGCGGCAGTCATGGCCGTGCAGGGCGTCTTCGACTCGGAGCACGCGCTGTTCATGCTGTTCCTCATCCTGGGCTGTGGCGGTCTTCTTCTCCTTACCCGGCTGCTCGATGAGGTCGAAAGCATGTCCCGCGGCGTCGCCCGACGGGCCCGGTTCGCGGAGGCCGTAGCCCGTGTCGTGGGCCTGAGCAGCGAACGCGCCGAGACGGCCGCCGTCATCGAGCAGGCACTGCTCAGCATCTGCGAGGGCGTGAGCGCGCAGCGCGGCGCACTCCTGCTCAGGGATGGCGACGAATGGGTCAGCGCCGCCTCCACGGGGGCGTGGGGTGACCCAGTCGGGAGCCGCTACCCGCGCGACGCCTTCCCTCACGCCTTGCGCGCTCTCGCCGGCGAACGGGCGCTGCTCTTGGAGGCCGGCTGTGCGGAGATGGAGCGTTTTCAGCTCGACGCGGCGCTCCTCGCCCCTTTGCGCGCCTTCGGCCGAGACGTGGGGGTGTTCGTGCTCGAACGGCGGGACGGACTGAAGTCGTTCACGCCTGATCAGATCCTTTTCGCGGAGAGCCTGGCCGCCTATACGGCGGCGGCGCTGGAGAACGCGCGCCTGTTGCGCGAGCTACAGGCGCGCGAACGCGACATCTCGCTGGTGCTCGCCTCCAGCCTCGACTTCGCCGCCAGCCTGGAACTCGTGGACGTGCTGAAGGCCGTGGAAGCGCGCCTGGTCGACACCCTCGGCGTCTCGAGCTGCGAGATCTGCGAGGTCGATGCCGATCGGCAGGTGCTGACGACGCTCGCCAGCGTCGACCTCGACGAGCCGGACATGGCGGCGGCGCCCGGCCGGGACTATGCACTCGCCGACTGGGCGACGAGCGTGCTCGCCGTCGAGTCGCCGCGGCCGGTCGTGGTCGACAGCCCCTCCGACCCTCGTCTGAGCCCGGCGGAACGCCGGCACATGGCTCGCCGCGGCTACAGCGGCCTCCTCACCTTGCAGCTACGGGCACGTGACCGCGTGATCGGCATCGTGGAGATGTACCACCGCGCCGCCGGGCGCCAATTCACCCGTCAGGAGATCGCGGTGGCCGAGGCGGTCACTCGCTTCGCCGGTCTGGCAGTCGACAACGCGCGGTTGTTCAGCGCGCAGCGCGACAGCGCCGAACGCAACGAGCGCCTGATCGGGCAGCTCCAGCGGCTGATGGAGATCGGCCTGCGGCTCAACCGTCTGAGAGGGCGCCCGAGTGTCGGCCGGGTGCTGACGGAGGTCGTGCGCTCGGGCGCCGAGCTGCTGAGGGCGGAGCGCGCGGCCATCGTGACCGGGGAGGGCAGCGCCGCCCGCGTGCACGCCGAGTACGGTGGGGGCCATGCCGTTGCAGATAGCGTCACATCGCCGGCGTCGCCGGCGCCGGCGTGGGTCGGGGCGGTGCTCCAGGCCGCCCTCGGGGAGACGCAGGAGGGTAGGCCGTCGTCGAACGGCGGCCTGGTCGTGCCACTGCAGACGACGCTGCTCGGCGACGCCGCGTACCTGGTCTTCGAGCGGTCGCCGGGGTTGGGGTTCAGCGCCGAAGACCGCTTGCTGGCCAGCACCCTCGCAATCCAGCTCGCCGCCAGCCTCACCAACGCGCGGGCCTACCAGCGCGAGTATCAGATCGCCGAGACGCTGCAAGCGGCACTGCGTCCGGACGTGCCGTGGCTGTCTGGCCTGGAGACCGCGGTGCGCTATGTCACGGCCACCAAGGCGGCCCGGGTAGGCGGCGACTTCTACGACCTGCTCGCCCTCGGCCAGGGCCGCCTCATGGTGGTCGTCGGCGATGTCTGCGGCAAGGGCCTCGACGCCGCGGCGCAGACGGCGCTGGTGCGCTACGTGCTGCGCGCCTACGTCGGTGAGAGCTCGCCGGGTGAAAGCCTCTCGCGCCTCA
>Ga0315282_10018096_pt1 | contig 10111 bp, 8 predicted proteins | sample YL17G07_20_MG_FD_203693 | JGI IMG/M metagenome (GOLD analysis project Ga0315282, IMG submission 203693) | Sediment microbial communities from Yellowstone Lake, YNP, Wyoming, USA - YL17G07_20 | ecosystem: Environmental > Aquatic > Freshwater > Lake > Sediment | place: USA: Wyoming | collected... | reverse complement strand
GCCGGGGACGCATCCGAGCTGAAGGCCATCTACAAGGAATGGAAGGGCCCCATCGAGCGACGGCTCGGGGAGTTCCGACAACGGTTCAGGGACGGTTCCGAGAAGGACATCTTCCAGGAGCTCGCCTTCTGCCTCATGACGCCCCAGTCCAAGGCCAGGTCGTGCTGGGCCACGGCCGAGGCCATACGCGGGAATGGCCTGCTCTACGACGGGGACTGCAGATGCCTGAGCAGGGAGATGAACAGGGTCCGCTTCAGGAACCACAAGGCAAATTACATTGTCGAAGCGAGAAGACTCTTCACCTTGGGAGATCGGCTCCAGATAAAAGAGAGGCTCGCGGGATTCAAGGACCCCACGGATGCCCGGGACTGGCTCGTTGACAACGTGAAAGGAATGGGCCTCAAGGAGGCGAGCCATTTCCTGAGGAACCTCGGGTTCGGTGACGACCTCGCCATCCTCGACCGGCACATCCTCAAGAACCTCAAGGCCTACGGGGCCATCCTCGAGGTGCCGAGGGCACTGACGAGGAAGAGATATCTCGAGCTGGAGGCGCGGATGCGGGCCTTCTCGCGAAAGGTCGGGATACCCATGGCGCACCTCGACCTGCTGCTCTGGTGCAAGGAGACCGGCGAGATCTTCAAATGATGGCTAGTCCTCGACCTTGATGGCCTCGGCGGGACAATTGTCCGCGGCCTCCTGCACGCACGGATTGTTCAGCTTGGCCCCCTTCTTCACTTGGGACTTGCCGTCGGCATCCGGCTCGAACACATCCGGGCAGTTGTCGAAACAAGACCCACACTCGATACAGGCGTCCTTGTCCACGGTGACCTTCCTTGCCATTCCATTTCCCTCCTACTTCATTCGGTTGAACAGGAACCCTCCGACGAGGATCATTAGCAGCGCGAAGAGCGATATGGCCCCCAGGTCCAATGCTATCGGGAACGTGCTCGTTCCCAGCAGCAGGCCCCGCATGCCGTCGACCGTATATGTGAGCGGGTTCAGCCTCACGACGTAGCGCAGCCAGGCCGGCAGGTTGTCCCCTACGGGATAGAGGGCCCCGGAAAGGAAGAACAGCGGGAACACCACGAAGGTCGAGATTATCTGGAAGCCTTCCAGGCTCTCGAAGAAGGTCCCTATTGCCAGGCCCATGGACACCATGGCCAGGCAGGTTATGAACAGGAACAGCAGGCTCAGCAGTATGCCGCCGGGATTGAGGATGCCGAACAGCGGGGCCACGAGCAGCAATATGCACGCCTGCAGCATGACGTCCGTGCAGCCGCCCAGGGCCTTGCCGAAGAAGATGCTCGTGCGGGACACCGGGGCCACGAGGACGGCCTTGAGCACGTCCAGCTTCCGGTCCCAGACTATGTAGAGCCCGAAGAAGACCGAGCTGAACAGTACCGCCATGGTGAGAATGCCCGGATAGATGAACTTCTGGTAGCCGATGCCGCTTATGCTCACGGCGGAGCCGACACCGCTGCCGAAAAGGAAGAGCCACATGAGGGGGGACACGATGCTAGAGACCACCCGGCTCTTCTCGCGCTGGAAGACCTTGAACTCGCGGTACCAGACGGCGTAGACCCCCATGAGCTCGTCCCTGAAGGTCGGTGCGTCGTCGTCGCTGACGATCGGCGTCCTGGCCGCCTTGGCCTTGCCCTTGGTATGCTTCTTCGCCATCACTTGCCCTTCTGAGTGTACCTGTGGACCTGGGCCATCCAGCCGCCCGAGTCGTCCTCGCCCTCGTCGCGGATGTCCCGGCCCGTGAGCTTGATGAACACGTCGTTCAGCGTCGGGGCCCTGGTCTCGACGCACTGGACGTTCGGGACCTTGGACAGCAGGTCCGGCAGGTGAATGTGAGCGTCCTCCATGGTGATGCGCACATCTTCGCCGTCGGCCTCGACCGTCTTGACGTAGGGGAGCGCCTTGATGGCCTCGAGGGGCGGGTCCTTGACCTTCAGGTCGACCCTGTAGCCGCCCATCATCTTCTCGAGCTCCTGGGGGGAGCCCATCCGGATGATCTTCCCGCGGTCGATGATGCCGACGCGGTCGCACATCATCTCGGCCTCCTCCATGTAATGCGTTGTGAGGACCACGGTCGTGCCCTCGGTCCTGGTCATCTTGCGGATGTACTCCCAGGTCCTTGCCCTGGTCTGCGGGTCGAGGCCCAGGGTCGGCTCGTCGAGGAAAAGGACCTTGGGGTTGTGAAGCAGGCCCCTGGCCAGCTCGAGCCTCCGTCGCATGCCGCCGGAATAGGTCCTCGTGACATGGTCGGCCCTGGCCTTGAGGTCCACGAGCTTCAGAACCTCGGCGATCCTCTCCTTCATGAGGTCCTTGGGTATGCCGTACAATCGCGCGTGGAGCTCCAGGTTCTCCCGGCCCGTGAGGACCGTGTCCAAGGTCGGGTCCTGGAACACGATGCCCACGCACTTCCTAACCTTTGCAGGCTCTTTCATGATGTCGTGGCCCGCGATGGTCGCCTTGCCGGAGGTTGGCCGTATGACGGTGCACAGCATCCCTATCGTCGTGGATTTGCCGGCGCCGTTGGGCCCGAGGAGGCCGAAGATCTCGCCCCTCTCGATGGACAGGTCTATGCCGTCGACGGCGGTGATGTCGTCGTACTTCTTGGTCAGGCCCTTGGTCTCGATTATCGCCATCGGCCGTAAGAGGACCTTGAACCGTTAATATATTTTGGCCACCTTGGGGATATCTTGATATTGTGACCTGCATATTTGCCCCGGGGGGCCCTGCGGGGTAATTCTATGCTTTGTCCAAAATGCCGGTCAGCCATAGCCGACGGCGCATCCATTTGTCCGAAATGCGGCTTCTCGTTCGAGGGCCTTGGCCAGCTCGAGCCGCTGAAGCTGGAGGCGCCCAAGCCATCCAGGCTACCCCAGCCCGAGCACAGGCCCAAGCCCGCACCCAAGCCCGAGGACATGCACATCGCCCGGAAGGAGGAGGTCGAGCCCCTCAGGATAGTCATCGAGCGGGCACCGCCCCCTGTCCAGGCGCCTCCGGTCCCTCAGGGACCGACGCCGGAGCAGATCAAGGCCCAGGAGGAGGCCTACCGGGCGCAGCAGGAAGCCGCGCGGATACACCAGGCGCAGGTCCGGGCCCACCAGATGGGCGAGTACAGGCGCAAGCTCGAAGAGGTCGCACGCAAGAAGTCCATCAACGACAGCGAGCGCGTCTGGCTCGATGGCATGCGGAAGACCTACCTCATCTCCGTCGACGAGCACCGGCGGATGGAGGCCGATGTCATGGCCTCCCTGAAGCGGGACCCGAAGTACTATCACATCCCGGACAGCTGGTACTACAATCCCGGGACCTGGCTATATGTCGGGCTCGTGAAGACGACCCGGATGGGCACGAGGGTCGTAACGATACTCTGGCTCCTGGTCCTGATCGGGATGATTTACGAGGAGATCTCCTTCTTCCTTTTCCCGCTCGAGGGGTCTAACAAGATCACCACATTCTTGAACTGGCTTCAGATCTGCTGTCTGCCCCCGGGCATTGTTGGAATGATAATCCTGCTCTTCTTGATATATGGCGAGAAAAAGGCCCAGGACACCGTCATACATATGTAACGGCCTGTCTAGATAATTATTAATCTTTCAAGAAATATCTGTACCTAGGTCCATCCAGGCGAATTCCCGCGGAAGGTGTGTTAGATGAAGATAATGTCCTTCGTTCCTGTGCTGTCCGTCCTCTTGGCCGTCATCATGGTCCTTCCTGGGGTCCTCGGGGCCTGCGCGGACGGTTCTGACAACGCAAGATCCTCGCGCAGCATCTATTACATCGCGACGAACGGCAGCGACACCACCGGTGACGGTTCCACCGGGACCCCCTGGGCCACCTTCTCCAAGGCCCAGTCCTCCATCCAGTCCGGCGACACGGTTCTCGTCAAGGACGGCCTCTACGACCAGTCCCCTGACTTCAGCCGGGCCTTCACGAGCCTGACGACGTTCAAGGCCGAGCATCAGTACCTGGCCCGCCTCACATCTTCGACAGGGCGGCCCATCAGCGTCTACGGCGGGAACAACATCTCCATCGAGGGCTTCGAGATATTCGGCACGGCCGGGGCCAGCGAGTACGTGATCCACATCTCCATGCCGTCGACGCACAACATCACCCTCAAGGACAACATCATCCACGACAGCTACGACAACGACCTCATCAAGGTGAACGACCACTGCAGCGACATCAACATCAGCGGCAACCTGCTCTACAACCCGTTCCCGTCCGCGGCCCAGGGCAACCAGCACATGGACATCAACACGGTCTGGGACGTCACCGTCGAGGACAACATCATGCTGGAGGACTATGCTTGGAGCGGCCGGACCAGCAACAACCAGCTGTCGGCCTTCATTGTCATCAAGAACTCGGGGACACTGAAGGTCACCGAGCGCTTCAAGGTCCGCAGGAACATCTTCATGAACTGGGACGGCAGGCCGGACCAGCCCTTCCTGTTATTAGGAGAGGATGCCAAGACCTACTGGGAGGCCGAGGACCTCATGATCGAGAACAACCTCTTCCTCGGCAACTCGAACATACCCATCGAGGCCGCCTTCGGCATCAAGTGCGCGAAGAACGTGACCTTCCGGTCCAACACAATCGCCGGGGACATGCCCATGGGCGGCTGGGCCTACGCCTACAGGATCAACCTCGAGAGCGTCAACAGCCCGTTGAACACGGACATCTTCTTCTACAACAACATCTGGTCCGACACGACGGGCACCATGAACGATTTCTCGGACGGCTCGCAAGCGGAGACGACCAACGGCGTCCTGCACCATAACATGTACTGGAACGGCGGCAACGCGATACCGGTCGACGGCAGCGTCCTCAACTACACGAACGACAACGACTCCCTGGAATCAAACCCCAATCTGGGTGCCCAGGCCGGCCTGGTCCTCCCGCGCTGGAACGTGAGCAAGGGCCAGTTCGTTTCCGGCAAGGCCACCGTGCGCGAGGAGTTCGTCAGGCTCGTTGGTCTGTACGGGACCCCGGCCGTCGACAGCAAGGCCATCGACGGTGCGGAGCCCGAGAACTCCCCGGTGGATGATATTCTAGGCAACCCGAGGGCCTTCCAGGGCTCGGCCCCGGACTACGGCGCCGTGGAGCATGTGAACCCTGTGACCTTCGACCTGAAGGTCCTTCCGGTCGACATCGTACCATCGAAGGACTCTCCGGTGGCCGGCGAGGAGGTCCAAGTGAACGTAACCGTCCATAACCTCGGCAACGGCAACGCGTCAAACGTCGAGGTTGCCCTGTACGACGGTGACACGACGGCAGGCGGGGTCCTCATCGCGAACGCCACGCCCATTCCAACGCTCCATGCGGGCGGCTCAGCGGTCGCGGCCTTCAAATGGAACACCACCGGTAAGGCCGGAACACACTGGCTCTACGCCATCGCGGACCCGCGGGACAAGATAGCGGAGCTTGACGAAGCGAACAACAAGGCCTCCATTACCATCGACGTGAAGCCCTGCGGGGCCCTCAAGGGCATACTCGTCACGCCGCGGAACGCGACCATCACGAACGACCAGTCCCAGCAGTTCAAGGCCCGGGGGTTCGACATCTTCAACAACACGGTGCCCATCAAGCCGGTCTGGACGGTCTCCGGCGGCGGGGATATCAACAAGACCGGTATGTTTCTCCCTGGGTGGCCAGGGGACTGGAACGTCTCCGCCAGCCAGTCTGGCATCAGCGGGAATGCCACAGTCAAGGTCCTGCACGGAAAGATAGTCGGGATCGAAGTGTGGCCTCCGGGAGTAGGGATGACAACGGATGACTACGTGGAGTTCTATGCGAAGGGAGTTGATGCTCACGGTAGTTACATTGACATCTCCCCCACGTGGGCCGTGACCGGTGGGGGGACCATCGATGCGGTCGGTAACTTCACCGCAACAACGCCCGGCGAATGGAAAGTATACGCGAACTTCTCCGGCCTCAGCGGAAATGCCTCCATCACAGTCCTAGCAGGGGCCCCGAACCACATCGAGATTGTGCCGGCCACGGTCACCCTCGCAGCGGGGAGCTTCCAGGTGTTCAAGGCCACCGTCCTCGACGCGGACAACAATACAATTAAAAAGGCCGTCGAATGGGCCACGACCGGCGGGGGATTCATGGATACCAACGGGAACTATTCTGCCCGGAAACCGGGCACATGGACCGTCTACGCCAATATCACAGACCTCAGCGGAAGGGCCACCGTCATCGTCGTGCCCGGTCCGCTTGTGAAGATAGTCGTGGCGCCCGCCGAGGTCACGCTGCCCATAAACGGCACCCAGAAGTTCAACGCCACCGGCTACGATGCGCTCGGCAACAAGGTCCCCCTGGCGCCTGCATGGATCGCCAAGGGCGGAGGCCACATGGACCAGGACGGGCTCTTCACGGCCAAGACCCCCGGCAACTGGAGCATAAGGGTCGTCCAGGACATGATCGAGGGCACCGCCCTCGTCACGATCAAGGCGCCCCCGCCTAAAATCAACGAGAGCGACAAGGACGGGGACGGCCTGCCGGACGAATGGGAGCAGAAATGGTTCCACAACCTGACCTACGGGCCAAAGGACGACCCGGACAAGGACGGCAAGACGAACCTCCAGGAATTCAAGGACGGTACGGACCCGACAGTGTCCGACCTGCCTCCGATCAAGCACCACCACGACGGCTCGGGGGTGAGCTCGATGCTCCTCGCCGCCCTCGTCGTAATGGTCGCCGCCATCGCGGGCATCACGGCCTTCTTCCTCATGAGGTCGAGGCGCAAGAAGGACAGCGGCCCGAAGGATAGCGACCCCACGGGGGTCCCGGATAAGCCTTAAATATCAAAATCCGCTTTAAAACGCCCAGATGGTGTCCATGTTCGAGAACATTTGGCGCGGATGGGACCTGTTCAAGACCAGCCTGTCGGTCGTCAGGGATGACAAGAGCCTCCTGCTGCTGCCCCTAGTGTCGGGCATATCTATCGTCATAGTGGTCGCCAGCTTCGTGACCGGCATGTTCGGCCTCTTCTTCTGGGGCCCGATGTTAGGCCTCGTGGGCGGGACCGCGCTCGGAGTGGAGATCGTCCTAGGCTTCCTGATGTACTTCCTCACATTCTTCGTTGGCATATACTTCAACGCCGCGCTGGTGGCATGCGCGACCCTCAGGCTCCAGGGAAAGAGACCGACGATCGGCGACGGGCTCAGGATCGCGGGCGGGCGGATGGGCAAGATACTCCAGTGGTCCCTGCTCGCGGCAACGGTCTCCCTCATACTGAGCGCCCTGAGGTCATCGAAGGGCATCGGAAGGTCGGCCGGCACCATCCTCGGCATCGCGTGGTCCGTAGCGGTCTTCTTCGTCGTGCCAGTGATAGTCTACGAGGGGCTCTCGCCCTTCAAGGCCATAAAGCGGAGCGCCATGCTCCTGAAGAACAGCTGGGGTGAGGCCCTGGGCGGGTCCCTCGGCCTGGGCATAGTCTTCGGTCTCCTGTTCCTGGTCGGCCTGGGCATCTTCATGATCGGGTTCCTGCTGTTCGCGTTCACGGGTGGCATCGAGCTGTTCGTGCTCTTCCTCGTGATAACCCTGGTCTACTGGATGATCGTGGGCCTGGTCTACTCGGCCGTCGACGGGGTCCTGCGGGCTGCCCTTTACCGCTTTGCGACCACCGGGAAGTCCTCCCGGGGTTTCGAGAAGGCGTTCTACCAGAACCCCTGGTCCGGGGCACCGGCCTAGGAGAATAAATTCCAATCTTTTTTTATTATTTTCAATCGTCCAAGAGCTCCTTGTAGACGGCGATCGTCCCTTCGGCCGTCCTGTCCCAGCTCAGCTTCTCGGCGACGATGGCCCTGCTCCTCTGCCCCATGGCCCTCCTCCTCTTCTCGTCCCCAAGGATCCCGAGCATCCGGTTCGCCAGGCTCGTCTCGTCGACGACGTAGCCGTTCCTTCCGTTCTCGATGACCTCAGGTACGACCCCGGTGTCGAAGGCCAGGACCGGCAGCCCCGAGGCCATGGCCTCGAGCAGCACCAGGCCGAAGCCCTCGTAATACGACGGCATGACGAAGAGGGATGCCGATGAGTACAGCGCCGGGAGGTCCGCGTCGGGCACGTGGCCAAGGAACTCCACCGACGGGCCGAGCCCGAGCTCCTTCGCGAGGGCCCTGTACTCCTTCTCGCCCTCGCCCTTCCCTGCGATGAGCAGCCTTGCCGCGGGGTCCTCCTTGTGGACCCTCTTGAAGGCCTTCAGGAGCCTGTCAAGGCCCTTGCGCTCGTGAAGCCTGCCGACGAAGAGGGCCGTCTTGCCCTCGCATCTGGACGGCGAGAACCGCTCCAGGTCGACGCCCTGGTAGACGACCCTCATCTTTTCCTCGTCGACACCGTACTGCTCGATGACCTCCTCCTTGTTGTGCTTGCACGTGACGATGACCCGGTCGGCCTTGCGGATGGAGTACTTCTCCATCAGCATGGATGCGGAATCCGTCAGCACATGGTTGGGCCTCGGTCTCGTCTCGAGGGAGGACCTGAGCTCGCCGAGCTGGGTCCCGTGGAGGGTCAGCACGAAGGGCCTCTTCTTGACCAGGCCGTAGCCGGCCGCGTACATGGAATGCCCGTGGATAAGGTCGAGGTCGTATCTCCGCGCGTGCCTCGCGGCGTTGAGGGTGAAGGTGACATAGAGCCCGGCCGCGAGCCTCGGGAACGGGAAGGCGCGGACCGGATGGACCACCATGCCCTCGAAGTCGACCTTCTTCCCGATTATGAAGAGGTGGACCTCGACCCCCTGCTTCGCCAGGGCCTTCGACAGATTGAGCACGTGCGTTTGTATCCCGCCCCTATCGAAGGGCGGGATGGTCCGAGTAATCATCCCGACGCGCAAGCAGGCCACCGGTCCCAGGACGCGGTCCCGAGATCCTTCTGCCTAGGTCATGGGACTACCTAATTTTAACATCTTCCATGAAAAAATTACCAGCCGTGCATGTGCGCGCTGTCGCAGAAAGGCTTGTTGTGTGAATGGCCGCAGCGGCAAAGGGTCACGCGGTTCCTTATCTGGTAGACCTTTCCGTTGGCGCTCTCGACGAGGATGCCCCCGCGGACCCAGATGGGCCCACCGAGGCCGGCCTGCGGGTCCTCGACGATGCCTATGGACCGCTCGAACACGGGCTCAAGGAACTTGCCGGTCCTCTTGTCCGTGAGCACGAGGCGCCCTGACGGGCAGTCCGCCGAGGTCTCGATGGCGATCTTTCTGGACTCGGGGTCACCGGACATCTCCACCAGGTCCCATGTGCCCTCGTCCCTGTGGCAGAACCGCGCCGATGCGCAGAGCTTCTCGATGTCGTTGAGCTTGAGGGTCGGCCCTTCGGTGACCTCGGTGCCTTCGAGCAGGGGCCCGGTGTCAGCAACCTCGGTGCCGTCGAAGCCGGCCTTCACATGCGTCCCGTCGCAGAACGGCCTGTTACCCGTTTTCCCGCAGCGGCAGAGGGCGTAGGATTCCTTGGCCGGGTAACTCTTGCCCTCGTGCCAGCCCTGCGGGGTGCCGTCCTCGTTGATCTGTATGATCTGTTCGGAAAGCGGGACACCGCCGGTGACCAGGTACGGGCCGTTCAAGGTCACCTTGACCTTGAACTCCTTGGCCGCCTTCTTCTTGGACGCCATTGTGCTCCCTACCTACTCGGGAATGTATCGATAACCGATTATTTCAATAAAACTGATTGTGAGCGGCCTAGGGCCGGTCCCCTTTCGTGTACCGTCTCAGCGCGGTCAGGGCCACGAGCGTCAGCATGAGGAACAGGGCCAGGAATGGCCCCGTACACTCAGCCACCGTCGTGAACTTCGGATTGTCCGGCGGGTTCGTCTGGGTCGTGCTGGACAGGGACTTCGGGATGCTGTACATCGTGACGGTCCCGTTGGTCGGGGTGTAACGGACCGCCAGCAGGAACTCGACGTCCTTGTCATGGTGCAAATCCTCGAGGTCCCCGAAGACGAAGGTGCCGTTCTTCGGGCCCTCCCAGATGACGCTCCCGTTGCCGTAGTCCTCTATCGCGATGCTCTTCGCGATCTCGGGGAACTGGAAGTAGGGCGTCCTCGTGTATGTGTAGATGCCAACGAACGGCGAGGCAAATGCCCGGTCATTGGAATC